>ENA-ORTF01000112-ORTF01000112.1-human-gut-metagenome-genome-assembly--contig:-NODE-112-length-104149-cov-8.302650_pt1 | contig 104149 bp, 89 predicted proteins | sample MGYA00241908_ERZ509180 | MGnify/ENA primary metagenome ERZ509180 (study PRJEB26280, sample SAMEA2338814) | human gut metagenome | biome: human gut; feature: human-associated habitat; material: faeces... | reverse complement strand
CCTTCCAGCCACACCGGACTGGCGGCTCTGCCGCACCGTAATATTCAGGGATGCAGGCACGGGAGCAAGAAAGAGATGTCCTTGCTTGACAGAAAAGAGGTCAGTGCATAATTACTGGTTTCATATTCATGAATGTAATAGGGGTGTTGATAGATGGTGTTAAAGTAATTATACACTGGAAAACATCGAGGACGGTAAAATGGGCGTTCCGGAATTTTATAAAGGACAATCTGGTGATGTTTATTGGAGATGTTCTGATACTGTTGTTGCTTGGCGGAGTTTGGTATAGATGGGAAAAATCGAGCGAAAAGGCAGCACAGGATTTAAGCAGACAAAGATATATACAAGATTTTCAAAATGATAATCAAGAATCGGAAATAGATATACGGGAAGACAGAAAATAAAAATTATTTTGAGGTAAATATATGCCGGATACTAAAGATTTTAGGACAATAGATGAGCAAATTGAAGGTCTTGAGAAAAGAGGATTGCAGTTTAAAAATAAAAAGAAGGCTGTAGATATATTAAAAAAATACAATTATTTCGACGTAATAAATGGATTTGAAAGTATTTTACTTAAGAGAAATGTGGGAGTAAAGGAATATGAAAATATTTACTTTGAAGATTTTAAAGATTTGTATTTTTTTGATTTGACGTTGAAAAAAGACACATTATTTAAAATTTTTGATATAGAATCGAGATTGCGCACTTCAATAGCGTATAATTTTACAAGCAAGTATTGTTCATCGGCAAAAGATACCATGAATTATACAGATCCGAAATATTATAAAAAACCGACAGATGTACATTTAAAGAATATATTTTTAAGGTTTGATTTATTTCGACAAACGCAAGTAGATGTTCAAGGAAAAGTAAAGAGAAAGTCCTTTATTGATGAGCTGAAGCTAGAGAGGGAATATGTTGGGCAGTACAAGAATCTTCCATTTTGGGTAGTAATAAAAACGCTGCCGTTAGGAAGCTTGTATTATACATTTATTTTTTTGGATGATACAGTAAAAGAAAAGGTGTTGAAAGATTTTGGACTTGAATTGGTCGATGCAGATTTATTCGAACAAGCATTATTTGTATTAAAAGAAGTTAGAAATCAATGTGCTCATTTAGAGTTAATTACACGCTTTAGATTGAAGAGAAGTAAAGGACTGAATTATTTAAATGATATAACTGTTAAAGCAAACTTATCACATGGAGATATAAACTATTTAGATGTTGTGAGAATATTTCGGGTATTCGGAACCGTTTCTGATATAAAAAGGGAAATTCTTTTATTTTATTTGAAGATGTTAGGAAAGAGAAGAAAAGAAATCGCAGATAAAATATTGGCAAAAATGGGACGAAAAAATTTAAAAGTTTGGATGAATTTATAAAAAGACTTGCATTTCTAAGGCTACCGTGTATAATAATAGTACGGTAAAGCTGGCGTACGGAAGCCAGTAGCCATGTATTTGGCGTAAAGGCACCTAATAATAGGTGCCTTTATTTTTTACAAGAAAGATGTTCTCCTTTTGAAAATTTGGGGCATCCAGTGCCTGACCCCGGTAAACGTCAAATCCTGCGCCTTGGCTAATTAGTCTTTTTATGCCACACTCTAAATTGAATATTACGGTTCAAATGTACCCCTGTTCCGAAGGAACGGATACCGGCAATCCGGTGTTATGAGATCCCCGGAATAATCAAATATAGAAGAGCGATGCCCGCTGCTTCGCAATGAAGCCGGTCATCGCCCTTCTTTCTTTTCCGCTTGTCAGCGTTCTACATATAAATATGCTACGGTATGATAGGTGTCGCATCTGTAGAAATTCACCCAGGAATCATCGGGGATTTTGTTCCATTCGATTTCCTGTCGATAAAGGTGCAAAATATGTCCATCAACATCCGCAGTGACAGGGCAGAGCTGTTTGTTTTCTGCTAAAAATCTTAAAACTTCTTTTTTGGGCGCTCCGCCTATTGTCTGCATTGTAACTTTGCAGCCTTTTCTAAAAAATATGGGGTCCACAATGTGAAACCGATAAAAACTGTTTTTTTCTGAATTAAAGGTGATGCATCCTTGATAACGGCCAATGAATTCATTCTGTCCCCATGCAGTTCCGATATAGTCCTCGACTCCGGTTCCGGCTAAAGTGGGATAATCGGAATCTCCATCGAAATAGACCTTAACTTCGCTCTCCCCAAACCAGTACTTTTCATAGTCAGGGTTAAAGATGGCTGTAACGTTCATTCCTAAAAATCGGCCTTTCCCAACGGATTTATCAAAAATGGTAATATCATGCAGGAGCTCGTTCGACACTTCTTTATAGACTGTCTGGAAATAGAGAGGATTTTCGACATCTTCCAGAGTCATATCTACATCATAGTATAGCCGTTTTATATCAAAGCCGGTCCGATTTACAAGCTGTATTCTGGCATGCTCACAAAATGGCATGGGAATATAGCAGACAAAGGAACGGCCTTCCGGAGAGGAAAACAGTTCGTTTTCATAAGGTTTTAAGGCTCCGGCTCCGAACAGGAAAAAATTCCCTACAGGTACATCAACGGACGGTCTATCTTCATGGTCCCAATACATCTGAATAGAAACGGAATTTAAGATTCTTGCCGCAATGTTTTTGTCATCAAGGCCGTCGAACGTTATCCAGATCCTGCGGATAACTCCCATTCCGGAAAAATCCGCGAGCACTTTGGTTTCTCCCTGAGAAAAATATTCAAAAGCATGGCCCTTTGCACCATGATTTTCTTTTGCCGCTGCACCTCTTTTGGCATCTGGATTTTCGAAGCTGAACCACCTCGGTTCACTGTTGAAATACTCAAAAAGCTTCATAATAGATTTCTCCTTTCCTGGAAAATGTTTACTTTAATCCTGTGGTTGTGATTCCCTGGACAAAATATTTTTGAGCAAAAACAAAAAGAAGAAGAATTGGAAGTACTGACAAAGTTGCCATTGCCATAAGGGGAGCAATATCCATGGCGGCACCATATGAATTTCTGAAAGTATTCAGTCCGATGGCAACGGTAAATTTTTCCGGATTGATTAAGAAAATCAATGGCGCAAAAAAATCATTCCAGCTGTTTACAAATGCAAAGATTATTACTACCAAAAGAACAGGCTTTGAGTTTGGAAGAAACATTTTCCAAAAAATAGTAAACCATCCTGCACCGTCAATTTTAGAAGACTCAACCAATTCATTTGGAATTGCCTCAAAAAACTGTTTTATCAGAAAGATTGAGAATGCGCCCCCTCCTGTAAAAGCAGGAACGATCAAAGGAAGGTAGGTATCGATCCATCCTATTTTGGAATAAATAGAATATACGGGAATCAAAGTCACACTGCTCGGGATCATCATTGTTGCAAGAACAAGCATAAACAAAAAATTTTTCATTCTGGAACGTAATCGGGCAAAGCCAAAACCGACTAAAGCTGCACTGCTGACTGTTCCTATTACGACCATCCCGGAAACGAAAATGCTGTTCAGCAGATATTTGCTGAAAATTCCTGAAGAAAGCCCTTCTTCATATGCGGATAAGGTCCATTTTTTAGGAATCAGTGTAGGGGGAAAGGCCACGGTTTCCTGAGGAGTTTTAAATCCGGTAAAGATTAAATATAAAACAGGGAAACAGAAAACAAGTGATACCAAGATCATTATAATGTACCATAATAATCTGAAAAAGAGAGCTTTTTTTGTATGTTTCATACAACGGTCTCCTTACTTTTCTAAATAAACCCATACATTTGAAGAACGTATGATCGCAAGACTGAGAAGCATTATCACAAGAAATAGTCCCCATGATAAAGCGCAGGAATATCCAAAGTCAAAATAGCGAAAAGCATTGTTATACAAATGTAGTCCATATACATATGTCGCATCGATAGGCCCGCCTTTGGTCATGACCATGGGCTGAGTAAAAATTTGTAAAGCACTTATCATGGACATGATAAGATTATAGAAAATCACGGGGCTTACCAACGGCAAGGTAATCTTAAAAAACATATGTATGGTATTGGCACCATCTACCTTGGCAGCTTCGTAAAGCATTTCAGGAACATTTTGCAGTCCTGCCAAAAAAATCAGCATAGTTGATCCGCAGAATGTAACATTCATCAGTATCAATGACGGCATTGCCCATTTGGGGGCCTGAAGCCAATCTGGTCCGGTAATTCCTATTAAAGAAAGCAGATAATTAAGGAATCCCTGATATGGATTAAATAGGTTTGTCCACACGATAAATATCGCAATGCCGGCACATACGGAAGGAAGATATAAAAGCGATCTGAAGATTGTTCGGCCGCGATATGGACGATTTAATAATATTGCCAGCACAAGAGCAATGATCAGATTTACCGGAACGGATATGACGGTATATACTGCAGTGTTTTTCAGGCTTATCAGAAATTTTTCATCGTCCATGAACATTCTTCTATAATTTTCCAATCCGATAAATTCCGGAGCCTTGATACCGTTCCAATTTGTAAAGGATGCATAAAAAGAATAAAGCATCGGACCAAAGGTCAGTAAAATAAAACCGATTAACCAGGGAGAAATAAATCCCCAGAATGCGCGTTCTTCTTTTTTTAAAAAAGTAGATTGATGTTTCTTTTTTCTGGTCATACAGATAATCCTCATAACGGTGTATTGATTTTGCGGGAGGCGGATGAAGCTATATGATGAAATCATATAACTCCATCTCGCCTTGTCCCTTTCAAGTTATTCGAGAACGCTTTCACCTTTTTTCTGCAGGACAGCGATTGCTTCATCCACAGTCGTCTCTGACAAAGAGACAGCATTATACTGCTTGGTTAATTCGTCATTTATTTCAGCCCATATTCCAAGGCTTTCCTGACCGGCCGCGCGATTCATCATATCTGCAAAAGCCTCTTTATTGTATTTGACGGCGTAGCTGTTCGGAAAATCGTTCAGATAATTGTCGCTTTCCACATAGCTTTTTAAAACCGGAACGCCAAGCTGAGAAATTTTTTCCTGCGATTCTTCTGAAAGGGTATTCCATTTTATAAACTCCCAGGCCGCTTCTTTATGCTCAGATGTGCTGGAAATGGCCATTCCATCCGTGTAAGCAGGATATGTCCATGGGCCATAGTCTGTATTGGAAGGTAACTGTACAACGTCCCATTTAAAAGAATCTCCGATCAACTCCTCCCAGCTGTTTATATCCCAGGTAGCACAGAGTGCTGTGGCAAACTTCCCGGTTTCAAATCCGCCGCCTATGGAATCTGTTTCCAGATCAGAAGGAGAATATCCGCCAATGATTAAATCGGTATATAAAGAAAACGCATGTTTAAAATAATCATTCCCTTCTGCCTGCATTTTCTTATTTTCCACATCATACAGGGGCATCTGTCCATAAAGATCCCGTATCATTTTGGAACCATCAGTAAGCTTGGTCCCGTATATTTTATTCACCCCTTCTCCAGTCGTCAGCTGCCGGGTAATATTGACGAAATCTTCTTCTGTCCAGGATTCGGTCGGATATGCTAATCCTGCTGCATCAAAAATATCCTTATTGTACGCCATAGCAAAAACCTTACTGACATAAGGAGCAGCATATATTTTCCCATGTTTGGTAAAAATATCAAGAGAACCATCTGCCCATTGCCCGGCAACCTGATCTCTCTCAATATATGGTGTGAGATCTTCAAAGACACCTTCCTCAGCAAAATCATACATGATGTCGCCTGCAATGCTTATGACGTCAGGGGCCGCTCCGGAGGTAAAGAATGTCTGAAGCTTCGTATGATAGCTTACTCCGTCCGTATAGGTTGCTTCGATCTTGATGTTGGGATGCGCTGCCTCAAAATCTTTGATCAATTCCTCCTTACAGGCGAGTTCATTTTTGTCTCCCCAGTAACTGAAGGTTAATGTGATCTGTTCTTTTGAAGCTTCGGTAGAGGTATTTTCGTTTGCATTGTCGGACAGGTTCTCCTCTTCCTGAATGCTACTTTGTTGATTTTCAGCAGAAGTCGCGGAAGAATTACAGCCTGATAACAATAACGGAACAGACAAAAGAACTGCGATCGATTTAAAGAAATTTCCCATTTTTCAACCTCCTCCTAATAGAAAAATGTACCAAATTACTTCTACGTTTGTGAAATAATATAATCAAATAGCACAATGATCATTGCTTATAAAGAAATATAATACAGTTATTTTGAAAATACTACATGGAAAAATATGAAAAAATTTACACATAATTTTTCCCCGGGTGTGAAGGAAAATCTCCATTTGAGGTCTAAAAGCCATGGACTTTGGTTCTGATTTATAGGGTTGCATTGCCATATGACAATATTGTAGAATTTATACGTAGCAAAAAGTACGGGAGCAAGGAGGCGGTTTTACATGGTCCGTTATAAAGAAATTGCGAAAGATGCTAATGTAAGTATTGCCACAGTTTCAAGGGTAATTAACAATCAGGGTTACGTCTCGGAAAAGAGCAGGAAAAAAGTCAAGGAGTCTTTGGAAAAATTAAAATATAAATCATTGTCATATTTTCCGGATAACGAAAAGACGGGGGTCAAGGAAATCGTTTTTTTTGTCGAGGATTTGTTGAATCCATTTTATATCATGGTATATAGAGGTATGGTAAAAAAGGCACAACAGTATGATATGAGGGTAGTCCTGTGCGGCAAATTTGACTTTGACAATATAGAACATTTTTCCAATGGGATAGTTTTTTCAAATGAATTTATAGCCCAGTATTATCTCAAAAACTATGGAAAAAGAAATGATATTTTTATGATGTACCTGTACACCGGTTCTTCTTTTAAACTTTGTCGGGCTTTGCCTTGTGTAACAGTGGACATGTTAGAGGTTTTAAATAAGGCGATTCATTATTTGAGAAAAAAGGGAAAGAAAAAAATATGGTTTGCATCGGCAGTTGACGATCTGGATAACATTCGCATAAAAGCTTACATGAGCAAAATGGAAGAAAGCATGCTGACTCCGAAGGTCTTATATGTTGACGGATTAAATGTTTATAATTCGGATATTGATATAGTTCAGACAATAAAAAGTTTAAATTCCATAGGAAAAGATGCCTTTTCGATCGGACAGGAAATTGCGAAAAAGTACATGCAGGACCTAGTGGTAACGGAGAAAGTGGCAGTAATTTGCTTTAATGATGAATTGGCATTGGGAATGTATGCATTTCTGACTGGAAAGGGATATAGAATTCCGGAAAAAATAGCATTACTGGGAATCGACGGTTGTAATAGCCGGAAGTATATAAAAAACAGTCTGGCAACAGTCAATCTTTTTCCGGAACAACAGGGAGAAAAATGTATAGAACTTATGCATGAAAAAGCTTCCGGAAGAAAAGTGCATTACAAAAACTATATAAGACCTCAGATTATAGAAGGAGAAACGGTTTAAATTATAAAAAATCCCGGATGGCGTCCCGTACCGGTACTGCCTGAAGCATGACGGTAAAAGAAAGAATCGTTAGGTCATCGATGGAGCGTTCCGCAGGCAGAAAGCAGACGCTGGCTGAGATCTTTGACGTTTATCATATTTTTCCCTTTCACAGATCTTCCGGGAAACGGCCGGCGGCCGCTTCCCGGATTCCGCTGCTTGCTCCTATACCTGTTCGGACAGAGTCCCTCCTAAAAAAGAGATAGCTGCTGAAAATCCGTTTCGGATCTGCCCTTTCGGGGAGAACCCTTTTGCAGAAAGCTTTTCTACGTTCCACGGATGATGGGACGCAGATGGCCGAGCAGAAGAGGAGAGACCGGATCGTGATATTTGCAGTTGACGAAAGCCCTCTGCGGCGTCTGGTTGGCATAGCAGTATTTATAGCCGTTCAGACAGGTATCATAGGCGCCGATGTCTGTGAACTTCCTCGATAATTAACTCTCGTTAGGAGGGCACCATGTATCTCGATTATGAGGTCAAAATTCCTGATTCCAGACATGGAATCACACGGAAAACAATTCGTGGAATAACCTATATTTACTACGCTTACGATCGCAAGTACAGTGCGGATAAGCATTACACCGTTCCGAAGAATACGACGATCGGCAAGTGCCTGGATGCTTCTGCTGAGACGATGTATCCAAACACTAACTTCCTAAAATACTTTCCTGAAGCGGTACTTCCGGAGACCCGGGAAATCGCTGATCGGAGCGCCTGTCTCAGAATCGGAGCATTCATCGTGATCCGCAAGGTCATTGCCGAGTATCATCTGGATGAGATCATCGGACGACTGATTGGAAAGGAAGCTGGTCTCTTCCTGGATCTGGCAGCATATTCCATCGTTACGGAAAACAACGCCGGTCAGTACTATCCGGATTATGCGTACAATCATCCGCTGTTTACGCAGGGGATGAAGCTGTACAGTGATTCCAAGGTCTCTTCGTTTATTAACAGTATTACGAGAGACCAGTGCATCGCTTTCCAGAATGAATGGAACAACCGGCATGATCACCGTGAAAAGATCTATATCACGTATGATTCGACCAACAAGAACTGCCAGGTAGGTGATCTGGAGTGTGTCGAGATCGGTCATCCGAAGGATGACGACGGAAAGCCGGTCCTGAACTACTCAATCGCCTATGACCATAACAACTCCGAGCCTCTTTACTATGAGGAGTATCCCGGAAGCATCGTCGATGTCTCTCAGCTCCAGCAGATGCTGGAGAAGGCAAAGGGCTATGGATACCGTCAGGTCGGTTTCATCCTTGATCGAGGATACTTCAGCAAAGAAAACATCCACTTCATGGATAAGAACGGTTACGAGTTCATCATCATGATGAAGGGGATGAAATCTCTGGTCCGTGATCTCGTCCTGTCGGTCAAAGGCAGCTTCGAAGAAAAGCGTGAGTTCAGCCTGCGTGATTACAAGGTGAATGGACTCACCGTGGAGCACCAGCTGTATCCTTCGGATGAGAAGAAGCGCTATTTCCACATTTTCTATAACGAATGGAAGCAGACTTCCGAACGAGAGAATGTAGAAGAAAAGATCGACCGGATGGCGCTGTACCTTCGCGAGCATCAGGGGATGAAGCTGAATCTCTCCAAGGAGTTCGGCAGGTATTTCGATCTGATCTTTTATCATGAAGGTCAGGATGACGAAAAGTTTATGTATGGCCGGGAACGTTATGAGGTCATCGATGAGGAGATATCTCTGTGTGGGTACTTCGTCATCATTACATCCGAGAAGTTGAGTGCTGCGGATGCACTCGATCTCTATAAGAGCCGGGATGCATCCGAAGAACTCTTCAGGGAAGATAAAACCTTCCTCGGTGACAGAACTATGCGCTGCCAGACCAATGAGGCGCTACATGCAAAGATCTTCATCGAGTTTGTAGCACTGATCATTCGAAACCGGATGCACTTCCTGCTCAAGGAACAGATGCTGAAAACACATCACAAAGAGAACTACATGACCGTGCCTGCCGCGATCCATGAACTTGAATTTCAATTTCAATATCCATTCCTATTTTATGTGCATCTGCACATTTTTGTGTAACGGGATTTAAAAACATTGGTGCCTGACCCTGAAAAAAACAATATGAGCGAAGATCAGACAGCGGGGACTTTCGTGGGAAATATGGATTGAGAAACGTGTGTAAACTGGTTATAATAAAACTGAGAAGTAAGATTATAGTATGATTAGCAGAAAACGAGGTGACGATATCTACATTGGGGGCAGACCTCAGAAAGAAATTAGAAAAAAACAGGACGCAGGAGGGGGAAGAATGCCATTACCCAAAAAGACAGAATATACTTTGGAAGATATCTATGCACTGCCGGATGGACAGCGTGCAGAACTGATAAGTGGTCAGCTTTACATGATGGCTCCGCCGAGTACACGACATCAGAGACTTGTTAATTTCCTGACAACTGAGATCAACCTTTATATAAGAAAGAAACAGGGAAGATGCGAAGTGCTGCCTGCGCCGTTTGAAGTATTTTTAGAGGACGCAGACGGGAACGAAAATCTTGTGGAACCTGATATATCGGTGATCTGCGACCCAGAGAAGATTGACGAAAAGGGATGTCATGGCGCGCCGGATTGGGTTATCGAGATCGTGTCACCGTCCAGCAAGTCAATAGACTACGGCAGGAAGCAGGCATTATATCTTTTAAGTGGCGTGAGAGAATATTGGATCGTTGACCCAATACGGGAATCCGCTGTGATTTATCGCGCGGCAGAAGATTGGATACCGATGTTTTACAGGTTCGGAGATAGTCTGAAAGCTGGCATTTATGAGGATTTGGAAATTGTGATAGAGTAATATCAGAAGGGCAAAAAATTAGATAGCGAAGGACAGAACCTGTGTTTCATGACGCATTGGTGTCTTTCGCAGAAAGACGGGCTATAAGTTTGAAACAAAGAAGTAGAGGTTATCCGAGAAAAATAGATCATAACAAATGAACCATCCTTGGGGTGGCTTGAAAAATTAAATATTAACGCAACACCTAATCAGGAAACTGCTAAAGGTTCACCCTTTATGATGTAGCCTCGCTGTTTCAAAAGATTAAGTGCCTGTGAAGTGGAAAGAACTTTTCCTTCCTTCACAGGACGAGATTCAAGAAAACCTTCTGGAGTATATGGCTTTAAATCTGAAAGTATGTGCCAGATAGCGGTCAGGATCATACGGCAGATGGCAATGATGGCTTTCTTGTGACCACGGCGTGCTTTGATACGCTTGTAGCGGCTGGTAAATTCAGAATGCTTCTTCGATTTGATTAAAGCATTTGCAACTTGTACCAGAACTGGTTTAAAATAAGAACCAGCACGGGAAATCCTAGTGGATTTGATTTTTTGATTGCTTTGATCATTACGGGGACAGCATCCGGCCCAGGAGACGAGGTGTTTTGCTGTGGGGAAGACAGACATATCACCACCAATCTCTGAAAGCACTTGGATAGCAGTCAGCGGATTCTTATTGAATCCGGGAACAGTCCTTATTAAGTTTAAAGCAGCCTCATATTTATCACTGAGACGAAGGATTTCCTGTTCTACTTCTGAAATGTGCTTATTGAGTTCATCAATGTGGTCAAGACACTGTCTAAGTTTTACAACCTGTTCTTTCGAGATGGCACCATCAACAGCAGCCTGTATTTCTGTGATAGGAGTTTTGCATCTGCTATCAACAAAAGGTGCTATATCAAATTTTTCTCCTGGGTGTTGTAAAATATGTTCTGTAATAGAACGAGATGATTTACCAAATACATCAGAAAATACATCATCAAGCTTAAGATTAGACACGGTAAGACAATTTTGAGCACGGTTCTTCTCACCAGTAATCATACAAGTGAGCTTGAAACGGTATCTTACAAGATCGCGAAGCTCCCGGATGTCAGCAGGTGGAATAAAGGAAGGTTTGACCATACCACACATGTAAAGATCACAAATCCATTTGGCATCTTTACGGTCGGTCTTATTTCCTTTCATCGGCTTTGTGTATTTGGGATGGGATAGAGTAACCCAGAAACTGTGTTGCTCTAAGATATTGAAAACAGGGATCCAGTACTTACCAGTTGATTCCATGCAAACATCTTTACAGTTGTACTTTGCAAGCCAGTCACACAGCTCATTCAATCCTTTGGTAAAGGAAGAAAAGCGAGCTTGCTTATACTCCGTGCGATTGTTGGAATCAGTGATGCCGATACAGGCATAGATCCATGTTTTGTGGACATCAAGTCCACAACAGTTGAACTTAAAAATTTTAAATGACAAGAAACTACCTCCTGGTATTTATAGTTATAAAACTGACAGTGACTGGTCATCCGGCGAGATCGAGTCGACTTCGGAAGAGATAAGTTTACGGGCTACTGTTATGCGCCACTCATTGATGCCTTAACGGATGACCGACAACAAATATTTATACGAGGTCGCCGCTATACAGCCCCGCCACTTACCCCCACGTGTTCTGTAGTGTGTCAGTCTTATAGGTAAATAATATCAGAAGGGCAAAAAATTAGATAGCGAAGGACAGAACCTGTGTTTCATGACGCATTGGTGTCTTTCGCAGAAAGACGGGCTATATTTATGAAAATCAAAAAAGTACTGGCAATGTGCCTGATAAGCGCAATGGTGCTGGGGTCCTTCGCAGGGTGCGGCAAGGACGAGGGCGAAAGCACAGTCAGCGTGAATCAGGAGGATCCTGCATGGAAGGAAGCCATGACCACGCCCTATGGGAAATATCCGGAAACAGTGAACTACACCCTGGGGAAGACGGTAACGAATTTTGACGTGCTGGATGGGACGAAATATGAGGGCGATGACGATGAAAACAATGCATGGACCAGATATCTGAAGGAGAAGCTGAACGTACAGAACACGAACCTGTTCGAGGCGAATGACGGGGATGACTATGAGCAGAAGGTGTCCATGGCCATCGTCAGCGGCGAGATACCGGATATCATGGGGGTGGGAGATTACGATACATTAAAGCAGTTGTATGAGAACGACCTGATTGCGGACCTGACAGAGGTCTATGAAAACTGCGCCAGCGACAAAATCAAGGAGATCTATGATTCCTATGACGGCGTGTGCCTGAAGACAGCCATGTTCGACGGAAAGCTGATGGGACTGCCTACCACGGAAATCTCCTCCGGGCCTGGGATCCTGTGGCTGAGAAAAGACTGGATGGACAAATGCGGCCTGGAAGAGCCCAAGACCATGGAGGACATCTATAATATCCTGGAGCAGTTCCTGGTACAGGATCCCGGCGGGAACGGCGAGGGCAAGACAGTGGGCCTTGTAATCGATCCGGAGATAGCAGGCGATTCCGGCGGAAGCTATATGGCCAACAATATCTTCACCCTGTATGGGGCATTTCCGAAGCAGTGGATTGATGACGGAAGCGGCAATGCCATCTACGGCTCCGTGCAGCCTGAAATGAAAGGTGCCCTTGAACAGCTTTCCAAGATGTACAATGAGGGGTTGATTGACAAACAGTTCGTCACCAGGACCGGCGATGACAGAAAGGGTCTTCTCAACAGCGGGAAGAGCGGCGCCTTTTTCGGCAACTGGTGGGGTGCATGGGAAGTGGCTGACAGCATGACTTTGAACAAAGAGGCAAGGTGGGAGCCTTACATCTGCCCTGTGGGTGCTGATGGGAAAGTGACCATGTTCACGGGCAATCCCAACAGCAGTTATGTGGTGGTGAGAAAGGGCTTCGAACATCCGGAGCTGATTGTGAAGCTGGCAAACATGCAGTTCGATTATTCCCGTTATGAGGAAAAGGATGACGAGGCCTATAAGGAGCTGGCAGATTACAGCGAGCTGAACGCGGGCGGAACCATACTTGCCATGAACATTGACTATTATGATGCCTTCCCCAGGAGCAGCAAGAAGGTGGTGGATGCGCTGGAGAGCGGAGATACCAGTCCGTTGAACCGTCATGACATGGGTACATACGTGAACAGCAAGAAATATCTGGACAGCCTTGCCAATGGGGAAGAATCCACATCAGCCGGATGGGCTTCCTACAATTCCATGACAGCCGCGAGCCTTGTGGCCGAGACGGAAGTCAATAAAGTGACCCCTGTGTTCTTTGGGAGCACTAAGTCCATGCCATTGAAGTGGCCCACCCTGGACAAGATGGAGCAGGAAATGCTGTTAAAGATAATAACAGGCGAGAAGCCCGTGGACTACTTTGACGAATTCGTGACAGAGTGGAACAAGACAGGCGGTGAACAGATTACTGAGGAAGTGAACCAGGCTATCAAACAATAAGAAGGAGCGATCAGGCATGAAGCGCAAAAAAGACCAAATGGCTTTGCATCTTATGATGCTTCCGGGTATGATCTTGCTGGCAATATTCTCGTTTACACCAATGTTTGGAATCATCATGGCATTCCAAAACTACATGCCTGCCAGGGGGATCGCGAAATCCCCCTGGGTAGGCATGGACAACTTTATATTCATGTTCCAGATGCCGGACAGCAAGCAGATTTTCATCAATACCATCACGATTGCGGTGGGAAAGATCATCCTGAGCACCTTCGTGACGATTGTTTTCGCGCTGCTGCTGAATGAAATCAAGAACAAGTTCATGAAGAGAAGCATCCAGACCATCGTGTATCTGCCCAACTTCCTTTCCTGGGTCATTCTGGCGACGGTTGTGGTCAATATCTTTTCCTACGAGGGGCCGATCAATGCAGTCCTTGAAATGCTGGGGATCGAACCGATTCTGTTCATGGCCAGCAATAAATGGTTCCGCTCTGTCCTGATCGTGACGGATGTCTGGAAGGGCTTCGGATATGGGGCCATCATTTACCTGGCGGCCTTATCGGGAATCGACCCGGGATTGTATGAAGCGGCAGCCATCGATGGCGCCAACCGGTTCAAGCGGGTATGGCATATCACTTTGCCCGGAATCCTGCCTACGATAATGCTGGTGACCATCATGAACCTTCCCAATGTGCTGAACGCCGGCTTTGACCAGATATTCAACCTGTACAACCCTCTGGTCATGGAGACGGCGGACATCATCGATACCTGGGTGTACCGGGTAGGCCTGGTGGAAAGGCAGTACAGCCTTGGTACCGCAGTGGGGCTGTTGCGCTCGATCGTGGGAATCATTTTGATGCTGTCAGCCAACAAAATCGCGCAAAAAGTGACAGATTACAGGATCTTTTAGGAGGGGCGGAATGATTGAAAAGAGAACCTTTGGTGGCATTGTCGCCGATATCATCATATGGATCATAGTGGGAGCGCTGGCACTGTCCTGCCTGATGCCCCTGATGAATATAGTCGCCATATCCCTGAGCGACAACGCCGCAGTGTCAGCCAACCTGGTGAATATATTCCCGATTGGCTTCAATATAAGTTCCTATCAGGAAATCATGGGAGATAAGCAGTTCTGGCGTTCCTTTGGCATCTCTGTCTTAAGAGTGGTCCTGGGATTGTCTGTCAATATAACGCTGCTTGTGCTGACAGCCTATCCGCTGTCCAAGAGCCCCAAGTTCTTCACCGGACAGAAGGTATATATGTCCTTAATCCTGTTCGCCATGCTGTTTTCCGGCGGCCTGATTCCCACCTTTATGGTGGTGAATTCACTGAAGCTGACCAATACGATCTGGGCGCTGATATTGCCGGGAGCCGTGCCGCTGGGGAATGTGATTCTGCTGATGAACGCCTTCCGGGGAGTGCCCAAATCATTGGAGGAGGCCGCCATGATTGATGGGGGGTCCCAGTGGGTGATTTTGCTGAAAGTATTCCTGCCGGTGGTAAAGCCCACTCTGGCAGCAGTCACGCTGTTTACCATAGTGGGGCACTGGAACGACTATTTCTCAGCTTTGGTCTACATTACCGATACGGCGAACTATCCCTTGCAGACATATATTCAGCAGCTGAACGTGGATATTACGGAGGTGACCGATCCTGACAAACTGGAGCAGCTTGCGCGCATTTCCAGTAGGACGCTGAACTCGGCAAAGATTGTGGTATCTACCATTCCGCTTCTGATGATTTATCCCTTTATGCAGAAATATTTCGTGTCAGGCATTGTGGTGGGATCTGTCAAAGAGTAGAGAAAAACAGGAGGTGTTTTAATAAAAGAATGGATTTTACAGGCGTATATCATAAAGCATCGGAACAGATGTGTTATCCCTTAAATGAGGATGAACTGATTGTGAATCTAAAAACAGGATATGATGTGAAACGTGTCTTTATCTATTATGGCGATCCCTTTGAAGCGGGAATCCTGGGCGGAAAAGAGCAGTGGGCAGGAAAAAAAGAAGAGATTTGTTTCAAGAAGCATCTGAGGCATCATCTGTGGTGGACTACCACATTGACACCCAGGTTCAAGCGGTGCAAGTATTATTTTGAGCTTCATACGGAGGAGGAGACATGGTATTATTTCGAGAACGGATTCCTTAGCGAAGAGCAGATTGGAATGGAGGGCAGGATGCTGCAATGCTTTGTCATGCCCTGGATGAACCCTGCCGATGTGAACAGTACGCCTGACTGGGTAAACGATACGGTATGGTACCAGATCTTCCCGGACCGGTTCTGCAACGGGACACCTGAGAAAAACGGCGCGGATATCGAAAAATGGCGCACGGGGCCTGTCTCCAACGCAGAGAGGTTCGGCGGAAACCTGGAAGGGATCCGAAAGAAGCTTCCCTATTTACATGACCTGGGGATATCGGGTATTTACCTGAACCCTATTATGGAAGCGGAGTCCACCCACAAATACGATACAAGGGATTACACGAAGATCGACCCGCAGTTTGGCACCAATGAGGAGTTTGCCCGGCTGGTAAAGGAAGCCCATGCCCATGGAATCCGCATCATGGTGGATGCCGTCTTCAACCACTGCGGCAGGAGCTTTGGCCCATGGGCGGACGTGGTGGAGAAAAAGAGCGGATCCCCCTATGCCGACTGGTTCATGATACAGGACTGGGATGCCTTTGAGAGGCATGGGGATACCAGGGACGGGAGATTCTATTCCTTTGCCTTTACGGACAGGATGCCGAAGCTGAATACCAACAATCCGGAAGTAATCCGATATTTCTGCCAGGTCTGTAAGAGATGGATCAGGGAATTCGACATCGACGGCATCCGGTTCGACGTGGGAAATGAGGTGTCCCACCGTTTCCTGAAGGAGCTCAGGAGACAATTGAAGAGCGTGAAGCCGGATCTCTATCTGCTGGGCGAAATCTGGCATGATGCCAGTCAGTGGCTGGGGGGAGATGAATACGATTCGGTGATGAACTATCCGCTGACCAGCGGGATCCAGGATTTTTTCCTGGATCAGGCAGCAGAGAAGGATGAATTTGAGTATATGGTGAACCGCTGCTATACCATGTACATGCAGCAGAATAATAATGTGATTTTCAACTTGTTGGATTCCCACGATACGGAAAGGCTTATGAACCGATGCCAGGATTTGGATATCTTTTACCAACAACTTGCAATTTTGTTCACCATGCCGGGCAGTCCTTGTATTTATTATGGGACGGAAATTGCCTTAGAGGGCGCCCATGATCCGGACTGCCGCAGATGCATGCCCTGGGACGAGATTGATTCTGCCGAAAATCAGAAAAAAATCGAATTAATGAAATCGCTAATCCGTATGCGTATACAGGAAGATGCCTGCAGAAGCCTGTACTTTGACTTTCCGCATAAGTATTCCCAGAAGCGATGTGTGGAATACAGAAAGCTGAATCTGGATGGAAAATGGATAGAAGTGTTGCTGAACTGTGGCAGCGAGCCGATTGAGATACAGGGCCAGGGGGAAATCCTTTTTGCCAGAAGATGCGAAGGGAACAGTCTGGATGTGCGGGGGACGTTGATCCGGCGGCTGCCATCTACGGTGTGATGAAGACAGTGCTTTTCATCCCCATCATCATCGGCTTGCCGGTGGCGATGGGGATGTTGTGTTCCAGTCCTCTCCAGACCGGGGCGACGTAGGACTGTCGTTTGGTGGATGTTGCCACGTTGGCTGGGATGGTGTTGAGCCGGACACTAGTGCGCTCTGTCCCCCATCAGATACCGCAGATAGCAGATGGCCGCGTTCGTCCAGAGCATATTGGCTACAATGCAGCCATAACCGCCTTGCTCACTATTGACTGGAAAGAGCCGCCGCAGGTCTCAGAGACGGACTACAGGCAGGAGATATTTGACTTCCTGAAAGAGGTGCAGATTTCCTTTACACAGAAGGAACAGATTTACAGGCTGGTAGAAAAGTATGGGAAAAATCCATTGATCATACAGGAACTGTCAGCGCTGGATTTAGGCCGGGAAGTTTATGAAGTTGTCAGCGTATTACTTTGGGCGTATGGAGCAAATGGGATGTAAGTATGGCAGATTAAGAAAGGAAGGGAAATACTGTGGCGTATTGTACGAAAACAGACTTAAGGAATCAGGTTATTTATTCCATATATGTGAGAAATTACAGTGAGGAAGGTACTTTCCTGGAAGTAGAAAAGGATTTGGACAGGATAAAGGGATTGGGGGTAGATATCATCTGGTTTCTGCCAATCTACCCCATAGGGCAGGAAAAGCGGAAAGGCATCCTTGGCTCACCCTATGCCATTGCCGATTACAGGAAAGTGAATCCGGAACTGGGTACAATGGATGACTTTAAGCATCTGGTGGAGGGAATCCGTACAAGGGGAATGAGGGTGATGCTGGATATTGTGTACAATCACACATCACCGGATTCGTGGCTCGCCAAAAACCATCCCGAATACTTTTACAAGACACCGGAAGGGGAGATGGGAAACCGGGTGGGGGACTGGGGAGATATTGTCGACCTGGATTATGGGAATAAGGAATTATGGGACTACCAGATTGATACGCTGAAAATGTGGGCCGGCATCGTAGACGGCTTCCGCTGTGATGTTGCGCCGCTTGTTTCCCTTGCGTTCTGGCTGAAAGCCCGGGAAGAAGTGGCAAGGGTCAATCCGGAATGTATCTGGCTCAGCGAATCTGTAGAACCGGAATTTATTGTGGACATGCGGGCAAAGGGAATGACGAACCTGTCCGATTCGGAGATATTTCAAGCCTTCGATATGTGTTATGATTATGATATTTTTAAATATTTCAGGCAGTACCTGAATGGGGAAGGTACGCTGGGAAGGTATGTGGAAGCAGTCAATATGCAGGAATACATTTACCCTGCCAATTATGTAAAGATGAGATACCTGGAAAATCATGATCAGGACAGGGCCAAAGAAATCATCCCGAAGGAATCGGCGCTCCGTAACTGGACGGCATTTCTTTATTTTCAGAAAGGGGCTACGCTTCTTTACGCCGGGCAGGAGAACCAAAATGAAACCAGGCCGGATCTGTTCAACAAGGACGTTATAAATTTGGATGGAAGCCGTGACATTTCAGATATGTTGAGGCAGCTCTATCAGATAAAAAAGCTTCCGGTTGTTGCGAAGAGCAGTTACCGTTTATCGGCTGATGAAGGTTTGGGCGCAGCCATCGGCGAGCATAAGGAGATACAGGGAAAGGGCAGGCTTTTGGGAATATTCAGCTTTGAAGGGAAATGCGGACAGGTAGAGGCAGGGATACAGGACGGAACTTACACAAATATGGTGAATGGAAAGGAGATTCGGATAGAAGACGGAAAAATTGATTTGAAAATGTGCCCGGTCATCATAAAAGAAAACGGAGAATGAGCCTATGAAAAGAGCATGTGGAACAAAAGGCCTTTGAAAATGTTCTTAGGATAAGAACGCCTTCAAAGGCTCTTTTTGTTGTATAACGGACTGCAGTCTGGAGGAAGATGCAGATGAAAAGCAAAGAAGCGATAGAGAGACATATCAAAGAGCTATTGTCAGAGATGACAGTGGAAGAAAAGCTGGATGAGCTGGATCCGAATATTATGGGGATCGATTGGGAAAAAATCGAAGAACCGATGCGCAGGGAATGCCTGGAAAAACTGGAAAAACGGCGGGCAGATGCAAGAGTTTATAATGCACTGCAGAAATATGCAAAAGAACAAACACGTCTGGGAATTCCGTTTTTGTTCCATGAGGAGGCCCTGCATGGGCTGCATCGCCGTGACGCAACGATCTTTCCACAGCAGCTGACTCTTGCCGGTGCTTTTGAACCGGCACTGTGTGAGGATATGGGGCGGATGGTTGCGGCAGAGACCCGCGCGAAAAATATACATGAGGTGCTGGCTCCGGTGCTGGATCTTGCCCGCGACCCAAGATGGGGGCGGACGGAGGAAACCTACGGAGAAGATACCTATCTTTCCTCGAAGCTTGGTGCCGCGGTTGTGCGGGGATTGCAGGGAGAGGATCTTGCAACCGACCATACAGTAGCGTCAGAACTGAAGCATTATACCGGCTACGGAAATCCGATCGGCGGATTAAACTGCGCACCGACTACAATGGGACGGCATGATGTATTTTCCTATTGCATGCCGGTCTTTGAGGAAGCATTTGTAAAGGCGGGTGCAACGGATACGATGTGCTCGTACAATTCGATCGATGGTTTTCCGGTTGTATCGGATCATGAAATTCTGACAGACGTGCTGCGGGGAACCTATAAAATGCCAGGCTTTGTACGCTCTGATATGACGGCGATCATCATGCAGCATACGGCGCATCACAGTGCAGCAACGCCGAAGGAGGCACTGCAAAAGGCGGTCAAAGCCGGCGTTGACGTGCAGTTTGCGGATTATTCTCACGAAGAATATCGGAGACTGATGAAAGAAATGCTTGCAGATGGCAGCATTACGATGGAGGAGCTGGATACCTCGACTGCCCGGGTGCTGCGTGTGAAGGACATGCTCGGACTGTTTGAAAATCCTTATGTGGATGAGACGCTGGAATCTAAGGTGGTACACTGCAAGGAGCATCAGGACAAGGCATTGGAAATCGCACAGAAAACAGTTGTCCTGTTAAAAAATGAAAATAATATGCTGCCGCTGTCCAGGAGCATTCGGAAAATAGCGGTGCTTGGACCCAACGCAAATCTTCCGGTTATGGGCGATTATTGTATGGAGCCGGATTACCATGCAGTAACACTGCTGGAGGGGATCCGGGAGGTGCTGGGCGTTCCGGCGGAGAATGTAGAGACAGCTGCCAATGCCTCACATCCGGAAATTGTCTACGACAAGGGCTGCAATATTCTGGGTGCAGAGATCAAGCCGCTGGAGCGATGGTGGTTCAATGCAAAGCCGCGTCCGGCGGTGGGTATCACGGAGATCGATTACGGTTTTACAGCGGAGTATTTCAACGGTGCAGATTTTTCGGGAGAACCGGTTCTGACGAGACTCGATTCGCAGATCAACTTCAACTGGATCTACCATGCTCCGGATGATAAAGTAGATTCCAGACAGTTCTGCGTCCGCTGGACGGCAACGATGTGCAGCCCGAAGAGCTTTGAAGGAAGGATCGGGTTATCCAGTCCGGACAGTATGCGGCTGTATATTGACGGAGAACTTGTTATTGATGGCTGGGGAGAAGATAAGGAAGCAAGCCAGATGGTTCCGTTTTTCTTTGAGAGCGGCAGAAAATATGATGTGCGTGTGGAATTTAGAAATGATGCGAGAGGCGTGCGGGTGATTTTCGGCTACGACCACGGAGAAGAAACCATCGACCGTGCGATCCGGTTCGCAAAAGAAAGCGATCTGGCGATCGTGGCACTTGGGGATTCGACAGAAACCTCCGGAGAAAATTTTGACCGGACGACGCTTAACCTGCCCGGAAAGCAGCTGGATTTTCTGAAAGCAGTGTATGAAACGGGTACCCCGGTGGTGCTGGTCATGAATACGGGACGTCCGGTTTCCTGTACCTGGGAGCAGGAGCATATCCCTGCGATTCTACAAGCAGGCTTTAACGGGGAAAAGGGTGGACTGGCAACGGCACAGGTTCTGTTCGGGGATGTGAATCCATCCGGACATCTGACAATGAGCTATCCGCGCAGTGCAGGCCAGATTCCGTGCCACTATTCCCGTAAACCTGCAGGCGGGCGAAAATACGTTGAGATGGACTGGAACCCGCTGTATCCCTTCGGCTATGGGCTGTCCTACACGACATTTTCCTTTGAGAATCTGAGGCTGTCCGCTTCCGAAATTCATGGGGACGAATCGCTGGAGGTACTGTTAGACGTAACGAACACAGGCAGCCGTGCCGGAGCAACGGTGGCGCAGATTTATGTCGATGACCATTATACATCCGTGGTGCGCCCGATTATGGAGCTGAAAGGATTTCAGCGCGTGGAGCTGGAAGCAGGAGAGACAAAGACGCTGCACTTTACGCTCGGATTTGATGAGCTGCGCCTGTTGGACGCTTCCTATCACTGGGTGGTGGAACCGGGCGACTTCACAGTGCTCGCGGGGGCGAATGCCGGGGATCTGCCGCTGAGGGCGGATTTCAGAGTAGTGTGAGGACAGGACAAGTGCCGCGTGTGACAGTTTGGCAGAGGAAAGTTAAGGCGTACCGCATGGCAAACGGAGGAAAGCAGAGTGCGTGTCTTGTCAGTGCATTGCTTCAGGTGAAAACTTCATAAGAAAAACGGGAACTGCCGGGAAACGATTTCCGGCAGTTCTTTTTTCCGCCTTTCTTCCAAAACCCCCTTGACGCTTCTGGAAAAAGAAGTATAATTACTTCAAAAGTGAATAGTTCAAAAATGAAATAATCAAGGAAGGAGAGTCGACGGATGAATCTGAAAATCGAGTTTGCCAGAAAAATGGCCCTTGCCTATACGGCGGTATGCAGACCGCTGTGCCAGGAAATGAAGCTGCCGCAGACCGCCTTTGATATCCTGATGTTTTTGTACAATAATCCGGAGTATAAAACGGCACGCGATATTGTGGAAATCCGTAACATCAAGGCGAACCTGGTTTCGGTAAATGTGGAAAAGCTGGTGCAGGACGGCTATATTGAGCGGCAGGCGGTGGAAAAGGACCGCCGCAAAACGGAGCTGATCTGTACGCAAAAGGCGCTGCCGATTCAGAAACGGGGCAAAGAGCTGCAGCAGGAGTTTGCAGAGCGGCTGATGATGGGCTTGAGTGACGAAGACCAGAAAAAGCTGGCGATATATTTTTCACAGATGGAAAAAAATCTGGATCAGATTATAAAAGGAGACGAAAGATAAGATGCAGTTACTGATCACAATATTGGTTACATTTTTTGCGGGAATGGGCGCAGGTCTTGGTACCGGCTTTGCAGGGATGAGCGCAGCGGCGGTCATCAGCCCGGTTCTGATTACGTTTCTTGGGATGGATCCGTATATGGCGGTCGGCATCGCGCTGGCGTCGGACGTGCTTGCGAGCGCGGTTTCCGCTTATACCTATGGAAAAAATAAAAATTTGGATATCCGAAACGGACTGATTATGATGGTAAGCGTGCTGGCATTTACCGTGGTTGGCAGCTATGTTTCCAGCCTGGTTCCTTCCCGGACGATGGGCAGCTTTTCTGTGTTTATGACGCTTTTGCTCGGCATTAAATTCATTGTACGCCCGGTTATGACAACCAAGGAGGCAATGCAGGGCGTTTCTGCGAAAAAACGTGCGGTACAGTCGATTGTCTGCGGGCTGCTGATCGGCTTTATCTGCGGTTTTGTCGGCGCTGGCGGCGGCATGATGATGCTGTTGATTCTGACCTCTGTGCTGGGTTATGAATTAAAAACTGCAGTCGGAACGAGCGTATTTATCATGGCGTTTACGGCATTTACCGGATCGGTTTCGCATTTCGCCATCGGCGGTGCGCCTGACTGGACGGTGCTGATCCTGTGTATGGTATTTACGCTGCTGTGGGCACGGATTGCGGCTGTTTTTGCCAACAAAGCAACGCCGAAGACTTTAAACCGTGCGACCGGTGTGATTTTAGTCGTTTTGGGGATCGTGGTCCTCGGGTTTCAATTTTTTGCATAATAAAGAACGGTGGGGCACGATTGCAGCAGGTACGGCGTGATTAAGATCGCGATTCAGATTGCGTGAGAGATTCTGTTTGTGATACAATCAAAAGGGAAACGTAATTTCAATTGTGATTTCAACGATGACCCGGAAACGTGATTTCAACGATGACCCGGAAACGAGGAGACCTATGGAAACCAGAACAACTACCCCTATAACAACGGTAATGGTGCTGCTGGAAGAAAAACTGCGGCAGCAGGTGAGGCAGGACAAGCCGCTGCTTGTGGCGATCGACGGACGCTGTGCTTCCGGAAAAAGCACGCTGGCAAAAGATCTGCAAAAGCAGCTGGACTGCAACGTGATCCACATGGATGATTTTTATCTTCAGCCCCATCAGCGCACGACCAAGCGCCTGCGGGAGCCTGGTGGAAATGTGGACTATGAGCGGTTTGAAACAGAGGTGCTGCAGCCAATGCTCACAGGAGAGGCATTCTCCTATCGCCCCTATGACGCGCACGCGGTCTGTTTTTTGCCCGAGGTAATAGTTTCTCCGAAAAAAGTGACGATCATCGAGGGTTCCTATGCCTGTCATCCGAGACTGCGCAGAAGCTATGACCTGCGCATTTTTCTGACGGTTGACCGACAGGAACAGCTGGAACGGATTCGGAAAAGAAACGGAGAAGAGCGGGAGGAAATGTTTGAACGGATCTGGATTCCGTTGGAAGAGCGCTATTTCTGGAAAGCCGGAGTGGAAAAAACCTGCGATATCAGTCTGGATACGACCGGGCTGTTCGAGGGCTGAACGCGGCTCGCATTTGGATTTTTACGAAATGAGGAATCTGAAAGATGAAATGGATGGTTGCATCAGATATACACGGCTCTGCAAAGTATTGCAGGGAGCTGCTTGGCGCATATGAACGGGAAAAGGCGGATCGGCTGCTTTTGCTGGGAGATCTTTTGTATCATGGTCCGCGCAACGATCTGCCGGAGGAATATGCCCCGAAGATGGTGATCGCCATGCTCAATGCGAAAAAGAATCAAATTTTGTGCGTGCGCGGAAACTGCGATGCGGAAGTGGACCAGATGGTGTTGGAATTCCCGATTCTGGCGGATTACTGTATGCTCGACCTTGGAACGAAACTGGTGTATGCTACACACGGGCATCTGACATCGGCAGAGCAGTTGCCGTCGCTTCGGGAGGGCGATCTGTTTTTACAAGGGCACACTCATGTGCCGATGAATGAGGTAAAAAACGGGATTCGCTGCATGAATCCGGGATCGGTGTCGTTGCCAAAGCAGGACAGCTGGCGCGGATATATGATTCTGGAAACAAATCAGGCGGTCTGGAAAGAATTGGATGGAACGATTCGGGAAATGGTTGAAATTTAGATTTTTTGCAACCTTAAGAATTTCATCATCCGGATTTTATTTTTCCTTTATAAATTTTAGGACATTTTTAGGAACTGGACATAACGAGGACACATTTATTCGGTATTCTATTTTACGGATAGATGAATGACTCACTATCTCCCCCCTCATATAAACACAAAACGGCAGCCCTCCTATCCTGGCTGCCGTTTTGTGTTGTCGTTTTTCAAAAGAATCCGCCTAATTGCCTTGACGGTATATGGGAATCCCGTTAATATATTCAAAGAAAGAAATGTCCGTGACTGTTTCAAATACATGTAGAAGAGGAAGAACCGATGAAAAATTGGGAAGACGTAAAAATTGCACCGGAATTTAATGAACAGGGCGTAGCCTGTTATCGGCTGACCGGAGCTGATTTTTTGAATGAATACTATATTATTTCGGAGGCGGAGACGAGAAAGCTGCTCAACACGCCGGAAATCGTAGGCTATGAGGTCTATAACTGCCTGATTTCTTCTACCTCCCAGATGCTGTATTATCTGAAGGAGCAGAAAAAAGTGACGACGGCAAATATCCTCTCCATTCTTAGGGGTGCGTTGAACTATCCGCTGGAAGAAAGCTGCTACCGGGAGCATATTCGTGTGCATGACATTAGCTTTTTATCCAGTGAACGCGTGTTTGAAAACGAAGAAATCGCCGGGTTGGAAATCAAATACAGCAAGCTGACGATGGTGCCGGACAGTACGCTGATGATAGGTGATATCATCGCAAGCGGCGAGACACTGATCCACTGCCTGCGCTATGTGACAGATTTTTACCGCGAGCACGGCGCAAAGCTGCGCAACATCATCATTTTTACGATTGGCGGTACAAAGGGAATCGATATTTTAGAAGACCTGACCCGCGATATCCGCGAGTTCTGGCCAGAATTTGAAGGCTTTATTACGGTATATTATGAAGGAATTTTTGCAACCTACCAGGACAAGGGCGTTTCCGGCATCAATCTGCCGGATGTGGACTTTTACTGGAAGGGCGGCATCGTTGCACCGGAGTTTCGACGGGAGACGCTGTCCATGTGCAGCCCGCTGTTTGAAAAGTGCATCATTTATGACGGTGGCGCAAGACGCTATGAGATCCACGAGCACGTGGAAGAGGTGCTGGAATTCTGGGAGGGTATCCGGGAACGCGCAGACCAGATCAATTTTCCGAAGCTTCTGGAAGAAAAGCTCGGCTATGAGCTGCCGATCGACTATGAGGACTGGATTGCGGCAAACCACTACGGCTTAATCCGCCCGGAGGACGCCAGATGGCTGTATCGTCAGGAGCAGGGCTATGTCGAAAGCATGAAAAATGTGACGGTAAAGGAGCTGGCGGAGCAGAGAATCGCAGAGTTCACCGGTGCGTTGAGAAAATACATTCTGTAAGGAAACCGTGGGCGCTTATTTTTCACACAGCTATTCATGACAATAGAATGCTCGCAGAGCGTGCATTCTATTGTTTGTGCCGCAGGCGTCACAAAGTAGCTATGATCGCAGAGCCGAACTGGACTTCGCCTCGCGATTCCTTCGGCGCAAAGCGCCTGCGGAATGGAGATTTTTATGGAAACAAATCAGAAAATCAGGACAGCGACGTCATCTGATCTGGACTGTGTTGCGGCGGTGGAGGCGGAATGCTTCCCGGCGGCGGAGGCGGCTTCGAAGGAAGAATTTGCAGAGCGGATCGCAGCATATGGCAATCATTTCTGGCTGCTGTTTAAAAACGGAAAGCTGGTGTCCTTTGTGGACGGTATGGTGACGGATACGCCGGATCTGGCGGATGAAATGTATGAAAATGCAGCACTGCACGACGAAAACGGTGCGTGGCAGATGATTTTTGGCGTCAATACGATTCCCGAATGCCGCAAAAAAGGCTACGCGGGACAGTTGATTCGCTGCGCTATTGAGCAGGCAAAAAAAGAAGGGCGCAAAGGGCTTGTCCTGACCTGTAAGGACAAACTGCTCCATTATTATGAGAACTTTGGCTTTGTCAACGAGGGCGTTTCGAAATCGGTACACGGAAATGTCGTTTGGTATCAGATGCGCCTGACGTTATAAAAAATTAACAAATTCTTTCCCAAAACTCATGATTTTTTGACAAAATTGTTGTATACTGGTGATTGTGGAACGCAGAAAAACAGATCACTCAGAAATGAGGAGTTTTATGAACGACGAAGAATACTACAATTTTGTGAGGCCTTATGCGGATGCGATGCAGATGCTCCTGACCCGGCTGGATGTGCTTAACCACAACCTTTACGGTAAGTCAGACAGCCGCCCGATTCATTACATCCAGAACCGGATCAAGAAGAAAAAGAGCCTGGAAGAAAAGTTGATCCGGCGCGGAAAAGAACCGACCGTAGACAACGCTAAGGACTATCTGCAGGATATCGCCGGTGTCCGTATTATTTGTTACTTTGTGGACGATATTTATAACCTTGCCAAAAGCTTAAAGCGGCAGGCTGACCTGATCGTGATCCGCGAACAGGACTACATCAAAGCGCCGAAACCAAATGGATATCGCAGCTATCATCTGATTGTCGGCGTTCCGGTCTATTGCATGGATGGGATGGAATATTTTCCGGTAGAAGTACAGCTGCGGACATTATCGATGGATTTCTGGGCAAGTATGGAACACCGCATTTCTTATAAAAAAGAACGGGCGGATAAGGAGGAGCTGACAACAGAGCTGTTAGGCTACGCAAACCAGCTGCAGGAGATCGAAAAGAGCTTCGAGAGTCATAATGAGATCGGTAAATTAAAAGAACCGGAGAAGATGGAAAAAGATATGGCAAAGCCGGAGAATACGGACAGTCCAATCATTTCATAACGAAAAGGAGAACAGACATGGAAAAGAGAAAATTTGAAAAGCTTGGAATCGAAACATCACTGCTTGGCTTTGGCTGTATGCGTTTTCCGGCCACACCGGACGGTAAAATTGATGAGCCGAGAGCAGAGAAGCTTTTGGATCGTGCCATCGCGGCAGGCGTTAATTACATCGACACCGCGTATCCGTACCATAATGGTGACAGTGAACCGTTTGTTGGTAAAGTGCTGCAGAAATATGACCGTAATTCCTTTTATCTGGCAACAAAGCTGCCTGTCTGGGCAATTGAGAGTGTAGACGATGCAAAACGCATTTTTGCAGAACAGCTGGAGCGCCTGCGCACAGATCATATCGATTTTTATCTGATGCACGCAATGAGCAAAGAGAGATGGGATAAAGTGAAAGAACTCGGAATTGTGGAGTTCTGCGAGCAGTTAAAGGCAGAGGGCAAAATCCGTTATCTGGGCTTTTCCTTCCACGATACCTACGAGGCATTTGAAGAAGTGCTGCGCGGCCGTGACTGGGATTTCTGCCAGATTCAGTATAACTACATGGACACCGAGGAGCAGGCAGGGGATAAAGGCTACGCTTTGGCAGAAGAGCTTGGAATTCCGCTGGTGATCATGGAGCCTGTAAAGGGCGGCAGCCTTGCAAACTTCTCTGATGATATCAATGCAAAGTTCAAAGCGATGGATAAAGATGCCAGCATCGCATCCTGGGCATTTCGCTGGGTTGGCAGCCATTCCAATGCAAAGGTGATCCTGAGCGGTATGTCGAATGAAGAGCAGGTTGAGGATAACCTGAAGACCTTCTCGAACTTTAAGCCGCTGAATGAAGCAGAAGAAAAGATGATTTCTGAAATCGTATCAGATCTGCAGGGCAGAGTACAGAATGGCTGTACCGGCTGTCGGTATTGTATGCCGTGCCCGGCTGGCGTAAATATTCCGCAGAACTTCGCACTGTGGAACAAATACCACATTTACGGAACCTACGACCATGTAAAAAATGCATGGGAAAAGGATTTGAAGGACGAAGAAAAGGCGAAATGCTGCGTGAAGTGCGGCAAGTGTGAAAAAGTCTGTCCTCAGCATCTCTCCATCCGCAGGGATCTGGAGCTTGCACAGAAGGATCTGGACAGCGCGGCAGCGGCACAGGAGTAAGCGGGCTGCAGTAGCTGCGGCACAGAAATGGGCGGACAGAGTTACGAATAAAGAGCGGTATCGTTTTTTATAGACAAAATGGAAAGCAGGCGAATTGCACAGCTATAGAAATGTAGCGATGCAGTCCGTCTGTTTTTGTTTTTCGGAACACTATTGTTGTGCATGTTTCAATTTTGCAATGTATAAGGCTGATTTTGAACTTTGGAAATGAAGAGGAATCTTATATAATAAAAGCATAAATCCTGCAGCTGCATTTTAATTGCGGAAGCGATGTTCTTTCCGATACTGGGACGGATTTTGACCGTTATACTGGGTAAATGCCTTGTAAAACAGGGATGGGTCGCTGTATCCGCAGTCCTGTGCAATTTCCTGGATCGGGCGCTCCGTGAGCACCAGAAGACGGGAAGCTTTTTGCAGTCGAGTGATCGTCAGATAGGTATGGGCGGTAACGCCGATTTCCGCTTTCAGTCGTCGATTGATGTAGGCGGCGGAATAATGGAACTGTTCTGTCAGCGTCTGCGCGGTGACGGATTCCGATGCATGCTCGGTCAGAAAATGCATGACAGAGGACGTCAGGAACGTGTAGGCGCTCTCCTGTTCATACAGGGTGTTGGAAAGGCGCAGAAATTCGCTCTGGATATCAAACGGGTTTTGCGGCGCCTGATGAAACAGACTGCAGAGCTTTTTCAGAGACGGAAGTAACAGCGGTGCAGAAAAGGTTCCGCAGATCGGCAGCTTGATTCGATGGAGCAGATCCTGCGTATAATCCGCCTTGAAATGGAAGTAATAATACTCTGCACCGGGGCTGGGACGATCCGCATCCTGCAGCAGATTTTTACGTTGAATATACCACTCGCCTTCCTGGACACTGACTGAAACGTCGTCTTCGATAAAAAGCAGACTGCCCCGGAGCATAAAAATCAGAACGAAAAAGTCCACGATCCGGGAGATGTGATATTCGTTCGGTTCAAATTTTTTATAGTCGCAGTCAGTCAGATAAGGCATGGGAGCAGGATTTAGAAAAATGTAATCCGTATTCATCAAGGAAATCCTCCGAAGCGAAAGATTGCGCAGGCAGCCTGCCAATTCAAAAATACAAAAACGGCGCATGCTAGTTAGGGGTAGAATTCTACTGACAGTATAGCATAACGGAGGAAAAAGAAAAGAATACAAAGGGAGGGAAAGAAAATGAGAGGTGCAAAATATCGTGCGCTTACTGCGCAGCAGATCAAACCGGAGGGCTGGCTTTTGCGGCAGCTGGAAATTCAGGCGGAGGGGCTGAGCGGACATCTGGATCTGGTATGGCCGGATATACGGGAGAGTAAATGGATCGGCGGAGACAAGGAAGGCTGGGAGCGCGTACCGTACTGGCTGGACGGTTTTATCCCGCTGGCATATCTGCTGGACGATGAAGATCTGAAAAAGCGTGCAAAAAGATATATCGATGCGATTCTGGCAGCCCAGAAGGAAGACGGTTGGATCTGCCCCTGTGAGCCGGAAGAGCGCGACCGCTACGACCTCTGGGCGGCATTTTTGATCTGTAAGGTTCTGGTGCTGTATCAGGATTGCAGCGGGGATGAAAGGATTGAGGAAGCGGTATACCGCGCGTTAAAGCAGCTTCTTCCTCATATTGCAAGAAATACGCTGTTTAACTGGTCGGCAGCACGCTGGTATGAATGTCTGATCCCGATTCTGTGGATGTATGAGCGCAGACCGGAGCCCTGGCTTTTGCAGCTGATGGAGCTGCTGGATGCAGATGGTATCGATTACGAAAAGCTTTATACCTATTTTGATTTCCAAAAGCCTGCTTCGAAGAAATACTGGACGCAGACAAATCATGTGGTAAATACCGCCATGGCATTTAAGTGCCGCGCACTGATGTCCTGTCTGACAGAGGAAGATCCGGATGAGTTCGCTCTTTCCATGTATCAAAAGGTGATGAAATACAACAGTATGGCGACCGGACATTTTACCGGTGACGAGTGCCTGTCCGGTGATGCGCCGATCCAGGGCAGCGAGTGCTGCAGCGTTGCAGAGATGATGTATTCCTGTGAAACCCTGCTTTCCATTGGAGGAAATCCCTTCTGGGGGGATTTACTGGAGCGAGAGGCATTCAATTCCATGCCTGCAACGACGACGCCGGATATGTGGGCGCATCAGTACCTTCAGATGACAAACCAGATCTCGGCAGCGCGAATCCCGGATGCAGAGAATCCGTATAATTCCAATAATAACGAAGCGAACATGTTCGGGCTGGAGCCTCACTTTGGCTGCTGTACCGCAAACTTCAATCAGGCATGGCCGAAATTTGCAATTTCCGCAGTGATGAAAAATGAACGCGGTCCGGTTGTACAGAGCCTTGTGCCCTGCTGTGCACAGGTGGAAACACCCAACGGAACTGTTCAGGTACATATTGTTTCTAAGTACCCGTTCCGTGACAATGCAGTGATTGAACTGAGCTCGGACAAGCCTGCCGAAACCTGTCTGCAGATCCGTATTCCCGGCTTTGCAAAGAAAGCGACAGTCAACGGAAAAGAAGCCTGCCCCGGCACTTATTTCGAGCAGAACATTTTGGTTGACGGCGTAACATGCGTTACGGTGGAGCTGACCTTTGAAGCTGTTTTACAGGACCGCCCTTACGATGCAAAGGTGCTGGTTCGGGGACCGCTCCTGTTCTCCCTGCCGGTAAAGGCAAAGGAGAAGCGTATCGAGTATGTGCGCGACGGCGTAGAGCGCAGGTTCCCGTACTGTGATTATGAGATGCTCCCGGATTCTGAGTGGAATTATGGCTTTTACAGCGAAGCGTTTGAAGTGATGTTCGAGCCTGTCACAGACACTCCGTTTTCTGTTGAGAACCCGCCCATTAGGATCAAAGCGAAGATGGTTCCGGTTCCGTGGGAAGAAAAAGGCGGCATTTGCGCTATTTCCCCGACTAAGCGCAAGGCGCTCAGCGAAGCGAAAGACGTGCTGCTGCAGCCCTACGGATGCACGAACCTGCGTATGACGGAAATGCCGTATATCAAACAATAGAATGCACGCTCTGCGAGCATTCTATTGTCATGAATAAAAAGAAACAGAACAGACCGCCCCTTCTGCAGTAATGGGAAAATTGCTGCGGGAGGGGCGAGTTCATGTTGAGTGATCTTATGAAAGAAGATTTGATCAAAGGGCTGCTGGATATTTTTTCTGGAGATATTGAGGCAATTATACTTTATGGTTCAGTTGCCAGAAATGAAAGTACGCCGGAGAGTGATATTGATATTGCGGTTATTATAAAACGAGAAATGGATGATGAAAAAACGGGAACGTTTTATCGGTCTGCTTCGGATTAATAGAAACATGAGATGTATTGAAATCCTCCAGTATTTTGAGGTATCATATTTAAATAAAAAGCAATATTTTAAAATTTTACATCAAAGGCTCTACGGGATATCAAAAATCTAGTATGGTAAAAAGAGAGGACAAGAAATGCTGAACATTTTTTATGGAGATATGAAAGAAGCTGTTTACAATACGGCAGGTTATTTTAAATATGATTATGAAGATGAATGGATTGTAGATCCTTTTGTAAAGAAAATGATTCTAGACGTGGACAAATCGACCGTAATGGACAGCGGGGTAATAGACAGTCCCGTTTCTGGAAAGATACCGCCGGTTGGATTATCGGGTGGGGTAAAGACTTTGATTCTTGTTAAATTCGAAAAAGATAAGGTGTTCAATGCGTCTACCTGCGGCGACAACTGCGCAAAGTGGCTGTTAGAAATAGCAAAAGAGGAGGATCGAACGATTAATCTGCGTCATTTGATGAATTTTGGAAAGAAACCATTTAAGATTCGCATTTTAAATACAGATCAGATCGTTCATTCGATGGAAGAGCTGGTACCGATAGCAGGAGAATTTGTATAACGGAGAGTTAGGGTATGAAGGGAAAGCATAGAATTGTCGTTTCAACGAAGCGACAGAAATATGAATTTGAATTACGGCGTAATTTGACGATACTTCGTGGAGACAGTGCGACTGGGAAAACGACATTGATTGAGATGATACAGGATCATGAAAATGATCCGTTAGGAAGCCCGGTAGAGTTGATCAGTGATAAAAAGTGTTATGTGCTGGAGGGCGCTTTATGGAAAGAACAATTGGCTGGAATCACTGACAGTATTGTTTTTATCGATGAAGGAAATACCTTTGTAAAAGCAGAAGAATTTGCAGGTGTCATTCAAAATACGGATAATTATTATGTTATTGTGTCGAGAGAGTCTCTTCCGGCGTTGCCTTATAGTGTGGAAGAAATTTATGGAATCCGGACTTCTGGAAAATATGGAACACTGAAGCAGATCTATCACGAGTTTTACAGAATATATAACTTAGATGAAACGAAAGGTGAGATAGAGCCGGAGGCTGTTGTTACAGAAGACAGTAATTCGGGATATCAGTTTTTTGACGCAGTGTGCAGAGAAAACGGTTTGACGTGTGAAACCCTGAATGGGAAATCCAATATTTTCCGTTATTTGAAAGTGCATAAGAATGAAAAGATTCTTGTCATTGCAGATGGTGCTGCGTTTGGTTCTGAAATGGATCGGGTTATGCGATTGATGGAGAGCAGAAAAAATATCGTATTATACTTGCCGGAATCATTCGAATGGTTGATTTTATCAGCAGGAGTATTAAAAAATGCTGCGATGGAGAAGATTTTGAAGAATCCATCTGAATATGTGGAAAGCAGGAACTATTTTAGCTGGGAGCGTTTTTTTACAGCGCTTTTGATAGAAGAAACAAAAGGAACTTATTTGGCTTATTTCAAACGAAACCTGAACCCGGTATATTTAAATGAGAGCATAAAAACAGCAATTTTATCCCAAATAAAAAAGATAAAGATAGATAGAAAAAAATAATGTTTCCCCAAAAAACATCCCCAGCGTTACCGCGATTATCATATAAACCGCGACGCGCTGGGGATATTTTTCCAATAACAGGTATTCAAGCATTTAGCCGTCTTGCGCAGGCACAGACACCTGCAATGTCGAGTTTAGCGACCAGCACTCTTCACTCACATCAGCGATGCATACTGGGACATATAGAGCTTGTAATATTCTCCTTTTTGGGCCATCAGCTCATCATGTGTGCCTTTTTCCAGGATCGTTCCCTTGTCCACATACATGATGCAGGAAGAATTTTTAATTGTGGAAAGACGATGTGCGATGATGAAGGAGGTACGTCCCTTCAGCAGTTCATTTAAGCCCTTCTGCAGGATGATCTCTGTTTCGGTATCGATACTGGAGGTTGCCTCATCCAGGATCAGGATCTTCGGGTCAGCCAGAAGTGCGCGGGCAAAGGAGATCAGCTGGCGCTGTCCGGCGGACAGACGGCTTCCCCGTTCATTTACCTGTGTCTGATAACCGTTTTCCATTTCCATGATGAAGTCATGGGCGCAGACCGTTTTTGCAGCCCGGATGACCTCTTCATCTGTAGCGCTGAAGTTGCCGTAGCGGATGTTGTCCATGATTGTGCCGGAGAAAATGAAACTGTCCTGCATCATGACACCCATCTGTTTGCGGAGAGAACGGATGGTAACGCCTGCAATATCGACGCCATCGATTAAAATCCGCCCGGAATCTACGTTATAGAAGCGGCTCAACAGATTCACCAGGGTTGTTTTGCCGGCACCGGTGGGGCCTACCACTGCAAACGACTGCCCCTGGTTTGCGTGGAAGGAAACGTCTTTTAAGATCGGAACGCCAGGCTCATAGCTGAAGGTAACGTGGTCGAAGGCAACATCTCCGTGGATCGGAGGCATTTCAACCGCATCCTTCCGGTCTTTGACCACAACCGGCTCGTCGATAGTTTCAAAAATACGCTCCAGATAGGAGATCGCGGTCAGCAGAGAGTTGTAAAAGCCTGCCAGCGTGTTGATCGGTGCCCAGAAACGTCCGATATAAGCAGTAAAAGCGACCAGCACACCGACGGTAATGCCGGTTTCGCCGTTGATCATCCAGCTGACACCGAGCACATAGATCGCTGCAGTTGTAATTATTGAAATGATATCGATGCTGGGACCCATCGTAAAGTTGAACATAACGGCGCGCATCCAGGATTTCCGGTAGCTGCCGCTTAAGTTGTTGAAAATACCGCTGTTCACGTCTTCCCGGACGAAGGATTGGGTAACACGGATCCCGTTGATACTTTCAGCAATGTACGCGTTTAAGTTGGACTGCTTATTGCTTTGAACCTGCCATGCGGTACGCTGTTTTTTCTTGATGACAACGATAACGATCGCGAGGATCGGAAGACCGCAGAGACATACAAGCGTCAGCCGGACATTTAAGATCAGCATGAAAACGATGATAAACACCAGGTTGCACAGGTCGGTGATGGTATTTAAGATACCGTTGGAAAGCAGGTCGCTGATGCTGTTGACATAGTTTACAACACGCACCTGAATTTTACCGTGGGGGCGGTCATCATAGTAGGAGAACGGAAGCTCCTGCAGATGCTCAAAGATGTCATAGCGCATGTCGTGAATGATCTGCTGTCCGATCTGGTTGGTGTATTTGATCTTGTAGCGAAGGCTGAAGGCACTGTAAAATGCGGCAAGCAGTGTCAAAAAGCTGTAAAATGCGATTCCCTTCATGTCCTTGTTCGGGATGCAGACGTCCATGACCTTCTGAAAAAATTGCGGAATCAGCATGGTAAAAGCGGAAGCGGAGAGCATCATGAAGCCGACACTGACAAACCGTTTCCGGTAAGGAATCAGATAAGCGAGCAGACGTTTTAACTGATTGAGGTCAAATTTATCTTCCAGGACTTCGTCCACATCATATTTATTTCGTGCCATGAGTTCTCACTTCCTTTCGTTGGCTGTAACCTGACGGTATTCTTCCTGTTCTTCTCTGGAAGGAAGCTCACCATACTGATGATGGAACGCGCTTGCATAGTAGCCGTCATTTGCAAGCAGCTCCTGATGCGTTCCGTGTTCGATAATCCGGCCGTTATCCATAACCAGGATCTGATCAGCGTCTTTGATGGAAGAAATACGGTAGGCGATGACGAAGATCGTGCACTGGCCGTTTAACTTGCCGAGCTGCTGCTGGATATAGCTTTCTGTTTCCATATCAACTGCGGAAGTAGTATCGTCCAGAATCAGGATGGACGGTTTCTTTAACAGGGCGCGCGCAAGGGAAATACGCTGCTTCTGACCGCCGGAGAGTCCGACACCACGCTCGCCGACGATGGTATTATAGCCTTCGGGCATAGCCTTGATGAAATGGTTGGCATCTGCCATGACAGCAGCTTCGTGAATTTCCTCAAATGTACAGTTCGGACGACCGTATGCAATATTCCCTTCAATTGTATCAGAAAAAAGAAAGATATCCTGCATTGCCATACCGATGTTGTCACGCAGATCGTAAAGGTTCCAGTCCTTGACGTTTACGCCATCTACCAGAACCTCGCCGGAGGTCGCGTCGACAAAACGGCACAGCAGGTTCATGATGGTGGATTTGCCGGCACCGGTGGAACCGAGAATGCCGACTGTCTGTCCTTTTTTCACAGAAAAGCTGATATCCTTTACGATATCCTCATCATCTGCCGTATAGGAAACATCTTTAAATTCAACATTTCCTTCCATATGTTTGCGGGAAACCGGCACAGGAGGCATTTTTACAAGAGGCTCTTCCACATAGGTTGTGTAAATTTTTTCTACGGAGGTGATAAAACGGTGGGTATCATTGACCCACCAGCCTGCCATACGCAGCGGAGCGTTTAACATCCACAGATAGCCGTTGACGGTTACGAGGTTACCGATTGTCATTTCTCCGGTAATTACCATCCAGCCGCCGTAGAGCATCAGGACAACGTTTAAGACATATGCCAGAACTTCGAAGATCGGAAGGTATTTCATCCAGACCTTTGAGGAGTTCAACTGTGCGTCCATGTAGGCATCGTTTTCCTTATTAAATTTTTCAATTTCAAAGTCTTCCTTGGCAAAGGCTTTTACGACACGGTTGCCGCTGACATTTTCCTGAACGAAGGCATTCAGGGAAGAAAAGCAGTCGCGGATGCGCTGGAATGTCGGTCGAACCTCTTTGGACTGTTTTGCTGTGGTGATGGCTGTAAAGGGCAGAACGATCAGCATGCAGAGCGCCAGCTTCACATTTACCGTAAAGATCATGAAGAGCGCAAAGCAGAACAGCAGGATATTTTCGTAAACCTGATAGATAATGTAAGCAACGAAGTGGCGGATTGCTTCCATGTCGCCGGTCTGACGGCTCATCAGGTCGCCTGTTTTTTTCTTGCTGTAAAAGGCGAAGTCCTCTGTCAGAAGGCGGCGGTAAACAACGTCCCGCATGTCGTAGAGCACGCCCTGCGAGCATACCTCGAAAATAACCTGATAAAAGAAACGCAGGGCACCGCGGACCAGCGTAACTAAAAGCAGGATGAGAACAAGCTTCCAAAGCAGGTCATACTGACCGCCCTGAATGACATCATCTACGATCATACCGGAAACGTAAGGGTTTACGATGGCGAGAACGGAAATGAAAGTCGTCAGGATCAGGCCGCCCAGAAGCTTGAAGCGGTACTTTCTGAGAAATCCCCAGAACCATTTCATTGGTGTCATATTTCCTTTTTTCCTCCCTTAAAAAAGTATCCATGGGCTTTGATAGATCATGGATAAAAAAAGTGTATCGCAAAATATTTTATTTGGAATGTACAATCTTGCAGGTTTCATGTAAAATGTTGTTAAATGGTAACTGTGAGGAAACTGAACAGTTACGTTAAATGTTTTTGTGGGATGTTGCAGGAAAATAAAAGATAAATTTCAGGCATCCGGGAAGGAAGCTGGTGGATATGGAACGGGAAAACACGGTATTTCAGGAGGAGTTAAATCCGACCTTCTTGTTTATGTGGAAGGGAACACGTGTGGAGGATGAGCCGAACTATCACTGCCATGAGCATCTGGAGCTGTGTTATATCCAATCCGGGACAGGAAAGCACAGAATCGGCGATACTATATATGAAGTAAAAGAGGGTGACCTGCTGGTCATCAATGAAGGAGTCTATCATCAAAGCCTGGCGGGAGAGCATAAAACGCCGGTTGCGGAATTTTACGTGGGGCTGACAGATTTAAATCTGGCGGGGCTTGGGCGCAACCACTTTCCACTACCGGGGAATTGCCCGGTATTTCGTACGGAGGGAGAGCTGCAGCGTAAGCTTTCCAAGCTCTGTATGGCAATGGAGGCAGAGCAGGAGCTTTGCCGGATCGGGCGCTATTATATGATGAAGACGTATGCCATGCAAATGCTTCTTTTGCTGCTGCGGGAAGAAGAAGAGACCGGTAAGCCGCAGAAGGCAGGTGGATGCTCCTTTGAATCCGCGAACCGGAAATATCTCGTGGAGAAGATCACGGATTACTTTGAGGATCATTATGCAGAGAAAATCTCTCTTGACCGGATCGCCGGCAATATGTATCTGAGCACCTTTTATGTGTCCAGGATTTTCAAGGCGGAAACCGGAAACACACCGATTCATTATCTGATTGATATTCGTCTGACCAAGGCCTATAACCTGCTGACACAGAATCTGGAAATGAGCATTCAGGAAATCGCGGCGCAGGTCGGCTATGAGGATGCCTATCATTTCAGCAAGCTGTTCAAGAAAAAATATGGGGTGGCTCCGTCTGCAGTGCGGCGCAGGATACTATAAAGCAGCAGAATACGCCCATTCGGCTGAATACGGCCTGCCATAATTCATGACAATAGAATACTCGCAGAGCGTGCATTCTATTGTATTAACAAAAAAGGAACTAGGGACAGGAGATCATGGAAAATCCGATTATTTTTACGGCGGAGATCATCGGGACGATCGCTTTTGCATCGTCCGGGGCAATGCTGGGGATCCGCAAAAATCTGGATCTGTTCGGGGTACTGGTGCTGGGACTGTGTGTTGCAGTCGGAGGCGGCATTGTCCGGGATATTATCCTGGGGCGGACGCCGCCGGGAGCATTCCGGGATCCGGTTTATGCGCTGGTGGCGCTGGGAACTTCCACTCTTTTATTTTTACTTGTCTATGGAAAGCAGGAGATCATGACGAGCCGTTATCTGACGATTTATGAGCAGGTTATGAATTACTGTGATGCGGTTGGACTTGGGATTTTTACTGTCCTTGGCGTATATACCGCACACGGCGAGGGCTATGACGGGATCTTCTTTTTAGTATTTTTGGGCATGATGACAGGTATCGGAGGCGGTCTGATCCGGGATATTTTAGCGGATACGATGCCGTTTATCCTGTATAAGCATATCTATGCGATGGCGGCTTTTGCGGGCGCACTGGTGTGTGTGCTTTTGATCCATATCCATCTGTATCTGGCGCTGGCAGCAGGAACTGCGGTGGTGATTGTGATCCGGGTGCTTGCGACACATTACTGTTGGGATCTGCCGCGGCCGCTGCATGAAAAAGATGCACACACGAAAACAAAAAATCTGTCCGAAAATAGTAATGCCGACGATACTTGAGCAGAATCGACACTTTTGCTACCATGAAAAGAAATTTTGTGATAGAATTGGTAAGACTGAGCTGGAAACGTAAAATGCCGCCTGTGCGGCAAAAGGAGGACAAATGGAAAACGTAAGACGGATCTATGTGGAAAAGAAGACCGGTTACGCGGTTAAGGCACAGGAACTGAAGGAGGATCTGATCGGTTATCTGAATATGTCAGGGATCGAAGATGTCCGGATGTTCATTCGTTATGATGTGGAAAATATCAGTGATGAGGTTTTTGAACAGGCATGCCGTACTGTTTTTTCCGAGCCGCCCGTGGATATTCTGTATCGCGAGACGATCGAAATCCCTGCAAACGGACGCGTATTCAGCGTTGAATATCTGCCGGGACAGTTTGACCAGCGTGCAGATTCTGCCGTACAGTGCGTTCAGTTTTTAAAAGCGGAGGAGCAGCCGATTATCCGTACCGCAGTTACTTATTTGATTACAGGAGATCTGACAGACGAAGAATTTGACAAGATCAAGGCTTACTGCATTAACCCGGTGGATTCCAGAGAGACCGGTATGGAAAAGCCAAAGACGCTCGTAACCGAGTTTGCAGAGCCTGCAGATGTCAGGATTTTAGACGGCTTTACTACGCTGGATGCAGACGGATTAAAGCAGCTGTACGATTCTCTTGGTCTTGCGATGACCCTGCAGGATTTCAAGCATATCCAGAAGTATTTTGCAGGCGAGGAAAAGAGAGACCCTTCCATGACGGAGATTCGTGTGCTGGATACCTACTGGTCCGACCACTGCCGTCATACGACGTTTTCCACTGAACTGAAAAATGTCGCATTCGGAGATGGTTTTTACCGGGAACCGATGGAAAAAACCTACCAGAGTTATCTGGATGCGCGTGCAGAGATCTTTAAAGACCGTCCGGATAAGTTTGTCTGCCTGATGGATCTTGCACTGATGGCAATGCGTAAGCTCAAAAAAGAGGGCAAGCTGGAGGATATGGAGCAGTCCGATGAAATCAACGCCTGTTCCGTTATTGTTCCCGTTGAAATGGACTACGGCGATGGTCCTGTCACCGAGGAATGGCTCGTATTTTTCAAAAATGAAACCCACAACCACCCGACCGAAATCGAACCCTTCGGCGGTGCGGCAACCTGTCTGGGCGGCGCAATCCGCGACCCGCTTTCCGGCAGAGGTTATGTATATCAGGCAATGCGCGTGACCGGTGCAGCGGATCCTACCGTTCCGGTTGCGGACACCTTAAAGGGAAAGCTTTCCCAGAAAAAGCTGGTGCGCGGCGCAGCATCCGGTTACTCTTCCTACGGCAACCAGATCGGCCTGGCGACCGGTTATGTAAAAGAAATTTATCATCCCGATTATGTTGCAAAGCGTATGGAGATCGGCGCGGTTATGGGTGCGGCTCCGAGACGCAACGTCATCCGTGAAAACTCCGATCCGGACGATATCATCATCCTGCTGGGCGGACGTACCGGACGCGATGGCTGCGGCGGCGCAACCGGTTCCTCCAAGGTGCATACGGAAAAGAGTATCGAAACCTGCGGTGCTGAGGTGCAGAAGGGTAACGCCCCGACCGAAAGAAAGATTCAGAGACTGTTCCGCAGAGAAGAAGTTTCCCGTCTGATTAAAAAGTGTAACGACTTCGGCGCAGGCGGCGTTTCTGTTGCCATCGGCGAGCTGGCAGATGGTCTGACCGTTGATCTGGATAAGGTTCCCAAGAAGTATGCCGGTCTGGATGGCACAGAGCTTGCAATCTCTGAATCTCAGGAGAGAATGGCAGTCGTTGTTTCTCCGAAAGACGTTGATACCTTCTTAGGCTATGCGGCAGAAGAGAACCTGGAGGCAGTTCCGGTTGCGGTTGTAACCAAAGAACCTCGTCTGGTTTTAAACTGGCGCGGCAAGAGCATTGTAAACCTGTCCAGAGCATTTCTGGATACCAACGGAGCACACCAGGAAACCGATGTTTTTGTAGATGTTCCGTCGAAAGAAGATAACTATTTTGAGCAGTATGCAGTTCCTGCTGTAAAGGAAGCCGTAAAAGCCGGCGATCTGAAAAAGGCATGGAAAGCGCTGCTGTCGGATTTAAATGTCTGCTCCCAGAAGGGTCTTGTGGAAATGTTCGACTCCTCCATCGGCGCAGGCAGCGTGCTGATGCCTTACGGCGGTAAGTATCAGCTGACCGAGACCCAGGCGATGGTTGCCAAGCTTCCGGTCCTGAAAGGAAAGACCGATACGGTAACGATGATGGCATACGGCTTTGATCCGTATCTGTCCTCCTGGAGCCCTTACCACGGCGCAATTTACGCGGTTGTGGAATCCATGGCAAGAATCGTAGCGGCAGGCGGCGATTTCTCCGGAATCCGCTTTACCTTCCAGGAATATTTCCGCCGCATGACCCAGGATCCCGAACGTTGGAGCCAGCCTTTTGCGGCGCTGCTGGGCGCTTATGACGCGCAGATGGGATTCGGACTTCCGTCCATCGGCGGTAAGGATTCCATGTCCGGAACCTTTAACGATATTGACGTACCTCCGACGCTGGTTTCTTTCGCTGTGGATGTTGCAAAGGAAAAAGATGTTATCAGCCCGGAATTAAAACAGGCTGGAAACCGTCTGGTTCGTTTCTCCATTCAGAAGGATGCTTACGATCTGCCGGATTATGAGCAGGTAATGGCACTGTATGCAAAGATTACCGAGCTGATGGGCAAGGGCGTGATCGTTTCCGCATATGCACTGGACAGCTATGGTGTGGCAGCAGCCCTGTCCCGCATGGCATTCGGTAACGGACTTGGCGTTGCAATTGAGGAAACGGTTTCTGCAGAGGAGCTGTTTACAAACGGCCTTGGCGATCTGGTGGCAGAAGTTCCGGCAGACCGTCTGGCGGATATGGATGTTGCTTATACGCTGCTCGGCACGGTAACGGCAGAGCCGGTATTTACCTATGGAAACATGACCCTTTCCGAAAAAGAGGCGCTGGATGCGTGGAAGAAGCCTCTGGAAAAGGTATTCCCTACAAAGGCAGTCAAGGACACGGACGCAGTAGAAACCGGCCTGTATGAGACGAATCACATTTATGTATGCAAGAATAAAGTAGCGAAGCCTACCGTATTCATCCCGGTATTCCCCGGAACGAACTGTGAATACGACAGCACAAAAGCATTTGAACGCGCAGGTGCACAGGTTGTAACCCATGTATTCAGAAACCTGAGCGCAGAGGACATCCGTTCTTCCGTCGATGCGTTTGCAAAAGAGATCAGCCAGGCTCAGATCATCATGTTCCCCGGCGGCTTCTCCGCAGGCGACGAGCCGGATGGCTCCGCAAAGTTCTTCGCAACTGCATTCCAGAACGAGAAGATCAAAGAAGAGGTTATGAAGCTTCTGAAGGAAAGAGATGGCTTATGTCTTGGTATCTGTAATGGATTCCAGGCGTTAATTAAGCTCGGTCTGGTTCCTTACGGCGAAATCGTCGGACAGAAGGACGATTCTCCGACCCTGACCTTTAATACGATCAACCGTCACATTTCCAAGATGGTATACACCAAGGTGGTTTCCAACAAGTCTCCCTGGCTGCAGGGCGCTGAGCTTGGAAAAGTATATGTCAATCCAGCATCCCACGGTGAGGGACGTTTCGTAGCTCCGAAGGAGTGGATTGACAAGCTGTTTGCAAACGGACAGGTAGCAACCCAGTATTCCGATCCGGAAGGAAGGATTTCCATGGATGAAGAATGGAATATCAATGGCTCCTACAGTGCGATCGAAGGCATCACCTCTCCGGATGGACGTATCCTGGGCAAAATGGCGCACTCCGAGCGCCGCGACAGAAGCGTTGCACAGAATATCTACGGCGAACAGGATCTGAAGATCTTCGAGTCCGGTGTGGCATACTTTAAGTAAAAGGCTGTAAACAACAATAGAATGCACGCTCTGCGAGCATTCTATTGTCATGAATAATTTCGAAGACCTCACAGAAGGGAGAAATCTCTTCTGTGGGGTCTTCGTGGTTATGGGGTAGTACCTTTTAAGGTAGTACGAAGATAGGACTATTATGGAACAATGCGATTTGGATACGGAAGAATCCTCCGTTTTGGAGCATAAAGAATATGCGGAAAGCATCGGAGCGTCGAGAGATACGGTCAAAATTCGAAAAAAGTCTACCGTATATGGCGTGGAATTTGTTATACTGGGAATGGAAGGACAGGAGCATATTCATTATGCGATGCCCATGCGGGTAATGGGGTATGATTATGCAGCTTATCAGAAGCAATATGTGGACAATGCGGCAAAGTATAAAACAGCAAAGAGCTTGACAGAAGAGGAATATCTGTCAAAAATGAAAAAGGATGATCGGCTGGTTCCTGTTATAACAGTTGTTGTTTATTATGGGGAAAAGCCGTGGGACGGTGCGGTGTCTCTGCATGGGATGCTGCATATTTCAGAGGAAATGAAGCCATTTGTCAATGATTACCGGATGCACCTCGTGGAAGCGAGAAAAAATGATCTGAAGCTGCATAATATCAACAACCGGGATCTGTTTAATCTGCTCGGTATTCTGTTGGATCGGAATGGAAAGCTTCAGGAAACAAGAGATCGGGCGATAAACTACGCCAGAGAGCATCGAGTGGAAAAGACAGTGATTATGACTGCTGCGGGTGCGGCAAACTGTAAAATAGATTATAATAAAATTGCCAGGAAGGGAGATGCTGATATGTGCACCGTGTTTGAAGAGACGAGGCGTGAGGGGATAGCAGAAGGAGAAGCAAAAGGAATTATTGAGACTGGATATGAATTTGGGATTTCAGAAGAAGAGATTCTTGCAAGATTACAGAAAAAGCTGAACATTTCTCTGGCAGAAGCGCAGGAGTATGTAAAAAAGTTCGGCAGAAAAAGTAAATCAGAAGATTCCGATGCAGAAGAAAATGGTTAAAATATAAAATTTTTCTGCATGTGAATAAGAGGAGAAATGAACAAAATTAACTATCAAAAAGAACTGGAACACCTGATCAATAAGCTTCCGGATCATCACCGGCGGCTGTTTTTGCACAGCTGCTGTGCGCCGTGCTCCAGCTACTGTCTGGAATATTTACGGCAGTATTTCGACGTGACGGTATTTTATTACAATCCAAACATCAGCTTTTTGGAGGAATACCGGCATCGGGTGGAGGAATTAAAACGTCTGGTGAGCACGCTGAATGAAGAGGCGAAAGGGTCTGAAATGCTGAACCAGATCGCACTTTTGGAGGGCACTTACGAGCCGGAAAAATTTTTCGAGGCGACGAAAGGGCTGGAGGACTGTCCGGAGGGCGGAGAGCGCTGCTTTATCTGCTACGAGCTGCGGCTGCGGGAAGCGGCGAGGCTGGCGGCAGAGGGCGGCTATGATTTTTTTACAACAACGCTGACGATCAGTCCGCTGAAAAATGCGCAGAAGCTCAACGAAATCGGCAGCCGACTGGCGGAGGAATATCATGTGGCGTGCCTGCCGTCGGATTTTAAGAAAAAGGGCGGCTATTTAAGGTCCATCGAGTTAAGCCGCCAGTACGACCTGTACCGTCAGGATTATTGCGGCTGCGTTTTTTCAAAGCGGGAACGCGATAAAAGGATTGTACAGGAAAGCTGAAACAGATATACTAAAAAGCAAAGTACGAAACATGGGCTTTCGAAACGCAAGACGATCAGAAACGGTCGATGAGTCCTAAAACAGGGCGCGGATGTCTGTCAGTGCGTTGTCGATGACATCGAACTGCCAGACGCTGTGTCCGGGAATCCTGTGCTCCGTCAGATAATAATGTCCGTCAAAGGAAGAGATATAATAAGGCGTTCCGCCTCCGGCAAAGTTGTCATAAATATCCTCCCAGCTGCCGGAAGAAAGATCGTTTAAATCCTGCACGCGCAGGATCGTCGCATAATCCTGATTGCCGGTAAGGTCGGTGGAAACGGTGATGTAAAACCAGTCTTGAATGTGTGTCAGCTGGATCATGCCGGAGATTTCGGCAGGAACCGGGAACCGTTCCAGGATCTTCAGGTCTTTTTTGCGGGTGCGCAGAATCGACTGATTGCCGGAAACAAAGTACAGGTCGTCGCCGTCGATTGTAAAGGAGCGGACATAAATCTGATCCAGCTCTGGCACAGAGAGGATTTTTTCGAGAGCAACAGAGGGACTGTCCGGGTCGGGACGGTAAAAGACGTACAATTGTCCGGTCATGGAGCTGAGTACATAAAAACGTTTTTCCGTTTCATCATAGACGACGTAATGCGGGCGAGTGCCGATTTCGTTGAAAAGCTGGGTAAGGTAAAACTGTCCGTCCTGTTTTTCAAAGATGAGGACGCGGTTGTTTTCGGTGTCATCTGCAAGATAAACGGTGCCGTCTCCTGCAATAGTGTGCCCGCGGTTGATCTGATCGGTCATTACATACCAGTCGGTAAGTAGAGCATCCGGTGTTTTCGAGGTCAGAATCTGATTGTGATAGCAGTCCACCAGAAAATAATCGTCACCGATTTTGGTAATCTGCGTGGGGACACTTAAGGATGGCTGCACATTTTTGACAGGTTCTGAGGAAACGGCTTCAACAGCTTCCGACCAGGAGAGCACCTGAGTGGAAGCGTTTTTTATGGTTTTCAGGATCAGGGCTGCCGCTGCAAAAATCAGGACAGCGAGCAGGATCAAAAAGATTGTAAGTTTTAAATGGGATAAATTTCTTCGTTTCATGTCCCAAAGTATAACATAACAAAAGAAAGGATACCACTATGAAAAAACTGTTGCAGGAATTTAAGGAATTTGCGCTGAGAGGAAATGTCATGGATCTGGCAGTCGGCGTTATCATTGGTGCTGCGTTTCAGGCGATCATCAATTCGCTGGTAAACGATGTGATTTCACCGCTGATCGGCCTGTTTGCCAATACAGATCTGACGTATTTGTCTGTGATGGTCGGGGATGTGGAAATCCGCTATGGTGCATTTTTGACCGCAGTGATCAATTTCATCATAATGGCAGTGATTATTTTCCTGATGGTAAAAGGGATGAATGCGCTGGCTGGTCTTGGCAAAAAGAAGGAGCCGGAAAAACCTGCTGTGAAAATGTGCCCTTATTGCAGAAGCAAGGTTGCGGCAGAGGCAACCCGCTGTCCGTACTGTACGTCTATGCTGGAAGTGAAAAAAGAAGATAAAAAAGAAGAAAAGAAATAATAGAATGCACGCTCTGCGTGCATTCTATTGTTTACGGTTCCGTCTTCGGAATCTGTACGCCGTCTGCATCCATATAATAGGAGTGCTTCCAGATCAGCTCGGAGATGGGAACTGGCTGATAGCCCTGATCCTCCAGATTGTCGATCAGGTCAGGAAGCGCCTGTGCGGTATAAACAGTTCCGGCATGGAACAGGAGGATAGAGCCGTTTTGGAGTTGGCGACTGTTTAAAATCCGATGGAGGATGTCCTGTGCCCCGTAGTCTTTCCAGTCCATGGAATTGATGTTCCACTGCACCGGATAACCGCCGGCTTCCTGGATGAGCCGGATAGCAGAGTTGTCATAGTTTCCGTCTTCAAAACGAAACAACGTCGTTTCAGAATCGGTAAGGCGATCAATTCGCTGCGTGAGATTTTCCAGTGTGAGCGTCTGTTCCCGGATGGAAAGAGATGCCTGCGTTGTCCACAGACCGCCGATATCGTGTCCGGCGTTGTGAATCGTACAGAGCAGCTCCGGATAGTTTTTTGCCCAGGTGTCGGAAACGAAAAAGGTGGCGTGCACATTTTTTTCTTTCAGAATTTCCAAAAGCTGCTGCATGTCTTGTGCACTGTAGGTGCAGTTGAAGGTCAGCGCGACTTTTTTCTGGTCGGTTTCGACACGGCAAATAGGCATAAATGTGCCGTTTACAGAGGCGGACGCCAGTGTTGTTACAGACGGAGGGGCGAGAAAAATGCACGCGCGGGCAAAGGCGAGGACGCCGAGCAAAAACAGGGCAGTTTGGAATGCAGACGAGCGGGAGAGACTGTGCAGAGAGGGAAAAACGGCATAGTGGCGCAGTTTATTTTGAATCAGATGAACGAAATCTCGGATCATGAAGGCTCCTGCCGGATTTTTGTTACAACTTATGAACGCAGGAAACGGAAAATCTCTATTTCACAAAAATTTCATAACCTTTTCGTGTGCTTTCTGGTACACTATAAAGACAGGCTGCAGGCGTTTGGCTGCAGAACAGAAGAGAAATGAAAGGAGACTGTTATGTTTTCCTGTATTTTATTTGACCTGGACGGAACGATCAGCGATCCGAAACAGGGAATTTGCGGTTGTGTGCAGTATGCGCTCAGAAGCTTTGGGATTGAAGAACCGGAGCTGGATCGGCTGGAGCCGTTTATCGGACCGCCGCTTGCAGAGAGCTTTATGAAATATTATAACTTTACGGCGGAGCAGGCGCAGGAGGCAGTTGAGAAGTACCGGGAGCGGTTTTCTGTAACCGGTAAATACGAAAATGTGCTGTATCCCGGAATGGGAGCGCTTTTGCATGATCTGAAGGCATCCGGGGCGACGCTGGCGATTGCATCGAGCAAACCGACCGTTTATGTGGAGGATATTCTGGTGCATTTCGGAATCCGGGAATATTTCGACATCGTGGTCGGAAGCGAGCTGGACGGAAGAAGAGTGCACAAAGAAGAAGTGGTTGCAGAGGTGCTGTCCCAGCTTGCAGCGCGGGGCGAAAGCGATCCGGATAAGATGGTGATGATCGGCGACCGCAGCTTCGATGTGGAGGGTGCGAAAGCGATCGGTGCACACTGCATCGCGGTGTCATATGGGTATGCACAGCCGGGAGAGCTGGAAAATGCCGGTGCGGAGATCATTGTCCGGGATGTGGAAGGACTGCGAAGCGTACTGCTGGGCGGCACACAGGCAGGAAGAGGCACGCAGGCAGGAACCGGCACGCAGGCAGGAAGAGACACGCAGACAGGAAACAGAGCGCAGGCAGGAAGAGATACGCAGGCAGGAAACAGCACGGCGACTGGATCGAATACCCTTTCAGAGCGCTACCGCGGCAGCGCTGCCAAAACGAAGACCAAATCCGGGCAGTTCTGGAGTGCAGTTGGAACCAGCGCACTGGCGATGTTTGCCTATTATGTAATCAGTCTCCTAATCAGCAGCGCAATTTTGACGGCGGTATCGGTAGTGTATGCCATCGGGCTGCAGGAGCTGGAGGGCTCTTCCTACAATTTCTGGCTGAATGTGGCTAGCGCACTCTCGACGTTCGGTGCATTTATAATCTGTTACGGAATCTGGCACAAAAAGATCCGGTTCCATTCGACAAAAGAAATCGATAAACTGTCCATCGTTCCGATGGTGATTTTGGCGGCGGCAATTGCAATCGGCATGAACGGCGTTCTGACATTGACAGAATTGTATCGGTTCTCTCCGACCTTTCAGAGGGTTTCGGAGATGCAGTTCGATACGCCGGTGTGGCTGGGAATCATTTCCTACGGCATTCTTGCGCCGCTGGGCGAAGAGATCGTTTTCCGCGGAGTGGTCTATGGACAGCTGCGCAAGGTGTTGAAGGTGCCGTATGCGGTGGTGCTTTCCGGACTGGCGTTCGGTCTGTTCCATGGAAATCTTGTTCAGGCGGTCTATGCGACCGTAATCGGCTGCCTGCTGGCGCTGGTGTATGAATGGTATGGAACGATTGCAGCGCCGATGCTGTTCCACAGCGTTGCGAACCTGTTTGTGTATGTGATGTTAGAGCTGTTGCCCTTTGGCGGCGTATTTTTAAGCGTTCCGTCCTGTGTGCTGTTTTTGGTGCTGTCAGCAGGAAGCCTGTTTTTATTGTGGATGCTGCAGGGAAAGACGGCATTGCGGCAAAAAGGATGAGCAGAGAAGAAGTTAAGATTAGCTGGTGACAGCGCCTGCATTGCGACGAGAAGAGGATCCTTTGTGAGATACGCTGACCAAAAAGAGCGAGGAAGCTATACGATACAGCTTCCTCGCTCTTTTATGACAATGGAAGGTTCACGGAGCGTGCATTCAATAACAGGACAACGCGCAGCCGCTTATCCTTATTCATGACAATAGAATGCTCGCAGAGCGTACATTCTATTGTTCATGACAATAGAATGCTCGCAAAGCGTGCATTCTATTGTTTACAGCAGCTGGATTCCGTGGGCTTCCGCTTCTTTGCGGATTTCCTCCGGCCAGATGGAGCACTGTACTTCTCCGATGTGCGCCTTGCGCAGGAAGAACATACAGATACGGGACTGACCGATACCGCCGCCGATGGTGTAAGGCAGCTCTTCGTTGAGGATTGCTTTCTGGAACGGAAGTTCTGCGCGCTCGGGACAGCCGGCTTTTTCCAGCTGGGACAGCAGAGCCTCTTTGTCTACGCGGATACCCATAGAGGACAGCTCCAGGGCGATGTCCAGAACAGGATAGTAAACGAGGATGTCGGCGTTCAATGCCCAGTCATCGTAGTCGGGTGCACGGCCGTCGTGGGGCTCGCCGTTTTCGAGCTTATCGCCGATCTGCATGATACAGACAGCGCCCTTTGCTTTGGTGATGAAATATTCACGCTCCTTGGGCGTGTTGTCCGGGAACATGTCTGCAAGCTCCTGGGTGGTGATGAAGAAAATCTCACGGGGCAGAATCTCTTCGATGTAATCATACTGGATCGCCATGTACATTTCCGTTTTGCGCAGCGCCTTGTAAACGTCGCGGACGGTTGCCTTTAAGGTTTCCAGGTTGCGATCCTTTTTATCGATGATCTTTTCCCAGTCCCACTGATCGACGAAAATGGAATGGATGTTGTCAGTCGTTTCGTCGCGGCGGATGGCGTTCATATCCGTGTAAAGACCTTCGCCAAGAGAAAATCCGTATTCCTTGAGGGCGTAGCGTTTCCATTTTGCAAGGGACTGTACAACCTCTGCGCGGTAATCGTTCTGCTCGAGAATGCCGAAGGAAACCGGGCGCTCATAACCGTTTAAGTTATCGTTCATGCCGGAAGCGGGATCGACGAATAACGGAGCAGAGACACGCAGAAGGTTTAAATGACGGACCAGAAGACTCTGGAAAAAGTCCTTCACCGTCTTAATACCGATCTGGGTATCGTGCAGGTTCAGGGCGGAGGAATAATTCTCCGGGATGATTAAGTGTTCCATATTACCTCTTTTCTGCCGCAGGGCGGCATATTTCAATAATCTTAGGAAGCTGTAAAAAAGTGCAGCGGACGTTGGCTTCTGACAGAAGCTCAGGGAATCAGGAATCAAACGTCTTATGGTGCAGGTACGAAACGCTGCACCAGTTAAAAATTATAGCATAAAATCAGCCGGGTGTCAGGATTTTTTTCCCAAACGCTTCTGAGCAACTCCGATTCCGATAAACACAAGCAGGCAGATCAGGCTGACGATCAGACCGGTGGTCAGACCTGCAGGGCGGTAGGAAAGCTCAATCGTGTGGCTGCCCTCCGTCAGCGGAACGGATAGAAATACACCATCATACACGTCGTAGTCTGCGGCTTCTCCGTCCACCTTCATCGTCCAGCCGGGTTCGTCCGCGATGGATAAAATCAGCCGACCGGCTTTGGTGACGTCGACATGTCCGGTCACATGGCTGGAATCATAAGAATCTACCGTAAAGGGCTGCTCAGAGAGCGTCTGCAGTGTGCGGGACAAAACTGCTTCATCCAGGCGCACAACAACGGCATTCAGCACGCTATCTTCGTCGTTGGTCAGTGTTACATGGTCGCCGGTTTCGTGACGACCGAGATCGAGGATATAGTCATATTTGACTTTTTTATACGTTTTGTTGACGCTGGCGGAAGAGATCGAAACGGTATCGATCTTGGAGCTTTTACAGTAAGCGTAGTAATGCCCCTCCGTGTATACATCAAAGAAAACCTGATTGCCGGATTCCTCTGATTCGATGGAAACAAAGAGCGGATCAGAGGTCGAAACAGAAGCCGCCATCTGATTTTGTACCTCGAACGGGTCGGAGGTCTCTTCAGAAAACTCAGAGGAAGAAAGATTCTGTCCATCCTGCAGGATAAATCCGGCGGGCAGCGTCTTGTTGTTTTTGTACAGGTAAACGCCGTCCTGCTCGTCGATCAGCGTGTAGAGGCTGGAATCCTCTGCATCGGAGCGGGAAAACAGGTAGCGGACATTTAGAAGTGCTGCGGAAAGCGGCGTCTGACCGTCAAAGCAGTAAAATACCTTGCTTTCGCTCATGCCCATGCGGTCGTACCAGTCCTGAACCGCCGCGTTGGAGGTGGAAGAAAACAGCGACGCTGTCGGATAGCCTGCCAGCGCACCGTCATTTTTGGTGACGCGGCTGAGCTTTTCGTAGCGGTAAAAATCGGAATCTTTTTCTTCATTACGAGCAACTAACTCCCGGTAGGCGGGAATGCTTTCCAGATAGCTGCTGCGGCTGGTGGTGGAAACGCTCGTCAGCGCCATGTTGTAGGTGGATTCAAAAGCGACCAGCGCCAGCACGGCGATTGCAATCGCGCGCTGATACGGGAGGCTGTCTGCAGGCTGTTTTTCTTTCCCTTTTTTCCAGGCATAGAGCAGCAGCGCGTAGGCAGCAAGCAGGCAGGCGCTCAGCACAAAGGTGCCCTGGGTAAAGGCGTCGTCCTCCACGAGCTTTCCTGCCAGCAAAAGATAACCGAGCCCGCAGGCGAGGGAGACAAACAGCTCGCGCATGGTAAAGCCGTCGAGCTTTGAAAACGCCTCATAGCACATCAGCAGTACGAGCAGGATGTACAAAAAGGACTGACGTGCCGGAAGCGAATCCGGGTAGTTGAAACCGTGCCAGATGAAATTCAGGGTATTGACCGAGAAGCTGACGATGAAAAAGGTGCATAATACCAGTCTGCCGAGCTTTTCCTTCAGAGGGATTTTTCGGTTGACGATATAGAGCGGAATCAGGAAAAAGACTGCACTGGAGCAGAAAATATTCGGCCAGTGATCCAGACCGGTTTCCCTGGATACACCGGTCGCATGCCGCGCGATTACGTCGAAGAAGGAAAAGTACCAGTTGATCTTTTCCGGAAAGTTGAATTTGGAAAATTCAGTCGCATGCAGGGCAGCGATTTCCGGGATCAGCAGCACGGCGGCGAGACCGCCAGCCAACAGGGAAAATAAAGCAAAACGTCCGATTGCGCCAAGCAGCCTTGCGCGGAACGCTTTCCAGCCATCAGAGCCATACAGGTTCGGCACGAGCACGAGAAAGTACAGGCACAGGAAGATGCAGACCATGATGGAAAGGTAATAGTTCGATAAAATGCACAGCCCGAGGGTGATGCAGTAGAGGCTGTATTTTTTTTCGAAGACCAGCTTTTCCAGACCGAGAACGATCAACGGAGCGAGGACGAGGGTATCCATCCACATGACGTTCCAGTTATATGCGGCAACGAAGCCGGACATCGCATAAAATGTGGAAAAGAACAGGACAGAAAGGTCGTTTGTGTGGAATTTTTCTGTCAAAAGCCAGGAAAAGGTGAAGCCGCACAGACCGATTTTGAAAACGACCATGTAGCTCATAAATTCGATTAAATATTTTTCGGGCAAAAGGAGCATCAGCCAGTTGAACGGGCTTGCGCTGTAGTAGCCGTAAAGAGACAGGTAATTGGAGCCCATACCGATGCGCCAGGAGTAGTAGAGCGGTTCGCCGTCGCGCACTTTCCGGACAAATTCTTCCAGAAAGGGGACGTACTGATGGTACATGTCGGAGTGCATGAAGCTCTGATCTCCGAAGGGATAAATGCCGTTGCCGATAAAAATCGCCATCATGGAAAGAAACGGCAGCAGGAAGGAAAAGAAACAGATCTTTTTTTTCATAAAAAAGGAAATCCTCCGCGGTTTAGTCAAAAAGCAGGTAATACTGCAGGGTCTGATAATCATAAAGCAGATCTTTTTGTTTGGATGCAGTGGTAAAGGTTCCGTCGGACAGCGTTACATGGTTGGCTGAAATGACGGGTACTTCCGTGCGCAGCTGCGACAGGAAGTTATCGTAAGCGGATTTTGGAAGCCCGGCGGCGTCCAGCGTCTTTGCCGCAAGATAGTTTGCGCTGATTTCCAGGTCGCTTTCCGCTTCGATATCGAAGTTTGCCCAGATAAAGAACGGAACCTTGTAGCGCAGCGCCTCTTCCTCGTCGGTTAAGTCCGCGTCATCTTTGCCGTTTAGCTTCCAGACCGGACGTACGACGGAATCGGCAGGCTGATGATCTCCGAAAAAGACGATCATGGTAGGTTCCTCCTGTGCTTCAAAGTAAGAAACCAGGTTCTGGATGGCGCTGTCAGACAGCCTGATCAAGGACAGGTACGCCGGAAGCAGCTTGGAATCCGAGCCTTCTACCGTGATATCGGGGGAAAAGTTGTCGTAATCCGCCCAGTCGCTGTAGGAGGAATGGTTCTGCATCGTCACGTTGAATAAAAACAGCGGCGTGTCCGCATCTTTTTCCTCGTAGAGCTTTATGATCTTTTCATAGTTGCCCTCGTCACTGACATATTTGCGCACAAGGGGAGAATCTGTGAAAAACTCCTGAAAGTGCATCTCGTCGAAGCCGAGCTTGGGATAAACGAGATTTCTGTCCCAGCCGGCGGCGCGGTACGGGTGCATCGCAATCGTGTAGTAGCCGAGGGAGGAAAGATAGGAGGCCATCGAAGGCGTCTCTTTTTTCACATACTGCTGATACGGGATACTTCCATAAGGAAGAAACGCCATTGAAGCGCCGGTCAGGTATTCAAATTCTGTGTTGGCAGTGTTGCCGCCCTTGACGGAGACATTTAAGTGACCGGAAATCGTGTTATCCGCGCCGTCGAGCAGGCTGTGCACGAAGGGCATATAATCCTCGTTCGTTGTAAAATCGCCGAGCACGGACGGATCGGAAAACGCCTCGTTCATGATGACGATGATGTTCGGCTTTTGCGCATTGTCCGAGGATGTTCCATCTGCTTCCTGAGAGCCGGTATCATAGGATGCCAGCAGCTCCTTGGCGTTTTCTGCGCTGTAACCGGAGGGCTTATCGACAGAAATGTACTGAAGCTCCATTAAAAACGCAGTTACAGTACCATTTTTAAATTGAATCGTCGTCGGAGTGAAAAGCTTGTTGTAAAGGTGAAGCTTCTGCTCGACGATGTCCTCGCTGTGCAGCATTTTCGTGTAGCCAAAGCATAAAAGACCGCAGGAAAGCGCGAGGCAGACGCGGGCAATCCGGGTTTTTTTATTTTTTTTCGGAAAGCCTTTTTTCAGGAAAAATTCCAGAACCAGAAGCAGGACAAAACAGATCAGCACGATTACTGCGGTGCGGTTCGATTTGTATTCGTAGTTGTCCGCGACGCTGGCAGCGGTCGAGATCGAAAGAATGTCCCACGGCTGGATGGGCGCGCCGCGAAATTCCAGGACGAAATAGTTTGCAAGACCGTAAACGGCGCAGAAGGTGGTTTCGATGCCGAGTGCGCGGCTGATCCTGCCGGTCAGTGCAAATAAAAACAGTGCTGCAAATTCAAACAGTGCCAGATTCATCCCCTGTATATACGGTTTCATGGTCTGGAACGGATTATGCGTGTACCATTCCAGCAGATAAAAATTCAGAACAGGGACGATCAGCAGAAAAAGCCAGGGGCTGGTTTTTTTCAGCCAGACAATCCATTTTTTCATAAAACTCCTCTTTTCGTGTAAGGTAAATTCGTTTTCTGTTCCATAATAGTCAGGACTTTGAGGGATGTCAAGGGAGGAAAACGCATATATATAAGAAACAGAAAAAGCTTTCGTTTTTCTTAATAAAGTTTAAATAGGAAAAAAAGAAAGCCTATGTTACAATAAACCAACTGGAGGAAATGCGGACATGGACGATAAAAAAAGGGATCTGATCCCGGTGGCGGCGATTGCTCTTTTTCTGGTAATTATCATCGCGCTGTGCGCAGTACGGCTGCATCAGCGCAGGGAGACACGGGCAGAGATCGCAGAAACGGAAAGCACGCAGATATGGTACAGCGAGGAACAGGCAGAGTCTGCAGAATCAGAGACGAAGGACGCAGCGGATCAGACGGAAGAAACAACAGCGGGGAAAAAGCAGACGACGGAAAGGGGACAGCAGGAGGATGAGACGCTGACAGAGCATCCGGACAGCAAACTTCCCGCAGGCAAAGGGAAGGAAAGTCAGGGTGCCAAGCAGGAGGGCAACCCCCGGACGGTGAGCGGAAACGATCCGTTATCCGGCGCGGAGAGTGCGAACAAGACAAACGAAGAGATGCTTCTGGAGATGTCCGGTTACTGGGAACAGGATAATATGGACGCGGTGGAGGATCTGGCGATGCTGCCCTGGTATATGAGGATGTCGTCGGACATTTCGGATGCAAACAGCTTTTATTATTATGGCGAGCGCAGCAGCGCAGGACAGCCGGACGGAACCGGAATCGCCTGCTATGCGGATAACGCCTATTACTACGGCGAGTGGTCGAATGGCAAACGCGAAGGCAACGGCAAGTGGGTGCGCTTTTACGTTTACTACGACGATGATACCACGTCGGACCGCGCCTACCGCGAGCATATGTATGCCGGAGAATGGAAAAACGACCTGCCGGACGGTGAAGGACAGGAGCATTACGAGCTGGATATGAGCAAGGCTGCCAAAAAGGAGCGCTACATCCAGAATGTGATCGGAACGTTCCGCAGCGGCTTCTACAGCGGAGAAATGTACCTGACGACGTTAAATTGGGACGGCAATCAGGAAGAGTGGAATGGCTTTGCGGACGCGGGAATCTGGAGCCCCTACGGAGCCGGTTCGAACCGCAAGGAGGTACCGGTCTGCCAGGATGTGGACGATGATAACAATTACCTTTGGCTGTCCGTGCGCGACAACAAGAATCGTGGAATCTATGAGCTGATGCCGTAAAACCCTTGACAGAAGTTTCAAAAGCTCGGTATAATAATTGAGTTATACGAAAGAGAAACCTTCGGCAGTCGAAACAACCGGCTGCCGAAGGGGTGAGCGGTCATGGCGGAATTGGCAGACGCGTTGGTTTTAGGTGCCAATGGGCAACCGTGTGGGTTCGAGTCCCACTGACCGCATGCAAATGGAAGAGAAGAAAAGGGATGCCGGATCGGCAAACAGGGCTTTGAGGCTGCTGTTTTGCCGGTCGGCGTCCCTTTTCGCTGTCAGGCGCTACAGGAGAAAAAATCCGGTTGACAACTGTTTTAAATAGTGATATCATTTATATGTAACAAGGGATTGTAACTCTTTGAGGCATCACCTAAGGGGATGGGTGCGCAAAGAGTTTTTTTTATTTTATAAACATTTATTGCTTGGTTTTTCAAAGCAACTTACAGGACGCTGTTGAAAACAGCTTGATACGCAGGAAGAAATCGTAGTGATAAAAGGGAGTACTAATGAAAGGGTAAGAAGGTATTGCTATGATGATTGTCAAAAAAATCAATAATAATGTAGCCATTGGTGTTGACGGAAACGGGCACGAGGTAGTCTTGTTTGGCAAGGGTATCGGCTTTGGAGAACTCCCTTATAGTATTAATGATATGTCAAAAATAGAGCGTTCATTTTATGATATAGATTACCGATATTACAATTTGTTGTCGGAGATTCCGGAGAACATGTTCCTTTTTACAAGCCGTATCGTTGATGCCATAGAGAGTAAAATTGACGGTAATCTGAATCCTAATCTGGTGTTTATCCTTGCAGATCATATCAATTTTGCAGTTACCAGATATCATAAGGGAATGCAAATATCGCTACCTTATTCTTATGAAATTGAGTTTGAATATCCCCACTTGACAAAGCTGGCAAAATGGATCGTCAAAAATATTAATGCAAAATATCAGGTATGCCTGGATAAAGGGGAGGTTACAAGTATAACCATGCATTTGCTGAATGCACTGGAAGGAAAAACGAATCAGGATGATCAGCAGCACCAGAGTCAAATTACCCGAATCATTAAAAACGTAACAAAAATTATAGAGGATTATTTTGGCATTGTTCTTGATAAAAATGACTTCAATTATTTCAGGTTTAAAATTCACTTGAAATATTATGTCCTAAGAAAAGAAAATAATGAAGAATTTATGGACGGTAATATTGATGAACTGTATGATAATATGAAAAATACTTATCCCGATATCTATAACTGCGTATATAATATTGATCAATATTTATATAAAGAATTTAAGAAAAGCTGTACAAGTAACGAATTGCTGTATCTTATGATACATGTTACTCGGTTATGTACACGAGAGGATTGTAACCGCAAGGGCATTACCTCAGCATGAGAGTGCTGGGGTTTTATTTTTGCAGGAACCGTACATTAGCTGTATCGCACTGTAATCCTTATGCGTCATCAGTGTACTGAGAAATACTGACATGTCAATATTTTTCTGCCGTTCGGTTTGCTAAGTGCTCCTTGAAAATTGAATACAGGCAATTTGAGCTTTCATTTAAAAGGCTGTTTTACGAAAACGATGTATCTGCAATAAAGGAGGAAGAAAAATGAAGCTTTTGGTTAAAGGTGATGATTATGGAATTACAAAAAGTGTTACGTATGGAATCATCGAAGCATTTGATCATGGGATTTTAACAAGCTCGGGCATGTTTACGAATATGGAGATCGCCCCATGGGCGGCACAATTTGTAAAAGAAAGGGAAACCTGCTGTTTTGGAATAGACTTTAATCTGGTTTGCGGTCCCTGCGTATCAGATTACAGGGAAATTCCACATTTGGTTGATGAAAATGGCCGTTTTATCAGCTCAAAAATCAGAGTGAATGATCCAAAATGGGCTACGAAAGAAGGGCAGAATGAGTTATTACCGTTTCATGAAGTATATAAAGAAATAGCGGCACAGTATCAGCGTTTCGTTGATTTATGCGGGAGAGCGCCTGCCTATCTGTGTGGGCATTCCATTCAAACCGGCTCTATGGAGGAAGCGTACCGGACGTTATCAGCTGAGACAGGAGTTCCGTTTTGTGATGATCTGTACAAAAAATATAATATCATAGACTTTCGTGACGCGCCGATAAAAAATGACGAATTAATGAATCTGTCAACCAGAGGAAAAGAGTTTCATGCAATGGAACAGTTGAACCGCGATCCGATGAAATTATTTTTTGACAACCTGGAATATCTAAAGGGATTTGAGTATGTGGCGCTTGTCTGCCACCCGGGCTTTGTTGATGCTGATCTGTTAAAATTATCGTCCTGCAGCTTGGAGAGAATGAGAGATCTTGAATTCTACCTTTCAACAGAAATGAAGGACTTTATTTTAGAAAACGGGATTGAGTTAATTTCATTTTCTGATTTGACTGCATAGAGCTTAAAGGAACCTGTATTCCATTTATACCGGGTGGGGTGGTTGCATATCCTCAATGATTGTAAAAAAAATGAGAGGAGGAATCAGGAAAGGGGTGTCTTTCCTGCAAAATTCAATGAATCAAAACTATCATAAGTTAGCTGTTACTTTACTGGAAAAGGTAGGCGGCAAGGATAATGTTATTAATGTATATCATTGTGTTACCCGTTTGCGCTTTCAATTAAAGGATTCAAGTATTCCAAATACGGAAGAAATTGAAAAGATCCAGGGTGTTTTAGGGGTTGTCACGTCAGGGGGACAATATCAAATCATTATCGGGCAGGCTGTTCCTGAGCTTTATAAAAAGGTGGTAGAAATCGGGGGATTTGGAACTCAGGAGGAAATTGCCGAGAATCTGGACGGGGGATTTGAAACTCAGGAGGAAATTGCCGAGAATCTGGACGCTCCAAAAGAAAAAAAAGGGATAAAACAGTTTTTTGCCCAGTTATTTGAATTTATGTCCGCTGTCATGTCACCGATGATTCCGGCGTATTGTGCCGCAGGTTTATTTAAAACGGTTGCCGTAGTATGCGGTCCGGATGTGTTAGCGATATGGGAAACGACAAGTGATTTGTATATAACGTTTAACTTTGCGTATAATGCATGTTTTTATTTCCTACCGATTTATTTGGGCTACACCGCCGCGAAAAAACTCGGGCTTAACGTTATTTTAGGAATGTATCTTGGCGGAATGATGCTTGTTCCGGAATTTGTTGAAATTGCAACTACAAGCGAAGCGTTTACAATACTGGGAATACCATGTAGGCTCGGAACCTATGGAACGACAATTTTTCCGATCCTGTTAAGTGTTTTTGCCTTAAAATATGTAGATATGCTGATCAGTAAGGTTATTCCGCAGATGTTGTCTACATCAATTAAGCCGTTTATTGAAATGTTTATCATGTTACCGCTGGAATTATGTTTATTCTGCCCGTTGGGAACTTTAATCGGTGAGGGGATTGCCCAGGTTATTTTAATGCTTGACAGCGCCCCGTTATTGGTGGGAATCATAGGCGGCTTGTGGCCGTTCCTGATCTTGACCGGTATGCATATGCCGATCTTATATGCGGTTATCCTTCCTAATTTATATTCCTTAGGTTATGACACGACTGTTCTTCCGGCGACGCTTACAAACCAGGCGTTGTTGGGGTTGGAGCTGGCTGCTTTACTGAAAATCAAAAATAAAAAAGAACGAATGAATGTATTCCAGTTATTTATCACCCACAATGTGGGAGGTGTCAGTGAGCCGGTGCTTTACGGAATCGGTATGAAATATAAAAAGACATTAATCGCATTGGCGGTCGGAGGAATTTGCGGCGGGTTATTTGCGGCTTTTACCGATGTAGTTTACTATCTGGGACCCAGCTTTCCCCTTATAGGAAACGCGCTTTCCTTCTTCCAGGGCGGGACTAAGAATTTTATCCTGTTCTTTATCAGCGCTCTTATTGCGTGTGTAGTAACGTTTTTGCTTACTTATTTTTATGGCTTTGATAAAAATGATCCTATGTTAAAAAAGGAGGAGGGATAATGAAAAAATTTTCAATTCTGATTGCCGGGGGCGGAAGTACGTTTACTCCGGAAATTCTGCTCTTATTGTTAGAAAAAAGAGAGCAGTTTCCCATCAGAAAAATAAAGTTCTATGACAACGATGAGGAGAGGCAGAAAATAATTGGCGAAGCATGTGGCGTGCTTATTGAGCATAAGGCTCCTGAAATTGAATTTTCATATACAACTGATCCGGAAACCGCATTTACTGATGTCGATTTTGTAATGGCACATATCCGCGTTGGTAAGTATGAGATGCGCGGAAAGGATGAAAAAATACCGCTGAAATATGGTGTGGTAGGGCAGGAAACCTGCGGACCGGGAGGTCTGGCATATGGAATGCGTTCCATCGGACCTGTAATCGAGTTAATCGATTATATGGAAACGTACTCTCCGCATGCGTGGATGCTGAATTATTCGAATCCCGCGGCAATCGTTGCGGAAGCAACAAACCGGCTCAGGCCGGACGCAAGAATCATCAATATCTGTGATATGCCCGTTGGAATAGAGGCAAGAATGGCTGTCATCTGCGGGCTGAAATCCCGAAAGGAGATGATTACCAGGTATTTTGGGCTGAATCACTTTGGCTGGTGGAGTGACATAAGGGATAAAAACGGAAAGGATTTAATGCCGGTAATTAAGGCCTACGTGAAAGAAAACGGGTTTAATACTTCCCAAATAGATGGGCATACAGATGATAAAAGCTGGACGGATACTTATAATAAGGCGAAAGACGTCTATGCGGTTGACCCGAATTTCATTCCAAATACGTATTTAAAGTATTATTTATACCCGGACTATGTGGTGAAGCACTCAGATTTAAATTACACAAGAACAGATGAAGTAAGGGAGGGGAGAGAAAAACGGGTGTTTGAAGAGGCTCGAAGGCTTATTCAGACAAAGAATGTGGAAAATTGCGGCTTCGAAGTGGGAAATCATGCGGAGTATATTGTTGATCTGGCAAGAGCGCTGGCATATAACACACAGGAAAGAATGTTGCTAATCGTGCCCAATCATGGCGCGATTGAAAATTTTTCCTATGACGCAATGATTGAGATTCCCTGTATTGTAGGGAAGAATGGATATGAACCATTAAAGGTCGGGAAAATACCGGTATTCGAAAAAGGGCTTATGGAGCAGCAGGTAGCGGCGGAAAAGCTGGTTGTTGACGCCTGGGTTGAGAAAAGCTATCAAAAAATGTGGCAGGCGATTACCATGTCTAAAACAGTTCCAAGCGCGGCGGTTGCTAAGTTAATACTGGACGATTTGATAGAAGCAAATGTAAAGTACTGGCCGGAGCTTAGATGAACGTGCAGCTCCTGTGCGCCGGAGATTCCTTTTTATTTTCATGTTCCGGCAAAGCAATAGCATAAACGGGAAGAAGCATAAAAAAGTTGCATAAAATGTCTTGCCTGTATAAGCAGGGTTGTTTCACGAAGAATAATTGAATAGCCAAAAATGTTTGAATTTATCGCTTCATGAAACAACCCTGACAGCGGGAGACAGAGTGTTGACAAAATATAAAAAAGTGCTACAATCCTGTCTTTGACAGTTGAAAAACAAAAAAATCGCTGTATCCCTTCAGTGTTCCAATCCGGTCAGGTGTTGGTAATTTCTCTCATGAAATATGACTTCTATAAACCGAATGGAATTATCCTGTCTTTCTCTGAAAATGATAAGCAACTTCTTATGCAAAAGGTTTTGTTGATATTGCTTCGCACAATTCAGAACTCTTTTACGTGCGTCTTCTTTTGTAAACTTCATAAATAGTTCGGAAATCCTCCATAAAGAATAACGGTTAGACTACATATACATAGATTTTCCTGAAAGATCATAAATAATAGATATGGAAAGAGAGAGTAATAGCACCATTGTACTATATACTCCCTCTTTGTGGCTAATTTTAATGTTGTCTGCCAACGACCGGTAAAATACCGGTAAAAATATCGGATTTTAGTGTTGTCCGCCAACGGTCAATCACAGGATTGACAAGCATATCAGATTTTAGTGTTAGCCCACTGGAAAAGCACGCTTTTCCTACTACTATTATTATAGGCAGAGCAGATTTTTATGTCAATAGAAATCATAAATCATTCCCAGATATTCTCCAAATGCGGTGCCGCAAAACATGTATTCGGTCTGACGCAAACATTTCTTTGACAAAACGATATATCGACAGGGTGTTGACAAAATATAAAAAAGTGCTATAATTTATTTCAACAATAAAAGGGAGTAGCCAGCACCGAGAGGTGGTTTGAAACCGTCACCCCGACAAGCAGCCAGGTGATAATCGATTTGCTGCAGATGTCCGTATTAAATGAAACGCGCGAGACTTTTATTGCAGCTGTCAGGCTGTAATAGAGGCCTCGTTTTTTGTTTCGTTGGAAAGGGTGTCCATAGGAAACAAAACCCTCCGGGGGAAAAGCACTTTTCCGGAAAAGTCGCCTGACAGCGACCGAAGCTATTTACTTTACGAGTCCACCAGACCGGTGGAGAAAAGGAGAATGAGTATGTTTACAGGAATTAGTTTAGGAGTTGTTGTTGCCATAATCGCAGTGATCGCGCTGCTTGGAATTATCGCTTCCGGGTATGTGAAAGCACCTCCGGACACGGCGTATATCATTTCCGGCCTGCGCAAAAAGATCATTATCGGGAAATCGAGTATCAAGATCCCGTTTCTGGAACGTCTTGACAAGCTGAGCTTAAAGCTGATCCCGATCGATGTGAAGACAGAAGCAGCGGTGCCGACGGCGGATTACATCAACATTCAGGTGGACGCAGCAGTTAACGTCAAGGTTTCCAGCGAGCCCGAAAAATTAAAGCAGGCAGCAGAAAACTTCCTGAATCAGAACACCCAGTACATTGCGCAGGTAGCGAGAGAGGTTCTGGAAGGCAACATGCGTGAGATCGTAGGCCGCATGCGTCTGGAGGAAATGGTCAGCGACCGTCAGAAATTCGCGGACCTGGTAAAGGAAAATGCCGAGCCTGACCTGGCTGCCATGGGTCTGGACGTTGTCAGCTTCAATGTGCAGAACTTTACGGATTCCAATGGTGTCATTGATGACCTTGGTATCGACAACATTTCCCAGATCAAGAAAAAGGCAGCGATTGCAAAGGCTGAGGCGGAAAAAGAAATCGCGGTAGCAAAGGCGGAAGCGGATCGTCAGTCCAACGACGCGCGGATCAATTCCGAACGGGAAATTGCCATCAAGAACAACGAGCTGGATATGCAGAAGGCAGAGCTTCAGAAAAACGCGGACAGCAAGCGGGCGGAAGCGGATGCGGCATATGAGATCCAGAAAGAGGAACAGCGAAAGACCATCGAAGTAACTGCGGCAAATGCCAACATTGCAAAAGAGGAACGTCTGGTGCTCTTAAAACAGCGTGAAGCAGAGACGATGGAAAAATCGCTGGATGCACAGGTTAAGAAAAAAGCGGAAGCGGAGAAATTCGAACGTCAGCAGAAAGCGGAAGCAGAGCTGTTTGAACGCCAGAAAGAAGCGGAAGCAAAGAAATTCGAAACAGAAAAGGCTGCAGAGGCACAGCGTGCAAAGGCGGAAGCGGATCTGTTCTCCAAAGAACAGGAAGCCAAAGGTATCCGGATGGTCGGCGAAGCCGAAGCAGAAGCGATCCGCGCAAAGGGTGTTGCAGAGGCGGAAGCGATGGAAAAGCGTGCGCAGGCTTACCAGAAATATAACAACGCAGCGATGGCAGAGATGCTGATCAAGGTGCTGCCCGATATCGCAGGCAAGATCGCAGAGCCTCTGACCCAGATCGACAAGATCACGATCATCGGCGGTTCGGACGGATCAAACGGTGTGGACCAGGTAGCAGGAAACGTACCGGCAGTGATGACAAAGCTGTTTGAAACCATGAAAGAAACCGTGGGCATCGACCTTGCGGAGGTTGTAAAAGCGGGAACCTATGATGCAAAAGTGAACCGCAATATTACGATCAACGCAGACGGAGCAAAGCAGGCAGCGGAAGTGTTGAAGCAGGAAACTGCTGCAGAAGCATCGGCGGAAATCGCAGAGTAAACAGCTTGGATTGTATTGAAAAAATGTTTTAAACGCATATAATAGAGATATGATAATTGGATGCGGCATACTATAAGGGGAGGTGTTAAATATAGCAACTTCGAGTATTAAAAAGAACTTTTTGGTTTCTGGAGAAAAACAGGCAGAATTGTTTGCGGATGCGATTGAAAGTTCCTATATGGAATCTCTCTGCAGAAAGACGGAAAATGAGTTGAGAATTACCCATCTGCGCGGAGCAGAAGACATCAGAAAGTTTATGGCGAAGAGAAAAGAGGTAAATGCTTAACGAGGTTACAGTGTTAAACATTCGTGAGTATTTGGCTGCAACAGAAAATGGAAGATTTGGAGAGGAGGAATTGAAAGAACTTCTCTCCGAATTTTCCTGCAGTAAAAACGCCGATGTTGAACGATTTTTAAAGGAACAGGCGATAGAATTTACAAAGAAGAATCAGTCAGTAACGTATTTGGTATTCCACAGTCAGGATGCTTCGCTGGTAGGCTACTTTACGCTGGCGATTAAACCGATTTGCGTCAGTGCGGAAAAGTTCAGTAACACGACGAAACGTAAAATAGCCAGAGTCAGTGAGCAACGGGAAAATGAACTTACATATACACTTTCTGCGTATCTGATTGCTCAGCTGGGAAAAAATTTTAGAAATGGGGCAAATCGGAAAATTACAGGAAAGCAGTTGCTTCAGGCAGCTGTTGATACCATTCTGAAATTACAGTATATGACCGGAGGCATGGTATTTTTTCTGGAGGCAGAAAATGAAGAGCATCTGCTGCAGTTTTATGAAGCGGAAAATGGATTTAAAAGATTTGCAGTAAAAGAAACGAATCACAGAGCGAAGAAATCGCAAAAATTGATTCAATTGCTAAAAGTTCTGTAACAGAAACTCCCGGCAAAGCCCCTAAAAAAGGCTCTGCCGGGAGTTTTTTACGTCCGATCCCAGGCGACAAAAGTGCCGCGACATATTCTTTTTTACGGAAGTGCTTATGCGTCCTTTCCCTGCCCCTGCGGCGCATTGCGCAGGGTATCCTTCTGCATCCATTTTCCACGCTTATAATAGAGGATAAACAAGATCGATGTAATGGTCCAGGTCAGTGGATAGGAAAATGCCACTGTTGCGACCTCGTGCCTGAGGGGAACGGCAATCGTGATCCAGAGGATCCTCAGGACACAGACCCCAAAGCAGGTCAGCAGCATCGGGAAAAAGGAATCCCCGCAGCCGCGGCAGGTACCGGAAAGGATTTCGATACAGATGTAAGTGATGTAGGCGGGAGAAACTACACGCATCATGCCGATGCAGATGTTGATGACATTGGCATCGCGTGTAAATAAAAGCAGGATCGTTCCGCCGAAATTCAAAACGATAAAGCTGAGAAAAAGGCTGGTCACAGCAGCAAGACCGAGACAGATGCGGACACTTTTTTTGATACGGTCGTATTTTCCGGCGCCGAAATTCTGCCCGGCGAAGGTCGTGATGGAAACACCGTAAGCACCCATAATCATCCAGAAAATACTGTCCACTTTTCCGTAAGCGGTCCAGGCGGCGATGGTGTCGGTTCCGAAGGAGTTGATGGAGGACTGGATCAACAGGTTGGAAATCGAATACATTGCGGACTGCAGACCGGCAGGCAGACCGATTTTGATGATATCAAATAAAAGATCGCGGTGAAACCGGATTTTGGAAACGATCAGGCGATAGGAATCCTGTGTGCGCAGCAGGGCGATCAGTGTCAGGATCGCGGAGAAAAACTGGGACGCAATGGTGGCAATGGCAGCTCCGGCAACGCCCATGTCGAGGACGGCGACAAATAAAAGGTCGAGCACAATGTTGACCAGACAGGAAGCGATCAGGAAATAGAGCGGCCGTTTGGAATCGCCGACAGCGCGCAGGATACCGGAGCCCATGTTGTAGATCATGGACGGAATCGTGCCGAGATAATAAATTTTCATATAAGTCAGGGAAAGGGAAAGGATGTCGTCCGGCGTTCCCATCGCGGTCAGGGCAAAGCGTGCGGAAACAAGACCGATCAGCATAATGACAACGCCGCCTGCAATCGCCAGTGCAATAGCGGTATGAACGGAATCACTGACCCTGCGCCTGTTGTCTGCGCCGTAATACTGGGAAATGATAACGGTTGCACCGGAAGAAAGCCCGACGAAAAAGCCGACGAGCAGGTTGATAATGGTGGAAGCAGAGCCCCCGACGGAGGCAAGGGCTTCCTTGCCGACAAAGTTGCCGACGATGATGGCATCCGCAGTGTTATAGAGCTGCTGAAAAAATGTTCCAAATAAAATAGGGAAAAAGAAAATCAGAAGCTGCTTCCAGATGACACCTTCAGTGATCTGATTGGTTGTGTTTTGTGCTGCCTGCTTACTCATAAAGTAAAATAACCCTCCGTTTAAAAATACTACACAAGGCCAGTATAGACTTGTCTGTAAAGAAACACAAGATACTATGTAAAACATCGAAAAAATGCTATACTTAGATATCGGGGTATGGAAGCAGAAGGAAATCTGTAAAAAGCAAGCATCAGCAGAAGCTGAGAAGGGGTGGAAATGAGCAAGCATGGAAATCGGACCAGACGGATTTACGGAATCATTCTGATATCGTTTGTTATCATATGGATAGGAAGCCTTTTTTTCAGATGCTGAACAATCGGCATAGTGCCTGGATCGCCAGCGAGATGATCCTGCAGCAGCTGGAGGATGTGATCGAAGAAAATAAAGAAAGCTATCAGACCCTTCTGGAAACCCTGAAGGAAGAGTATACGCTGCGAGCAGAGACAGTGGCAAATCTCCTTGAAATGGAAGGAAGACTATATCAGACCACAGAGGAGTACCGCAAGATCGCAAAACAGCTGCGTGTGGACGAAATTCACATTATCAATACGGGCGGATGTATCGTGGCAGGAACAAATCCAGAGTATTTTGGCTACAGCTTTTCTTCCGGCGAACAAATGGGATATTTTAAGCCCATGCTGACAGATAAAACGCTTTCCATGTGTCAGGATATGGTACCGAATACTGCAGAAGGCAAAATGATGATGTATGCCATCGTCTGGAATTCTTCCGGCACGGCCATGATCCAGATTGGCATTACCCCCAGCCGACTGCTTGCAAAAATGAACAGTGCCAGCGTGGAAAATCTGGTTCGGCAGATGCCGATTACCTCCGGAATGAATATCTTTCTGCTAAATGCCACCACAGGAAAAATGCTTGCAACCACGCGGCAGGATGTATTGCTCTATGAGCTGCAGGATTCCGACCGGCTGGAAGAAGGAAACCTGCAGGAAGGAAAGCGGTATCGGACCAGTGTGAAAATCAGTGACAGACAGCAGTATCTGGTCTATGAAAAATATGGGGAATATAATCTTGCAGTTTCCTACGACATTTTAGAGGCGAACCAAAATCTGATCTATGTTGCAGCAACCATGTTTCTGGTATTGGTGCTTTCTTTTTTGATCATTTTTTATATTACGGAGCGCTCGATCGCTGCGATTGATAAAAATGAAGAGGAGTTAAAGCAGGCGAAGGAGGCGGCAGAGCGTGCAAATGCAGCAAAAACCGGATTTTTGTCCCGAATGTCACATGATATCCGGACACCGTTAAACGGCATTATCGGAATGATCGAAATCAGCGACCGCCACAGGGAGGACAGAGCGCTGGTGGATGCAAACCGTGCGAAGGAAAAGGTTGCGGCAAAGCATCTGCTGGAGCTGATCAACGATGTACTGGAATTTAACAAGCTGGATGAAGAAAACCTTCAGCTTACGAAAGAGCCGTTTTGTTTAAAAGAGCTCTGGCAGGAAATTATCACGATCGTGGAACCCCGGGCAGCAGATAAGGGAGTTCTTTTAAAGTATGAAGAACAGATAGAAGGTACAGCAGTCGGCTGTGTGCTTGGAAGCTCTCTGCATGTCAGACAGATCTTTATCAATATTTTGGGAAATGCGATCAAATATACGGATGCCGGAGGATATGTCCTGTGTCAGGTGACTATAAAGGCTATCGGGGAAAACCTGATATCCTGTCAGACAGTGATTTCGGATAACGGGATCGGCATGAGCACAGCATTTCTTCCCCATCTGTTTGAACCCTTTTCCCGGGAAAATACCGATAAAAAAAGTGTAACCCAGGGAACCGGACTGGGAATGTCCATCGTCAAGCATCTGGTGGACGAGATGGGCGGAACCATTACGGTGGAGAGCAAGAAGGGAGTTGGAACCACATTTACGGTGACGCTCCTGTTTGAAGAACCCAAAGAACAGGAAGGTAAGAAAATCGAAGAAGGGGATGAGAGTGCTGATCTTTCCGGAATGCGTGTGCTTCTTGCAGAGGACAATGAACTGAATATGGAAATCGCGGAAACCTTTCTGACAGATGCAGGTGTACAGATCACAAAGGCATACAATGGAAAAGAAGAGGTGGAGCGCTATCTGGAACAGCCGGCAGGTACCTTTGATGCGATCCTGACCGACCTGATGATGCCGGTAATGGATGGCTACGAGGCGGTGCGGGAGATCCGCGGCAGCGGTCGTGCAGATGCTCAAAGTATCCCTATCATTGCCTTGACGGCCAATGCCTTTTTGGAGGATGCAGAACGGGTGAAGAAGGAAGGCATGAATGAGCATCTGCCCAAACCCCTGGACGTTGGGAAAATGCTTTCCGTATTGGCAAAATACAGGAAATAGGGGCTGTGACGGAAGCATTTTTGGAAAGCTTTCCGGCTTGTCAAATACCCGGTTCTGACATACAATACTGATATGCGGCAGGAAATGGGGCCTTTTCGAACATGGAAAAGATGGAGGACAAAATGCCGATATTTCAAACAGTTGCTGCGGCATGCCGCGCCGCAGGAGAAAAGTTAAGATCCTGGAAACAGAAAAAAAGAACAGACCGGCTTTGGAGAGTGGTTTTATGGGGAATCCTGTGGGCAATGCTATGCCCGACGCTAGGGGCCTGTGGGGCACAGCGGGAAGAGCTCTTTTTGTCGGAAAAGGAAAGCATAGCCTATGGGGATGGAAGCTACGTAGCAGAATCCGATGTCGAAGACACGGATCAAAACCGGGAGGCTGAGACAAATGCCGGGAATACAGACCAAAACCGCGAGGTTGAGTCAAATGCCGGGGACACGGATCAAAACCGCAAGGCTGAGCCAAGTGCCGGAAGCACAGACCGGACAGAGCTCTCCGATGCTTCTTCAGAGGAAACAAAAACCCTTGTGGTGCACATCTGCGGAGCAGTATCCGCTCCGGGGGTCTATGAGCTTCCGGCAGGCAGCAGAATTATAGACGCCGTGGAGGCCGGAGGCGGTTTTTTGCCGGAAGCGGATGAAGCATGCTGCAACCTGGCGGAAGAAATCGTGGACGGTTGTCAGATTTATATCATGACAAAAACGGAAAGCTGTGCCGACGGACAGACAGAAAAGAAAGCCGGAATCCAGACTTCGCCGGACAGCGATATGCAAACGACAGACAGAAATGTGCGAAGCAACAGCGCTACAGCTTTGGAGAACGGTCTGGTCAACCTCAACACAGCGGATGTCGCTGCACTCATGACGCTGCCTGGAATCGGGGAAAGCCGGGCAAAGGCGATCATAAGCTATCGGGAGCAGCATGGAGCGTTTGCGCAGATTGAGGATATCATGAAAATCAGCGGAATCAAGCAGGCTGCATTTTCAAAAATCAAAGACAAAATTACAGTTTAATCATAGACAGAAAGAATCCGGACAAACAGCGAGAAACGGATTGTCCGGTCGGGAAAAGGGAGAAACATGGCAAAGAAAGTTTTGGTTGTGGACGATGAAAAGCTGATTGTAAAAGGAATCCGGTTCAGCCTGGAGCAGGACGGAATGGAAGTGACCTGCGCATATGACGGAGAAGAGGCGTTGCTGTGTGCGAAAGAGCAGAAATTTGATATGATTCTGCTCGACATTATGCTGCCAAAACTGAGCGGAACCGAAGTATGCCAGCAGATTCGGGAGTTTTCGGATGTTCCGATCGTAATGCTCACAGCCAAAAACGACGACATGGACAAAATCATGGGACTGGAATATGGTGCAGATGACTATATCACCAAGCCCTTTAACATCCTTGAGGTAAAGGCGCGCATCAAGGCGATCATGCGCCGTACCTCTGCGAGAGGACAGATCGCAAAGCCGGAAAGCATTCTGGAAAGCGGAGATATGCGCGTAGACTGCGAAAGCCGCCGCGTCAGCATTTCCGGAAGAGAGGTCAATCTCACTGCAAAAGAATTCGACCTGATGGAGCTTTTGATCCGCAATCCAAATAAAGTCTACAGCCGTGAAAAACTTCTAAACCTCGTCTGGGGCGCAGACTATCCCGGGGATGTCCGCACCGTAGACGTCCACATCCGCCGCCTCCGCGAAAAAATTGAAACCAACCCCAGCGAACCCCGCTACGTCCACACCAAATGGGGAGTGGGGTACTTCTTCCGCGTATAAGCAGAACCGGACCAGACGATGAAAAGCGGCAAAATCTCTGCTTGCAGAAGATTTTGCCGGTTGTCAGCGGATGACCCGGTGAGCAACGCGAACCGGGCTTTTGCGAAGCAAAAGGTCCGGTTTCCCGTCGGCAACGTTCCGGACGCCAGCTTGCAGAAAAGTTCGCCGGTTTTCAGACGGTAACCCGGTGAGCAACGCGAACCGGGCTTTTGCGAAGCAAAAGGTCCGGTATCCCGTCGGCAGCGTCCCGGACGCCAGCCCCATCCTTTTACACCCCTTCCCCCGGAGGCAGCCATGAACACAAGCAGCAAAACCCCCGGATTATTCCGGCGGCTCACTTATAAAATTCCGATCTTCCGCAGCCTGAAGGCCTACATTTTCCTCCTGATGCTGATCATCGGAATCGTGCCCAGCGACATCATGCGGCTGGGCATTCTGAATAATTACGAAGAACGTGCGGTGAATCTGCGCGGCTCGGACGTCGCGTCCCAGTACCGGATTATCGCAAACCACCTGGTCAATTACAACTACCTGCAAAATCCAACCTCCGATGTCGTCAATGCCGAGCTGGAGCAGATGTCCAACCTGTATGACGGCCGTGTGCTGATTATCAACAGCAATTTCCGCATTGTGAAAGACACCTACGCCATGAGCGAGGGGAAAACGATGATTTCCGAGGAAGTGATCAAGTGCTTCCGCGGGGAAAGTACGACCCGCTACGACAAGACGAACGGCTATATCGAGATGACGGTTCCGATTACGGAGACGGTAGACGGGGAAAACGGGCAGACGAGCATCGTGCACGGCGTGATTCTGGCCAGTGCATCGACGGACAGCATTGCGACGACGCTGGACATCCTGAGCCGGAAAGCCCTGATTCTGGAAATCGTGATGGGAATTATCATTATCGGCATCGTCTTTTTCTTCTCGCACATCCTGATTATGCCCTTTAAGCGCGTAACCCAGGCGATCAGTGAGGTCAAGGACGGTTTCACGGACGAGCCGATTTCCGTACCGGATTATCTGGAAACCGAGCATATCGTGGATGCCTTCAACCAGCTGCTGGGCAGAATGAAGGTCATCAACGATTCCAGGCAGGAATTCGTATCGAATGTCTCTCACGAGCTGAAAACGCCCATGACCTCGATCAAGGTGCTGGCGGATTCCCTGAATCAGCAGCCGGACGTGCCGGTGGAGCTGTATCAGGAGTTTATGCAGGACATTACGGAGGAAATCGAGCGGGAAAATAAAATCATCAACGACCTGCTTTCCCTTGTAAAAATGGACAAAACCGAAGGCTCAATGGACATTTCCGCAGTGGATATCAACGAGCTGTTGGAAACGACGCTAAAGCGCCTGCGTCCCATCGCCCGCAAACGGGACATCGAGGTGGTTCTGGAAAGCCTGCGCCCGGTTACGGCAGAGGTGGACGAGGTCAAAATGTCTCAGATTTTCACGAACCTTGTGGAAAATGCGATTAAATACAATAAAGAACACGGCTGGGTCAAGGTGCTTCTGGACGCGGATCATCAGTTTTTTACAGTAGAGGTTTCCGACTCCGGCATTGGTATCCCGGAGGAGGATTATGAGCATATTTATGAACGTTTTTACAGAGTAGATAAATCGCATTCCCGTGAAATCGGCGGAACCGGACTTGGACTTGCCATCACCAGAAATGCGATCCTGCTGCACCGTGGTTCGATCAAAGTGAGCAGCGTGGAAGGACAGGGCACGACCTTTACGGTGAAAATTCCCTTGTCCTACATCAAGTGATTTCAGAAAATTTGGAGAAAACTATGTCAGGAATCAAAAAAATGCGGGCGGCTGTGCTGCTTTTGGGCTGCCTGCTGTTGACCGGAATGTTTGCCGGGTGCGGGAAGAAAGAAGAGACGCCTGCAAATACGGTCAGCGTTTATTATATTAATAAAGAAGAAACGAAAATCACGGCAGTGGAAAAAGCGCCGGAGGGCGACACCCTTTCCGAACAGGCGGAATGGGGCATTTCCCGGCTGAAGGAAAATCCGGTAGAACTGTCTTTGCGTTCGCCGATCAGCGGTTTTACGATCAACAGCTGGAATGTCAAAGACGATCAGCTGGTGCTGGACATGAGCGTGGAATATAAAAAACTGTCTCCCTCCTCAGAAGTGCTGGTTCGGGCCGCAATTGTGCGCACGATGACCCAGCTGGAAGGAATATCCTATGTCTCGGTGACGGTGGGTGGAGAAGCGCTGACGGACAGCCTCGGCAATGTGGTGGGCCCTATGACGGCGGATCTGTTTATCGACAACGCCGGAAATGAAATCAATGCATACGAAAAAACCCGTCTGCTTCTTTATTTTACCAATGAAAGCGGCGAGCGCCTGATCGGCGTCCAGACAAAACCGGTTGTATACAGCAGCAACATTTCCATGGAAAAGCTGGTGGTAGAGCGGCTGATTGCCGGACCGGATGCAGAAAACGAAGAGCTTTATCCGGTCATCAACCCTGCGACAAAGGTGCTGGGCGTGACGGTAAAGGATGGAACGTGTTATGTAAACCTGGATAACGGTTTCCTGACACAGACCTACAATGTTTCCGCAGAGGTTCAGATCTATTCCATCGTCAACTCTCTGGTAGAACTGTCGAACATCAACAAGGTGCAGATTGCGGTAAACGGGAATACAGATATGATTTTCCGGGAAAAAATTTCACTGTCTAACGTGTTTGACCGGAACCTTGATCTGGTTTACGAAACGGAGGAATTACAATCATAAAAAATTGCAGAAGACCGCTGTGTACGGCAATCCTGATTTTCCTGACCCTCTATCTGGCAGCGCGTCTGCTGCCGGAGTGGGTGGGAACGGACGCTGGCACAGACACGTCAGAGAAAGCACCCATTGGCGGACGCACCTCGCTTACACTGCTTGACACCTGGCTGGAAGCCATGGATGGCGAAACCCTGTGCCTGACGGGCAAAGTCACAGACTGCTGGCAGCCTGTAGATGGAACCCAGGAAAACGCCAGCTTTTATTTAAAAGACCTTTCTATCGAGGCAGATGCCTCATCTTTTGTTTTTTCAGGGGATTCGGCGGAAACGACCGATAACCTGTCACAGATATCCGGTTCGGCAGATGCGGATCAGATGTCAATTCTTATTTCTTCTCAGAAAACAACCTCACAAATCAATGAAATGCAGGAAATATTCGGGAAAAACGCGAGTGCGTTGTGCTATTTGGAGAAAGACACAACGCTTCCAAAGGCAGGCAGCTATGTTCGGGTTTTCGGCGAAGTGTCGCCATTTTTACAGGCAACGAATCCTGGAGAATTCGACGCAGCAGCCTATTATCGGAGAAAAGACTGTCTGTTTGCGCTGAGAAAAACAAAAATTACCGCTCAGACGAAAACCTATGGACGGCTGGAAGAATTTCTTTCACAGCTGCGCTATGAATCGGAGGTATTGTTCCGGAAGCTGCTGGGGGAAAAGAACGGTGCGACCGCATCCGCCATGGTGCTCGGACGGAAAAAAGGAATGGACAGCGAAGTAAAAGCGCTATACCAGGGCGCAGGAATCAGCCATCTTCTGGCAATTTCCGGACTGCACCTGTCCCTGATCGGCGCAGGACTGTTCGGACTTTTGAAAAAAGTACGGCTTCCGGTTGCTTTGAGCGCCGGAATTTCCACATGGATTCTGATTGTATACGCGCAGCTGACCGGAATGGGCATTTCTACCCGGCGCGCCCTTGTCATGTTTTTGCTGTTTTTGGCGGCGGGACTGCTCAAGCGCACGCCCGATCTGCCAACCTCCCTTGCGGTTGCGGCGTTGCTTCTGCTTGTGCCCAAGCCACAGCGGATTCTGGATGCAGGCTTCCAGCTTTCTTTTTCGGCAGTGCTCGGGATTGCGGTAATGATTCCGGTTTTGCAGGATGGTTGGGAGGACGTAGCACCTTCGCTGCGAGTCACCAATCGAGTCACCGATGGAGTTGCCGGCTGGAACCTTGTTCGGGCTGCCATCGCCCGTGCCTGCCGCTTCCTTTGCAAAAATATCCTTGCCGGTCTGGGCATTACCATGACGATGCTGCCGTTTCTGCTGATTCATTTTTATGAATGGAGTCCGTGGTCGGTGCTGCTGAATCTGGCAGTCATTCCGCTGATGGGAATCTTACTGCCGTGCCTGATCGGACTGCAGCTGGTCGCCCGTCTGACTGCGCTTGCCCACTGCCTGGAGCTTCCCCAGCACCTTCTTTGCGCCGCCATCGAAGCGATTTTTTCCTGCTATGAGCAGCTGTGCCGGTTCACAACGGCGCTTCCGGGCAGTATCCTGCACACCGGATATCCGACCTGGCAGGCACTGGCCGTGTATACAATCGGACTGATTGCTTTGGCTGTGTCAGGCAAAAAACTCCGTCCGCACCTCCGGCTTGCAGCAGCTGTGTGTCTGATGGGGATTTTCCTGATCCGCCTGCCGGGTGAACTGAACGTCACGATGCTGGACGTCGGGCAGGGAGAGTGCGTTGGAATCGAAACCCGGGAGCATCATGTATATCTGGTGGATGCCGGAAGTACGTCGAAGAAAAAGACCGGACAGTACCAGATTATTCCATGGCTGAAATATATCGGGACGCGGAGCGTGGAAGGAATTTTCATCACGCACTGGGACGAAGACCACATCAGCGCGCTAGGGGAGCTGTTGGAGTGGTCGAAAAGCAGCCGGGTCAAAATCCGGCGCATTTTTCTGCCGGATGTGGCGTTGAAGGATGAAGTGCTGGAAACGCTGCTGCAGCAGATCGAAGAGGCGAACGTCTCCGTGGAATACCTTTCTGCGGGAGAGCACATGACCGATGGCGCGCTGCAGATCTCCTGCCTGCACCCCTATGCGAAAAAAGTGCCGGAGGATCGCAACGATGCGTCGCTGGTGCTGCGCCTGTCACAGGGCGATTTTCAGATGTTGCTGACCGGAGATCTGGAAAAGAGCGGCGAAGACTGGCTGGTGGAGCAGGCGCGACCCGCCGTGGAGCAGCCCCATCCCGCTGGGCAGGAGCAGGCACTCCCGTGCGCACCGTCAACCCAGTCTGCTACGCAGGATCAGGCACTCCCGTGTGCACCGTCAACCCAGCCCACTGCGCAAAATCCCCTCCGCTGCACCATCCTCGACGCCGGGCACCACGGCGCGTCCAACGCGACGGGAGAAGCACTGCTGGATTTGGCACAGCCGGAGCTGGTCCTGATTTCCTGCGGCAAAAACAACCGGTATGGGCATCCGGCGCCGGAAACGCTGAAACGCCTGGAAGAGCGGGAAATCCGCTGGTATTCCACAGCGGAGGTCGGCGCGATACAGGTGCATGTTGGAAAGAAAAAAGTGAAAATAGAAACAAGTCGGATTGGATAAAAACAAGTCATATAGAACTAAAAAATACGAAAAAACGTTTACGTAATAAAAGAGGAAAAGACTGCAGAAAAAGTAAGATAAACTATAAAACAAATAGAAACACACATTTAAACGAATCCTAAAAACGGAAAATAAAAATAAACGATATAACAATATAAAAATAGTTAAATTTTGATCGGGGGGGGTAAATGCCGAAAAATAGCGGGGAAAACAGAGAATATTCAGGCGAACAGGATTCCAGGGAAAACATGCCAATTGAAAAGGAAAGAATCCGAAATACGAGATACAAGAGGAGGTTTTCTATCAATTTTTAATACTTTTCATAGAAATTTAATCAAAATGACATAAATATTGACTACATTGTCTGCTTGCAAAGAAGACGTTAGATGGTATAATAAAATAGCTGGCAAGAAGTTTGTAATTTCGACAAAAAACATAATTGTCGGAGTAGAAATACGCTAGGATGAACAGAAAGAAACAAGTGGGGGACAAGATGAAGAGAAAGCAGGAGAAGCCGGCATATGACCGGATCGCTGCCGGAGAGCGGCTGCGCTGTCGGAGGCTTGAGCTCGGCTGGAGCAGAGAGCTGGTGGCAGAACGGCTCGGTGTCGTCAATAAATATTATGCGGATATCGAGCGGGGAACCTGCGGCATGAGTGTGGAAACACTGATTAACCTGTCCCGCTTGTATGGAGTGAGTCTGGATACGCTGATTTATGGCGAGAAAGAGAAAAAATCCGCAGTCAGTCAGGAAGAACAGCTGATGCGCGGACTCAACGGGATGCCTCAGAGTGTACAGGATTACTGCCTGCGGATGCTGTGGCTGTTTGCCGACGGACTTCGGGCAGCACAGGCGGAGGCTGCAGCAAAATGCGAGACAGTACCGGAGACCGTAAAAAGCAGTTCGGACAGCAAAAAAAACTCCGGAAGTGAGGCCTGAGATGCCGGAGAAGAAAAATCAGTACATAGATATTCACTGTCATATTTTGCCGGAGGTGGATGACGGCGCGAGAAATCTGGAAGAGAGCCTGACGATGCTGCGCCAGGAAGTAAAACAGGGCGTTGCAGCAGTTATCCTGACTCCGCATCAGAAACCGAACAGACGCAGCATTACCGCTGCTTCCGCACTGGAACGGACACAGAAGCTGCAGCAGGCTGCGAAGGAAAACGGAATCGACATCAGACTTTACAGCGGCGGTGAGATTTTTTGCTGCATGGATACCATCGAGCTGTTAAAACAGGGCAAGGCGGGAACCCTTGCCGGATCAGATTATATTCTGACAGAATTTTCACCGGACGAAGAATGGGCGTACATCCGGAACTGCCTGTATGACCTGCTCTGCGAGGGCTACCGTCCGATTGTCGCCCACGCCGAGCGCTATCGGAACGTGGTAAAGGATTTCAACCGGGTCGAAGAATTAAAGGACATGGGCTGCCGGATCCAGATCAACGCAGGAGAGCTGCCGGGACTGCTGGGCGGACAGCTGAAGCGCACAGCACGCAGCCTGATAAAAGAAGAACTTGCAGATCTCATCGGAACGGACGCCCACAGAGCAGAGGGAGAACGGTCTGTATCGATGGCGGAAGGAGCCTCATGGCTGCAAAGACACTGCAGCCCGGAATATGCGGCACGTCTGCTCTACAAAAACGCAGCACACATTCTGGACAATACAGATATGGAAGACATCGAATAGAAAAAGGGGAACGAGACATGGAAAATCAAAACCAGAGAAGCAACGAGGAAACCGAAATCGATCTGGTAGAACTTTTTTGGGTACTCTGGAGAAAGCTTCCGCTGATGATTGCGGTGGGACTGTTTACAGCACTTCTGGCCTTTGGGGGAAGCAAATTTCTGATGACGCCCACGTATCAGTCTGTAACAAAAATCTATATTCTGAACAAACAGGACAGTAGCAATGCAAATGTAACCTACAGCGACCTGCAGGCAGGCACACAGCTGGTTAAGGACTATTCGGAGCTGATCAAAAGCCGTTTCGTACTGGAAGCGGTGATCGAGCAGTTGAATCTGCCGTTAAGTTATGAGCAGTTAAGCGGTAAGGTTACAGTGAGCACGCCCGCAGACACCCGAGTGATCTCCATTGCGGTGACGGACAGCAATCCGGTTGCGGCGATGAAAATTGCTAATGCAATCCGTGAAACAGCCTCGACCCATATCCGCAACGTTATGGATATCGAAGCAGTGAATATCGTAGAAACAGCAAATGTACCGACCCATAAGGCGAGCCCCTCCGCCGGAAAGAACACGGTGCTGGGCGGAATGCTTGGTATCCTGATTGTAGCAGCCATCGTCATCCTTTCCCACCTGATGAACGATACGATTCAGACGGAAGAGGATGTGGAAAAATATCTTGGAATTTCCACCCTTGCGATGATTCCGCTGAATGAAACTGACAGCAAGAAGAAAAAGAAAAAATATAAAAAACAGGCGACAAGCGGAAAGTGAGGTGACAGGGAAACATGCAGAACGTAGTAATTCGCGCCATCGAGCGTCTGGATTTCAGAACAAAAGAAGCCTATAAAACATTGCGTACCAATCTGAGCTTTGCAGGAAAAAATGTCAAAGTGATTTCCCTGACCAGCTGTACGCCAAATGAAGGAAAGACAAGCGTTTCCTTCCAGTTATGTCTGTCCCTTGCAGAAAGCGGCAAGAAGACGATCCTGGTTGACGCAGACCTGCGCAAATCCGTACTGCGGGGCCGTTATAAAGCAAACCGTGAAAAATACGGACTGTCCCATTACCTGAGCGGACAGATGGAACTGGACGATGTATGCTGCAGAACCAACGTCAACGATTTCGATATTATTTTTGCAGGACCGATACCGCCCAACCCCAGTGAGCTCCTGGGAGGCGATGCGTTCAAAAATATGCTGGAAGTGCTGCGGATGAAATACGATTATGTCATCGTAGATACCCCGCCCCTTGGCAGCGTCATCGACGGCGCGGTAGTAGGTGCGATCTGCGATGGAACGGTACTCGTTGTCGAAAGCGGAGCCATCAGTTATAAATTTGCCCAGAATGTAAAAGAACAGCTGGACAAGGTAGGCTGCCGGATTCTTGGATGCGTCCTGAACAAGGTCAACACCAAAAAGAATCCTTATTATGGAAAATATTATGGCTATTACTATGGCAGCTATTACGGCTACGGACAGGATGGTGCAGACGAAGCACAGGACGAGCTGCCGCTGGATGCAGGCTCCAAAACCGACGCGACAGCTGCTGAGACAGAAACTGCTGTACCGGAACAGAACACGGGAGAAAAGGAGGATGCGAAGTGAGTACAAAGGGTCTGACCATCGGATTTTTTATTGCAGATGCAGCTTTAATTGCGGTTTGCGCATTCTTCTACTTACAAATGGACCGGATAGCGCCGGTCATCACACTGCCGGATACCGAGCAGACCTATACAACCGGTACAGATACCGATCAGCTGCTGGAAGGCGTAACCGCTTACGATTCCCATGACGGGGATGTGACAGCCTCCTTACTGATTGAAAAGGTGACAGAGACCGGAAATGGCGAAGTGATCGTAACCTATGCAGCTATGGATTCGTCCAATAACGTGGCAGAACTGTCACGGATTTTGAAGACTGCGGGACATCCTGCATCGAACCCTGAGGACTAAAATACATGGGAAGGAACCGGTTAAAAAGACTGAAATTTCATAGTCAGCTATGTGTTGCAACACTGACGATTGTTCTGTTTGCAGGATATGTCAGAATAAGTGGTTCCATTCTGAATGCACTGATTGCTGCAGCAATCGCTCTGGCCTGCTGCATTGTCCTGAAAGGTACGGATGTCGGAATCCGCAGCGTCAAGGATCTGATCCGGAGAAATCTCCCGGCAGTACTTGTTCCGGCACTTACTGTTTTCAGAACGCAATGGGGACTGAAAACAGTTTTTATGGCATTGCTTTTGGGAGTTGTACTGCTTTTTGTCTGGAGTTTTTTGGCAAAGTGCTGGATATGCCATGAAGTGACGCCTGGCTGGACGTTGCTGATCTACGACAGCGAAGAGAACCTGCTGCGGGCGGATGCAATTGCCAAAAGCAGACCGGATCTGATAGAAAACGCAGGAACCTATCGTTATCGCGGCAAACAGGATACGCCTTCGGAGTCGGGAGCGAGCAGCCGCATCGATTTAGCGGAAATCGATCATCTGGTGCGGGTATTTCGAATCCCGCAGATGGTAATCTGCATGGAACATGGCGAAGAGGTGCAGAAATACTGCCGGGAAAACGGAATTCTTGCATTCCTGCCGGAAGATGTAGAAACAAATGGAACCCTCCTTTATCCGGATAAAATCCGATGCGTCAGACCGAAGCTGCAGAAATGAACTGGTGAAAACGGGGTAGAGAACAAATGATCAGTATCGTTGTGCCTGTATACAATGCAGAAAAATATATTGCGACTACAATTGAAATGGTACAGCGCCAGACCTATACGGACTGGGAGCTGATTTTGGTGGATGACTGCTCGAAGGATCACAGCGTGGATGTAATGAAAAGCTGTATTGGAGCAAATTCGGACAAAATTCGTCTTATCCAAAAAGAAGTCAACGAGGGTGCCGCGATGGCACGCAATACGGGAATCGATGCAGCACGTGGCAGATATATCGCTTTTCTGGATGCAGACGACATCTGGTATCCGGGAAAATTGGAAAAGGAACTCGCTTTTCTGGAAAAGCATGATGCAGCCTTTGTGTTTTCGTCTTATGAATTCGGAGATGAAGACGGCGTCCCGACCGGAAAAGCAGTCCATGTACCAAAAACCTTAACCTATCGACAGGCACTGAGCCGTACAGTTATTTTTACCTCAACGGTTCTTCTGGATACACAACAAACCGGGAAAGAGCTGATTCACATGCCGAAAATCGGCAGCGAGGATACAGCAACCTGGTGGAAAATTTTAAAAGCGGGCTTCACAGCCTATGGTCTGGATGAATCCCTTGCGATATACCGCAGACCGCCCCAGTCCCTGTCCTCTAACAAAGGAACGGCAGTGAAACGGATCTGGAACCTGTACCGGACAGAAGCAAAGATGTCCGTTGCAACAGCGTTTATCTACATGTTCTTCTGGGCATGGAGGGCAACGGTGCGCAGAGTGGTGGCGGACACGATCCGCAGCCATGTGGAATCCGTCAAACGGTTTGTAACGCTGGAATTATCGCTGGTGGGACTGATCGTACAGACCTTACTGTTCGCACATGTCTGGTTCCAATGGTATTACCCTTTGATCAGCAGCTTCCGGTTCAGCCAGGAAGGTTTTGCGTTCGGTACGGGCTTAAAGCTTTATTTCAGAGGACATTTACTGATCCTTGCAGTTTATCTGGTTGTCCTGCTTTTTTTAAGCAAGATCATGGGAGCCCTGAAAACCGGTTATCTTAAACCGGCAAACATCTTTGCTTCTCAGATGACTGCGCTGGTCATTACCAATATTGTGATTTACTTCCAGCTCTCTCTGATGAGAAACTGGCTGATCCCCGGAGAAATTATGGCATTTCTTACGGTGGTACAGATTGTTGTAGCGGGTATCTGGTCGTATTTGAGTAACTGGATTTATCTGTCTGTATTTCCTCCGATCGAAACGCTTGCAATCGAAGGAGAAGAAAGTATCAATTCCGTGGTTCGTGCATTTGATACCAGACGGGATCGGTTCAAAATCATGAGAACCCTGAAATTGCAGGACAACAATCTGGAAGAAATTAAGGAAGAATGCCTGCGCTGGTACGGTGCTGTTATTCTGGGATCGATGGAAGAATCGATCCGAAGAGAGCTGCTGGAATTTTGCTACAGCCATTATATCCGGGTTTATCTTTCACCGGATATACCGGATATTCTGATGCAGGGAACGGAAACGATGGATCTGTTTGATACGCCGCTTCTGGAGCTGAAGGAATATCCGATCAGCTGGGAAATGCGAGTCCTCAAAAGACTGACAGACCTGGTGATTTCAGGCGGACTGATGCTTTTGCTTTCCCCGATCCTTCTGGTTCGGATTCTGTACGGCAAAGCAGTCTGCGGCGCTGTTTTTGAAAAACAGGAGTGTACAACAAAGGGTGGCAAATCCTTTTTCTTACATACATTTGTCAGGAAAGACGGAAAGACAACCTGGATGACATCCTTGCCGATGCTCTGGGATGTTTTCCGGGGAAAAATGTCTGTTGTCGGTCCGCGTCCGTTGACCAAAAAGGAAATGGATGCGCTGATTAAGGAAAATCCCAGATATTTTTATCGCCTGAGATTGCAGGCAGGTCTGACCGGCTATGCACAGGTTTATGGTAAAAAAACGTCCGCACAGGAAGACCTGCTGAAGCTGGATTTGATTTATATTCAGCATTTTTCAGCACTGATGGACATGAAACTGATGTTGCTTTCTCTGCAGGGAGAAAGTCGGCAGTAATAGCTTCAGGGTGGAGGTAGTGGTTGACAATGAAAAAAATGAAACATGACGTACCGACCAGACTGGTCAAAGTGTTAATTCTGATTCTCATGATGGTTGCGTTTGGCTTTGTATGGTATGGATATTATGCCGCACGGGCACAGGTACATTATTATCGCAGGGGCGACTGGGTCGTGATCCTGCTGTTTGGAATCCTTTACTACGGATTCTGCAGATCCTATGACGCGTTCCATATTTCTATCAGTCCGATTTCTGAGATTATTTACAGCCAGACGCTGGCACTGATCATTTCCGATTTTATCATGTATGTGGTTATCTGGCTTTTGTCCCTGTACATGCCGAATGCCGTGCCGCTTCTGATTACATTTGGGGTGCAGTTTTTGATTTCGGTGCTGTGGACTTTTCTGGCACATCAGTGGTACTTCCACAATTTCCGGCCGGGAAGGACAGCCGTGATCTATGACCTGCGTGAGGGCATGGAATCTCTGGTCGGCGAGTACGGAATGGAGAAAAAGTTCCATATCGAAAAGGTACTCGGCGTAGAAGAATGCCTTGCAAAGCTCTCCGTACTGGATGAAATGGATACCGTATTTTTATCCGGCATCCACAGCCATGAAAGAAACATTATTTTAAAATATTGTATGTATCAGGATATTCAGGTTTATGTGATTCCGAGAATCGGCGACGTTATCATGGGCGGAGCCAAGAAGGTTCACATGTTCCACCTCCCGATGCTGCGCATCGACAGATACCGTCCGATTCCGGAATATACCATTGCAAAAAGAGCATTCGACATTCTGTTTTCCGGAATCGCAATTGTTATTGCATCGCCTTTTATGCTGGTAACCGCAATCGCGATTAAGAGCGACGGAGGACCGGCTCTCTATAAACAGAAGCGCCTGACCAAGGACGGAAAGGAATTCAACGTCCTGAAGTTCCGCAGCATGCGCGTCGACGCCGAAAAAGACGGCGTTGCCCGCTTGAGCACCGGCGACAAGGACGACCGTATCACACCGGTTGGCAAGATCATCCGCAAGATCCGTTTTGACGAGCTGCCTCAGCTGTTCAACATCCTGCGCGGCGACATGAGCATCGTTGGTCCCAGACCGGAGCGCCCGGAGATCGCCAGACAGTATGAAGAGGAAATGCCCGAATTTCGGCTTCGCCTTCAGGCAAAGGCAGGCCTGACCGGCTACGCTCAGGTCTACGGCAAGTACAACACCACGCCGTATGACAAGCTGCTGATGGACTTAACCTACATCGGAACTCCCAGCCTATGGGAAGATTTCAAAATCTGTCTTGCTACAGTAAAGATCCTGTTTATGCCGGAGAGTACCGAGGGGGTGGAAGAAGGACAGGCGACGGCGATGGGGAATGGACATAGTAAAGGAAGACAAGCAGACTAAAATGTTAAAACGAAAATAGGGAGGAAAATATAATGAGTGAAATTGCGACTTCTGCCATGAATAAAAACAGTTTGTTATATGCGGTTAAATATGAACCCAAAAATGAAGGACCGGCGTGTGTGGATAATCGTGGTGAGAAAATACAGAATACGCCTATCAAGCCAATTAAAACGCCTGTTAAAGCAATGCAAGAAGAGTAGATTCTGGAGAAAAATTAAATGGATTCCAAGATTTTAATTATAACCTTTTCGGATAATGCAGATCATCAGGATATTAGTTTTGGAATATTTGAAAGTTTATATAAAACAAAGAAGTACGATGTTTGGATAATGGGAATTGATACACCGAAAGTTCCTATTATGTATACGCAACATACTTATTTGGTAGATTGTCCTAGACGTCCTGGTATAGAAAAAAAGACATTTGATTTAAAGACCCTTGGCAAGATCATCAGATGGATTAATAGAGAAAAATTTGATGTGATCTTTTTTGAAACTTTACATGTTTGGAATCTACCAATTATGATGCGCTGTCATAAGAATACTAAGATTTTTCAGATGATACATGATCTGATTCCACACAAAGGAGACAAACAAGAAAAAAGCGTTCATTTGATGAATAAGGCAGTTTGTAGGTTAGCAGATTATATTGTTTTGTGTAACGAGAAATATGTCTCAAAGGTTACGGAAATTTATGGTGTACCACAGGAGAGAGTTCGCTTCGTTGATATGTGGCGGAGATTTCCGAGGTACACAGAACCTCACTATTCAAGACGGGCTTTATTCTTTGGACGAATGAATCCTTATAAAGGAGTAGATAATCTGCTGGAAATTGCAAAAAAATGCCCTGAGATTCAGTTTGATGTCGTGGGTCGTGTTGATCCTCAAGTACAAGAACTGGTAGATGAATTGAAAAAACTGCCGAATGTTATGATAAATAATGGATATGTAACAGATGGTGAAATGGCAGAAGCATTCATTAAGGCCGATTGGATTGTACTTCCATATAATTCTGCAACGCAATCTGGTGTGGTTATAGACGGCTACCGATATGGACGTCCATGTATAGCATTTAACGTTGGTGCAATTGCAGAACAGGTATGCGAAGGAGTTAGTGGATACCTTATTCCAGAGGGTAACAATGTAGCATTTGCAGATAGGTTAAGAGAAGCAGTCTGCATGAGCGAAGATGAGTATAAGAAGATGTCACAGAATGCCTATGAATATGGAGTAAAAAAGTATTCAGCAGAAGGAGCAATTGATCGTTTCGTGAAGGTAATTTCTTGATAACAAGAAAGGGGTTTATTTATGAATATTGTTCTTTTGTCCGGTGGCTCCGGCAAGCGCTTGTGGCCTTTGTCCAATGACATTCGCTCCAAGCAGTTTATCAAGATTTTCAAAAAGGAAGATGGCACCTATGAGTCGATGGTGCAACGTGTCTATCGCCAGATTAAGAAGGTAGATACGGATGCAACTGTGACCATTGCTACCAGCAAAACGCAGGTTTCTGCAATTCATAACCAGTTGGGCGAGGACGTGGGTATCAGTGTAGAACCTTGCCGGCGTGATACGTTCCCGGCCATTGCCCTGGCAACGGCCTATCTGGTGGATGTGATGCACGTTGACCCTTCCGAATCCGTTGTTGTTTGCCCGGTTGACCCCTATGTTGAAGATAACTACTTTGAGGCACTGAAAGAACTATCGGAACAGGCAGATAAGCGTGAAGCCAATCTTGTGCTGATGGGCATCGAACCGACCTATCCCAGCAAAAAGTACGGTTATATTATTCCGGAAAGCGCGGATCATGTGGCTGCGGTTCAGACCTTCAAAGAAAAGCCGACTGCGGATGTGGCAGAGCAGTATATTGCGCAGGGCGCACTCTGGAACGGAGGTGTCTTTGCCTATAAGCTGGGTTATGTGATGAACAAGGCGCACGAACTGATGGACTTTACGGATTATCAGGACTTATTCGATAAGTACGATACACTGAAGAAAATCTCCTTTGATTATGCGGTGGTGGAGCACGAGCCGAAGATTCAGGTCGTTCGTTTTGCTGGCATGTGGAAAGATCTCGGCACATGGAACACACTGACCGAAGCGATGGATGAATCTATCGTGGGGCGAGGAATGATGAATGATACTTGCAAAGATGTTCACATTGTGAATGAGTTGGACGTTCCAATTTTGGCGGTGGGCTTGCAAGACGTAATTATTTCTGCATCGCCGGATGGCATTCTTGTTAGCGATAGGGATGCAAGCGGTGGGATTAAACCTCTGATAGATTCGTTTGAACAACAGGTGATGTTTGCAGAAAAATCGTGGGGAAATTTTAAAGTTATGGATGTGGAAAAATCGTCCATGACTATCAAGGTTACATTAAATGCAGGGCAAAAAATGAACTACCACAGCCACAAGAACCGTGATGAGGTGTGGGTTGTTATTTCCGGCGAGGGAAAGACTGTTGTGGACGGTATGGAGCAGAAGGTCAAGACAGGCGACGTGATCACCATGTCCGCCGGATGCCGCCATACGGTTATGGCAGATACAGAGCTGAAGCTGATTGAGATACAGCTGGGTGAAGAAATCAATGTCCACGATAAGCAGAAATTTGAAATGGAATACTGACACAGCGCAGGAGGCATCTATGCCAAATAAGAATGAGCCTCTTTTGCTCCGACCGTCTGGTAAGGATTACCTTTGGGGCGGTAGTCGTTTAAATGATGACTTTGAAAAAAATATCGACCTGATTCCGCTGGCAGAAACGTGGGAATGCTCCACGCACCCCGATGGACCCAGCTATGTGGTGGGTGGTGCATTCGATGGGCAGGAGCTGGCAGAGGTGCTGAAAACGCATCCAGAGTATCTGGGCGAACGCCATAAGGGTGAAAACACGCTGCCGATCCTTATCAAATTCATTGATGCCAAGAAGGATCTGTCGGTGCAGGTGCATCCTACCGATGCCTATGCGCAGGAGTATGAAAACGAGCAGCTTGGCAAGACGGAAATGTGGTATGTGCTGGACGCTGGACGGGATGCCAAGCTGGTCTACGGGCTAAAGAAGGGTTGCACAAAGGAAGAAATCCGCAAGGCGATTGCGGACGGAACAGTGATGAAGTACCTACAAAAGGTACCCATCCATAAGGATGACTTGTTCTTTATCCAAGCCGGCACTATCCATGCCATCGGGGCAGGGGCGCTGGTGGCAGAAATTCAGGAAAATTCCAACCTGACCTACCGCTTGTACGATTATGACCGCATCGGTAAAGACGGTAAAAAGCGGGAACTGCATATCGACAAGGCGCTGGATGTGGCAAATCTTCATAGCAGCGCAGAGCCGAAACAGCCGCTGCGTGTGCTGAAATATCGGCAGGGCGTGGCGTCTGAGCTGCTGACCCGCTGCAAGTATTTTGAAGTGTACCGTATGATTGTCAACACCGAACGACGCCAAACTGTGCATTACCGGGCGGATGAATTGGCTTTTCGTGTGTTGCTGTGTGTCAATGGGTGCGGAACCATTTCGTATGAGGACGGGACCATCCCGTTCTATAAGGGCGACTGTGTTTTCGTTCCGGCAGATTCCGTAACTCTAACCATTCATGGGCAGGCACAGTTCCTTGATGTAAGAGGCTGATACATGGAAAAATGGAAGACAATAAAATCTGAACCGCTTGCAGACAGCAGATGGGGCAAGGTGCGAAAAGATTCAGTGGACTTGCCGAATGGTCAGCACATTGATGATTTCTATGCCATTTCGCTCAACGATGCAGTGGCCATTGTGGCACTAGATGATGCCGGAAATATAGTTCTGAAAAAGGAATATCGGTATTGACTTGTCCGTGACCTTATTGAAGTTCTTGCAGGAGGCTTTGAGAGAGGCGAAGATGGCTTGACAGTTGCCAAACGGGAACTTCTGGAAGAAACTGGATATGCTTCGGACGAATGGCAATATATCGGAGCAACGGTAGAGAACTCGGCAAAGCTAACGAACTATATGCATCTATATTTTGCCAATCATTGCCGAAAGGTTAGCGAACAGCATTTTGACCCTACGGAAGAACTGGATATTCTCGTTGCTCCGTTAAAACAGGCGGTTGAGATGGTGATGAATAACGAAATATGCTACAATAGCTCTGCACATGGAATCCTTTGGGCTGCAAGAAAGCTCGGAGTGTAATAAAAGGTGACCGGAAATGGATATTAAGAAAGAATTTGAACGCTGGTTGGCAAATGCCACCGCCGATGCAGATGTACTGGCAGAACTGAAAACGCTGGATGATGCAAAAACCGAGGACGCATTCTATTGTGACCTTGCATTTGGCACGGGCGGTCTGCGTGGTGTGATCGGTGCGGGCACCAACCGCATGAACATTTATACCGTGGCTAAGGCTTCTCAGGGTCTGGCGGACTATTTAAAGAAGAACTTTGAAAAGCCTTCTGTGGCGATCGGTTACGACAGCCGTATTAAGAGCGATGTGTTTGCTAAAGTCGCCGCTGGGGTGTTTGCGGCTAATGGTGTCAAGGTGAATATTTGGTCTGTTCTGATGCCTGTTCCTACCGTGTCCTTCGCGACCCGTTATCTGCACACTTCTGCGGGTGTCATGGTGACCGCTTCTCACAACCCCAGTAAGTACAATGGCTATAAGGTCTACGGTGCTGACGGCTGCCAGATCACCACCGAGGCCGCAGCGGAGATCCTTGCCGAAATCGAGAAGCTGGATATCTTTGCGGACGTCAAGACTAGCGATTTTGAAGCAGGTGTGGCAAATGGTAGTATCCAGTACATTCCGGATGAGGTCTACACTGCATTCGTGGAGCAGGTCAAGAATCAGTCTGTCCTGTTTGGCGAAGAAGTCAATAAGAATGTAGCCATCGTGTACAGTCCGCTGAATGGCACCGGTCTGAAGCCTGTGACCCGCACCCTGAAGGAGATGGGCTACACCAACATCACTGTGGTCAAAGAGCAGGAGCAGCCGGACGGCAACTTCCCGACCTGCCCATATCCCAACCCGGAGATCAAGGAAGCAATGGAACTGGGTATGGAGTATGCCAGGAAGTGCAATGCTGACCTGTTGTTGGCAACGGACCCAGACTGTGACCGTGTGGGCATTGCCGTCAAGAACAAGGCAGGGGAGTACGAGCTGCTGACTGGCAACCAGACCGGTATGCTGCTGCTGGACTATATCTGCAGCCAGCGCGTCAAGCACAGCAAGATGCCCGCCGACCCGGTCATGGTCAAGACGATCGTCACCATGGATATGGGCGAGCAGATCGCTACCCATTATAGCCTGCGTACCATCAATGTGCTGACCGGCTTCAAGTTCATCGGTGAGCAGATCGGCAAGCTGGAACAGCAGGGCAGGGCGGACAGCTATGTGTTCGGCTTTGAGGAGAGCTATGGTTACCTGACCGGCTCCTACGTCCGCGACAAGGATGGCGTGGACGGTGCCTACATGATCTGTGAGATGTTCAGCTACTACGCTACCAAGGGAATCAGCCTGCTGGACAAGCTGGACGAGTTGTACAAGACCTACGGCTACTGCCTGAATACCCTGCACAGCTATGAGTTCGACGGCAGCGCCGGTTTTGCCAAGATGCAGAACATCATGCAGGTATTCCGGGGTGACATCAAGGAATTTGGCGGCAAGAAGGTCATCAAGCTGCTGGATTATGCCCCCGGTCTGGATGGTCTGCCCAAGTCCAATGTGCTCAAGTTCCTGCTGGAAGATAACTGCTCCATTGTGGTGCGTCCCTCTGGCACTGAGCCGAAGCTGAAGATCTACATCTCCGTCAGCGCAGAGAATAAAGAAAACGCAGAGAAAATAGAAGCGAGGATTGTGGAGGACGCTGAAAAGAGGTTGGCTTGCTAAGAATAGGTTCTCATATAATTGCTCATTACACATAGAAAGCTATAGAAAAAAGGAAAAATTAGAATGGGAAAGAAAAAAGTGATTGCAATTGATGTAAAGGAAATTACAAAGCCAAAAATTGAGAGCTTGGGACTCATTCTTTTAGAAATGATTCCGAAACTGAACGATTATAATCTTCTCCTTTTATCAGATGTTGCAATACCAAAAAAGTTTGTACCATCAAATGCTAAGGTTGTAGTACGAAATGTTCCATATAGTGGTGGAAGTGATTTGATTAAGTATCAGTATTGGATGAAAAAGCAATGTGAACAGAATAAGGCGGAATGGTATTTTCAAATCAATCACTTTTCTCTTTTCAAAATTAAGGGAGCAAAGCAAATTGTTGTTGTACATGACCTATATCCGCTCGAACAATTAGAAAAGACGTCATCGAAATTAAAGATTACATATTGGGTTTCGCTCTTTTTGACAATGCTGAACGCAGATACAATATTTACTGTATCGGAGTTTTCAAAAAGAAGACTAGAACATTTTTTTTGGAAGAGCCGAAAAGTACAAGTAAACTATAATGGCATCGCTGCAGCGCACATATCAAGAAATGTAAATATAGTGGATGGAAAATTTATGCTAATGCTAGGGCGTGTTTCTTATTGGAAGGGAACGATTCGAGTCGCAGAATTCTTTAAAAAGTACTTCAAAAATAGCGATTATAAGTTAATTATTGCAGGGCAGGCTAAAGATAAAAATGATGAAGATTTGATGAAAAAAATAACCAATAGTGAAGAGAACATTATTTGGTTAGATTACGTTGATAACGATACGCGTGATTGGTTGCTGCAAAATGCGGAGCTGTTTTTATACGCATCAAGATATGATGGATTTGGCTTACCACCTTTGGAGGCAGCGAAGGTTAAGACAAAAGTGCTTATGAACGACATTCCGGTTTTAAGGGAAGTAACATTGAACAAGGGTAATTATGTTGATTTTTATGGTGAAGATGATATGTTATACAAATCTATTTGTGAAACGATAGAAGATGACAGTCGAGAACAAATTGAGGAAATGTATACAGTGGCTGCAGGCTATACATGGGATGCCTATGTGAATCGTATCAAAGATACAATTGAGAGAGGCTAATCTAATGAAAGTATTATTTATATTGAATGCGTTCGGACCACTCTCCGGAGCGGAACATGTCCTACTGGATTTTTTGAAGAGTGCACCAGAAATTGATCCGATATTACTTCAGATTGGTCCAAAGAAAAATGATTTAAGTGAATTTGCTGAGATTGTGCCGCAAAATCAAAGTCTTTATGTATTTGTAGATGAACCATTAATGTCCGGTGTTTCGAGACAATGGCTTATGAGGATAAGAAGAGACTTGATGTGTCGGAAACTACAAAAGAGCAAAATTATTTCAGATTTAAAAAGAGATAATTCTATTGAACTGGTTTACTTCAATAATTCTTTTGAAGCAGCAGTCTTTTTTCCACTTTTTCGAGAGAAAAAAACAATAGTACATATTCATGATATGGTTGATATGTTCCGTCCGGCACATAAAAAGTGTGTCTTAGAATCCTGTGAAAATGCAGAACATATTTTGACCGCATCTGATTCCTGTCGAAAAATGCTGATAAAAAACAGAATAGACTCGTCTAAGGTTTCAACAGCGTACAATAGCATTGCAATAGGAAAGAGAGATTATGTTCAAAATGATAGCGATAATATAACGATTGGGTTTGTTGGAAGTGCAATAAAGAGAAAAGGGTTTGATGTATACATAAATATTATCAATACCTTAAAAAGGCAGGATACGCTTAGGGGAAAACAGATTAAAGCAATTGTCATAACAAATAGTAAAAAGAAAGATGCTTTTTTAGAGGACTGCTTGTCAAAATTGGATAGAGATATTGCGTGCAATGTCTACTATAGTATTCCAAGAGAGCAAGTATTTGCCCAGTATAAGATGATGGATCTGCTTTTGGTTCCGAGTCGGTTTGATCCTTTGCCGACAGTTGTTCTAGAGGCTTCTTTAGAAGGTGTACCAGTTATAGGAACCGGTAAGGATGGTATTCCAGAGATGCAAGTCGATAAAGATATGCTGTTTGATGTTGGCAATGTTGCAGGTGCTATAGAAAGAATTGAAAAATGGTTCGGTCTTCCCTTTGAAGTGAGAAAAGAGAAAATGGATAAAGCACAGGCGTATATAGAGCGTACATTTACTGCGGAAAATAAAAAGAGAGTTGTACTCAACAGCATGAGGGATGTTCTTGAAACGTGATTGAAATGGAGGAAAGCGCGGTGGCGTATGATGTTAACCAAATAAGCGAAAAAGTTAGAGAGACGCTTGATGGATGTCCAGAGGTCGTAGCAGCCTTATTAATGGGGAGTTGCTCCAGAGGTGAAGAAACATATTTCATTAATGGACGTGGAGAGCGAGAACTACTAAGCGATTACGAGATGCTAATAATCGTTCATGATAAGGTGGACACGAAAGTAAGCGATGACAAACTCAAATTACTCGCTAGAGAATTGAAGGGAAAATCATCATCACCATGCTTTGAACTGGAATGGTCATATAAAACGGAACATCAGATAGAAAAACTAGATAAACGGTTTATTTTCTTTGAAGCGAGGGAAAGTGCATGTACTATTTACGGGAATAAATCGGCCATAGAGTTGTTTCCGGTGATAAATATTAAAAACCTGAACTTCTGCGAGTTAAATACGGTTATAATACACCGACTTTACCATGTCTTGAGAGATCGTTTGAACGCAGATGAACATTATCAGAAGTATCTAATCGCTAGAAATACGTTAGATATTCCAACTGCTGTTTTGCCGTTATGCGGTATACTACAAAGTTCTTATGAGAAACGAAATAAATCATTTAATGAGTATGCACTGCAATATGGATTTCCCAAAGAACTCATGGTGCGACTTTCCGATTATCTCCAAATGAAGAAAGACTATAATGCAGATCAATATGAAAAATATTCTCTGGAGTACATGAAAAAACAATTCGTAGCGGATATGAAAATGCTCTATGAATTCCAAAAAAGACAGCAACATAATCACGCATTCAGAGAAAATAAGAGAATGCTTATCTCGGCTGTGTACCGAAGAAATATAAAAATGTTAAAAGCAAGTCTATGCTGGGAAAAGTTGAATGAATCTTTGTATCAAAGGATGATTCGGATGTTAGAGAAAGATAACATATCAAGCATAGAACTGAGAAAGCTCCAAAATGAGATATTTGAGTTGTTCAACTACAGGTGAGGAAAATAGTATGGAAAAACCAGTTTGCGTTGTTTTTGCAGATGCGTTTGCATATAGCAGTTATATACAATTAGGTGGATTAGGAGAAGAGTTTTCTGTTCAAAAGATTAAGCCGGGGATTGCATATAGCAGTAACCTTCATTATTTACTTTTTGATGGGAAAACACCAGATGATGTTGGATTCTTTACGGATTATTGTTGGAAAAAAGCCGAGTACAACAATCCTGGTAAAATGAAGAACAGCTTGGATCAAATAGATACCCTAAACAATTTGTATAGAGCATTTGAGCGGAAGCTTACAAAAAAGCATGATAACATTCCTTTTGGAGAAAGAGCATTTTTTGAGTGTAAAGGAAAATACAAATTTATGGAATCAGGTGAATGTACTGTCTTCGGGAAAAAAGTTGTTAAGGCATATAAAAAAACAGCAGAAGCAAGTTTTGACGAGGCTGAAGAGCAGGTCACCAGAGGAGAAAAGGGCATTGTTGTTGTTTTAGAGATTCTGGATCATGTTGGACATGAAGTGGGATCAGAAGGAACAAAATATATTAATGCTGCGAAAATGGTAATTGAGCGAACAAAAAAATTATTTAATCATTTTAAAGAGAAAAACCCTGATGGCACTTGCATCTTGATTTCAGACCATGGAATGGGAGATGTTCTAACGGGTGTTGATGTCCTTAATCCTATGAAAAGGCTTTTTGGGCTCCCTGGGGAAAAATATCAAGTTTATAATGACTCGCTGTATTTACGGATTTGGGCGGATAGTAACGATATGCTTTTGAAGATAGGAAGCTATTTGAATAAAATCGATTGCTTATATCAAATCGATGAATCCAATAGACAAAAGTACGGCGTTACAAAGCATGAATTCGGAGACCTTATATACGTTCTGAAAAATGGATATTATTTTAACCCAAATTGCTTTGGCGTATCGCTGAGAGGTGGAGTAGCAGGATTGCATGGCTATATGGAACCGTTGGATCAAGTGTCGGGAATTCTTGTTACTGAGTTTGGTTCTGGAGAGATGATTGATGCGATGAATGTCTTTAACACGGTAAGAGATGCAATTGGCAAATAATGATGGATCAGGGGAGATTGCAAATTGTATAAAATAACGATAGGCACATTTGTGCTTGCCATGATTTTGCTGGTGCTTATTACGCTAATAAGGCATAAGTTCTATCTAAACACTAACACCAACATTGATAAAATTCTTCTATTTGCAATTATCGTTCGCTTTATATGGATAATTGTCGTAATTGCATTAGAAGATAGGATGACATTCTTTGTCTATGATGATGAAACCTATTATAGAACTGCAATGGGTGCGCCATACGGAATATATTCAAATCTATATACATATTTTCTGAGATGGATATATAACACTTTTGGTCAAAGTAGTCTAAATGGAAGAATTGTTAATCTTGTGTTTTCTGTTATGACAATTTATCCGTTAGCATATTTGGAGAAATCATTTAATGATTTTACGGATTTCAAAGCAACGACTTTTTTTGCATTGTCCCCGTTTCAAATATTTATATCCTTCTTTGAAATTAAGGATATTATATTAATATTTACGTTTACTGCGTCATATGCACTTATAAAACATCTGAAGATAGCAGTGTCTACTGTTGACATTATTGAACTGGCATTCTTGTGTTTTATTAGTGAGCAAATACGTTCCGGAATGGGAGTCATTCCGATTGTTTTGCTAGTTATAGACAAAGTGAAAAAAGGTATTGGAGCAACAAAGCTACAAAGAATGTTCTCGTGCATAATTATTGTGGGTATATGTGTAGCTGTGCTTCTATTTTATTTTGGAGATTATATATTAGAGCAAAATACAAGAATTGAAAAATACCAGAAGTGGATATTTACTCAGTTTTCTTCAGAATCAATGTATAATCAGTTTGTAATAACAGGAATTCAAGATATTTGGAAATTGCCTTTTTGCTTTATCCTTTACGCCTTCCAGCCATTAAACGCCCTTGATGGTTCGAAGCGTTTCTTTGGTGAATGGGGTATGTTTGCAAAATTCATTGATGTACCCGTGCTGCTGATGGCACTTAGATGGTTGACTGTTTATATAAAAAAGGAAAAGCTCTTCTCATTGCTTTTTTTACTACCATATGCATTTGTTAGTGGTATTAATTTGACGAATGCGCGACAAGGTTTTTTCCTTTATCCTATTATGTATTTAATGTGTTTCTATGGGGATTCACAGACCGATTCGTATACGGGGAAAAGCGCATTGATAAGGATGCTTAATAGTAAGGAAGTTACTGTATTCATGTGGATTGCCTTATATGTGGTATGGCTTTTTGTGCTTATTGTGAAAGTTTGAGGACAAAGATTCATGAACAAAAAACTTATTGGAAATACGGCATGGTATTTTGTCGGTACAGTTATTAGTGCAATACTGGGGTTTATTTCATCGCCTATACTAACACGCGTTTTGTCTACAGAAGTCTATGCTCAATATGGAATGATTACTTCGTTTACCACTCTAGTAGCGACATTTGTCTACTTGGGGCAAGATGAAGCATTCATGCGATATTTTGATAGGCGAAAAGAGCCTTTTTGGAGCTTCTTTTGGCGGTGTATTAGATTACCACTTGTTCTGTGCATTATAATACTGTTTTTGTTATTGGAGCCAAATCATATAGTCCTATCATGGGTGTTTGCTTGTGATATACAAAACAAGATTGCAATTCTAATTGCTGCTTACATCTCGATGCTTGTTTTACAAAGATTTTTGATGTTGACAGCACGAATGGAAGAAAGAGCAGCGAATTATTCAGTTTCGAATATTGCGACAAAAGTAATGTTTTTTGCTGCGCTGTACGTTTTCTACTTTATGGGACAAGTCATTGCACTATCAGAGCTAGTGCTTGCTCTTATGGTAGGCGTTTTGTGTGCGCTTGCTATTAATTTAGTAGTGGTTGTAAAGGTTAAACATGGTGCAAATCCAGAAGGAGAAGATATTACATCGAAGGAATTGTTTTCCTTTGGAGTTCCATTTGCAATTAGCTCAACAATGTTTTGGGTAGTTCCTTTACTTGAAAAGATTATTATAAGAGATTTGACCAACTGGACGGTGCTTGCGATTTACACATCAGCAGCCATTTTTGTGACAGCGATGGGATTGATTAAGACTACTGTTAATAGCATTTGGGTCCCTTATGTATATAAAAACTATACAAATGAGACCGAGTTTAAGAAAATTTTTAGACAAGTTGGCGTTTCGCTGTGCTGGCTATGCTTGATGATTTTGGCAGGATTGATAGTCGTTAGACGATGGGTTGTTTTTATTTTTGACAGTGCCTATTACGATTCTATGTTAATTGCCCCGGCACTGGTGTGTGGAGCCTGCTTCGACTTACTGACGTGTATATATTCTATCGGAATCAATATAAAAAAGAAAACACAGTTCCATATTATAGTTCCGTTTGTTCAACTGGCTATCTCAATGGCGACTCTGTACATTGGACTGCCTAGGTGGGGACTTATAGCTACAGGTATTTCTTATTTACTTAGCATTGCCATAAGCCGTATTGTGCAGATGGCAATCGCACTACATTATTATGGAATAGAGGGTGGCTATGGGAAATTAGCAATTATGCTTGGAATATACATTGCTGTAGGAACCCTTTCTTGTTTTGTGAGTAGTATTCAATTTGACATTCTATGCGGATTGTTTTTAATTGTGTTTGGTACAGTTATTGCGGGAAAAGATTTGTACGCAGCACTTGCATATGTACTTCCGAATGAGGTGAGAGAATAATGAAATGTACAGTTATTGGAATAGCAGGAGGAACGGGTTCAGGTAAATCGACTTTCACTGCGAGGATAAAGGCTGCTTTCCCTGACAAGGTTGCTGTTCTGTATCATGATAATTATTATAAAGCGCATGATAATATTCCCTTCGAGGAGAGAAAGACGATAAACTACGATCATCCTAATTCGCTTGAAACAGATTTATTAATTGAACACGTTAAATCACTAAAAAATGATAAGTCGGTTGATGCTCCAACATATGATTTTACGCAGCATACCAGAGCAGAGGCAACATTACATATTGAACCCAAACCAATTATTATTATTGAAGGTATTCTCACTTTGCAAAATGTAGAACTTGTGAATCTTATGGACATTAAAATTTTTGTGGAGGCAGATGCAGACGAGAGAATATTGAGAAGAGCAATTAGAGATGTCAAAGAACGTGGAAGAGACTTAGAAGGTGTAGCAGAACAGTATTTACAAACAGTCAAGCCCATGCATTACTTGTATGTTGAACCAACAAAAAATGTTGCGGATATTGTAATTAACAGCGGTATGAACGATGTTGCATTTGATATCGTAAGCACAAAAATTAAAGCACTTCTGGAGGAATATAAAAATGATACCTAAAGTGATACATTATTGCTGGTTTGGTGGAAAACCTATTCCAAAAGAATATATGAAGTATATTGATAGTTGGAAAAAGTATTTGCCCGATTATGAAATTAAAAGATGGGATGAGAGCAATTTTGATGTTCACTGTAACAAATTTGTCGAGGCTGCCTATAATGCCGGGAAATATGCATTTGTGAGCGATTTTGCTAGATTCCAAATTTTGGCGAATGGGGGGTATACTTTGATACAGATGTTGAAGTGATTCGAAGCCTTGACGAGATTATAGCCAAAGGACCTTTTCTAGGTGAACAAGTTAAAGGTAGAGTAGCCGCTGGTTTAGGCATGGCTGCTGAGCCGGATATGGAATTCTACAAAAAGGTAGTTAACCTGTACGACAATATGACCTTTGATTTGTCACAAGATTCAAATAAACAAGTTACAGTTGTTCAGCATGTAACGGATTTGCTCATTGAATGTGGATATGATCCAAAGTTTGATGGTATCCTTCTTTGGAATCTGTAAAAGACGATATCATTGCAGCGTATCTTCTGATGGAAGAATGCTATGAAAATGGTGGAAAGCTGCTCGTAGCTGGTAATGGCGGCTCTGCGGCAGATGCCGAACATATTGTTGGAGAGCTGATGAAGGGCTTCAAAATGCCTCGTAAGCCGGAATCAGCTTTTGCAGAAAAGCTTGTTGCTGAGAACCACGAACTGGGCTCCGTTCTTGCAGAAAACCTGCAGGGAGCACTTCCAGCGATTGCGTTGGACGGGCATCCGGCGTTGTCTACTGCATACATGAACGATTGTGAACCACTGCTCTGCTTTGCACAGCAGGTCAATGGCTATGGCAAGACTGGAGACGTATTCCTTGGTATTTCGACCAGCGGTAACAGTAAGAACGTTCTGTTCGCTGCAACTACTGCGCATGCAAAAGGGCTGAAAGTCATCGGCCTGACTGGTGCGAAAGATAGCAAGCTGAAAGATATGAGCGATGTGTGCATTAAAGCTCCGCAGACAGAGACCTACATGATTCAGGAACTGCATCTGCCCATTTATCATTACCTGTGCTTAATGTTGGAAGATAAATTTTATGGGACAAAAGTAGATTGATAGAACTACTGAAGCAAATTTATTACAATGCAGTGGCCTGACTGATCTCTATGTTTAGTACAAAGAGGGTATCGATGATGTTTAATAAGAATTATTGCTCGTTTACTCCCTTTTGGAGAAAAGAATATGGAAGAAAAATAGCTATGATACATCATGTAAAAAGAAAGGGCTATTTAAGGAACTTATTATTGGTGTTCATCGGACTGTTTGTAATAACCTCATTAGGAATAAGTAACTATATTTATCGAGAAACCTTTCAAAGGAAAGAAAACCGATGGCCGGATTTAGGAGCTGCTGATGACTGGCAATATGAAATTCTAACAGAAGCCTATAAAATAAAGAATAAACCGAATAGAAAGATTACGATTATGTCTTCTGATGGAATAAAATTAGTGGGTCACTATTATGAAAGAAAGAAAAACGCAGCAATTGTCATATTTTTTCATGGATTTTTAGGTGATGGTTATACGAATGGCGTGCCAATCTATAGAATTACAGAGGAAAATGGGTGGAATCTCTTATTAGTAAGTTTGCGGGCACATGGTGAGAGCGATGGTGATATCTCAACACTTGGCGTTTTAGAAAGGTATGATTGTCGCGATTGGGCAGATTGGGCAGCATCTGAATTTGGAGAACAAGTGCCCATATACCTTATGGGAATTTCTATGGGCGGGGCTACTGTGCTGATGAGTAGTGATTTAGAGTTGCCACAATCCGTTTGCGGAATTATTGATGATGCTGGCTTTACATCACCCCTAGAAGCGATGGCGATTAATCGAAGAGAAAAACTTCACTATGAATTTTTTGTGGATTTTTTTGAACAGATGGTAAATACAGGAGCGGAAATCTGGGGAGGCTTTGACTTGAGAGACGCAAATGCTTGTATTGCTGTGTCGAAGACAAAAGTACCAGTTTTAATTATCCATGGAGATAGAGATACGCGGGCACCGCTGTCAATGGCATATAGAATTTATGACAGTTGTCAAAGTGAGAAAGAAATATATATAGTTCCTGGTGCAGAACATACTGAGTGTTACAGAACAGATCCTGAAAAATATGAAAAGACGGTTTCTGAATTTATAGAAAAGTACATTCCACAATGATATTTATCAGCCATGTAAAAACATGGCTACGCCATCCGAAAATGCTGCCTCTACGTGGCGGGTGGCAGGCAACGGAGCGTGGTGCAACTTCCTCCGGCTAAAGCATAACTACTATTTTGAAATGGAGAATGAACAGAAACATCTAGTTTCAGAAAGGATGGTTTGTAAAGCTAGAATCCAATGAGTGACTTCGGCCCGAAGCGCCCGATGTCGGAGGATGCACTATGTGTATCAACCGATACCGTAAAAGCGAAGCGCGGCCGACCGAAGAAAAAGCCTGATTATGACCGTGAGAAAGAAATCGATGCGTTGCAGCGGAGGGTAATCAATCTTTTCGGTGAACCCTTTGACGACCGTGTGGAACGCTCAGAAGAAGCTCCAAGCATTCGGGAGATTGCAAAGGCATTGGATACGACCCCTCTGACGGTTCGGAAGATACTGGTCGCTACCGGATATTATAGTACGAAACTCAGCCGAAAGGTACAGGAACTGTACGAACAAGGGTGTACGATCCAAGAAATCATGGATCAGACTGGGCTGAAAAGAGCTTCTGTACATGGCTATCTGCCATATACAAAAGGAAACTATAATTTGCCTGAGTTACCACTGAATGCCGAGCGTAGACGAGTCTATCGGAGAAGAATTGCTGTCTGTGAGCGACTTATGCTGGAAATCAATTCGCCGAGTGCGGAGGAGTGTTTGTGGGATGCCATAGTGGCGTATGCCGGTTATAAATAAGGAACCTGATGACAGGCACTATAAAATGAACTGTTCTGCAAAGACTAAGCATAAAAATAAGAGCACTTCTGGGGAGAATTAAGCTGATACCTAGGCAACGTATGGCTGGGAAAAAATCAGAATTTTAGAAAAGTTAAAATGGCGTTATAACAAATTGTAACCAAACAAGAGATGACGAAAGATTGGGGGATATTGTGATACAATCAAAAGAGGACTACTTAAGATTTCTGGAAAATGATAAGAAAGCATTGTATAAAAAGGCGAACCATCCATCAATTATTGACTATATATGGAAATATGAAAGACTTCTCAGAAAAACTGAGTATTATGTCAATTGCAGAAGAGACTTAGTGGGAAGAGCCTGCGGATTGCTGTTAAAGTATAGATTAAATAGGTTCGCTCTAAGATTAGGCTATACTATTCCAATTAATGTATGTGATGAAGGTCTATCTTTGGTGCATTACGGAAATGTTACAATTAATCTTGCTTCCCGAATAGGCAAGAATTGCAGAATCTATAATGGTGTTGTTATTGGTTCCCAAGGATTCGGGGGGGGGAGTCCTACGATTGGAAATAACGTTATGATTGGAGCAGGTGCTAAGGTTCTTGGTGATTGCAAAATATCTGATGGCTGTATTATCGGGGCAAATGCTGTTGTTACAAAGGACATACCAGCCAACTGCACTGTCGTCAGTGTGAATAAAATAATTTGCAGAAATAATAGAATCTGATAGATGCATCTCGGATGTTTAGCCATGTGCAATAGCATGGCTGTGTTGCTCAAGTGTGCTACCTTTCCGTGGTGAGCAGTAGGCAACGAGAGCTTCTCTCGGCTAAAGCATATAATCGTCAATTCACTCTTTGGAGGAGGAAAAGCTATAATGGGAAAATATTTTGGAACTGATGGCTTCCGTGGGGAGGCTGGAATCACTTTGACTGCTGACCATGCCTATAAGGTTGGTCGTTTTCTGGGCTGGTATTACAACGCTCTGCGCGAACGCAACGGCAACAATGAGCCTGCCCGTATCGTCATCGGTAAGGATACCCGCCGCAGCTCCTATATGTTTGAGTATAGTCTGGTTGCAGGCCTGACCGCTTCCGGTGCAGATGCCTATCTGCTCCACGTCACCACTACGCCCAGTGTTGCCTACATTGCCCGGGTGGATGATTTTGATTGCGGCATTATGATCTCTGCCAGCCACAACCCCTACTACGACAACGGCATCAAGCTGATCGACTGCTACGGTGAAAAAATGCCTGAGGAAACTCTGCTGCTGGTAGAGGACTACATTGACGGCAAACTCCATGTGTTTGATAAGGACTGGCCGGAGCTGCCTTTTGCTCACCGGGAGCATATCGGCTGCACGGTGGACTATGTGGCAGGCCGTAACCGCTATATGGGCTACCTGATCTCTCTCGGTATTTATTCCTTCAAGGGCGTGAAGGTTGGTCTGGACTGCGCCAACGGTTCTAGCTGGAACATCGCCAAGTCTGTGTTTGATGCGCTGGGCGCAGACACCTATGTAATCAATGCACAGCCCAACGGCACCAACATCAACAACAATGCTGGCTCTACCCATATCGAGGGCCTGCAGAAGTTTGTAGTGGAGAAGGGTCTGGATGTTGGTTTCGCTTATGACGGCGATGCTGACCGTTGCCTGTGTGTGGATGAGAAGGGTAATGTTATCACCGGCGACCACATCCTGTACATCTACGGCTGCTACATGAAGGAGCGTGGCAAGCTGATGACCAACACTGTGGTCACGACTGTCATGTCCAACTTTGGCCTGTACAAGGCTTTCGATGAGCAGGGTATTGGTTATGCCAAAACGGCTGTAGGTGACAAATATGTCTATGAATACATGGCGAAAAATAGTTGTCGTATCGGCGGTGAGCAGAGTGGTCATATTATCTTCTCCAAGTACGCAAGCACCGGTGACGGTATCCTGACCAGCCTGAAGATGATGGAAGTCATGTTGGCCAAGAAGATGCCCATGAGCAAGCTGGCGGAACCTTTGAAGATTTATCCGCAGGTTCTGGAAAACGTCCGTGTGACCGACAAGAAAGCTGCACAGGATGATGAAGCAGTGCAGGCAGCAGTCAAGGCCGTAGCCGAGGCATTGGGTGACACTGGTCGTATCCTTGTCCGTGAGTCTGGCACAGAGCCTGTCGTGCGTGTGATGGTCGAAGCCCCTGATCATGACACCTGCCAGAAGTATGTGTCTCAGGTCGTGGAGACTATCAGGAGCAGAGGCTACGGAGTTTGAGTGCAAACCTGAAACGAGGATGTAGAATCCTGCTGATTGTATCTGTGACATTGGTACCTGACCTCGGAAAAAACATTGGGGTTGTTATAAACTAAAAACTGGTGAATTGAAAAAGTAAATTCTACTTTGAACTTCAAGAGCTAGTTCGAGACACATATCTATGGAATGATAGATAATAGAAAAGGCCGTGTGGTATCCCACATGGTAGCTGCTCGAAAAAGGCACACCGCTACGAGGTGAGCATCAGGCAACACAGCGGGAGCTGTGGCTAAGAGGCAAATATCTTACTGTAGGTTTAGGCTAGCACAGCTGGGGAGAGCAGTGGTTCCAGGCATAGTGTTAGTGTTCATCGGTCTACTGATGATAGGTTGTTTAACGAAGCACATTGAGAGTGATTCAGCAAATACTCAGGGGGAATACCTAAATAGAGGTTAATTGCGCACGAAGAAAAGGAAAAAGGATATGGGGTCAGGACAAAAAGATAAAAGAACTATTGATGAAACACTCTTAATACCAATTCTTGAAGATGGGAAAAGACTATACCATTATACATCAGCTGCGGGGTTGCAAGGCATTTGTGGCGGAGAATTCTGGGTAACGGAAAGATCTTTCTTGAATGACATAATGGAATTTCAGGTGGCGACACAGATCTTTTGCGAAGTAATTGATAGACATATGGCGAATAAGACTCGTTCTGAAAAGCTGAAGAAAAAAGTTTGTGATGAGATAGACCGGTTGAATACGCCAGGAATGCTAGGTGAGGAGGTTGCCTATTCAGGTGATTATGTAATTTCATTTAGCCTGGATAATGATAGCATCCTTATGTGGAGTGAGTATTCAGATTTTTATGGATATTGTATGGAGTTTGACGGAGAAGAATTAATAGAAACATTTCAGAGTAATGATAGCTATAGTTTTTTACATGGACAAGTGGTATATGATCACGATGAGCAGGTGAAAATTATTGAAAATACCTTGGAAATGGAAATTATGAATCACGAGCCAGGATTCGAATATTTGAATTCGTGGAGTGATTTGGATGATTTGACAAACGAAAATATAGAAGATTTATACTTGTGGATTGCGGTGATTATTAATGCGTATAATGTGTTCTTCAAACTAGAATGTTTTAAAGGCGAAAATGAGTACAGATTTGTTTTCATGAGTATTCATGATGGAGGAAGAGTTAAAGAGAATGAAAGAGAAAAACAATATTTTAGAATAAAGAATGAGGTTTTGACTCCGTTTATTAAAAAGAAAATTCAGAGATTGAATCCATTAAAATCGGTGATGATAGGTCCAAAAAATAAAAGTGATATAGCAGAAAAGGGATTGCGTTACTTTTTTCGAAATATGAAATTGGAAGTTAATGTTTATAAGTCCCAAATGCCGATAAGATACTAAACTCAACAATACTCAGGGGAGTACTCAGTGCCTGACTCTGGGAAAGAACAATAAAAAACTCTAAAATTTCTATGAAATTATAAGAATAAGAGTAAACGTCAAATCCTGCGCTTTGGCTAATTAGTCTTTTTATGTCACACTCTAAATGACACGAAGGGAGTATCCCAAAGTTTGTGTAAACCTCCAAACTGATGTAAGATAAAATTACTC
>ENA-ORTF01000110-ORTF01000110.1-human-gut-metagenome-genome-assembly--contig:-NODE-110-length-105080-cov-18.162457_pt1 | contig 105080 bp, 111 predicted proteins | sample MGYA00241908_ERZ509180 | MGnify/ENA primary metagenome ERZ509180 (study PRJEB26280, sample SAMEA2338814) | human gut metagenome | biome: human gut; feature: human-associated habitat; material... | reverse complement strand
AGCAGTCTAGAGCCAGGGAGTTAAGTAGTCGCAGTACTACTAATGGAGAATTTTACTTTTATGATAGCATTGCCGAGCATTTAGGTGAGGTTATTCATGAAGTAGCAAGAATTAATGATTTACTAAGTTATGAGCGATCGTAAGAAGGTTCTAACACTAGAAGATTTTGAAGAGTTTTTACGAGACTACCCTATTGAGGGACCTACGGAGTATCCTTTAAGTGAGGCTACTTTAAATAAGTTTTTTGAGTATGTTAAAGAAGGCATGCATTATGCGAAGAAGAAGTGCACAAGTAGGAGAAATAAGGGTTGAGGATTACGATCTATCTTTAGATTACCTAAGGATCAAGAAGTCCAAAGATTTTTTAGATTTACGGTTAACCTATGAGGATGGTAATTTAGTAGAGGTATCTACAGATTATAGAATTTTAGTAAAGTTGAGTAAGCGGCATAAACTTAAGAGACGATGAATACATTAGTAAAGATTAGGCGTTGGACGTGGGAGTTTCCGCAGAGTTTATTAGGGGCTATCCTATTGCCTTTTTATGAGAAGACGCGATTAAAAACCTTTGAGTATAGGGATCAAGAAGTGTATATCTACGATAAATTTCCTGGGGGTATTTCCTTAGGTTATTATATACTATTAGACTACAATAGATATGATTGGAATAACAAGAATATCAGGCTTAGTTTAAAGAATTCTATTAAGCATGAGAGTGGTCATGGCATTCAAAGTAAGTGGTTAGGTCCGTTGTATTTGCCCACTGTAGGATTGCTTAGTGGATGTCATAATATTATTTGCAGGATTAAGGATCATTATCATAAGTGTTATGATTATTACAAGTTTTTTGTAGAGAGATCAGCAGATAAATTAGGGGGAGTTGTGCGATGAGATGGGAAGAGTTATCGATGTCAGATAGGTCTAATTTAATGAAAGCCTATCTACAGAATGGAGTGGTCCGGCTTAGTGATATGAGGGATCATTATAACAAGTTCGTAAGTGGTGGTCCTTTAAAGGATGAGTATGATAATCCGGATCAATACTATGACTATATAACAGCAGAAGAGGTGGGAGGTATGTATGATCCTAAGACTAAGCATTGGTCATCTAGGGATCCTAGAACTGGCATGATTCTTAAGAATCCTAAGCATCCTACTTTTGATAGAGCTATAAGGGAAGATATGTCAAGTGGTTATAGTCCTTATATTGATTCATCTACTGGTAGATATTTTACTTTAAATTCTGAAGAATACGCTACTTCTCCCTATAAACCTACACTTCGTAGAGTAAATAGTTTTGATGATGGGGGATATACTGGAATTTCTATTATACCTAAAGTTGAATATACTGATTTTCCCATGACTAACTATGTCGAAAGAAGGGATGTTCAAAAGGAGCGTGCAGTTAGATCTGATATGACCCGCAGATTTATAAAAGAAGAGAATGGTAAGAATAGGCCAAATAGTGGGTATGATAAAAAGACTAATCGTTGGTATCCTCATGATAGTGTAGAAGGAGGAGAAAAGACTATAGGATATGGTTTTAAACTTAATAAGGGAAAGAAAGATCCTCTACAAAAGATTGTGGAAAAACAAGGTTATTTGACGGATGAGCAAGTTAATAATACTTTAGATAGTCTAGCTGGAGTATATCTTGATAAGGCAAGGAAAATCTATGATAGTAGATTTAGTAAAGGGTCTTTTGATAGCTTAGGATTTAAGATTCAATCAGTTTTAGGAGATGTTCAATATAATCCAGGACTTAAAGATTATAAATTCTTAACTAAGGCAGCACATTCTGGAGATATTTTTAATATGAAGAAACATTCTAAAAGATATTTAAATAAGAGAGAACTTGGTAGAAATAAAGGTATAGAGAGAGATTTAGACTCTGTTAAATTAGGATTTTATAAACTTTTTGATTATTAATTATTAAATTTATAAAATAGTTGTCAAAATATTTGGAAATGTCAAATATTTTTCTTATCTTGTGAAAAGTTAAGAAATAAGAGATTAGGGTTTAATATTAAATTTTTTTCATATGTGTTGTAAAAAGAAGGGTAAAGGTAAAGTTAAGAAATAGGGTGAGGTAGGGCGAGCCTACTAAGCGGTTGTTAATAAATACTACTTTTTCATTAAGTCGAATGCAGCAGGTTCTCTGCTGGCACGGGTACTGGGGTTACCCTTGGTAATGTAGAATTCTCTACAAAGTCCATAGAACCCCTTCTTTGGGAGATGGCTGAATGGTTTAGGCACTTGACTGTTAATCAAGGTAACGCAGGTTCGAACCCTGTTCTCCCAGCTAATTAAATTTAACTTTTATGAGCAAGAAAACTTGGATTAAAATTGGGATTGGCACGGCTGTTGTTTTAGCTGTTGCCGCAATGATTAAAATTGTCCCTTTTTATGGGACATTATTGAGTCTGTGCAGTTATGCTGCAGGTATCGCTTCCTACTGGGCTATTGATAAGTTTGGCAAGGAAGTAGTAAATAAGGAGAAATAATCAATAATTAATTATGGAAGCAAGAAGAAAGTATTACACCTTTAGTGAAGCCTTAGGTAAAATTCTGGAGGACCCTGACAATCTAGTCATGACAAAGTCTAAATATGCCTCAACTGGCAGTGTAATTATGGAAGTCCTACCTCGTGTAGATTGTGAGTATCCTAAGAAACCTATGCTAATGCTGGCTACTCCAATAGGAGTAGTAGAATATACTCCTTCACAAGAGGATATTCACAGTATGTCCTGGTTTATTCTTCATAGAGAATGTCCTGATAAGGGAAAAGATGAGGAGGTTCCTGAAGATTTAACAGAAGATGAATTTAGTCCTGCTGATTCAAAAGCCTTAGTTAAGGAACTGGCAGACGCTGTTACTGAAATGAATAAACTTATTAGTAAGCTACTTTAATATGAAGAGTAAAGATATAGTATTTGGCTTAGATGCTCTTTCTGAGGTTAAGAAAGGAGTTGACCTTTTAGCAGATGCTGTAAAGGTTACCTTCGGACCTAAAGGTAATACAGTAGTTATATATGAGGATAACTATCCGAAGGTTACGAAGGACGGTGTTACTGTAGCCAGAGCTATAAATTCTTCAGAGCCACTATATGATGTAGGTGTACAGCTTGTCAAAGAAGCTGCTGCTAAGACAGCAGATATGGCAGGAGATGGGACTACAACATCAACTATCATCGCTCAAGCTTTAATCAATCTCATCTATCAGCAACTTGTCGCAGGTGCAGATCCTAAAGCTATAAGAGAGGAGTTAGAGAAATCCAATGAGGTTGCTAGGGAGGTTATTAAATCCCTAGCCACCAAAGTTGGTGATACTCCGGATAGCATCAAGCATATAGCTACTATTTCTGCTAATGGAGATGAATTTATAGGTACGCTAATTGCAGATGTCATATCAAAGATAGGATATGATGGTGTTATTACTCTAGAAGAGTCTAATGGCTTTGATACATATGCCGAAACCGTAGAAGGGATGCAGATTAATAAGGGATATATCTCCCCTTATTTTATCAATGACCCTGCCAATAGAGCAGTAGTATTAAATAATCCTAGAGTACTAATTTATAATGGTATTCTAAATAATGTTAAGGATCTATTCTCAATCCTTGAATATATAGTACAAGACAATGAAGAAATCCTACTTATAGCTAATGACTACTCACCTGAAGTAATTAATGCTATAGTTAGAAATGTCCAAAGAGGATTGCTTAAAATAGCAGCAATTCGAGCACCTGGTGTAGGTGAATATAAGAAAGATCTTTTAGAAGATATTTCAATAATTACAGGATCTCCTGTATACGATAAACTACCTACTATACCTTTAAAGGGATATCCATCATCAACAGATGATATTAAGTTAGGTACAGTTAAAAGAGTCGTAGTGACCTCAGATAATACCACTATTATTGGTTCAACAGAAGCCAATGAATTAATTAAAGCAAGAGTAGAGATGCTTAAGGAGTCATTAAAAAATGATTATCCTAAATATCTTATAGATGATATTAAATCTCGAATTGCTAAATTATCTGGTGGAGTAGCTGTTATTTACGTAGGAGCACCTACAGAAATTGAAATGTCTGAGAAGAAAGATAGGATTGAGGATGCAGTATGTGCTACTAGGGCTGCTATTGAAGAAGGAGTAGTTGTAGGAGCAGGTATTATACAGGAAGATATCTCTAAGACTTTAGAGAAGAAGGGATATTATATTTTAGCTAAAGCTCTCATGGCATGTAGAAAGCTTATTCTTGACACTATGCCTATCTATTATGAAGATGCTTTAGAGTCTAATATTTTAGACCCTGCTAAAGTAACAAGAGTCTCTATAGAGAATGCACTTTCTGTAGCATATATGTTCTTATCTACTAAATGTGTAATAATTAATGAGAATGAAACATCTAACAGCTTATATTGAGGCGTTTAATGAAACTTATACTCCTCCCTATAAGTTAATATTATGGGGTCCATTCTCAGCTGAAAATAATAAAGTATCTATTGGTCTAGAACTTCAGCTCTTATATGATAAAGGATTTCAGACACTTTTTATAGTAAGTGATGAATCTGAGGATATGACAGAGAAAAATATTAGTTCTACTGAATTAAGAATTATTGACGCTTTTAGAAAAATAGATTTTAATCAATATCTTAAACAATGGAAGGAGAATTAATTAAGCTTAAATGTCCTCCTTTAGAGTCTCCTTCCGATTTTGAGAAGGTTAAGTGGAGTAAAGAGGACTATAATAGAGAGCCTGTATTCTACTGTAAAAAGTGCCTTAGTTTAGCAATTATGGCCTATAATGAATCAGGCATCTCTGAATATTGTAATGATTGTGGTAGTACAGATATATCTACAACGTCTATTAATGAATGGAATGCTCTCTACAGAGCTAAATATGGTAAAAATTTTTAATTATGGGAAAGAACATGGAAGCAAAACAGCAGGAAAAGCTTACTTATGATCAAGTTAAAGACATTGCAAATAATCTTCAGACGCAGTTGCAGACTCTTCAGAAGGAGTATAATCGCCTTATGGTAGAGTACAACAGAGCTATGGAAGTTGTTATGGGCAAGCGAATAGATAGTTTGTTTAGTGTACTTAAGTATAGGGAGCTCTTTAATGAAGATTTCGTAAGTGATGCTATTAACAGCATTGAGGGTATGCTTACTATTAAAGAAGCTGAGCCTGAGAATTACTCAGACGAGCCTTGTTGTGATTGCCAGAAAGCAGTAGAGTAATGAGTAAGAGAGATATGACTAAGAATACTGACATTGTATCTATTTCTACCAATTTAAAACCTACTAATCTTAATTTTTTTAAATTATGGTTAGAGTTTCTAAAACCTTTACATAGATTACCTGGTAGAGAACTTACAGTGTTAGCAGCATTATTACAACGTAGATTTGAGTTATCTAGAACGATTACAGATGATGATATACTGGATAAAGTTTTATTTACTGATGAGATTAAAAAAGGTATTGTAGGAAGCTTAGGCATATCTCCGGGAAACTTTCAGTCAGTATTAACAAATCTACGAAAAGCAGGAGTTATTACTAATAATACAATTAGTAAAAGATACATTCCCTCTTTAGAATATGAAGAGGACTCTTATAGGCTATTACTAAATTTTAGGATTAGTTATGATAAATAATAAGACTCTCCAAGATATAATTTTGGCTGCTGCTAAGAAATTAGATATGCCAGATGACGTAGTAGAAATAGCTTATAGAGAATATTGGAATTGGGTTAAGAATACATTGGAAAATGTTCCTGTAAATGAGGAAATGACAGAAGAAGAGTTTACAAAGATGCAGACTAGCATTAATGTTCCTAGCTTAGGCAAGTTTTATGCAACATATTCCCGAGCTCAATTCCTTAATAAGCGATTTAAAGAATATGCAAAGAAAGCAGTTCAAGATAAAGAAGGTGACACCTCCGTTCACGAAGATGATAGTGACATCTAATACTTACACTGAGGAAGAGTGTGTAAGTGAAGCAGGTCTTATTGAAAAAGACTCTGTAGGTATGCTTAAAGAAGTACAGGAAGTTATTGCTGTAGGACCTGGAGTACGAGAATATAAACCTGGGGATCTGGTACAGATTGACTTCTCGAAGTATGCTCGGAAGCGGTTCACTAAAGATGAGACCAAAGCAGACATGCCGGATGAGTTTTATAATGAAACTCTAGATTTTGAGATCCCCATGTTTGAGATAGATGGTAAGGTTGCACTACTTATTGATAGTGCCAATATCTTCTTTAAAGTGGATGAATTTGAGTGGGAAGTAACAGAAGTTACTCCTCCGAAGGCTAAGAAACTAGTATGTTAATTTAACGCTCCCTATCACAAGTAGGGAGCTTTTTTGATATGAAGCTATTTATATATAAGGACTATAATTTAAAGATTTCTGAAGAGGCTTATGCTCTAAGACCATTTAAGAAACTTGTAGATAGGGACAGGACTAAGGATAAAACAAGGGCTATGAAAGAGTTAGCTTACTTATACTTTATGTATGATCCAAGGTCAGATTTTTCCTTCGAAATTATAGAGGCAGACAGAGATTTACGTGTTAAAGATAGTATAGGATTAGAAGCTGATTGGAAACCAGATAAGCAGGTTTTAGAAGCTATAGAACTTTATAAATACCTAACTACAACATCTTCTTCTTTACTATTACAAGATACAAGAGTTATTATTGATAATATTCGTAATACTTTTAGATCTATAGATTTAACAGAGAAAGACGCTAATGGTAAACTAGTATTTAATATAGGTCAAGTTATGACCGCAGTAAAACAAGTCCCTAGTCTTGTTAAGGAGCTTGCGGATGCTGAAAAAGCTGTATCTAAAGAAATTGAAGATATGGGTACTATGAGAGGTATGAAGCAAAAGGCGATCCTTGAAGATGGGATGAAATCATTCTTAGGAGGAGGTGATTAATGGTACTTATAGATACTAATAAATATCAGACACCTATTACAGAAGAACTTAGAGATTCTTTATCTACAGAAGTATGGAATGATTTCTTAGAAATTATCACTAATGTAGAATTTATTAAGAATCTTATCTCACCAGATCGTCAACGAGCTAAAGATAGACCTCGTGACTCTTTTGGCAGGATTATCGTAGATATTTGTAAGCCACATATATTAGAGAATATGGACTACTTTAGGCCAGCTGCTATACACTATCAAAAATATGGTTGCTATACTAAGCTTCGTCCTGATGCAAATCCTAAATCAGAGTTTGGTATGTGGTTAACACGAGAAGTTCGTAGGTGCTTAGATGGTATGGTTAGACCTGAAGATGGGGAATGGATTCCTGGAGATTTTTATTTCTACTTAAATTATTTACCTATTATTCAGACTAAGATACGTAAAGGTACTCGCATAGGTGATCGTGTTGTAGACTTTCCTGAATGCTGGGAAGGTGTTTATCTTAGGGCTCACTATCAATATCAAGCCCGTAATGGTGGTTTATATGATGATTTTGTAGGAGGAAAGCATTCTGTTGAGATTGCTTCTCGTGGTAAATCGAAGTCATATTATGCAGCTGCCATTCTATGTAAATTCTTCCTCTTAGGAGAGAATTCTATTTCTTATGATAAGGTTAAATGTCTTGTAACGGCATATCAGAAGGAGTATCTTATTAAGGACGGTACTCTTAACAAATTTATTGATGGTATAGATTTCTGTGCTAAAAACACTCAATTTCCTCGTGCTAGACTTAAGAACTCTCTTTCAGAGATGCAGTGGATTTCGGGGTATATCGACAAGGATTCAATGATTCCTAGGGGTTCTCAAAATGAAGTATTAGGGGTAGCTGTTAAAGATGATCCTGACAAGATTCGTGGTAAACGTTCGAATAGAATGCTTTATGAAGAGTTTGGTACTTTCCCGAAATTTCTAGATGTATGGCAGACAGCTTTACCTAATGTTCAGGAGAATGCAGCTGCGGCTTTTGGACAAGCAATAGCCTTTGGTACAGGAGGTTCTGAGGGTTCAGATTTTATGGGAGCTCTTGAGATGATTAATTATCCGGATGGTTATTCAGTATACTCTCTCCCAAATGTTTTCGATAAAGGAGCTGTAGGAGCTAGGCGAACAATATTCTTCTTCCCTAGTTACCTTAATTCTAAAGGTTTTTACAATGAAGATGGTGTATCTGATGTTGTAGGAGCTATTTTAGAAGAGATTAAACATCGTGTAATCCTAAAGTATAACTCATCTGATCCTATTCAGCTCACACGTCGTAAAGCTGAGTATGCATTTACTATCACAGATGCTATTATGCGTAGGGATAGTAATATCTTTCCTTCTGATAAATTAAATGATCGTATTCTAGAATTAGATCAGAATCCTAAGAGTTTAGACGATATGTGGGTTGGAAGACTTGTTCAGACTAAAGAAGGGAAAGTTGAATTTACTCCAGATGCGGATGTAAAGCCTATTTTAGATTATCCTCATAAAGATAATAAGCTTGAAGGAGCTGTACATATTAATAAGATGCCCATTAAAGGTCCTGATGGCAAAGTACCTTGGGGACGATATATTGCTGGCGCCGACCCTTATGATGATGATGTGTCTGATACTATGTCTCTTGGATCAATCTATGTACTAGATTTATTTACTGATGAACTAGTTTGTGAATATGTAGGTAGACCTATGTTTGCAGAGGATTACTATGAAACCTGTAGACGTATTTGTTTATTCTATAATGCTGAATTACTCTATGAGAATAATAAGAAGGGTTTATTCACATATTTTTCTAAAACAAACTGTTTGTATTTACTATCTGACATTCCTGAGTTTTTAAAAGATAAAGAGATTGTTAAGGGAAATTTCTTTGGTAATAAGGCTAAAGGAGTTAATGCTACACAACCAGTTCAAACATATGGCCGTACACGCATCAGAGACTGGCTTTTAAAGCCTCTTAAAGTTGTAACGAAGGTTACTATAGATGGACATGAAGAAGAGGCAGAAATCACTATAAATAACATTAATAGGTGCTATTATAGAGCTCTCATGAAAGAGTTATCTATGTGGAATCCCGATAGCAACTTTGACCGATATGATGCCTTACTAATGTTAATGTTACTTCGAGAGCAAAAACTCATGCTTTGTGGTAATTTATCTCCTTCTGAGGTTATCAATGTAGATCAAGCAGATTACTTAGGTAATGATGATTTCTTTACTAGGAATTATGATTATAGGTTTGCTAAATATCTACATAAGGATAATTAGTAGTAGATATTTATGAAAAATATTAGCAAACTTTTGAACGCCTTGGAAATCTAAAGATAATTACTTATCTTTGTACAAATTATGTAATTAAGTTAATGCTATGATAGATTTAAAGAACTTACCCCCGCAGATGCTGTCTTATAGTAAAAAAACTAAGGAGTGGAGAAAACAGCATCTTGATTGGGCCGACAAAAGAACTTACTATTTTGGCAATATGGTGCGGAATTCTCTGTTGAAGAAGAGAATTAACTATAATCTCATAAATGGTGTTTTAGATATGAGAGATGTAGAATTAATTCTTAATCCAGACAATGTCAATGCACTATATGTTCCAGAATCTATTCAGCATTTCCCTATTATGAACTCAAAGCTTCATGTTCTCCAAGGAGAAGAAGCGAAGAGAAGATTTGAATTTAAAGTTGTTGTAACTAATCCCAATTCTATTTCAGAGATAGAGAATAGTAAATTAGCAATGCTCCAAGAACAAGTTCAGGCTATGATAGAAGATGAGAACTTGTCAGAGGAGGAGTTTAATAAAGAACTAGATAAGTTATCTTACTATTTTGATTATCAATGGCAAGATATTATCGAAATGAGAGCTAGTACTGTTCTTTCTCATTACATGAAAGAGCTAAACATACCCAGAATATTTAATGATGGGTTTATGGATGCAATGATTTGTGGTGAGGAAATCTATCAATGTGATATTGTTGGGGGCGAGCCTACTTTTGAAAGACTTAATCCTTTAAAAGTTCATATTTTCAAAAATGGTTTTTCTAATAAAGTTGAGGATGCAGATCTAATAATACTTATAGACTTTTGGAGTCCAGGTAGAATCTTAGATACTTACTTTGATGTTCTATCTAAAAAAGATGTTGACAGTATAGATAAACTAGCTAGTACTTTTAGTAGTGATTCTATGTACAACATTGATGAAAGAAATGCCTTTATTAATACTGCTGAGATTGATGGCACAGATATTTCAGGAGGTACTGTAATAGAGAATTTTCTACTGATGGGACAATCTGGATTTTCAGCAACGAGTAACTACTATGATCTCCAAGGTAATATTAGAGTATTAAGACTTTATTGGAAGAGTAAGAGAAAGATCAAGAAGGTAAAATCTTATGATCCTGAGACTGGTGAAGAGCTCTTTGATTTTTATCCAGAAACCTACATTATAGATAAAGAAGCTGGTGAAGAAGAAGAGATCTTTTGGATTAATGAAGCATGGGAAGGTACTAAAATAGGTCCAGATATTTATGTTAATATGAGACCTAGGATAGTACAGTATAATAGACTTTCTAATCCATCTAGATGTCATTTTGGTATTGTAGGATCTATGTATAACCTTAATGATTCTAGACCTTTCTCTTTAGTAGATATGATGAAGCCTTTTGCTTATTTTTACGACGTTATCTACGATAGGCTTAATAAAGCTATTGCTGCTAACTGGGGTAAAATTGTAAAACTAGATCTTGCTATGGTTCCTAAAGGCTGGGAGATAGACAAGTGGTTATACTATGCAAAAGTAAATCATGTTGCTGTTACAGATAGCTTTAAGGAGGGAAATGGAGGAGCTGCTCAAGGTAAGGTTGTAGGAGCTCTAAATATTCAGTCTAATGGAGTTATAGATGCTGAACAGGGTAATTATATTCAGGAACATATTAATCTCCTAGAATTCATTAAAAATGAGATGGGAGAGGTTGCTGGTATTACTCGACAGCGAGAGGGTCAGATTAGTAACCGTGAAACTGTTGGTGGTGTTGAAAGATCAAATTTACAATCTTCTCATATTACAGAATGGTTATTTACAATGCACGATGATGTTAAAAGAAGGGCTCTTGAATGTTTCTTAGAGACAGCTAAAATAGCTATGAGAGGTAGAAATAAGAAATTCCAGTATATCACCTCTGATGGAGCTATAAAATCTCTTGAAATTGATGGAGACACTTTTGCAGATAGCGACTATGGAATTGTAGTAGATGCCTCTCCTGAAACTCAGAATCTCGCTTCAAAACTTGATACTTTAGCACAAGCTGCTTTGCAGAATCAAACTCTCTCATTCTCTTCAATAATGAAGATTTATACGTCATCATCTCTGTCAGAGATTCGTAGGACTATTGAGAAAGACGAGCAAGCTATTCAAGAACGTCAAGCTGAACAAGCTCAGCAAGAACAAGAAATAGCACAACAGCAAATGCAGACTCAGATGGAAATGAAGCAGGCTGAGATGAATTTCCAAGATATGCTTAATCAGCGCGATAATGACACTAAGATTCTTATTGAGCATATTAAACAATCTGGAAATGCAGAGAATGAAGTCCCAGAAGTTCAAGACAACTCTATGGAACGAGCGAAGTTAGATGAACAGATAAGGCAGTTTAATGAAAGATTAGCTTTTGATAAGACTAAGTTATCAAAGGAGATAGACATTAAAGAAAAAGATCTTGCTATTAAGAAAGCCAAGCCTAAACCATCTAGTACTAGTAAATAAACAGTTAAGAGGGGGGGGGCAATAGCTCCTCCCTTTATTATTATAATTAATCCTAACTATGACTAACGAAAAAATACTTTTACAGCTAGAGAAAGGTTATGATATAACAAATCCTCAGCTAGCGCAAGCATTATCTAATCTTGAAACTAAAATTTCAGAAGGTGGGGGGACAGATATTCCGGAAGAATTGGTTAGTTATTTACAAAATCTTAATGATAAAATATATGTATGTAATAGTACAGATGTAGTGAATCAACAGCTATCTTCTGAAGTAGTTAATACAATAAGGGCATCTGCTGCTATTATATTTTATGATATGGGGATCCTTCTTACAAAAGGAGGCGGTACTTCACTTGGTCCCATGTTTGTTGCTCCTATGAGTAGTACAAATTTAAGAAGTTGGATACTCAATACGCAAGCTAATTTTGGAGGTAGCATAGAGCTAATCCCATATCAGGTTGCAAATGTTGTATTATACACTCCTCAGACTTTAGGTACTTCACAAAAAGCCCAAGTGAGGACTAATATTGATGTTAAATCAGCCGACGAGTTAATAAATGACTCTGGTTGGATAGCTAGATTAAAAATCAAGCTCGGTTTAACTTAGCGAGAAACTTGTGCGGATAAGTAGAAATAATTTTTATAAATCAGTTTATTTTGTTTTGATATAAACAGCTAAAATTCTAGTACAAATGTATCCAAAATAAACTTTAGTGTTGAAATTATAAAATATGTATTCATATAAAACAGGATTAGGTCAGGTTTGGGTAGGGTCTAAACTCCCTCCCAACCCTGCTAATAATATTATTTGGTTGAGGCCTTCTGATGATCATAGAGTATTGTGGGAAATTAGGACCTATAATATCTATAAAGAGAGATGGGAGGTATTAACTAGTGCTGCTCTTACGGCAGATGGTCTCCTAATACTTATTAGAGACCTAGAAAAGCGATGTAAATCTTTAGAAGAACTTAAAGTAGTATTATATGATACAATACAGAATCTTACTCCTGAGGAACAGAAAATTGCTCGTCAGAATATAGGGGCTATTTCATTAGAAGACTTACATCTTGATGAAAATGTTACTAGACTTGCTATAGAATTAACTATTAATGATGAGAAAGTTTATTCTGTTGTAACGCCTTTAGAAACACTTACTGAACATTACCGTAAGTTTTTAGCAGATCCTACTAAATATGTTTGGCAATTGTATCTTAAGGTAGGAGAGGATCAATTAGGGCTAGTTCCTTTGTTTATAATTACATATGGAGGATTACATATTGGATTCTATTCCCCCGATCTGTCTGGAGAGACGAAATATGTATCGCTAAATACTAATGGAGATGTTGTAATTAGGGCTACTGTAAATAATTATGGTCCTACACTTGTAGAAGTAGTTCAGTCTACCGGAGACTCCACAGAAAAAGTTATGTCTCAGAAAGCTGTTACGGAGGAGTTGCGTAAGAAGGCTTCTGTGGAGTCTGTTTCGGATGGCATATCTGCTCATAATACATCGTCTACTTCTCATGCTGATATTCGTGAGTTGCTTAACACTTGTGTAGGCCTTCCGGCTTACGATTCGTCGTCTTATAAGATTACGTTCACAACTCTTGCTGGCGCGACTGCGGAGATTGACTTGCCTATTGAGCAGCTTGCCTTGCGTTATAATGCAGAGACCGAGAGCATTGAGTTTGATAATGCCGATGGTACTACCACGAGTATTCCAGTTAGTGCTTTTGTGAAGGAGTATGTTGGTTCTATTGGTGATCGAATTCAGGTTTCTATAGACGAGAATAATGTCATCCATGCCACGATTCTTAAGAATTCCATTGACTGGGGTTGTCTTTCCTTTGAACTTCAGGAGCGTATCAACGATCATGTCACGTCTGCCGATTTTGCCACGAAGGCGGTTCGGACGGATATTGCACAGACGTTGTCCGCCGCTCAACAGGAGCAGGCTTGGTCAAACTTAGGTTTCGACTTGGTTGTATTAAAATTCCCGGAAGGAGCAACGTCTGTCACTCTTACGGATGAGGAGGATGCGAAGTTAGCCGCAGGATCTGCTGTTTTAGTGACTGTTGATGGTACTAATACTAGCACGGGTGTATATAATGCAGATAATCACATTTTCGTATCTTACAATTTTACGAATGTATTAAAGCCTTCTTATTATAGCCTGTGGTCTAATACTTCGTCTTTATATTGTTCCTATGAGAAGGCGTCGAAAACATTTGTTTATAAAGGTTCTTTACAATTAAATGATATAGGGGCTCTCAGGACTGATTGTCAGACGTCTTTGACGGGTGCACAGCAATCGCAGGCGTTTAAGAATCTCGGTTGGAAGGTTCATGTGATCTCGGAGTCTGCTATTGGTTCCTCGGATGCAGTTTCGGACGATGAGAAGGAAGCGCGTCTGGCAGCTACCGCCTTATTGGTGCAGGAGACGGGTGAGATGTATATTTATGGGCATAATAGCTCAAGCGCTCTTTCAGATCGCCGTTTTTATAGATTTCGTGATACTAAAACATTAGCACTACTTAATGTTGTTACAACTACTGGGTTGATTACCCAACCTCTTTTTGTCAATATTTATGATGAAAATGCCGTTTCTTTTAATATTGATCAGAGTAGTGTTTCTAACGATAAGAAGAATAAAGCCTTGGGCAACATAGGTATTGATTTTGTTAGACTTCCGTACTCTCTTTTGGGTACCACACTGTCGGACGAGATGGCGAATGTTATCAATAATGCCCGAGGTATTATTTTAGTTGATACACCTAATGATTTTATATTACCGACAATTTACAATAAAGGTCGTACGACTTCGTCTAATGCAAAATTCATAACTATTGGTGAGACCAAAGATGTGTATTACATTTTGTATAACAAAAATACTAAGGCTTTAGCAAATGTAGTACATACTTATACGGATAATGGTTGCGTAAGGTATGTCCAGGAGCAGAATTTAACTAATACTGAAAAAGACACGGTATTATCTAACATAGGACTTGATTTCGTACAAGTAGATTATTCTCTCTTAGGAACTACTCTTACAGATGAGATGTTTGCAGTTCTCGATAATGCTAAAGGTATTATTTTAGTTGACCCCCCGTCTGGTTACTATAATCCGAGGGTTTTTATTAAGGGCAATAATGGATCTACGGGTTGTTTCTTCGTAAGCTTTGCTACGGGAACTACGTATTGTCAAATCGAACTTAACAAGTCTACAAAAGTATTGTCGGGTGTAAATGCTGGTTTAACTTATGGAGGTTCGGTAAGATACACCGAGGAGCAGAGTCTAACCGATACTCAAAAGCAACAAGCTCGCGCAAATATTAACGCTGTAGGATCGAGTATGATTAAAGGAGTAGAGATAGTATATGGGACAGCTCCTATGCAAGAAGATAACATACTCTATATAGAGTTGGAAGAAACTACGTAGTTATGAGGCATAAGATAAAGACTATTACTTTTAATGGTAAGACAATAGCATCAAAGGATAATGCTCTTATTAAGAGAGTTATCTTTAACGGAGTAATAATATGGCCTTACTCTCCACCTGTAACATCAGACTTAGTTGTTGCAACTTATGATGATGGGGTATATAGTCTTTATGACGAGACTAAGGCAGGTCATCTAGCTGAAGAGTCTTCTTCAAAAGCTAATTCCCCTTCGTGGACTATACGAAGAGTTTTATATAATGGTGAAGAGCTATGGACTAGGTTAGGTGAAAAAGATTATTTAACTATTGAGAAAGAACATGTTATTCTCAATGCCCTTAATAATTATACTGATACTAATACAATATATACTAATTTAACATTTGATTAACAATTATGGCAGTTACTAAACAAAACATTTCTGTTAACCCTACATCTGGCTCGGGTAATACTACTCTGACTTTTACAGCAAACCCCGCTAGTTTAGGTAATCGTGTTGCTAAGAATGCAACCTTCACAGTCACAGCTCAGGACGTTACCCCGAATAAAACAATCACTGCAACTCTTGAAGCTGCAGCTGAATTTGTGTCATTTGATGATGGAGTTGAAATGGCTGTTGTCAAGGGTGGAGGAGCTGTAGTTATTACAGGTACTTCCAACTCGGATAAACTTACTTTTACTAAAGGATCTGGTAATGTTATTACAGCAGATATTACTTCGGTTAAGTATAAGGTTAACACATCTACAGAGGTAACCAATGGTGTTGCTATTACTGGTGACCCTGGAGCTGTAGCTAAGTATACTTTTGAGCTGACACTTTCTGCCGCTGCTAATACAACTATTAGCGAACGTACGCAGCAAATTACAGTTACTTCTGCAGGTAGCAAAACTGCTACTATTCAGCTTAAGCAGGCTGCTGGAGATGCTTATCTTAACCTTTCTGCTGCTACCATTACGGTTCCGCAGACTGGTTCTGTTACCGTCGACGTTACTACCAACACAACGTTCACGGTATCCTAATAAATTAGGATTATTAGTAGGGGGGGGGATAAACTGCCACTCCTCCCTATTTTAACTTAGTAAAATTGTATTATGAGTATCCAGACGATTTCAATTCCTTGGTCCACAGATGCTTCAGATTCTATTCATCTTCAGTGGGATGACAGTAAGATTACTGGAGGTAGTTTAGTTACAATCTCTACAGGAATTACTTCTGATTATAACCATACTGGAGAAGATAGAGAGAAGACTGTAACTTTTCGTACAACAGGAACTTCTGGACCTCAAGCATCAAAAACACTTAAAGTTATTCAGACATCTGATAACTTAATAATAGCCACTTATACAGATATATATAGTATATACTCTGAAAATAAAGCTGGTTTTTAATTAAATAATATATTAGATATGGCAAATGTTTACAAAGATATTTCTGAGTTTGTCCAAAAGGTTGCTGCTACTGGTAACGAGGAATTTCAAGTCTCCGCTACCGAGAAAGTAACAGCGCAACAAATTGCTGACTTAGCAAGTAGTGGACTTAATGTTTATACTATATCTGAAAGTGAATCTCAGAATCAAAAGATAGATGCTTCACGTGTAGAGGAACTTAAAAAGTCTGAATTAGTATTATTTCCTAATGAGGTAAGCTATACACCGTATTTTAAGGTTTCAGTAGATAACAGTAAAGCATATTTTATAACAGGAAATATACCTATTAATTCACAAGGCCAACCTGGAATTAATAATGGAGAAGAGCCTCCTTTTGAGCAGGTTCAAACTGTAATGATTGAAGTTGACCTTACTACTTATGATATAACAATATGGCCTTATCCTGTTATAAAAAAGAGTTGGTTTAAGGGGGATGTCTCAGTTATAGAAATTACAGACTTTGCGATTCCCTCAGTTAATATTACCAAGGATGGTCAGAGTTTCTTATTTTATGCCAATGATGCAAGCAACATCCCTAACTCCAATCATGGAGCTACTTCATTTGTAGGTGTAGCCATTGCAAGTCCTATCTTCATAACCGGAGACCAAAGATTGCTGTATTATATGATGGTAGATACAGTAAGGGGCATGTTCTACACGGGGCGTGCAGATACAGTAGATGACACTGTAGCATGGAATACTACTCCTATTACTCGTTTGGGGCAAGCCGTGCAGGTTACTGCCTTTACTGAGAGCGCGTTATCTTCACTACTTTACACTTACAAAGCAGGTGATTTTATACCGTTTTATACAAGTAGTGTCACGGCCTCTGAGGCAAACCAATTTCCGGAGTCAGGCGTTTTCAATGGCTTTATCTCCATGGGTAGCAACGAGGGCGATTATTTTCAAATCTTCGCTTTCAAGACAGGTTCACCCAAGGCATACATTGGAGCTTGTATTGGTAGTACTACCCAGTGGACGGCCCTTGGCGATTCATCCGAGGGTAGGGGACCTATTCCGGGCTACAAAACTTTGGTAAGTTCATGGAGTTCCTCAGTAACTACCGGGTCAACGGGGATCATAAATTTTAGAGAAGAAATTCCTAAAGCGTCACGAATTCTCGTTGTAGCGCAGATACGTAGTTCTCCTACTGGATCAGCCACTATCAGAGCAAATGTACCGCTTACTTTGGCATCTATTAACGATAGTGGTCAAGGAATCCTCTTCGATTTGAGTTTACAGTATTTGGCCACTGGAACCAATATCGGTAGCATCCGGCTTATCTGTACCTCGCTTATTACCGGAGCGAACGGCGTACAAGGTATGAATACTATCGTCCAATCGAATAACCTTGCGAACGCAGGCGATATTATTCAGCTTTCACTGTACTATAAATAATAAAAATTCCCTCCAAAATAGTTATAGATATTATGTATCATTATATAAATGGATTTGGAAAAATTTGGGTAGGTATCGAACCCCCCCCCGAAGAAACTCTTAATATTACTTGGCTACATCCTACGACTAGTGGTTCTCCTTTGTGGGAACTACTAGCCTTTGATTGTAATCAAGATAAGTGGGTTTTAGTAGGAGGTCAGGGAGGAGATACTCCTGAAAATTTCGAAGCTACAGTAGACCAAGTAGAGTCTACTAGCCAAGCAGAGGCCTCTGTTATATTAGATGGGAACATCTTTAAGTTCCGCTTTGGACTACCAAAGGGATCTGAAGGCCCTCCCGGACCTGAAGGCCCTCCTGGAAAGGACGGAACTGATGGTAAAGACGGCGCTGATGGCAAACCAGGAGTTGATGGATCTGATGGTACCAGTATTAGAATGATGTATTCTAAGACTAGTACTCCAGATACTCCTCCTATTGTTGTTAAGGATAATGCTAACCCTGGCTCTATTTGGGGAAATGCAGTTCCTATTCATACTACTTCAGATAGTATTTGGTCTATTACTGCAACCTTTAGAGATACAGTACTAATAGGTGAGTGGAGCGATCCTCTTCTCATGACTGGTATTAAAGGAGATAAGGGTGATAAGGGAGATCAAGGCCCTGAGGGGCCAGTAGGGCCAGCCGGAAGTGCTCCTAATTATAAGACTTATGTTTATAAGTTAAGTAATACTAAGCCTGAGCCTCCTACTGGTACAGATCCTAATCCTGAAGGGTGGGAAGATTATCCTACTACTAGTGGTAACTGGTGGCAGTGTATTGGTACAGTAATAGGATCTACAGGTCTTGTATCTGAATGGTCTGAAGTATTACCTGTAAATGGTCGTGATGGTACTGCTCAGGATGGTAAATATACAGAGTTTCGCTTTGCAATAAACTTCAGTAATATTACTCCTCCTGCTCTTGATAAGACTATGAGGACTCCTACAGGATGGTCTATGACCCCTGCTGTTAAGGCTACTCAGGAGTTTATGTGGATGATTGTAGCCACAATTAATCCTGATGATACCTTATATACCAATTGGTCTACACCTACTGTTATTAGTGGTGAAGCAGGTCCTCAAGGACCTCCGGGACAAGATGGTCAAGATGGGGAACCTGGTCCTGCAGGAAATCCTGGTCCAGCTGGTAAGGATGGAGTATCAGGAATCCCTGGAGTAGGTATTGAAGTACAGTACTGTCTTGGTACGGAATCTACATATACTGGTAGTACAGATTTAGGAGATAATAGGAATCCTACGGGATGGAGTACAACTGTTCCTACGGTGACTGAAGCTAATCCTTATATATGGTTTATACAGGCTCGCATTAACTATGAAGACAATTCTGATAGAGTTGGTTCTGTAGATGGAGCATGGTCTATACCTGCTAAACTAAGTGGTACTAATGGCTTAGATGGAGCTCCTGGAACACCTGGTGCTCCTGGTTCTAAAGGTCAGATTGTTTATCCTGAAGGTATTTATAATGTAAATACTACCTATTTATGTGATGAGTATAAGGCTCCTTATGTATATGATTCTGGGGATGCTAATTACTATGTATTAAACAAAGTAGGATCTTGGCAAGGAACCTTACATAATAATGAAAGCCCTAGTACGGATACTAGTGGAAGTTGGGTTAAGCTTGAAGCATTCGAAGCTATTTATGCCAAGATTGGTATCATTGCTAATGGTTTAATTGGCTCTGCAGTATTTAATGGAGACTACATGTTTAGTCAGCAGGGAGTAGATGAAAATGGGAATACTTCTACACATTATGAGAATTTTAATAGTGTAACTCCTGGAGAACCTGCTGATAGTACTGATCCTGCTAAACCTGGTATTAGGACATTTATTCCTAACATAATGTTTAACTTTGCTACTGGAGCAGGCCATCTTGCAGCAGGTAAAGTTAAGTTCAATGCTAATGGTACAATAGTTGCGGATTACCTGCAATTAGGTAGTAGTATATCTCAGAGTTATACGTATGCTAACAAAACTATAGATAGTAATGCAGCTATTACTACATTTTATAGCTCTATAGGATCCGATGACACTGCATATTTTAACTTTAATTTATCTCCTGAGATAGTATCTACCTTAGAAGTTGGGAAAGCTTATAGTGGATCTATTTATAATCATTCAATATATAATCAACAAATCTCTGGTATTCATGTTTATGTAGGCGGAGATGCTCAATTTAATGATGAAGGAGATTTAAATGATGTTGACAGTACTAGCGTGTTATTAGGACCGAATTGTGTTTTTGACTACATATATGTCGTAAGCTCGATAAGTGAAGGTGTAGTATCTGGAACAATGTTATGTCGCAATGTTGGAGATTTCACACTAACAAATAGGTTAGGAGTTGCAACTCTTGCTTCTAGAGGAGTTGGTATGTCTCTACCTTCAAATGTTATTGCTAGAGGCCGAATAACTCTTCATGGAACAAACACGTCTAGGATATTCTTAGATTATAGAAGTATTCCAGGAATTAGTTTAACTTTAGGTGGTACGACTCAAGAAGATACTAGATTGCTGATACAGGTAAGAGTAGTTAATAGTAGAAATGCTAATAGTTATCCATCTAAATTACAGTATAATGGCATTGTTCGTCAAGTATTCGACACAACTAGTATGTGGACAAATACTCCTATTTGTAATGTAGGAGTATCGACTAGTAACAGTAAAGTAGATGGTACTAATACTGGAGCATACGTTGGAATTATGATTGATCCTGGTTCGTTTGTTCCATCAACTTCTCATGAACTACTGATAGATTTTGATATACTTATAGAAAGATATATGGCTTAATAATGCGGTGGAAGATAATAGCAATTCAAGGATTAGTAATACTAGCTCTTGGTGGGCTATGCTTCGGAGCTTATAATAAAATTAATAGTTTACGAGAAGAAGTCTCTGTTGCATATACTAATATAAAAGCGTATGCAGCAGAGAACGATTCTCTTACTAATGAGAAAAGAGCTTTTAAGTTCACTATTGACGAGCTTAAATCTAGTAATGATTCTATTAGTAAAAAGTTATTAGAAGTTCAGAAGAAGCTCAAGATTAAGGATAAGGATATAAGATACTTAGAATATCAACTAAGTATTGCATCCAAGAAGGATACTATGATTTTACGGGATACAATATTTCAGCCTGATGTTAAGATTGATACTACTATTAGGGATAAGTGGTACAGTCTTAGAATTGGGTTAGAGTATCCTAATAAGGTCGCTGTGGAACCTAAGTTTAGGAGTGAACGAACCGTTGTGGGACATCTTCAGAAGGAGACTATTAAGCCTCCCAAGAAGTTCTTCTTGTGCAGGTGGTTTCAACGTAAACATAAGGTTCTATTAGTCGATGTGGTTGAGGAGAGTCCCTATATTTACTCCGAGACTGAGAGATACATTCAAGTAATCGAATAATGGATTGGCTTACATTACTGGGCGCTCTAGGAGTATCTAACTTACTCTCAATACTTGTCACCTGGAAGCTTGGTGGCAAGAGGACTTCAGATGCTAATGCAACTCTTGTTGAGATAGAAACTCTTGTTAAGATGAGAGAGTTTTACCGAGATGAAATAGCACGCCTCCTGAAGGTTAATGAGGAACTTCATGCAACAGTTAATGAACTGCTACAGGAGCTTAAAGAGGCTAAGGGAGAGACTACTAATCGTCCAGAAATCCCTTAGTTATGGAATTACTCTTACAGCGTACTGATAGACAAAGCTCGTATACAGGCGGGAAGCTTTACGTAAATGGAGTATACGAGTGCGATACCGTTGAAGATACTGATAGAGATAAGAATTCTAATGGTATTTTTGATGGAGATGAAAAGAAGGTTATGCATGAGACTGCTATACCTAATGGAAGATATAGAATTACACTGGTAAACTCTCCCAAGTTTAGTCCTAAGGTAAATAATAGGAACATGCCTCTGCTAAATAATGTTCCTTCATTTACCGGTATATTAATACATTGGGGTAACAGTGCGGCTGATTCGTCAGGCTGTATCTTAGTTGGAAAGAATTACTTTAGTGGAAGAATATCTAACAGCAAGGTAACTTTCTTAGCTTTACTAGATAAATTTGACAAAGCTGTAGCTGCTGGAGAGCAGATATGGATTACTGTTAAATAGGAAATAAAGTAGTAGATATTGGTATAATCTATTAGTGAATTTCTAAAAGTATTTTATATATGAAAAAATATTCATATATTTGCATTAATCTATGTAAAGAGATTAACTAATTAAGATTAAAATTTTTGGAGAAGTATGGAAGAAACTTTATCAATGGATTTACTCAATGCGTTTGGAGACGACGCTATTGATATTAAAATTGAGGAGGAAGATCTGGAGTTTGGAGCTCCTGATAATGATCCTCCTACAGATACCAGTACAGATGCGGACCCTGATCCTAATGGGATTTTTAAGGGTAAGCAAGAGGGCGGAGGTGCTGAGGAAGGAGAAGGAGAAGATCCTGATCCTAGCTTAAGCGGGGAAGATACCACTAAGGACAAGGATCCTAGCGATAAAACTTCTCCCAATACACCAATACTTGCTTCCGTCGCACTGGCTTGTTACGAAGATGGTATTTTCCCAGACTTAAGCGAAGATGAAATCAAAGAGATAAAGGATAGTGAATCTTTCGCTGCAGCTTTAAAGAAGCAGATAGATGCAGGTCTAGATGCTGAGCAGAAACGTATCCGAGATATGCTTAATGCCGGTGTGGAACCTGATGTTATTCAGCGTTATGAGGGAGCTATTCAGTATCTCTCTGATATATCTGAAGAGGAGCTTGAAGCTGAATCTGATGATGCAGAAACACTTCGTAAGAAGATTATATATAGCGATTATATTAATCGTGGATTTAAGAAAGAACGTGCTCAGCGAGAAGTAGAGAGATCTATTAATGCTGGTACAGATATTGAAGATGCTAAAGCAGCTCTTGAAAGCTGTTTGGACTTCTATAAAGAAGAATATCATTCTATTGTTGAGGAAAGAAAAGCTGCTGCTGCTGCTGCAAAAGCTGCTCAGGAGAAACAGCTTAAAGAGTTTAAAGCTAAGGTACTAAATACTGATAAACCTTTTGATGGTATTAACCTTGATAAGGGTACTAGAGAGAAGGTCTATAATAATATGACTAAGGCTAGTTACAAAGATGAGGATGGTCATATTATGACTCCTATTCAGAAGTATATTAGAGAGAATTCTTTGGATGCTCAATACTACCTTTCTCTAATGTATACACTTACGGATGGCTTTAAGAATATTGATAAGCTAGTTAATCAGAAGTTAACTAAAGCTAAGAAAGGTGCTCTACGAGAATTAGAGCATAAACTCAACAATACTAGAACTTTGGATGATGGTAGCGTTAACTTTAATATGGAGCCTGAGGAAGAATCCTTTGACTTCATTGATAGAATTGACGTTTAATTAAATTAATAAATTATGCAACTAGGTAAATTTCAAATGAAAGCCTTCACTTCGTGGAAAGGCTTAACCCGAGATAACCACATCGGAGCTATTTTTGGTCGTGCGCCTCAGAAAGCTACTAATATTATGGTACAGCTTCTGGCTCAGCATCGTGGTAAGAGCCTCGATAGTTATCTCCAGAGATTCCCTGTTAAGTACTTTGAAACTGATGATGAGTACACTTGGGAAGTCATTGGCAGTTCTCGTCGTAATATTCCCCTTGTAGAGGCTCGTGATATGAGTGATCAAGTTCTTGTGAATACTGGGGATACCGAGACTTTTGCTGGTGCCAACGGACAGCCCTTCAAGGTTGTTTTCCCCGAAGACTGGTTTGCTAGACCCAGTGTAGCGTAGCTACAGAAATTGGCACTTTATACAGTAATGTATATTGAAAATTGGGCAAAATCGGTGAAGGCCGCTATCTTAGTCCTACATTAAGATTGGCTAATACCGAGCTAACCTATTAAATAATATTAATAGGTAGTGTAGAGAGTAGAAGATGAACCTATGCTAGGTATTTAAGTAGAAAGCGTAGAATATAATTCTTCCAAGAGTGTCCAGATCCTAAATATTAATAGGATTAAAATGTACTCCGAACTATAGAGATAGTAAATCTATAGAGCTAGAGGATAAAGAGCCTCTAGGATAACAAATTGGATGGCGAGGTAATTGTAGGTGAACTTAATGAGGTTTATCCCCTGCGTATTCTGGGTCAGCCGAGACTTGAAGGTTCGAATGCAGTTTATACCGTAGAACTTATGGGAGGCGTTCTTGATGGCATGCCCGTAAGTCAGCTTGTTGCTGGTAAACGGTTCAGCTGGGAATATGCTCCTGTTGAGGATACGATGTCGCTGGAAGTAGGTGATGTTCGTTATACTAGCTCTACTGCTATGCGTAATGAATGGTCACACATTCGTATCCAGACTAAGGTTCCTGGAAATATTCTTGATAAGAAGCTGGCTATTGGTATACCTTTTGTAGATAAGGCTGGTAACAAGCAAGTAGCAAATTCATGGATTCACCATGTAGACTATAAGCTGGAGGAAACCTTCTCAGAATATAAGTCGAACATTATAATGTTTGGCCGCTCGAACCGTAATAAGAACGGTGAGTATCTGAACTTTGGTAAGTCCGGTAATGTCATTAAGATGGGCGATGGTATCCGTGCTCAGATGTCTGTAGGTAATACTCGTTATTACACTAAGTTTAATCTGAAGACTCTTGAGGATGCTCTCTTCGAGCTGTCAGAGTCGAAGCTTGATTACTCGGATCGTACCTTTGTTATTGAGACTGGTTCTCGTGGTGCTGTACAGTTCCATAAGGCAGTTCTTGATGTAGTATCTGGATGGACTGTATTCCAGTATCTTGGTGGTAATGCAGCTAATCCTGCTATTATTTCAAAGACTTCGAGCAAGCTTCATGAGAATGCTCTGAGTGCAGGTTTCCAGTTCGTAGAGTACAAAGCTCCTAATGGTGTAACTATTAAGATTGATGTTAATCCTCTCTACGACGATCAGGTACGTAACAAGATCATGCACCCGAATGGCGGTGTTGCAGAGTCGTACCGTTATGACATTATGTGCATTGGTACTACTGAGGAGCCTAATATTCAGCTAGCTAAGGTTCGTGGTAAGGAAGAGTATCGTGGTTACATGTGGGGTCTTCGCAACCCGTTCACAGGTGGTATGAACAACCCGTATATGTCGTATCCTGAGGATTCTGCACAGATCCACAAGATGGCTACTCTGGGTGTATTCATCCTGGATCCTACTCGTACCATGAGTCTGATTCCGAATATTCTTACTGAGTAATAACTCATTTATAGGTAGGTGGGAGTTAAATCCCACTTACCTTCATTTAAATAAAGGGAGAAGTTATGGATAAAAATTTTAGCAATATTGGTGATATTGATATTGACACCTCAGTTGAGGAAGTAAAAGTTGAGGTACCTAAACCTACGAAAAGTTCTAAAATAGATAAGAAGAGTTCTACAATGTCTGTAGAGGATGAGCCGATAGTAAATTGTCTCAGGAATGAGAAAGTTATTGTAAGGTGTATTCTTAAGCCTACTGGTAATATTGACAAACCCTCTCACGCTCTCTATGGAGGAATGGCTGAAACCGCAGTAAAAATCTATACGCTACCGCTTCTGATGTCGGGTTCATACAAGAATGCTCTTACTAAAGCTGAGAAGAAATTCTTAGAAATGGCCATGGGTCTTGAGGATAATGCTCTTTCTATCTATCGAAAAGAAGATAACTATTGGGAGTCTGATAATGCTATTGTTAGACTTGGTAAGATGGATACTATTCTAGATCTTTCCACTCCTGATGGTTATATTAAATATAAGATTCTGCTAGCTAATTCTGATACTATTGCTCCTAGTCTTGATACTCTTAAGACCAGTCCTAAAGCAACCTATAGGTATGTGCTTATCAGAGAGGGAGAAGAGGTTAAGACTCTCAATAAGGAGATGAATGTAGCTATGCAAGCATCCTTTGAATTAGGCAAATTCCTAGAGAATAAGCCTGTACTGCGGTTTGCAGTAGAGACTCTTGAGGGTAAGCCTGTTTCAGAATCTAGTACTCTTGATTGGCTCCAGGCACAGGCATTTAAGAATATGCAGAGCAATCCTAAATTGTTCATACAGATTCTTCAGGATCCGTATCTTGAAACTAAGGTAATGATTAAGGATGCAATTTATGCAGGTCTTATTAAGAAGCGAGGAGACCTTTATTACAAAGCTGACAATACTCCTTTGTGTGAAGGTATGGATGATCCTACTCTTGCTAATGCTGCTAGGTATATTAATGCTGTCAAGAATCAAGAATACAAATTAATGCTTGAGGCTAAGATCAAAGCTTCGAAGAAATAATTTACATTATGACTGCAGCGGAACTGATTCAGAAATTTAATCTACATTATGATAATATCTTAAGTGCAGCTGCACCAGGTCTTAATGAGTATGAAATATCATTATTCTTAACTCAAGCGCACAGAGAGGTTGTTTCAAGTTATTATAATGGTACTATGGGTGGTGACACCATTGATAGTACAGAAGCTGTTAAATCTCTTCTTCCACGTTATATTCTCACAGGAACAGCTGTTATTACGCAGCTTATTCCTAATCAGATAGAAGGGCTTAATTCTTATGTTATAGACTTAAATGCTAATGTACTTCAGCTATTAGCTGAGCGTATAAAGGGTCCAATTAATTCTACTCTAAAGGCTCGCAATATAGTAGTTAAACCTGTTGATATTGATGAAGCCTATAGGCTTATGAGAAATCCTTTTAGGAGACCCTCTGATTTAAGAGTATGGCGTGTTGATGAGACAACAAATGCTGATACTACAGTACGTCAGGTTACCCTAATATCTAATGAAGATCTTACTTCCACAGAATTCCAATATATTTATACTTATATGAAAGAACCTGAACCTATCATTTTGGTAGATTTAGATTCAGCAGAATGGACTAGTATCGGGAATCTCTCTATTATGGGAGAGCAGAAAGCTAATGTAGATAAGAATACAGTAGCTCAATTAGGAGATAAGATTTCACCAACTTTGTGGGAATTAATTATTAATCGTGCTGTAGAGTTAGCTACACGTGATTATAAAGAGAATAGTTTGAATACACAAATAGCTCTGAATCGCAGAGTAGAATAATTTAATTAATGTTATAATATGGCAAATTTTACTGAAAATGCTGTTCGGCAGATCATTGTTGCAAACTCTGCAAACGATATCAAAGTTATTGATCTAAAGACTGGCAATAAAGTTGTTAAGGTTGGTACTGGTGATCAAGGTAAACCTGCTGCTGGTGAGGTGCTTGCTAGCGATGTGGAGAAATTTTATATCCAGTACACTAATGCTTATACCGACGTAATGAAGTCGGATATTATCGAAAAGGATAAGGTTCGACAATATGCTAAGAGACCTTTTAAGGTAGGCACACCGCGTACAGTAACTATTACGGTTGATAAGGCTGAACTTGCTCCTAATACGGAGTATAGTCTCCGTGTTATGATTCGTGAAGTTATGTCTGGCTCACAGGAAGATCAGATGGTTGGAGTAGTATCATATACTACAAGTTCTGCAACTGAAGCTGCTACTCTGTCGAAAGAACTTACGGATGGTCTTGCAAGTCAGATTAACAAGATGTATGGTGTATCTGGCAAGAAGTACAATAAGCTTGACTGGCCGGTTCTTACAGCTAAAGGTGAAACTGGAGGCACTGCAGATACGATTGTTATTGAGGAAGTTGCTGATAATCTGAAACCTTGGATTATGGGTAAAGTACAGCTTCGTTCCTATAATTTCGATATCTATCCTAATCCTGTTCTTTCAATCTCATCTACTGGTAATACCAACTTTGAGTCGTTTGATTGGATTGATACTTCGGATGTAGACAATGGTCTCTTTACGAAGACTGTAGGTGGTTCACTTGGCGATGGTAATGGTAAGGTTGCTGCTGACCTTGAGTACTTCTATCACGGTGAAATTGGTGATTTCTATCGTATGAACAATTATCCGTTGAACATTACGACGAAATATAAGGTTAACTATGAGAATAAGTACGATTCATTAGATCTTGCGTTCTTCTATCGTGGTGAAGCTACTTCACCTCAGGCTTCTGAAAAGCAGCTCCTAATTCTGTGTGCAACTACCCAGGCAGGTACAGCAGAGATCCTGACTTTAGGAACTATTGCTAATGGACTGGATGAAGTTATCTCAGCTATTTTAGCTTAATTTATAGTTTAGGGCAATTACTATAATTAAGTAATATTTATAAGAGTTAGTGAAAGTTGAATAGAGTAATATTGGGCTACTGCTTACGGGCAGTAGTCCTATTACATATATATTTTGCGCGAAATATATTTATATTTAGTTCAAATTAACTTTTAAAACTTTCACTAATTATGGCAGAATTTGCTTCTAAAGGCGTTGGTAATGCCGGATTAACTCTTGGCATTATAGGTACCGCAGGATGGCTCCTTCGTGGTAGCGGTTGCGGTAATGGACTGTTGGGTGGCCTCTTTGGCGGAGGTAATTGCAACGGTCAATCGGAGTTGGTATCTGCATACCAAGCCGCTGCTGCTAATTTAGCAGCTGAAAAATATGCTGACAATGTTGGCATAGAATTATACAGAGAAATTATTTCTCAGTCGAACAGAGCTGACCAGAGACTTGGTGAGTATGCCAACCAGCTGGCTCAGGGTATTATAAACCTTGACAAGAAGGTTGCTGCTATCGAAGCCACACAACCTCTGTTAGCAGAGATTTCAGCTCTTAAGTCTGAGAGATACACGGATTCCCGAACTTGGAATAAAGTTGACGGTGAGATCCGGCTTCCCTACAGAGAGATTTGCTATCCGCCCTATCCGCAGGTAGCTGTTCCTATGAATAATCCCTTTGGTTTCGGATGTGGCTCCTCTACTACTGTAGTTCAGTAATTGAATCTAATTAATTGGGATCATGATGGAACGAACAGTAATAACTAACTTTGGTGAGGGAACTACATTAAATCAAGTAGTTGAATTTAATGTATGTTTACCCACTCCTGCTAGGACTGACGTAGCACCTACGTCTACGTTAATTCCTACTATTCGTTATACTAGTGAGTTCACGTTGGATTCAACTACTTACTATTTAACGAAAGTAGATCTAGCTTTACAGGTAAGCTATACAGACGTAACCAATATGAGTAGAACTTTTACAGTACATTCTAGTAATGCTGCTGTAATCCAGAGTTCAACAGTTCCTACTGTTGAGGATATTACTTCTGAGAAGATTATAGGGATGATAATTCCTCCTTGTGTATGCAAGGTTACTCAGAATGTGATAAACTCTACTCCCACTGCAGCTATGTTAGCATCTAACAGAGGTTACTTCGTATATGCTGTATCTACGAAAGGGACATCCGCTCCTACTCCGTAGTAATTAGTAATCTTTACAACTATGTATGGATATCCAGTAGGGTCTGCTTATCAAGGTTTCCAATCACCGTTGACTAAGGAGAACCAGTTACGAATGTTAGAAGGACAGATAGAGGCGCTTAAGTCTATGGGAAGTGGTACTCCTCAATATTCACTACTTGAGGAGATTAATAATGTCTCATCTAATTTAACAGAGGATGAGAAGAAATTAATTGAGAAATCTCCTGAATATTCTGAGGCTAAGAATGTCTATGAATCAGGGTTTATGAATTTTTTAGGCAATAAATTCAGTAATGAATACATTACTACCCCTGAAGGAAGGATAGCCGGTGAACGGTTATTAAGTGTGATTAAAGATGTTAAATCCAAGGCACAGCAAGAGATTGCTGTTAAGCAAGAGAAGCTCCAGAAAGTAGCAGATCTATTGGACAAGCATCCTGAGTTACTAGATAAAATTAAGTAAACATGTCTGATTTAGAGATATTAAAAGCCGCATTAAATTCGTCGATTCGTACTATTGCCATGAACTTAGGAGTGCCTTATTTGGCGCCGGTAGCAATATATGGCGCTAATAATATACTTAGCAAGCCTAAGTATAAGTTTATTATGGACGCCTTAACGGATGGGAATGATAACATCGACATTGAGTCATTGTCTAATGCTCTGAAGGATATGATGAGATCGATGCCTAATAAGCCGACCTTGCTGGGTATTACTTTTGGGCCAGAAGACATTGACTTGTTTAAGAGAGAGTTCTTAAACATTAAGAGTAAGAATGCCTAGTGTAACTTTTATTCAGAAGATGAAGGATTTCTTCACTCCTAACAGAGAGATTAAAGCTCTTTTAGCAGAGATTCTAGTTCTCCAGGATGACGTAAAAAATTATCTTGGTCATATTGATTCATCTCAGAAAGAAATGATCGAAACCTTAAAGGATGTGAAGGTAAGTATACTGAGTCTCAAAAGAAATCATAGCGGTAGAGATAATAAGCACAAATCACTTAAATCTCGTAGTTATGATGAAGAAACACCTGCACGTTAATCTATCTGCTGAGTCAATACTTGAGATGATATCTGAAGCTGCACACAATGCTATGAAGAAAAGTTTAGAAGGTCACTATCTTAGTGAGGAAGAGTATAAAGAGATTATTCACTCGAACTCTGGGGATCTTCATGAACTTATTCGAGAAAATCTACATGGCACTGTAGAATGCAAGCTTTTGGATGTTCTTAAGCTAATCAAGGCTTACTTTGATGCCAGAGAAATGGATGAAGAGATGCTGATGGTTATGCTTGACAAAAGCAGGGAGTAATTATATATCTAGTATGGAAATGGATTTCGAAAGAGTTATAACCTTCGTTAACGAACTTTATGGCTCATACTTTAAACTTAAGGAGATTCATTGGAATACTTATAGTAAATCTTTACATCTACTGATAGATGAAATAAACGAAGATTTATTAGAGTATGTTGATGATATTACTGAGAATATTATGGGTCTTAATGATAGTCGTGTTGGCTATAACATTATTAATCCTAATATTCCTAATACTACTGATCCTAAGGAGATCTTAAAGGTTCTAGCTGCAAAAGCTGAGTATTTAAAGTCTGGCATGACTGCTGGCAGATATGCTGGTATTGTAAATATCTTAGATGATTTTGCTCAAACTATGAATCGTTATATCTACCTTAGTTCCGATAGATAATTACCAAAAATAATAGAAATTATTATTTTTTTACAAAAGTCCTTGGATATATGAAAAATTTTTCGTATATTTGAGGACTTTTAGTTTATAAGCTATTATAGCTAATTAATAATTTAACTTAATTTAATATGAACGTTAATGAGATTTTAGAGGTATTTAAGGTTAAACCTTACCTAGTACGTATGGGTAAAGGATCCTTATCGAGACGACTTCATGCTTCTAAGGAAGATATTGTTGAAGCAAAGAGACTTTATCGTAACTCAGGAATAACTAAGTCTGTTATAAAAGCTCCTAAGATTCTTATTCTTGACATTGAGACTGCTCCTATGAAAGGTTATGTATTTAGTCTATGGAAAGATTCTGTAAATCTAGACAAGCTTCTTGCAGATTGGTATATTATCTGTTGGTCAGCTAAATGGCTCTTTGGTAGAGAAGTTCTAGGAGATTGTCTTACAAGTGAGGAAGCGAAAGCTCAAGATGATCGTAGAATTGTTATGAGCTTAGCTAAACTTTTAAATGAGGCAGATATTGTCATTACGCACAATGGTAAAAAGTTTGACTTATTAAAGATTAATGCTAGGATGCTAATACATCGGCTTCCTCCTGTTAAACCTTATCAGAATATTGATACTTTAGAAGTTGCTAAGAAGCAGTTTGGCTTTACATCAAATAAGTTAGATTACTTAGCTAAGATTCTTGGTGTTGATACTAAGTTAGAGACTAATTTCCAATTATGGTCAGACTGTGTTGATGGTAAGCCTGAGGCTCTAGAGTATATGTTTAAGTATAATAATTGGGATGTTGAATGCCTAGAAGCTGTCTATCTCAGACTTAGACCTTGGATTCGCTCGAATGTTAATCTTGGACTGTATTATGAATGTGATGAGCCAGTATGCCCGAACTGTGGTTCTCATAATCTCACTGAAGAGGGCTTTTATTATACATCGGTAAATAAATATCAGATATACCGTTGTGAGTGTGGTGCTGTATCTAGAGCAAGAACCTCCGAAGTTCCTAAAGATGTTAAAGAAGTTTTATTAAATGGAAACATATCTTAATGACGAAATTTGGAAAGACGTTGAAGGATACGAGGGATTATATTTAGTCAGTAATAAGGGTCGAATATGTCGTATTTTAAAAGGTCGGAGTGACGTTAATGGTTATAATACAATAACATTGTGTGATGGAAATGGAGGGTATAAAGATGCTAAAGTACATAGATTAGTGGCTCAAGCTTTTATCCCTAATCCTAACAATTATCCTATCATTAATCACAAAGATGAGTGCCCTGGTAATAATCATGTAGAGAATCTAGAATGGTGTACCTACAGTTATAATATTAATTATGGGAATGCTAATAAATCTAGAGCAGAGAAGCAATATAAAGCAATCTATGGTATTAACATTGATACTAAAGAAATTATAGAATTTTCTTCTCTTACTGAGGCTCGTAAACAGGGATTTAATCATAAAGCAATAAGTATGTGTCTAAGAGGGCATAGTAAGAAAAGCCAGGGATATTACTGGTTTTATAAAGAATAATTAATATGCAAACCTATCGAGAGTGTGTTTACATGATATTTGATGAGCTTAAATTAGATTCTGATGATTCAAGAATTGAAGTTGAACATATCATCTTTCTACTCAACAAATATAGAGCAATATTAACTAAGCAGAGATACGGTGGTACCAAGAGGGATGTTCCTCTTGAGTACTACCAAATCTGGGAACTGGGTCAGTTAGACCTACCTACTAATAATACTGATGTTCGTCGAACATTTAGCTTTAAGAAACCAGTTCCACCTATTTTAAATCTACATGGTGTACTACTAGAGACTTCTATCTCTTACCATACCTCTCCGTTAGAGGAGCATTGCATTATTGATGGTACACCGATTCCTATTTACACACAGTCTACGGATTATGTAGAGAATAACATTGATGTTAACTTTATAAATCCTGATAGATTTAAATATCTTGGTTATAACAAATGGTTATTGTCTCAGCCGTATGCTACCATTGGTTATGACCATAAGTTGTATATAAGCTCTACTGCTGATTTCCTTAATGGCAAATACTTTAGGATACAGGGAGTTTTTGAGAATCCCACAGATTTCCAGGATACCACTGATGGTAAATTAGATATGTATTTTCCTGTAGAGCAAGCTTTAGTTCAGCCTATTATAGACTTAATTGTCAAAGAGCTTGGCAATGTATTATACTTACCTAAGGATGGGGAGAATAATTCATCTGATGATTTATCTATATCTATGGGTAATTATCAGCCTCCTAAGACAAAGTCTAAAACAACTGTTGATGAATAATGGAGTACAGTGAATTTTTGAAGCAAGTAAAGAAAGTAAGTAGTTCTCGAACTTTCAAGATTACGAATTCTTTCAGTATTAAAGGAGCATATAAGTGGTATCGTCATCATAGACCTAAGAAGTCTAAGTATGTACTACAAGAAGGCCAATTTTATGCGATTATACGTACTATAAATGATATGCTGGCCGAAGCTCTTGTTCGAGGAGAAGAAGTGAAATTTCCGGCTCGTATGGGCATTTTAGAGATTCGTAAATATCATATTGAACCTTATATTAATAAGGATGGAGAATTTGTTTATAAAGCTCCTATTGATTGGGGCAAGACATTAAGGTTCTGGTATGAGAATCCCGAAGCTTATAAAAATAAGATTACTATTAAGGTTGAGAAGCATGATAATTACAAGATTGAGTACAATAAGTCTAAAGCTTGTTTTAAGAAAAAATCTTATTATATGTTTCAGCCTAATAGGGCTCTTAGAATAAAGGTACATCAGGCAGCTAAAGAAGGGAAGCTTGATGCATTTGAATATAAATATAGACCCGATGGCAGCAGAAAGATACGTTAGTCTAAAGGTTGTTGCAGACCAGCTACATAGAAATCCACTAATGAATGGTATAGCCTTTGAAGCTATCCTAGATTATACTGTAGATTTCTTGCAGATTGTAGGAGTTCCTGCAGATTTTATAGATAAGTATTACTCTATAGAATATACAGATTATAGGGCTCCTTTGCCTGAAGATTATGTAGAATGTAATCAATTAATGATTGATAATCGTGTAGCACGATGGGCTACAGATACCTTTCATAATCTTTATGGTGATACAAAAACTACTGGTAACTATTGCATTAATGATAAGTTACCTAGGTCTGTAGATTATACTTTTACTATTAATAATAGTTACATATATTTATCTAAGGAGAAAGGTAAGATTGAGATGTCTTACAAAGCTATTCCTGTAGATGAAGATGGGTATCCAATGATTCCTGATAATCCTGTATTCCAACGAGCTCTTCGTATGTTTATTGAGAAGGAGCATGCTAGAATACTTTATTTAAATGATAAATTGGATGGTAATAAATTCAGCAAGATTGAGCAAGACTACTGGTGGGCAGTTGGTCAATGGGAGACTGATTCTCGTAAGCTTAATCTATCCAAAGCTGAAGCACTCTTTAACTCCTTTAGAACTCTTATTGTACGAGATACAGAGTTTAACAACCGATTTAGGAATGACGGGGCCAAAGAGAGATTAATACGTCATTAATTATGGAGATTAAAAGAACACAGCTTGTAGTGCGAGGCATGCAGCAAGATCTTAGCATCTCGAAGTTTAACCCTGAGTTCTCCTATGAGAATCGTAATATTAGAATCACTGCTCGTGAGGATAGCTCTCTATTATCCATAACTAATGAGCGTGGCAATAAGATTATAGAATTTACTGATGCTGAAGATATAAAGTTTACTAGCTTTAAAGGAACTTGTATAGGCTATGCATCTTTAAATAGTTACATCATTCTCTTCACACATTCTGAAGAAGATAAGGAAGCTCCTGATAGGATTTATAGGATTGAAAATCTTGATAAGACAACTCTAATGTTTGAAGGTAATCTAAACTTCTCATTAGATCATCTTATTGAAACATTACCAGTCTATGAATCTGAAGGAGTTCAGAAGGTTTATTGGACTGATAGCTATAATCAACCTCGGGTTATAAACTTTATGAATGATCCCGAGCCTGAGAAGTGGGGAGAAACTACTTATTATGATTTCTCTCCTAGTATGGACCCTTACAGCTTCATAGATGTTGAGAAGAATAGTACAGGAGGTCAATTTGCTCCTGGAGTAATTCAATATGCTTTTACCTACATTACTGATTGGCATGGTGTTGAAAGTAATATTGTAGACACGAGTAGTCTCAATTATATATCGTATGATAAGAGAGCTGCTAAGGAAGATGAAACTTGCTATAATAGTTTTAGTATAAGACTCTCAGGACTTGATGCTAGGTATAAGTATGTTAGGGTTTATTCTATACATAGAACATCTTTAGATACTACTCCTACTGTTAAGATTTTAGGAGAATATGAAATTCTTAAACCTGAGGGAGATCCTGTAGAATATCAAGATTTACGGAAAGAAATTCTTACAGTTGTTGAGAATCTTCAGAGTAAAGTTTATAAGCCTGCATGGTATGATGAACTTCCTAAATTAGATCCTGAATATGATTCTTTTGCAGATGCTATTAACTCAGCCTTTGATGTTAATATTAGCACTGTAGGTAACGGAATTTTTACTTTACAAGAAGTATTTGAATATATTTGGAAGCAAAAGTCTAACTATGTAGAAGTAGTAGATACTGGTGTTGTAGGAGTTAATGAAGGTCCTACATCACTACTCTATAAAAATGCTAGTAGGGCTATCATTAATACAATGGCTGTTAAAGATGCTACACTTTTTGTAGGAGGTTATACTATTCCAAATGAAGTAAATGAGGATGAACGACCTAAGTCTATTAGGATTTATAAAGAATATGGTACTACAGTTGTTCCTATATCATGGTGGGTAGGATCTCATAGTGGCAAAAAAACTCTTGATGCAGGACCAGATATTTTTCTTCAAAATGGAGTTGCTTCTGACGTAAAGCTTAAAGTACTCTGGAATGATAACATTGTTCCTAAAACTCTTACTATTACAAAAGGGTCTACTGTTGGATGGATTGAATGGGATGCAACATCAACAGGAGTTGAATCTATTGAAATTATTAAGAAGAATGAAGGAGATGCTTATTATAGTGATTTTAACCATATCTATTATTTAAAAGGTGTAGATTCGTATCCTAGTGACCCTTCTATTCTTGATGGAGCTGGTGGAACATATAGATGGGGCTATAGAGACTATATTCCTATAGAAGATTCTACAGATATAGGTACTTACACCTATACTCCTTATACCCTTAATAAAGGAGCTGCTTATTGTAAGCAATTTAAGAAGGGTCAACCTTATAGATTTGCTTTACAAGGGCAATATGCTAATGGCAGGTGGGGAGATCCTATCCTTATAGAAAACTTAGAGGACGTTAAATCTCTTTATGAGAGTGGAAGTTCTTTAGAGGAGAAAGATGCAGAGCAACTATTAAGACTCGATAATGTTTGTACCACATCCTTTCTAATTGATTCTATATTGTCTCAGGAAATAACTCCACAATATACTCTTACTGATATTGTAACTACAAAGCCTTCTACTAAAAGGATGTCTAATCTCATAGAAGATACTACTGTAGGTTATTTTACAAAAGAGACTCCTCCGCTTGCAGACAGTTTTTGGTATTTTCCCATAAACTGCTATCCTGAAGGACAGGATGCTAACGAAATATGGTATGATACTGATTTATATTCAATACCTAACCCGTGGAGATTAATTTACAATAAAGATACTGTTATTAATAGCGGTGGTAACCTGGAAGAAATTTCTCTACGAAATACAGCAGCCTACGTTAATTTTAAGACTAACTATTCAGTTAATGGAGAATTATTCTTTTCTCTGTGGGCAGGTAATCTCCAAAGACCCCAGACTCAGTCAAGATTTTGTGATTCCTCAATAAGCCGTTCACATCTTCTACCCTTCGATGCTGGTAAAGCTGTTGACATTCCTAATAATACTTTTAAAGGAGGTGTTACCACACTTTATTTAAATAAGTTATCCATTACTTTAAGTGCTAAAAAATGTACTGAGTTATATGAAAAGTATGGTTATCGTAGGGTTAGATTACTATATGTTGTCCCTACGAAGACTAATCGTAAATATCCTGCTCAAGGTATTGTAACAAATACTGTATTTTTACCTAAACAAAGAGCCTCTAATTCTTGTTGGGCTTATACAGATTACTTATCAAGACCTAAGGAAGTTTATAGGGTATATAATGAATTCTCCGGATTTTTTAAAACTTGGACTGTTCGTGTTGGAGATATAAGACTTATTCCTGATAATAGTAGTAGTTGGACACAAAAAGCTTTACGTTTCACTGGACATCCCTACTTTTATCCGTTTATTCATAGATTTTATACTGATTACGGTAATGGTAGCCCTGATTCGGAATGGAATAAGGTGTGGAATATGAGACCTAATTATGGTCATATGATGCCAACATTTCATGAGACTGGGTCAACTTCTGAACGTAATATTACTTCTGACGGAGAATTCTTTAATACTGATTCTACTTCAGAATCCTTTACATATGACCCTACGGTTCAGTACATGAAGGAGCCACATCTTACTTTAAATGCTCTTAATAATGATTTAGATGGAGTATACTTAGATGAAAGTATTATGGATTTCTGGAGTCCTGATATTGAGTACCAAGAGGTTGATAAAAATTATTTTGAGAATACCGTTGAAGGATTCCAAGTTAGAGGAATGTCTTGCGTAGTAAGTACTACTAATAGTAATTATAAACTCAAGGAGGATGGCACTACTTACGGATTACTAGGTTACTCTGATGCACAAAACTATTATCCTTTCCAAGACCTGGTTAGCTTAGAGAATAAAAATTTTAGTGTAGAGAAGTATACAAATAATACTACAGTCAAGTTCTTAACATCTCCGCAGTTTGGGGATATTTCAGCTGGAGTACATAGACTTTATTTAACGGGATTAGGTACTTGGACTCCTACAGGAGATATTTATCCTCATATGTGGGAAGACTTAGGATCTAAAGAAGATGCTCTTACTTCTAATAAAAGAGACAAGGATTCTCAGTTTTCATATAAAAAGTATTGTCTAAATACTTTAATGTTTAGGGATTTAAATAGCTTATTTTATAGAGTTAATCAGCCTTCATTATTTATTAAGGGAGATACTATAAATTCTATTAGCCTATACAAAACTGCTTATTCTGGAGAATCAGTGACTTATAATCCTGGAATGGATGAGCTTTTATTCAAGGCAGATACCTATAATATTCCTATACAATATAAGGCTAATACTCACTTGACCTTCTCCTTAGCTAAAGGTGAAACATTATTGTATAATAATGATACTGGATCTAAAGAAGACGAGAGAGCAGCTTTTCCCATCATACCTGAGCTTAGTGCTTACGCTAAATATCATGAGGGACAACAGGTTTTAGGTAGATCTAACGGTAACGTTATTTATATTAATCTTTACTGGTGGCCGTCTAAAGATTCTTTTAGACCTGATATTTATAGGAATGAAACTTATAGTGTAACTGAGTCGATTAATAAAGGCTATGGACAAGCTGTTTGGCAAATAGCTCTAGAGTCAAATGTTCCACTTCCTGTTGATATTACAGTAGAAGTATCTTATAGATTAGGATTCTGGAAGAGTGGCAGGACCTCACAGTTAGGTAGAACTTCTATTACTTTACCTCAAGGTCAAAGGAATGCTCATAAGAATTTTAAGGAAGACTTTACAACTTTTAGGAACTGGTCTACTATTGAAGTTCAGTCTAGGGAAATTGTTAAAGTAGGAACAGATAAAAATCCTAACATTCATTGGACTATTCAAGATAGATATGCTGCCACTAATGACAATCCCGCTAGTAAAGATGTAATAATATTAGTAAATAATAATACTTATATTAATCCTGAAGAATTAACTAATTCTGATCCCTTCTGGCTTGGTAAAAAAGGTCTCTATGCTAAAGATGTATTTGATCCTATTCAAGAGGAAATCTTAGCTCCAGAATATGATAATGTTGGTATACAATCTATTATATGGCATAGAAATCTTCCTCACTTCTTACTTATAGATTTGGTTAGATCTGATGCTTTTATTTATAGTGATTGGAATGAAAGTGGATTATATCAGCAGGTGTGGATTCCTTGCGGTAAACCTACAGTATTACCTATTCCTGATTCAGAAAAGCCTCAGTCTTGTATAGTAGAAGCTACTGAAGGAGATGTCTTTGTAGGACGATATGACTGCTTAAGAACAGCTTCAGATAGTGATAAGATCGAGAAGGTAAATGACATAGTATCCTTTATCTGTGAGTCCTATGTTAACCCTGATGGTAGGGCTGACGTTAACAGGTATAATACTGATACTAGGGCTATGAACTTTGATAACTGGAATGTATGGAATCCTGTATATAGTCAAGCTAATAACTTCTTTAATTATACTAAGAATGATTATAGAGTCTTGGAGCATAGTGGACAATTCCCTAATCAGTTCTCGTGGACATTACCTAAATATCCTGATAGCTTAGTAGATAATTGGACTAATCTAACCTTTGCATCTACTTATAATCTTGATGGAGAATATGGTAAGCTTACAAAGATTGTAGCTCATAATAATCAGCTATATGCTTTTCAAGATAAGGCTATTTCAAATATCCTTTATAATACGAGAGTACAAATTCCTGTATCGGATGGATTACCAGTAGAGCTAGCTAATAGCAATAAAGTTGATGGAGTAAGGTATATTTCTACAACTTCTGGAGCTCAAAATAAATGGTCTATTATTACTAATCGTAGTGGTATATATTATATTGACCATGCTAAGAAAAACCTTAATTTAATATCTTCTGAAGGTATTAAAGAAGTTACTGGTGTAGCACATTTTACTAAGTGGGCACTCAATAATTTAGGTTATTCTACAGGAGAGCTTAGTCTTACTGATGGTATGACTAACTGGAAGCTGAGTAGAGATAGTATTCATGATGACGTATATATACATGATAAGAATGAATGCTTAGTATTCTCTGAGAGATTAGCAGCATTTACAAGCTTCTTTGATTATAAGAATGTCCCCTTCATGTTTAGACAAGATGGGCAGTTCTTGAGTATATATTCAGAGGATGATACTACTAGTATCTATCAGCAAAACGCTGGTATTTATAATCAATTCTTTGACAAACCTAAGGTTACTTCTTATATAGATTACATAGTAAATCCTGAGATGTCTAGGGACAAAGTATTCAACAATATTGAGTTTAGAGCAGATGCTTTTACACTTGAGAATGATAACTACTCTAAGTATGTTCCTAATAGGACCTTGGATCATATCCATGTAAGGAATGAGTTTCAGGATACTGGGGATGTAACTCTTAAGCAATATAAAAATCTTCAAAAGAAGTTTAGAATGTGGAGAGCTTATATACCAAGAGATGTTAAAGAAGTTGAGAACTATCAGCTTAATAGAATTCGTAATCCGTGGATTCAGATGAAGTTATCTTATACTCCTACAGAGTTAGAGGATAATAAATTAGTAATGCATGATTTAATTGTTAACTATACAGTATAATGGCTAAACCTAATGATGCAGCCACTAAGAATGCTAAGTTACAGAAAGGTGTTGGCATAGCCTCGGGAGCTATCGGGGCTGCCACCTCCCTTCTGGGAAACTTTGGTGGCGGTGATGAAATAGAAGCTACTGGTGATGCACAGGTAGAATCTGCTAAGAATCAGATGTCTAAGAGTGCTTTATCCTCGTGGATCTCAGACTGGGTTCCACAGTCTACAGAGAGTATGGGAGGAGCAGGTCTTTCAGGAGCCTTAGGAGGTGCTTCTGCTGGTGCTGCAGCTGGTCCTTGGGGAGCTTTAGCTGGGGGCGTAGCAGGACTTGTAGGAGGACTCTTTGGAGCAAGTGATAGAAATGGCAAGCGTCGTCAAGCTAATGAAAGAGTTAATGAAGCTCTTACTGCTCAGAATGCTTACCTTAGTCAGAGAGAAGCTCAGGATGCCCTTGCTAATATTGTAGCATTTGGAGGATGGGTAGGAACTCATGGAGGTGATTATCCTACAGGCTTCAGTGAATTTAATTCTGGGGGTTCCCACGAAACTAATGCTAATGGTGGTATTCCTCAGGGTATAGGTCCTAATGGTAATCCTAATCTTGTTGAAGAAGGAGAAACTAAGTGGGATGACTATGTATTCTCTCAGAGATTAAAAGTACCCAAAGGTTTTGGTAAGGCTTATGACTTAGGCCGAGTAGATAAAAAGTCCTATGCTGACGCATCTAAGAAACTCTCTAAGGAGAGCGAGGAAAGACCTTTTGATCCTATAAGTACGAGAGGTAGAGATGCTATGCTAGGAAGGCTTCAGCAAGCTCAAGAAGCTCAGAAATATATAGATAAAGCTGATGAAGCTATGAATGAAATATTTGATATAAATGAACTTGGTGACATTCTCTATGCCGAAGGTGGTGGTATACATATTAAGCCTTCAAAGCGTGGTACGTTTACTGCAGCTGCTAAGAAACATGGTAAAGGGGTTCAAGAATTTGCTCGTCAAGTCTTAGCTAATAAAGAGAATTACTCTTCTGCTATGGTTAAGAAAGCAAACTTTGCTCGCAATGCTTCTAAGTGGCATGCTGCTGGGGGCCGACTGTTAGCTGAAGGAAATTATCTTTATAAGTCAGACTGGATGACTCCTGTAGGTGATAGGTATTCTGCAGGATCAGCTTATGATGTAGGTCCTAGAGTAGGATATAATCCTATAGGAAGAGTAGGGATGAGAGTACCTACTTATGACTATGATTCTCAACCTACTATTAATTCAAGAAATAGGTCTACTGAGTCTATTGCTTCTGGAACTTTATTAAATAATTTTAATAATCGAATAGTAGGCAATACTTCTGTACCAACAGATACATCTTTTATAGATGTAGAAGATAACTCTGAAGGTCCTAAGAAGCCCAAGAAGAAGAATTTTTGGCTAGAATCTTTGGGATTATTTGCTCCTGCATTAACTAATACAGGTTTAGCAATATCTGATGCCTTTAGTACTCCAGAAGAAGTATCTTATGGCCAGATGGACTTGAGCCCTTATATGACTAGGCGTCGTTTACCTTATGAGCCTATAGATAGAGAATACATGGCTAATAAGTATAGAGCACAGGCTAATGCTACAGCTAGGAATATTATTAACACTTCTGCAGGTAATCCTGCTTCAGCTAGGGCAGCTTTAGTAGCTCATAATTATAATGCTCTCAATGCATTAGGAGACATGTATATTAAGTCAGATGAAATTAATAGACAACGTAAGAAAGAGTCTATTATGTTTGATGCTGAGCAAGATCGTCAATTAGCGGCTTTAGCAGCACAACAGCAGCAGTTTAATATTATGAATAATATTAATGAACAGCAAATTAATGCTCAGAATAGAGCTGCTGCTCGTAATTCTCGTAGATCTGGAATATCTCAAATTGGTCAATCTATTGGAGAAGCTTCTAGATACTTAGGAGATATTCGGAGAATAAACAACATGTTTGACTACAACCAATTTGGGGAATGGTTAGATAAATATAATGCTTCTAAGAATGCTACAGGAGGGTTCTTATTTGATCCTGAAGTAGCAGAGTTCCTGCGAGGTATTAAGAAAGGAGGTAAGTAATGGCTGCTGTTAATGCTTATGATAAGATAACATATGGGGAGTTTAAGTTACCATCTTTGCAAGAGCTAATGGTTGCTCCTATGTATATGCAGCAGTTGCATAATAAAGCGGAGGAGGAGGTTCTTCAAAATCAGGCTTTAGCTGCTGATGCTGCTACAAGATTCCAGCCTGGGATTGATGATGCTGCTATACAAGCTAATCAACAATTCCAATCTTCGGTTCAAGCTGATATAAATGATCTCTCTAAGAATGGCCTTACTCCTGGTATTAGACGTAGATTAATTCAGCGTAAGACTGACTTTACTAATAATATTCTACCTTTAAATAAGGCAGCTGTTGATAGAGAACAGTGGGCAAAAGCTGCTAAGGAAGCGCAACTAAGAAATCCTTCCCTCATAATAAAAGATCCTATGCAAGTAGGACTTGATAGATGGATTGCAGATCCTACTTCTCATGAGCTTAATCCCATTAGTGGTCAAGAGATTTATGAGAGAACTCGCCAAGAAATGATTCCTATTAGTAAGTATATTTCTCAAAATCTTCCTGAGTTATCTAAGACAGGAATACCTTATAAGTATTGGGCAATGACTCAAGCAGGAGCAACTCCTGAGGATATTGCTTTAGCTCTAAATAAGGACTTAGGTGTAGATCTTGCTAAAACAGCTCCTCTGGCTTATCTTATAAGAGATGCTGCTAATAGAGTAATTTCCTCTACTGGAGTATACGATTATTATGGAGCAGACTCTGCAGAAGCACAGCGAGCTTGGGAATATGCAGCTAGTGCTTTTAATACAGCATTAGGAGCTTCGAAAGTAGAGGGAATCTCAGATGACTTTAGTATGAGATTAGCTTTACAACAAGCTCAGGAGCAAGCCTTAGCTCGTAGGGCAAATCTTAAAGGTAGCAAAAATACTAAGCTTTCAGGACTATATTTTGCAGATAAGTATGGAGCTTCTGAGGATGTTCCACAAATAAAGGAGTTATCTAATATAAAGGCTGCTATTGAGAATGACTTTTCTAAAAATACTTTAGATTTCTTAGCTTCCTTAACTGGCAATCCTTCAGATCAATTAGCTCTTAGAGCATACTCTACAAATAAGAATTTACAGAAACTAAAGAAGTATGGTATTGATGTTAATGAGAACACTTCAGTAGATAAAGTATTAGATTTAATTGATGCCGAAATTGATAAATTAGGTAAGAAGTATGGATATACTACTTATGATGACCCGGATCTAAAGAAGGGATTTATTAATAGGGTTATTCCTTCTATAACTTCTGGATCATTGAATGTATATAGTTCTTTAGATAATGCTCTAAGTGGTACTAAGGCTCTCCAGAAGAATAAGTGGTTTGGTAAAGATTCTCAGGATGTAATCAACACTCTAAGTAAAGATGATTCTAACTCATTCTCAATAGAACAGTTAGATAACTATGGTATGATACGTATAAGAGATGGTAAAGATACTTATTATATCAGACCTGAGGATATTGACCAGAGTGAAGCAGGATATTATGATGCTTTACGTAAGATTAGAGGTATGAGCGATTCAGAATATAATGATCTTTATAACAATGCTTATAACTCTATTATAGAGGCACAATCAAGAGGTGATGCTGAATCTTATTTTAAGAATATAAACTACTTAGAATTTCTATCTAGCCTGAGAGATTCTACTATTCCTAGTAGAACTAAGACCGCTATGTTAACTACAGGAGTTAATAAAGAAATTCAATTTAAAGCTGAATAATTAATGGATGAGAATTTAAAGAAACTTAATGACACACTATTCCAGATAAGTCAGCAAAAAGCTCAGTACGATAATATCGAGGGACTTCCGGGGGTTAATAAATTAGCCCCCCAGTCCTACGGTATGAATGAATTTCTTACTGAGCAAGCTTCTCACGATACTGGGTTTGCCAGATCTATATTTGGAGATGAATCAAATATTGGTCTTGAATATCTTCAAGCTGCAAATGGGGCACCCTCAAAATACGATGAGGAGATTACTGAACTTAACCAATTAAGAGATTTAAATACTCTTAGAGCTGAAGAGCAATCTGGATTTCTAAAAGCTACTAATGCTATTGTAGGAGGTGCAGTTAGTGGCCTTGCAACAGCTTTAGAAGATATAGGATACATCTTAGATATTGAAGGTCACTATAAGACACTTAATAAGTTAGATAACGATCGAGATAACTGGTTATCTAATGCTATGAGACAATTTAAAGGAGGACTAGAGGAGGCATTACCGATATATGAAACTGAAAATGACAGTGCCTTAGGTCAATTCTTTAAATTCAGTACCATGAAAGGTATGATAGATTCTGTAATAGGATTCGCCATACCTGGGGGTCTTGTTGCAAAAGGTATTGGAGCAGTTGCTAAACTCAGTAGATTAGGAGCTTTAGCAGGTAGAGCATCAGCAGCTATGAATGCTTCAACAGGAACTAAGGTATTAGCTAATACTTTAGGAGAAATTGCTAAGGATGTTGCTGCTGGTACTATTACTAACTATGCAGAGGGCCAGATGATGGCTATAGAGCTTGGAGAGAATGCTAAGCAGCAGTATATAGAATCTAAAGCTCAGGAATACTATGAGCAGTTCAAAGATTCTCCTATTCCTTTAAGTATTGAGAATGCTCGTAAGTTAGCAGAAGATGAGTTTAATAATGACACTGAGGTACAAGCTAGAATAGGCAAAGAACAGGCTGAATTCGTCCGTAACAATAGAATATTCATGCTAACAGATGCCATAGGTCTTCATGGTCTTGTTAAAAGTAAAGGAGCTTTTAGGCAAGCACTTCTTACTAATCCTAAGGAGAAACTCAAGGCTATTAAGAACCTAGGTAAGCTTTCTGCAGATAATATACTTATTCAGGGAGCTAAGGAAGGTGCCGAAGAAATTGGACAGAATATTCTTCAGATGGAGGGAGAATATCAGGTTCGTAAAGCTGCTGGTACTTTAACTGAGGAAGATGAGAAGCTAGGGGATACTTTCTGGGATAGAGCTCTTGCCTTTGGTACTTCAAAGCAGGCTATTGTAGAAGGTCTTATGGGAGCAGTCACAGGCCCTGGACAAAGAGCTGTATCTAGAGTTGTTGCTAATGTAGCTTCTGGAGATATTCTAGGTCGTAAACGTCGTGATGAGGAATATCAATCATATGTTAAGCAACAAGAATTTATTAAGGGAATTAATAATAAGCTTAATAATATTGTTCAAGCCGAGGCATTAAAAGTTGAAGCTATCTCTAGGGGAGATGATGTAACTGCGGATGCTATGTGGAATAAGGAGGCTGCAGATCTCATTACTGAATCTATTCAGAATGGTACTATTACAGCATTAGAGAGATCTACAGAAGATATTATTAATGATACTAGCAGAACTCCTGAGGAAAGAGAGCAAGCTCAGAAGTTGAAAGAATACATTAATGAATCTGAGAATGAGTATATCTTAGCTTCACATAATCCTAATAGCCAAGAGATCTTTGACAATCGTATACGACATAATACTCTTCAAACCTGGAGTAAAGATTTATACAGGGATATTCAGAATAAACTTACAGATTTAAATGAATCCTTAAGTGCAAAATCTCCTGTTTATAATGTGAGCTTAGATAAAGATCTTAACTTCGAAGCTAATGCAAAAACCTTAGCACAATCTGAAGCTCCTGAAGCTTATAAAACTCTTACTGACCGTATTAAACAGTATAGAGATGTTAAGAAAGCTTTAGATGATGTTGATAAGGAATATAAGGAGATTACTAAGAAAGAGTATCAAGAGAAGTGGCTTGAGACCGAAGTTGAGAGACTACAAAGAATAGCTACTGAAGCTGAAAAGCAAGCAGTTGAATCTAAGGTGAATAAGCCTTTAGTACAGTATGATGATAATAATCAACCTATACTTACTAATAGAGCTCAAGTAGTTAAGGATGGGGATAATTATTTCCTTCGGGGCTATGATGATGAGCTAGGTACTTACAGCATGCCTTTATTAGAAGAGAATGGTGTTGAGCGTCCTGTAAATTCTGCAGACTTAGAATCTTATAGAGAGGAAAATGTTGAACCTGTTGAAACTACGGAAGCGGCTGAACCTACTCCTGCTACTCCTGAAGTCAAATTTTTTACTCCTGCTGAACGTAAGGAGCTTCGTAAGGAAGTAGATGAACTGAAGAGTCTTGATGATCTAGCTATTTGGAGAGAGCGATATAAGAATGACTCAACTCTTAGTGAAGAAGCTATCGAAGAGATTGATGATTTATATCATCGAGCTCAAGATAGGATTATTAAAGCATCTGGAGAAGAAATTAAGGATGCTAATCCTGAGAATAACGATGCTCAGGAGATAGAATTTGTTCGTTCTGATAGCTTTGATACTCCTGAAGCTAATGATGCTTTGTGGGATCCTCCCAAGAGATCTGCAGAGAATTACTGGCGAGGTTCCAAAGGCTCTGATATAGCTAGCCGTGAGAATGGCAATGTGGATCAAATACGATGGTTTGACTTCCTTGATAAACATGATGCTTCTCAATATAGAGGTATTATAGTACCTTTCAAATATGAAGGTAAGACTGCTGGGAGATTAATTCTCACGGATCACGAAGGAAATTATATAGATGCTGATGGTAACTCGATTGGGAAGGAGTTTGATCCTAATAGAGCTATCTATACTACTGTAGCAGATCCCACAACTAATGCTGATGGTAAGTACTATGGTACTCAGAAGGACTTTGATTACTATAGAGCTATTTACATTAGAGATGTTTGGGAACATCTGCAAGATGGTGTAAGTGTACCTGTTGTCATTCAAGGAACAAGTGCGGGTATTATTGATGATAAGTATAAAGATGATGTTATCAAGAAGCCTGCTCAGCTTAAGCCTTTAGCTGAGAGTTTACCTGCTAATATGGATATAAATACTTTAACGGTTTATATTTCAAATACTGGTAGAATTATTACAGAGAATGGTCAAACCTTTACTGTTCCTGCAGGAACAATGGCTATCCATGATGCTACGAATAATAATTTCTATAGAGCCAACTCAGTACCTATTCAGGCAGAAACTAGGCAGTTTTTAGTAGATTTATTTAGGCATTATATTGCTAAATCTATTAAAAGAAAGACCTTTGTAAGTAATAGTAAGTATACTTTTAGGAGTGGTAAAGAATTTATACATTACGACTTTTTTGGAATTCTAAGAGATTTACTTAGGTATAATAGTCATGGTGATCCTGCCCGTACTTTATATAATATTAAGGATGAGAATGGTCAGAATACTGTAAGGTGGAATATTGGGGATAAGAAGTTTGGAGATAAACGATATATTGAAGCTGCTGTAAGAGATGAAAATGGTAACTATGTTATTAACGAAGCGTTTCTTACAGAAGTTAATAATTTCTTAAGTAAGGCTTTCTATAACCCTCGTTATTCAAAGATTAATCCTGCAAGTAAAGATCCTTATTACTTCCCTACTAAGATTAATAAAGATGGTACATTAGGAGCTAAGAAATACCAAAATTACCATACTTTTGTTAGAGAAAATCTAGTAGACTTTGTAGTAGATCCTAATAGTCCTTATGCACATGCTGAGCGATATGTAACATATGATCCTTTGAATGTAGAAACTGTTACTTCTGATGAAGTCTCAGAAGCTAAAGAAGAGGTTTCTAAGGAGAAGTCTTTAGCAAGTGTTATTGATACTATTAGATCTGGTACTCCTGTAAAGATGACACTTGAGGTTACCAATCCTGCGAATGGTAATATTAATAGGTTTGACTTTGAAGCTCAATATGATGGTAGAAGTATTGTTAGCTCTGATCAGGAGAATGCTTTCCCTATAGTTGTCGCAGATCAGCTTAACCAATACGCTGGCAGAGAAGGAGCTACTTTAGCAGATGTTGCGAATGCTGCTCAAGCATACCTTGCTAACAGGATGGGGGTTAAGGATCCTACTCAATTTAATGCCAAACTTACTCTTGTAGAAGACAAGAAATCTCCTGTTTCAGAACCTACTACACAGTCTAGTAATCCTGCTATAGCAGCACTTCAGAGGCAGCTTGAAAGCACTACAGATCCTAAGGCTAGAGCTCAACTTCAGAGAGCCCTAGATATGGCTAACAATCTAAACGCTACGCCACAGAAGTCTAATAATAGTGTTCGTATTTCTACAGTTACAAAATTCCGTAGGACATATGAGCAAATGAGTAATTCTGCAAATGAGGAATTAGATAAAGCAGGAGAATGGTTTAAGAAGAAGTTTCCTGATATTGACTTCAAGATTGTTAAGTCTGCTATTGCTAAGAATGTAGTTGGTAAATTTGAGGATAGTGTAGTTACTGTATATCAAGGTACTGGCGCAGAGTCTGTATATCATGAGGCATTTCACGTTATTTTAGACTGCTTACTTACAGCCGATGAGAAAGCTAACCTAGTAAGGGAAGCTCTCAATAATGATGAGTATAAAAGTAATTTTGATTCATTAAAACCTTTATATCCTGAATTAGGTAGTGAAGAATTAGCTGAAGAGGTTCTAGCTGAAGCTTTTGCAGACTTTATGGTAACTGAGGATGAAGATAATAACTTTATTAAGAAGATCTTTAAGTATATCAAGTATCAATTAACAAAGTTATATAATAGCATTCGGCATCTTGGTAAACCCAATAGGGAATGGACTCAAAGTATACAATCTATTGTAGAGAGAGTTCGTAATAAAGATTTTCTTATGAATGACTATCTTACATTAAAGGCAACATCTCCTCACTATAAGGTTATCCCAGGTTTAGATGCTATTACTACAGCAGACGCTGTGAATAGTTTACACTATTGGTTCCTACAGTATTTTAAAGAGAATGGTAATCTAATTGATATACTACAGTCAGAAAATGCTAAGATTGTATCTGAGGCTTATGAGTTTGCTCATAATGAGTTTGTAGGTCGATACAATGAAATCCTATCTTCTATAGCTTTCGCAGATCCTAATTTGATGGAGCAATATCTCTCTGATCTTGAGAAGTTACAAAAAGTTCTAGAAACTTGGAATGATCCTAAGGGAATCAAAGCTTTACATCAGCAAGAGCGGCTAGCACAATATAAATTAGAGTTAAATACTTCTGAAGACTATCAAGAATCTGCCTCTGAGATCTCAGGTGGTGAGAATAATCAAGGTCGAGACTCTGCAGCTTTATTTGCGGAATCTATTACTGTAAGTAGTAAGATGAACTCTAATAAAATCATAAAGCTACTTCTTAGTACTTTACCTAAGAAATATTATGATTTTAAGACTCGGGAAGCTATACCTTATAAGAATAGCTTAGGAATGCCTGAGGTTGAACCTTTTGGTAAGGTCTTTAATATCTTAGCAAATAAGTTAGCTAATCTTCCTACTAGCATTTCCATGCAAGAGTTGCAGAAGAGGTTGTCTCAAGTTGCTGAAGAGTATCCTGCTATTTATCCTCTCATTAGAGATGAGGTTGTTTCACTTAGGACTCCCGAGGGAGAGATAATTACTCAAGTAGTCCCTTCTTGGCTCAAGTTAGATAAAGTTGATTCCTGGTCTGCTTCAGATATGCTTCAGGTTGTACAGTTCATGCAGGCATTTAATAATAACAAGAATAATTATCTTATAGGTATTACTAAAGCTAATGGACAGTACACTATCTTTAATGCTTCTACTGTAGGTCATAGAGCTCGCATTGCAGGAGCATGGAGAGCTCAGTTATCTAAGTGGTTGTTAGAAGGTAACCCTGATATTATCAAATTTTATAACCGTAATAAATATAAAGTTTGGCAATATAATGCAGATGCTATTAAGAAAGCTTTCCCTCGTATCCCTACTGCCGATAATGCTGAAGAGTTCTTACGTATCTTAGGAATAACCTATGATATCAATAATCCTGAGACTCTTCAAAAAGCTTTGCATACTAAGAGATTTTTGGATAAGATAGGACAGGTTTACTATCAGATACTTAAGGGATCTTTAAAGACTCCTATTGTAAATGAGAACCGTGATGGAGAGAATGAGAACTTAGATGCTTTCTTAGATATACAATCAGATCTTGGTATAGAAACTCTAGAAAATTCTCACATTTCGCTTGGAGATGAAAGAATTTATGATCTTCAAAAGCCTGGTTATATTAATCAGACAATCAATAAGATTAATCGAGTTATAGATAACCCTGAGAAGCTATATTCAGAGATGCCTCATCTAGATCCTTCTCATAATATTTACGTAACGCACTCTTTGTTACTTAATAGAGCTCTTGTAGATCGGAGAACTCCTAAATTATCAATCTTGATACATGAGGGTAATAGAGAGAATTCTAATGGTACAGGAACGGATTATAAGGATATGAAGCTTATAGATAAGCTTTCTACAGTCCTTAATATGACTATGGAAGGTAGGGATAATATTATGAGACCTGCTGATAATGGTCAAGAGCGATTCCTAGATCATGGAGACACTTGGATTAATGTAAATACTACTCGTGGAGAAGTTATAGATATTTTCAGAGGTTACTTATGGGATGAAATTGCTAGATCTCATATCAAGGATAGAGCATTTACAAACTTTAACAAGAACTATACTAAGGGTACAGTAATTGAAAGTTTGTTAACTCCTAATGAGATTAAAGAATTCTTAGTAGATACTGCTGAATCTCCTAATGATTTTGCAGATAGAGTTCTTAATACTATAGGTAGAGATGTGTTATCTACTCGTATAGAGAGGATGATTAATACTTGGACTAGCAATGCTTATGATAAGCTAATAGACCTAGGAGGTCTTAAAGAACTAGCTAATGATCAAGTATTGAATATGTCTCTAAAGCTAAGTACTAATCCTACTACTAATCAGTACTCTAAATCTAACGTCATAAGCTGGATACGTCACGCAGTAGTAAATTATGCTATCGGTAATATTGAGCAAAGTAAGATATTATATGGAGATAATATATTCTATAAATCTTTAGGTGATGAATTCAAACGCCACAATGGTGCCATGGGTTCTAAGAAAACCTGCTTAACATCTGATGGTATTAATACTACTATAGCACGTGACTTTAAACGTATGGATGGTGCTGAGAATCTTACTGATGAAAGTGGTAAGCCTATACTTAGAACTGCTGTATTCTCAGATGTTCCTAGCTATTCTAAGCAATTATATCAGATTGCTGAGATTGTAGATGCTGAAAATAATAAATATAAGGCACTTCGCAATGATGTTCTTAAGGCTTATGAACACTCTGATAAGAGTAAGTCCTTTGAGGATATGATGACAGAAGCTCTTATTAAGAATGCAGATAAGTTGGGTCTCAATAGTGCTCCTTATGCAGATATGACTGAGGGTGACGGTTTTGGAATGATTTCTTTAGATGCTTACCGAGAATTCAAAGTTAGAGTAGGGGATTGGAATCTTGATTCTGAAAAGCTTTATCAATGGGAAGTACAAGAAAGAGCAGGAGTTCCTGTTGAGGAGAGAGTATTTGTAGACTTTGATGGTAATAAATCTCCTTTAACTCGTGGCAGCTGGGGTTCTCAAGTATTTAATTCCTTAAAACCTCAGCACTTTGGTCCTTTAGCTAATGTTGAAGGATTTAAACCATCTTTCTATAAGCTCTCATTGATGCCTCTAATACCTTCTGTCCTGAAGGCTTTAGGGGATACTAACCTCTCTAAGCTTCACGAACTAATGATTAAGAATCAGGTTAGTGTAGCCGTACATTATTCAGCTAATAAAGGTGTAACTACTAAGACTAATTCGGTTACTAATGAGGAAGGTGTATTAGTTACAAATACAGAGCATCCTTTTAATGACTTCTACGATAAAGAAGGTAACTTCTTGGTAGATACCGAAGGTAATTATACTGGGCCTTTAGATCTTCTTACTCAAGATACTTATTGGGAATATTGGGGTATTCAAGTAGACACTGGTGAACATAAACACCATGATGTAGTTACTGGTACTCAGATGATGGTACAGATTCTTAATGGTCTCTTTGATGCGGGTGAGATCAGTGAACACTTTGGAGAGAATGCTCCTAAAGTTAAAGCTTTAGCTGAGGAGTATATTAGTCTGAATAATCAACGTATTGCTATAGGTAGAGATCAGCTTGTTAAAGAGTTAGGTCTTGTAGCAACTAAGAAGGGATGGAAGATTTCTGAAGAGGGTATTGTAAGTCTTGTTAATTCTCTACGCCGAGAAGCTATTGAAAGGGGATTAGCGGATAATTACATTACTGCTATAGAACTCTTAGATAATCTTGATGATGGTACCACTAATATAGATATTCTTCCTACACGTGAGAAGATTGAGAGCATCCTTATGAGTAGAGCTGCAAGTATGACTACTTCTCAGAAGCGTCATGGTACAGCAGCATTCCAGGTGCCTTCAACCATGTGGGAGACTAAGGCAAGCCGTACATATAATGAAGGTAAGTATAAATCTTCGGACTTAGACTTCGTAGTAAAATATGTAGATGGTAAGCCTAAGATTACATCTATGGAAGTATATCTTCCCTCACCGTTTAAAGGTATTACAAAGGTAGGTAAAGTACCTCCTGAATTGCTACAGCTTATAGGATTCCGTATCCCTACACAGGGACTTAGCTCAATAGAGACTATTGTTGTTAAAGATTTCCTTCCTGAAGCAGCTGGAGATATTATAGTTTTACCTACAGAGATTGTTGCTAAAGCAGGTTCTGACTACGATATTGATAAAATGTACTTATATGTACCTAATTATTATAAGGTTAAAGGACAGCTTAAGTACATAGATTATTCTCATTGGGAAGAGCAATATGAGGAACTAGTTAACTCTTTTAAGGATGAGAAGAAGGAAGGTATCCTTGAAGCTCTAAGTGGATTCTTTGGTAATAGTGAGCTATTACAAGAGCTTGCTGATACTGAGCAGACTCCTAAGGTATCTAAAGAAGAGTTTCATAAGAAAGCTATTGAGAATCGTATTACTCAGATTCAGAAAGAACTTGCTCACATAGCTGAGAATGCTTCTAACTTTATAGCGCCTATTCAGACTAACATCTTGGAAGCTTCTGCCAAGAGAGCTATGAAAGCTGTCTTTGGAGATACTTATGAGATGGAAGCTGAGTATTATAAATCTAAAGCAGCTCTTCCGAGTATTCTAGATCCTACATATGTTCTACAGGTTGCTGAGAATTATATGGCTGGTAAGAAAGAGGTAGGTATTGCAGCTAATGCAGGTAAATTCTACGTATTTGCTTCCATGTATAACTTGGGAATACCTGCAGAAGAAGTTCAGATTAATTTTGAGCATAATGAGGAAAATGGTGTTGTTCAGCTCGGACGAAAGTTTACTGCTGGTACTAAGAAAATTCCTATTTCCGAGCTGTTAAATCAGTGGATTAGTGCTGCTGTGGATGCTGCTAAATCACCCTTTGGAGTGAATTTAGGGGCTACTCCTGCAACATTAGGAACGCTTACAATGCTTACTATGGCAGGGGTTCATCCTGATACTCTAGCCCTCTTCATGAACCAGCCTATCATTCGTGAGTACCTAAAGCTACAGCAACAATACGAATCTCAGATTGCTCAGGAGAATTATGTATCACCTAAATCAGCTAGGGTTAAGGCTGGCACAGCTATGGCTCGATATAATAAGAACGAGATTCGAGCATATCTGTCTATGAAATATCCTCCTATCGATGAAGCTGCTCCTGCTAAGGTTTTCACCGCTGATGAGCTTGAGAGTTATATTACTACTCAGAATTTAACTTATCAGAATCAGATTCTTGATGATTTTATTCGGTATGTTGAATGGGGACGTAACGTTGCAGATGCTATGCAAGGTACTACCTATGATACTAAAGATGGTGGTAAGAATCTCTCTGAACTACTCATGAAGTTGCATAAAAGCCTTACAGCAGGTGAGAATATAGTTAACTATGAGAAGCTAGTCGATGAGGGTTATATAGCAGGTTATAAGAATGCTGTTGCTGAATATAAAGACTTCTTTAAACCTCTCTTCCTCCTACTTAGAGACGAGCAGTTTACTAATGGACAAGATGGTTTATTTGATGATGTGATTAGTAGATACACAGCCTCTCCTACTCCTGATTATAAAGCTGTAAGTAGTCTTAATAAATTTAAGAATGATTTCTTAACAGCTATTATTCTCAATACTCCAGATGCTAATGGTACGACCTTAATTTCTGAGAGAAAGAGACTTATGGTAGGTGATAACAGTGTCCCTATGAAGTTAGCTAGACTTCGTTCTGAGCCTGCATATAAAGATAATCCTTTGTTCCAGGCATTAGTACCGATCTTAGATACTGTAAGAGAAGATATCCATAATATTAAACCTTACGTAGATAAAGATCCTTTGGCTTCTAATGCTGTAACTTATGCTTGGGAACAACTTTATCTGCAAGATAAGGAATTTGCAATGGATTTAATGAAGTTCTGCTTATTACAATCAGGACTTCAGATGTCTCCTCTCAATTATATTGACATTATTCCTGCCTCTATGTATAGGGATTATATTAAACCTATGCTAGATTCTTATCAAGAGAGAGGTTATGGTGTTATGAGAGAAGCTTTCTTGTATGCTTGGCAGTTATCAAATTACAATGATGATAGTATCTTACCATTTAATCTGAGAATGGCCCTTGAGTTTCCTCTTGGGAAGAGATATGCTACAGATGAAGATGGTAATAAGACTAAGAAGATCTATCCTATTGTAAGATATTACAACGAGAAGAAGCAAGATATTGAAGGTTCAAGGATTAACTTCCCCTTAGATTCTCAATCTGTAGCTAAGAATCACCAACGTCAGATTTATAATTTTGAAGCTGATAGTCCCTTAGTTAAGCTTATCAATGAGATTAGAAAGATCAAGGAAGTGAATCTTGATAGCTCTGATATAGAGAGATCTCAACCTAACAAGCCTTATACTTGGGAAGAAGTTGAGATAATGAGGGAAGCTCAGATAGAGGAGGAGATGACTAATTCTGCTCCAGAAGATTTTTATAGTGATCAATCCTCTTCTCCCAGATTTAAATATAGTTTAGCAATGAATTTTGCAGATGGAACTGGTGGTAGAACTATGAGATCTGAATTTAAGGGCAAAACTACTATGGAGCTAGTCCTTAGTGGAGATAGAACTGCTACTTCTAGAGACTGGGGTAAATCTTATAATAGGATGAATCTTACAGAAGGGGATATACTTAGAGTAACTGGTTCTGCTGGAGGAGAGTTACAAGAAGCCTTCGTAGAAGTTACAAAAGCTCCTTATCCTGTAGATTCTATTTCAAAAGAAGAGTGGTCTAAATTAGAAGGATGGAGTGAAGCAGGATATGATAGGATTAAAGGGAAAGGTTATTATCAATTCCAATATAAACTATTAGAATCCTTTAACAACTCTACAAAAAGTAAAGGTGCTGAATTTATTCAGTCGGGAGAAGAACGTAAAAAATTGTGTAAATAATTATGGCTAATGTATGTCCTAACACAAGCTCTCAGGCTTGGAAGGATTTAGTCAACAGGTTTGGTGAAGACATTGCCTGGGCATTGTATGTAAAGAGTGGGGATAATATCCCTACTCTTCGCCAAGCTTTGGAGACTATTAAATCTCTTCGTATAACTTATGAACCTATTTCTGCTACAGAAAAGATGGCTCTTGGTATTGTAGATAGTAAAGGACGACCTGTAGTATATACTAATAGTAAAGCACAGTATGAAGCAGCAATTAATAAAGCTGCTCAAATTAATGCTAACTATGGGGCTTATAGAGCTAAAGTTGTTAAATCTGCAAGCTCTCCTATGGGCAAAGAGTATTCTGAGGTATATGTAGAGAGATATGTCCTTCCTGAGCAATATAAGCCTGATTTAAGCGCTTATGATGTTAAACCTGAGGAGATGTACCAGATTTCAAGAGAGTCCACCAAATCGCCTATAAAGGGCCTTGATGGGCTTTTAAAGGATTGGGCTGGTAGAATAGGCTTCCAAGTTAAGACTTGGGGAGATATTACTGATAAAGATGGTAATCCTATATCTGCTATAGCTCAGGTTGATATGGTAAGGAAAATTATTACCGTAGCTTTAGATAAGGCAGATGCTACTACTCTCAGTGAAGAGTGTGCTCATATCATGGTGAGGATGCTTGGTAAAGATAATCCTCTTTATCAAAGATTATTAAAAGTTGCCAGAGAGAGTTCTACTTATGAGAGAGTTAAGCAAGAATATGCTGAAGTATATCAGGGTGATGAAGTAAGGATGGCAGAAGAGGCTGCTGGTAAACTTATTGCTCAAGAAGTTGTACGTTTATATGAAGCTAATTCCAACCAATATGTTCCTGAATCTACTGGGATAGTATCTGCTATTAAGAAGCTATTTAACTTAATAAAGTCTTATTTTAAGCGTAGGGCAGAAGTTGCTAATATAACTGTAGAAGGAATGAATGCAGATATGCAACCTTTTACAGAAGTAGCACAGATGATGTTACGTAAGCAAATTGTTGGACTAGATAACCTTGAAGCAGATATTAAGAATGGAGATTATTACTATGAATTAACTCAAGAGATGATCTCTACTCAACTAGATGCTGAGGATTTTCTAAAGAACCTTACAGTACATTATGATGTAAGACAAGGAGCTTATATCAAAGCAGATGGTACTCCCGTTAGTCGAAGAGTTTCGGATATTGTAGCTAGAGGTATGAAGAGAAGATTTAGGGTAACATCAGATAGTGAGAATGAGGATACAGACCCTAAAGCACAAACTCGTACTGTTAAAGGTACTACTGTTCATGCTTACTTAGAAGCCCTGATGAAAGATCGTATAGAGGGTAGAAATTCTACTAAAGAGGCTATTGTACAGCAAGTAGTAGATAAGTTAAGAGCTTTACCTGAATTAGCAGAAAAGTCCAATAATGGTATTCGTGAAATTGCGAGAGTTTCTGATAGACAATTTAATAATCTTAAGGAAGCTGTAAGTAACTCTTATCGAGAAATACTGTCACGTCAGGCTTATATTGATACTCAAACCGGTACTAAAGGTAGTGTTAAAATCTTTACTGAGCAAACTATATATGATGAAACTAGAGATCTTGCAGGAACTTGTGATTTAGTAGCAATATACTCTAATGGAGTTATTGATATCTATGATTACAAAACTCACGAGTTTACTATGGAAGGAGATGAGATCATTAGTGATATTTCTGACATAGCTAAAGAAAGTTGGAATACTCAAATTACTCAGTATAAAAACGTTTTCACCAATGGTATTAGGAAAAAAGCTGAGGCTGAGGGCAGAAGGGTTAATGTACATTTTGGAGCTACAAGAGTACTTCCTATTAATGTACAGTTTGCTAAAGATGAAGAGACAGGTAAACCATCTATCTTTGGATTCGGTAGAATTGAACCTTGGTCTTTGGAAATACATGCTTTGAATCCAGTATCTCTTAGCGAAGAAGCAGATTTAAATCCTAAATTAGCTAAACAGTTAGAGAAACTGTATCAAGCTAGAAATGCTCAACGTAGCAAATACCTACGAACTAAATCCCAGCTTGATAGAGACGCATGGCATAGAACTGAAGATCTTATCCAAAATATTCTTATTAGACAAGATTATACTTATCTATTTAAAGAAATTGAGGATATGTCGAGATCTCTTCAAAGAAGATTAACTATCCCCTTTGGACAACCTGGGTCTCTTACAGCTAATGAGATACTTGAGCTTAAGCAAAGATCTGATGTATATCTAGATTTCTTTCAAGGGTCAGTAGATCTAATTAACTTAGAAGATGATCTTAATGTTCGAATGCAGCTAAGTAAAGCCTTGAGAGAGGTATTATTTATTAGAAATCTCCTTAGTCAGAAACCTGTAGATATGTTGTTAGCTACTACAGGAGAAGATATTACCCAGCCTGGCAGTCATGTAGGCTGGTGGGCAGGATGGTTTAGCAAGGTAAGTGAAATAGCACATCCTATATTTAGAGCCTTCTCTAAACTTTTGAAAAGTGCGCAAGCAAATATTTATGAGCAACTTGAGAAAGCTCATGAGAAGATTAAAGTTCACACAGAAGCTCTTCAAGAATGGGCAAAGTCTAATAATAAAACTCTGCAGGATGCTTTTAATATGATTGTAGATACCTCAACAGGTAAACTTATTAATAAGTATTCTAGTAAGTTTTATAAAGACTTAGAGAAAGCTCGTACATATAGTAGTCGTTCAATAACATTCTTTTTGAATAACTATCAAATCGAACGTGATCCTAAAGGGGGCTATAGATATACAGGTAAAGCATTAGAGGATTTTAATAAGGCTAAAGCTGAATGGCTAACTCGTATAGAGAATGCTAAAGGAACCTCTGCGGAGGAACGTGAGGAAAGAAGATACTTAGCATGGCGTAAAGCTAATGACTTAAGTTATAATAAGAAAGCAGCCTTTCATAAATATAATATGTTTATCAGAGATAAATATCGAGTGGAGAATCCCGATTATTACAGTGAGGAATTCAATAAGATTAAGGATATTAAACCTCTGGTAGACTATTATAATATGTATGTGAACTTTAATGTGGAATTTGAGAATATCACAGGTCGTAAGATTAGTCAAAAGTTTATTGCTAATGTAAGAAATGATCTTATGGACTCTATCTTTAAGAATGGCATTGGAGCTTTGTCAGATCTTAGGTCTATAACTCTAGGAGCTTTAGAAACCCGAGATGAATCAGATGTAGTTTATAAGAGTAAGGAAGAAACATCTGGCTTAGATTATGCTGGTAATCCTATTAAACATGTACCATTATTCTTTATAGATCCCCTTAAAGATAACTTAACTTCTGCAGATATTGCAAGAGCAGAAGCTGCTATTAATCCTAATCTTTCTAGAGATACTGAGGAATGGCGAGCAGCAAGATACAATGAACTTCGTAAGATAGCTGAGGAGAAAGGTCTGAGACATAAATCATATGATCTCTCAAGAGTGTTACTCCTTATGGCCCAATCTGTGTATACATATAAGCACATGAAGGAAATTGAAGCTAATGCGCAGCTACTACTTTATCATGCTAAAACCAATGAAGCTAAGGTCTTTGTTGAGGATAATATTCCTAACATGGATAAATGGGTAGGCAAGGTAAGTACAGCTCTAGGCTTATCCATAGATGATGTCTCAGTATTAGAGAAATTCATAGATCTCTATGTATATGGTAAATCTATTCAAGAGACTGGTAAACCTTTCACCTTCATGGGTAAAACTTATAGTTGGGGTAAGTTAGCTAAAAAGGTAGTTCAATGGTCTTCTCTAAGTACACTAGGATTTAAACCTATCTTGGGATTTCGAAATTTTGTTCAGACAATGCTTAACTTCAAAATGGTTGAGATAGAAGGTAAGTATTATACTAAAGAGTCTACTAGGAAGTCTAATGAACTTAAGAAACAGGATCCTACTAAATATTATGGAGCAATATCATTCTTTCATATAGGTAATGAAGATGTTTGGAAGAAAAGAGCTCTTGAACTTTCTGCAAATAAGACTAATAGAGTATTTAATGTAGAAAATGCTTTCTATCTACTAGAAGCTACAGACTCTAATATAGATCGTAAAGTTCTTACATCTATGCTTTATGCATGGGGATATGATGAGGATAAGAAGAAAGTAGTTAGATTAGCTCGTAGTCCTAAGGCTATTCCTATTGCAGATTTACTACATGTAGATGAGAATGGTAAGATGACTATTGATAAACTTTCTAATGAAGACATTATAAAGTTTAGGACAGCTGCCCAAAGTGCTGCTACATCTGTTAAGGGCGTTATGCCTTCTGAAGATAGGTATCTTGCCAATACTACTATTGCAGGTACATTAATTATGCAGTATCGTAACTGGCTTCCTGGGCTATTGAGAACTAGATTTAAAGGTCTCCAAAAGGATACTATCATAGATGAATATGATGTTGGTAGATTTAGAGTCGGGATGGGAGAGTTTGCTACAGGAGGTATAGAAATATCTAAGGCATTTGGTAGAATGCTCTTAAGGTCTATGCCTATCTTAGGATACTTAGCAGGTGAAAATATTGGCCAGAATGAAGTAGCTGCTAGAAAGCAATATGAAGAATATTTTCATCAACATCCAAATGAATCTAAACAAGATTTCACATTTGAAGATTTCTGCCAATTAAGACTAACTAAGTTAAAAGCATTAGGTTATGAACTGCAATCTATTGTAGGATTATTCCTAATGGCTATGCTAGCAAAAGCTATGGTACCTGACGAGCCTGATGATGATTTTTCAGGATGGGCTACGAATATTGCTACACAGAATTTATATAGAGCTCTCTATGGAGCATATCTTGAAGCATCGTTCTTTGTAGATATTAGTAGTGCTACAGATATTATTTCCTCTCCTATGGCAGTCATGTCTTACGTAACTAATTTAATGGGATTCTTTAGGAATACTGTTGATGAAACTAGGGACTTGGTAATGGGAAAGGATTACAAAGGATTAATATGGTGGGAGGAAGATAAGAATGATAGAACTCAACCTTTCTATTACTTATCAAGACTAACTCCAGGATTTAATGCCGCTCAGGATTTCTTTGATATTTATGATACATTTACCTTTAATCAAAGATAATTTTCCCTGAAGTCTAAAAAAATTCCCCGGTAGGCGTATAACCTATCGGGGATTTTTATTACTCTACCTTAACATTGAAAGGTTTACCATATTCATAGGGTTCTTCAGTAACGAAATATCCTAAGACATCTCCAAACTCCTGTAATCCTTGGTAAACATATTTCTCTGTAGTACATTCACAAGTTTCTTCGTTAAAATAACTGACTTTCATTAATGTCCACAGCATTCTGTTAGGTAAAGCAGTAGAGGCTATTCGTGAAAATTCTATAGGATTATATAGAGTACCATCATACTCAGCAACTGGGTTAAATTGGTTCTTTATAGGTCTATAATTCTCAACGAATTCTTCATAAGAAATTGTCTTCATACTACTTAAAATAAGCTTGCCTAGCCTCAGCAGAGAGCTTGTAAACCATAGCCTTAGATTGGAATTCTATAAGATTAAGTGAATCACAATAACTCATTGCAGTAGTCAAGTAGTCCTTAAAATTCTCAATCTTTTGGCTAAGGGTATGAGTAATCTTTACAGTCCTACTTATACCTTCAGATGTCCTTAAAGAGCTCTTGCCCATCTTTTTCTGAGCAACCTTCGTAGACATCCCATAATACTCTCGTTCTCGACTTCCATCAGGTAGAACAGTAACTTTGCCACAAGCTTCTTCACATTCAGCAAAGAATTTACCACACATCACAAAGTCAGCTCCCAAAGCTATAGCTTTAATGATATCATCATAGTTGGAGAAACCCCCATCTGCGATTATCTTTGGGTAAGTAGGCATATCTGTAGCTATCTGTACTCTTCGGATATTATCTAATAACGATGCCATAGGGAAGTGTACTCCAACATTAGCAGATGTTGTACATCGAGATCCTGAACCAATTCCAACACGTACATAGTCTATTCCTGCCTTAGCATATAATATATATGTCATAGGATTAGCTATATTACCTGTCATAAGAATCAGTCTATTCCCAAATATTTCTTTTGCTATAGTGCAAAGGTCAATGAGAGATTGCATATGACCATTAGCTATGTCTACACAGACTTTTGCTTGTAGGTCATTCTCTTCCAAGACTTTTGCTATATCATTAGATTTATTTAGGGTACAGAAGATCTGCATGAACTCATTCAGAGACATTCCAACAAATGTACTCGTCATAAGATGCTTTCGAGTCTTGAGAGGAACTGTGCGTGGAATAACTGTTAAGACTCCAGCTTTAGCAAAAGTTTCCCAGTTAGTTTCATTTATAACACAATCCATAGGAGCAGCAGCAAGAGGTAGTCGTCCTTTTGAATAGTAAGGATCACACTCTGTCCTACTAGCAACTCTTGTTACTGGGGCTGGTATTAAGCATACATCATGTAAGCCTAATAGTGGGGGCTGAGTTTCAAAGAGCATATTATCCTAGCACTTCATTTATCATATCTCGATTGAGTACAACTCTAGGTCCTTCCGCTTCTGCAATATGATCTCCTAAGTCTTGTGCTATGCCAGCCATAGCGCGATTAATTATAACATGAGGCTCATCTGCAGCAACTGGATCTGGATGCCACATTAGGTCATGTATTTCTCTTAGGTCATTTAATATATACTTGTCTGAATCTATGCTACTAGATTTTTTTGGCTTTATCTCAGAAGCTAAAGCTCTCTTAATTTTATCTGCTAGGAAGCGGGCTTCATTTTGTGCTCCAGGAACAAATCTTTTCTTAATAAGATCTGACCAATCTTTAGCAAATCCAGTCATAACCTGCTCAGTCTTAGTGAACAGAGTGAGATAGTCTCTTGCAACCTCAGGTCTGTTACCTTCTTGGATTGCTGCGAAGTAGTCCAACTCAGCAAGTTTAGAACGAGAGAGAACCTTATGGAGATGAGGATCTTCGTTCATAGCATCAATGATGTATCTGTTCTTCTCATCCTTATGCCAATTGTTTTCTAAGGATGGTGATTCCTCATCAGGAGTAAAGTACCATTTTTCGTCTATACCCTCTAGCTTCCCTGTAACTCCTCCAAACCACATCTCTCGTCCGAATGGAACTACAATAGTAGTTTCATGATCAAACCGATCCTTTGTATAGTTACAGTATCTTGTACTTTCCTTAGAATGAGAAAATACTCGATGCCTAACATACTGCTCAGAAATCTTGAAGTTAGTAATTAGTCTAAAAGAGTACCTTTTATAGGGATCATTCTTTTCCGGGATAAAGAATTCTACTCCTTCTGGAAGATGCTCATCTTTCATAATTGCTATTGCTAACTCGGGATAGGCTTCATAGATATATCGAAAGTTAGTATAGTAATACCTCTTCCCATCCTTTCTGTCCTCTATGTGACACCACGGAGATTCCTTTAAGGAAAGAGGAGAAGAACTAGGAGTTGTTAGATAAATACTTCCATGTTCTAGTACTGAAAGGTGTCTCTTACCCAGGAGCATTTCAACAAATGCCTTTGCTGATGTCTCCGTGATTTTTTCCTCTGACTTATAACAAGTTCTTCCAGCTACTTCGATATTTTTCAAGAGTCCTTGATCAGGGAGTAACTCTACTTTGTGGAAGCAAATTCTCATATAGTAATTAATTTTGGTGAATATATAGGTCTGTAATCTTCATCTAAATAGCTTACATTAACTATTTTATGAGTCCCCCAATCTGAAAGCTCATGATTGCCCGTATGTACATGTCCACAGATTATCAGATCAATATTCTTGTCAATAATCTCTCCACGTAAGGCATAGCTTCCATAATCAGGATAGTGATCTAAACCAAAGACGTTGCCTGTGTTGGCAGCATCAAATGGTGGGGTGTGAGTAATAAGCACGTCACAGTTAGGAATGCGACTAAAGATCTTATGAGCTTCCTCATCTGTTATACTGAATGCCCATCTAGGAAGATCAGTAACATGAGGTGTGCCATAGAAGGTTTTATGCCCATATTTATAAGAGCTGTTTCTCAGGTAGATAAGTTTATTATTCCTACCTAACTTAAGTGTTACTCCTCCAGGTTCATCATAATCTTCTAGGAAAAAATCATGATTTCCTGCAACTAAAATAACTTTAACGCACGGCAGAGATTCACACCAAGGAATAAAGGTGTTTCCAAACCATATAGCACTTAGAAGTTTATTTCGTTGTATACGAAGAGGACTAATGTCCCCAGCGATGCAAACTACATCACTTAGGGGCATGTCCTCAACTTTGGGCAGATAACCATGTAAATCAGATATTGCGCAAATCTTCATAGCTACTTATCACGTTCGAGCCATGCAGCAGCCATAATGCAGTAGTTTGCCATATCCTTCAAAGTATCTGCAAGGGGCTCATTTACTTGTGCATCTGACAATCGTTCTCGATCGCATAGGTTGGCAAGTCTCTCGAACTTATCACTTATCCTAACTACACCAGCAATAAGTCCAAATTTATCAAGAGACTTTTCAAAGGAGTTGCCATAGTCACGGTTTTTAGCGATATATGTTTCCTTGATCTCCGCGTGTACTCTGTTATAATCCATTGCCATCTACAATTTGAATTAGTTCTTGAATAGTAATTTTACCAGTATGTCTACCAATTTCCTTACCATCCAATCCTATAAGGACTAGAGTTGGAAGACCTCTAACCTTATACTTCTCAGCCATAGTTTCATCTTCCTCGATGTTAATCTTAGAAATGATAATTTCTGGCCTCATAGCTCCTAGTTGTTCTAGAGCTGTATCTGCTGAGACGCATCCTTGACACCAAGGAGCGCCAAACTTGATAATTTCTTTAATCATTTAATGTATCCAATGATCCCCTATAGCTACATCAGCATCTAGAGGAACTGTTTTACAGAACATACGACCTGCATCTTTCATGCATGAAACCAAAGCATCAGCAACGGTTTGAGCTATTTCAGTAGGAGCTTCGATGTTGGCTTCATCATGCACAGGAATGCAATATTTGACGGTGAAGAGTAAGTTGTTTTTACACAACCATTGAAAGAACATTATAGAGAATCTCTTGAAGCATATCGCACCACGAGCTTGAATACGGTAGTTGATACTTTGCTTCTCGGAATCTGCTTTTCTGCGAAAGAACCTCTTAACCATTTCTACTTCTGGATTCTTAGGATCTTGAGCTTTTAAGATCTTATACCTATCCCAAAATCCTGGAGAAGACATTGTAGTCTTGTCAGCCATAAGTTGATCATAATCATATATAAAAGCTTTATGCCCATACTCAGGACAATGCTCAATATATCCTACTCTCATAACTTCCTTACGACACCAAGACTGGTAAGCAGCCACTCCTGAAAACTTATTCATATAGTTATTGTACACAGAAGTTGCAGCTTCAGGTTCAAATCCATATGTAGCTACTAATGTGGCATCATTTCCTCCATAATTAAAGCAGAATTCTGGTCCCTTAGCTTTCTTACGAAGCGCTGGGTATTTATCCTTAATTTCGGATACAGGACAATCAATCTCATTAGGAAAGATTGCTTTAGCTACTAGAGAATGCATATCCCCACTGCCATGGAGAAATTCTTCTATCATAGCTGCATCATTAGCTACATTCGCAATGAGTACACTCTCTTGTCCTTTATAATCCGCAGAAATCCATAGATTCCCTGGTTCAGCTACAAAGCATGCTCTAGTATCTGCATCATTAGGCAGGTTTTGAAGATTTACCATAGGTTTACCTATGTCTTTATCTTCTCCACCACCACTAGACAATCTTCCTGTGTCCATCAACTGTGAGAAGTTAGTATGGATACGCTTCGATACAGGATTAATATTATCTAGGAAGTTCTGACCATATGTAGAACAAACTTTTTCACATCCCTTATATGCTAAATATAGGTCAGCTATAGGACTAACTTCTCTCTGGGGCTTAATGATTTTAGCCTCCACAGATTTCTTCAATTCCTTAGTCTTCTTATCCTTAGTCCAAAGGTTGAATCCTAGTTCTTCGAATAGTTCTATAACTTGTTTAGGACTAGACCAATTAACTTTACACTTAGGTCCAGTGCTTACAGGATTAAAAAGATCTTGCTGAACACATTTTTCAACATATTTTTCTCCACAATTCTCTATAACCCATTGGTCTAGAGCATTTACAGCACTAGTAAAAGTTTCTAGGTCTTTAGCCATCTTGGCTTTCCACTTACCTACATCTAACTTGACTCCACAATATTCTATATAAGCTAGGACTACCACGAACATATTCTCAAGTTTGATAGCTCTAAGGAGATCTTTCTCCTCTAGGGCTTTAATTTGAGCTTCCATAAGTGGTATGAGATATTCCACATCTCTACATCCATAGACTATAACAGCATCACTTGTACCTTCATAAATGATATTACCTCGAATAGTTTTGTCTAGGGTTACTCCTAAGTAATTCTCACAACAGTGCTTTAGAGATAGACTATGCATACCACCTGGATACCCAAGCCATAGAAGCTTCTCTGCAAGAAAAGTATCGAAGACATGTTTAATTACAATTCTCCTATGAAAGAAGAACTTTAAATCAAACTTGGCATTATGAAGTATAAATGTGTATTGTGGATTCTCAAAGAAATCTTTTAGTTCTCGTATATCTACGGTGTCGTCTATTGCAAACTGGTTCTGAGTATCCCCAATCTGAACTAATAGGAGATTTTTCGTATAAGGACTAAATCCATCAGTCTCAGTATCGAGACCGATGAATTTATGGTCCTTGAAATATCTTCTTACATCTTCTAAAGAAGCAAGTTCAAATGGGGTATCATCAGATATTATCCGGGATTGATTCGTTACCAGATACCTCACGTTCTAATTCTACTGTCCAGATGTCTACTTCATCATTATGATTAATTTTCTTAACCCTAAATAAAGTTCGTTCTCCGGTAGTTACGTTAATGGCAGGTAACAATTCTCCTTCACATACTTCGGGTCCCTTATCACAGGAAACACAAAGTCTAGTAAAATCCTTATAACTTACACCTAAAAAATTCTCGTAATGTAATTTAGCTATTATATTAGAAACATTCTTAGAAAGAGGAGTTAGGATAGTGAAGAAGTGTTTGTTACCTCTACCATACCTAAATTTATTCATTCTTCTGAGTTGTTTCTAATGGGTTAATCCAAATACAACGTTCGTCAAAATCTATAGCCCAACGATATTTATCAAAGAATGTTGAGCCCAATATTCCTACAATAGTAATATTAGACTTTTCTTTAATAAAATCAACAGCATCTTTTATATCTGTTATTAAGAATGGGATGTCTTCGAAGTAATCTCGCTTAAAAGACAATGTTGTTTCCATGTAGGGACATTCCTTCGTTGTGCCATTAGTTGACACTATATGCTTTGCATAATGCAGGTCGTTGAAATATTTGTGATCTACGGTATCAAAGAAACTCTTAGTGATTACATTATCAGTAGCTCCACTATCTACTAAGAAATAATGAAGTCCTTCACCTACTTTCATCTTGATAAGAGGAACTTTGACTTTCTTAAAGTGCTTCTTAAATGAAACTTTATACTTATTAGCAGCAAGATTCTGTTGCTTAATAGTTTGATAGATTCCCAAATAAATCTTACCTACGGAGGCCAAAACCATACCCCCTACAATTATACCGATTGCAGTACTTAATACACTCACTACTTTACTTCTTTATATCCTCCAGACATGCCATATCCTCCTCGATTAGGATTGCTAAGGTATTCTACCTTATTAAACTCAATCTTAGATACAAAGAGCCACTTAATCTTAGTCCAGATAGAAGCTCTCTGAGAAGGTTGTAGTCTGAACTGAACGATTCTTTCTCCCACATGAATGGTACTAGCTCGATCTGCCTTAAGATAAGCAGACCAAATATCATCGTCACCACCATATGAGGAATCGATTACGCCTTGACTATTTACTAATGTTACGCCCTTAGTTCCATAAAGACTACTGCGAGGAACTATTACAGCTTCAATCCCCTTAGGTAAAGCCATAGCAATACCTAAAGATACTTTCTTTGCATCATACTCTGTAATACGAGTATTATATGCATTATGGGGAGCTGCAAAGTCTACATTTTCTGCAGCCATTAGATCAAACCACTCACCATTCTTGGTAATTACAGGTTTGATCATAGGATCTACTGAGCGATAATTAACTACTAACTTCATTTTGCTAACATTAATAAACACAGTGAATAACCACAATTGTTACATTTCTTACATCCAGCTTCACGTGATAGCTTAGTACCACACTCAGGACATGTATCTTCTTCGATATCCTTGGTACAGTACTTCATTAGCACACGACATACAGCTGATGTGAAAGAAGCAATGTTTGCATTCACTTTCTTTGCGGTAGCTATGACATATTCTATAGGTGCACCATGTCGTAGAAGCATAGAGATGTAGATCGAACTTGACCTCTCCTCTAGCTTATCATTGGCAAGATGAATATTCTCAATAATGAGGTCGTGATCACCTACAAAATTATAGCATCCGCGTTTAACCTTAATGATCTTACCAGTTTGAGGTAAGAAATTTCCTTCTCCTAACTCAAATGCGAAAGTTTCATAAGGTTTGCCTTCCATTAAGCCTACAATTACTGCATACTTAACTTTCTTAACTTTAACTACATGAAGTTCAGCATTGAGAACTTTCGGTCTCTTAGGAGCACTATGTTGCTCGAAGACTTGTTTAGGCTTAGTATCTGTTACCAGCACACCAGCTCTACAACCATCTCGATAAACTGTTACTCCTTTAAGATTATATTCCCAAGCTTTGAAATAGATCTTGCTAATTTCTCCTTCTGTAGTACTACTGGGAAGATTTAGGGTACTAGAAATACTATGAGTAGTATAGTATTGAACTACTGATTGCATTCTAAGACGAGTATCCCAGTCGATCTCAGGGGCAGTATTCTTATACCAGGGAGACCAAGTGATAAAGCGAGATAGTTCTTCAGCAGACATCTTCTCAATGCATTCCAATGTTACTTCTATAGTAGGAAGGTCTAGCTTTAACCTTGCCCATTCTAGGAAGGGTCTATGAAATACCTTGAACTCTTGGAATTTCTCACCATTCTGATCTACAAAATTGTGAGGTTCTCCTTCTACACACTTCTTACGACGTGTATAATATAGGGAGAATACGGGTTCAATACCTGAAGACGTCTGAGTAAGAATACTTACAGTTCCTGTAGGAGCAACAGTAGAGAATGATACATTACGGCGACCTACTTTCATCATCCAATCATAGAGTTCGGGGAATGTTTTAGCCACCATTTGATACCATTCATTGCCTTCTACATGAGCAAGTTCTCTCTCCTTATCCCAACCTACAAAAGTACCTCTCTCTTCGGCTAGATCTATAGTACTCTCAAGTTCTGCTTTAAAGATAGTGTTCATGATAACATCAACTGTGCCGATGCCATCATCATTAAACCCTGTCTTAAGCATTGCAAGAGTATCTGCAAGCCCTGTGAATCCTATTCCACATCTTCTACTAGATAATGCAGCATCTCTAACAGACATCCAGAGATTAAACTCTCGACTGTTATTACCTTTAGAAGATGTTATATGCCCTAATATACGATCTATAGCCTCTACTTCTAGGTCTATGAGATCATCTCCCAGCCTGATTGCGATTTTTGCAACCCTATACAGGTTATCCAGATCTAAAGAAGCATCGGGATAATAAGCGTGTTTTACGAATGAAGTAAGATTAAGGTGAATTAATCTACAACTATCGTAAGGTTGCATAAAAATTTCCAGAATAGTTTAAATAAATAAACCACTTCCGACTATATCTTTACTATGCATTTATATTTTATACATTCAGGAATTAAATGTATAAAAGGTTTAATAAAAGAGTTAATAAATTTAATAATCTCAAGTTTATTCGACAATAGAATTTGGGGCTTAGAAATCTGGAAACTAAATCCATACGTTTGTAATTCGTGTACAGCAGCCTCCTGTAATATAGGATTATTGACAGCAATACTTAGATGATTACATTTTTTAGATATGAATAGATTTCCATCATCTAAATACCAAAGACACCATCCAAAAGGGGTCATTCTAGAAATGAGTTTTTCTTTAGGAGTATCTTTAATAATATTCATATATCTATGCCTAATGTTATTAGATCTCCATATATAAGAAATATATTTCCTATTAACTCGCTTTCTAATAGTTTCTAGCCCAGGAATTGTAGGAAAGGCAGTCTTTAATAAATTGACTTTAAACTTAAGGTAATCAAATTGTTTTTCACAATGCTCAATTTTTAAGCTAGCTCTGTTATCATAAAATTCAAAACTTCCATCTCCTAAATATTGAGAAATTAAAATACTTAAATTATCTTCTAGGGAAGGATGATATTGTATAACATCAACCTCATTGATTAAATATTGTTTTGCTTTACTAAAGGTAGATACTTTAAAATATTTATCATATAATCCTCTAATCCAGCTATAGTGAATATTTAAATCTTTTAAGAGATCTTCCTGTGAATTATTTCGAATAATTGCATCACGCAAAACCTCTTTACTAGGAGTATTAATGTAAGTTATATAATCTCTTATAGGTAAATGAAATAAACTTTTAAATCTGTCGTGAGCAGCTCTTAAGTTAATATTGTATTCTTGAGCTAATGTTTCACATACATTGTTATTTTTAACTCTAATACAATTATGAGCTAATTCTTCAGCTCTTTCATAAAATGATTTCATAGTATTACGTACATAGTCTGTGAACCTTCCTTATATTAATTATATAAGGCTCGGCTGCTGATTCCCCAACACTTATATTAATAAGTTTTAACAGGCTTCCAGCAATTCTCGTAATATTTTACATGCAGCGAAATTAATTCATTAGACCACATGGATTTGTTGATACTCCACGATACTGAGGATATACTCCATCAGGACTATATTCAATATGTCTATCTACGAACATAATCCCAGGTTCAGCAGTATTCCAAGCACAGTGAATTAACAATTCCCAGAGGTTACGAGCTCTTACTTTCTTATAGTAATAGCAAGTATCCTTACGGGGATGCTCTAAGCATAAAAGTTTACCATATTCAAGATCAGAGAATGCAGTATTCTCTACTCTTGTAGTTACAGGCCAGCGAAGAATGTAATCATGATCATTCTTAACTGCTTCCATAAAGTCATCAGTAACCTTAACGCTAATGTTAGCTCCCGTAACTTTAGAAAGATCCTGTTTCTTAGTGATAAACTCCTCAACATCAGGATGACGAATATCTAATGTTAACATCAGAGCTCCTCGTCTTCCTCGCTGAGCAACCTCTGTAGTTATTGCAGAATCTACATCCATAAAAGATGCAGCACCAGTAGAACTCTTAGCTGCATTTTTGACAGAGGCTCCCGCCGGCCTGAGGGTTGATAAATCTTTACCAACGCCACCCAATTATATTCCATTTAGTTCGCTACACTAAATGCGCATACGCAGCTCATACTTTCATATGAGATTAGACTATATCTTCACCCTAACAATAGGGGCCCTATGTTTCCACTCGCTTGAGTGTACTCTCTTTCGAGATAGTCGTTGAGCTTACTTTAGAAATTTCCAGATAAATCCATTATAAGATGGTCTTAATCCTCTACAACATTTTGAGATTTCTTGCCGAACAAATCCAGTTTGTCTGGCTGCATCTCTTAACCCTTTATAGAGAGTTTCAGATCCATCTTCTAAACTTATAGATAAGACTTTAGGATTTCCCCAATTTTTAAGTCTTAATAATTCATTAATTTTTTCTTGTCGATGGTTAAAAGTATTGTTATACTTTACTGTACACCATTCAAGATTAGTATAATGATTATTAAGCTTATTCTCATCTATATGGTTAATAGAAGGTAACTGATGTGGGTTATCTAAAAAATGTAATGCTACAAGTCTATGGATAGTATATGGAAAGGTTTTTCCCTCTTTACGGAGTTTAACTGCTTCATATCCATATTTATCAATGGTTGTAGCCAAAACTTTCTCATGTACAGTTCTATAGCCAAAAGAAGACCTTGAGGATTTTACCATCCTTCGTAAACTTTTAACTTTGCCTGTAGAAGAGATTTGATAATAACCTTCAAATCCGATAATATCTTTCCAGATTTCTTCAATAAGTTGCTGATTGTCCATAATTATAAAATTTAATTTTTATAAATATACGTAAAAGTTGTCACATTACCAAATAAATTGGTAAGTATTTTACGTCTTTAGGAGTTTCCAGCAGTTAATAGGGTTTATTTTTCTATACATTACTGTATAGCGACGCAGTGGTGTTTACGTCTTTTCATAAGGTGAGCTTGCTCTTCTCTAAGCTTCATAATACCCGAGTACGAATCCTCGGGCTGCCCAATTACGAAGCAATTGGAGAGAGATCCCACAGCAGTACTTCCAAGTCCTGCCATTACTGATCCACCAGGAACTATATAACGAAAGTCTTGGAAAAGTCCAAGAATCTGCTCTTCACTAAGCTTATTGGGACCACCATAATTAGCTTCTATTCTAGCAAATTCTTTTGCCATGCGAAGATGCATTTGATCAGGATTAGACTCAACAATCTCGCCCTTCTCATTACGAAGAGCATATTTATCAGTCCAAACTTTAGCTGCCAAATCATCTCCTTTAAAATACGTTAACGCATCGATATTTCTCATTAACGAAGATATTTAGAGAAATCAATAGTTCGTTCTCCTCCAGACATATAAGTCTCGTAAGAATAATCAAACTTATTGTTCTCAATGTGCCACGCGGCTTCTTTAATAAGCTCACGCCAACTCTTATACCCATTCTTCTGCAACAAAGTTTGCTGATCATCTATAATATTTCTATTTAGACGACTAAACGGGTATGACCATACCATAGGAGTTCTTTCGAACCTGTTAATGACAACAAATTTGAAAGGAAGAATTGTGAAATCCTTGAAGTACTCATCTTCAGAAATTACATCTAATAGAATCTGAGTATACATAGATGCTTGGATATAATAATCCCATTCCAATGCTGAGAGCTCAAACTTCTCCTCCTTCTTACCAGAGGTTTTGAGATCAATAGGCTGGATTGTTTTGGCATCATGATCTACTATAATTCTATCAAACATACATCTTATGAGATTCCCATGATATGTAGATGAGAATTTTAACTGATTAACCTTCTCAATCTTAGGATTGAAAGGATCTTCATCTCCCATATACTTCTCAGTAAAGGGATGAGTCTTAAGAATCTTAACACATAGGGTTGCTAGTGTAAGATCTTCTTCAGACATGACAATCTTTCCTTCACTTCTTTGCAACAATGTATAATAGAATGATTGCTTATCTAAGCGATCTAATCTTGTTTTACTACTCCAAGATGTTGCATAATCAAAATTATCTAGAGCTTCTAGCTTTACTTCGTTAGGTACAAAGGTAAAGCTTTTGGCATTAGGAACTTTTTTGTAGATATACAACATTATGGAAGTGATTGTTGGAGAAGGAGTTTTCATAGATGTAATGAAGAACCTGTCTTCTAAAAGATCTGGTTCAGTCATCAAGCAATCTACTAATGATCCAAATCTTAGTGCATCCGACTCATCGTGAGAGGGAGTAACTAATACTTTGGGATCTCCAGAGCGAAGGAACTTAGCAAGCGTAGAATACGAGAAGCCTCCCAGCTTTCGATATTCCGGCTCACTAATGTTGAGGGATAGTTCTTTAATACTCTTCATCATAAGGGATGTTGAGTTCATCCTCTTCGTAATCATTAAGTCTAAGGTATTCCACGATCGTTGATTCTAACTCTGCAAAGATGGCGAACATCTCGTCATACATTGGTTTATCTTCCAAACTCCCGGGTTTCTTAGATTTAAACTTAATAAATTCTGAAGTAACTATTTCCTTGATAGACATCAGATTCCGATGCTCAAGCCAACTTTTGACTCTGATAGCATCTGAATCTTTCAGGCATTGCTTAGACAGTTCGGTGATTTTGCTTACGTAATTCATCTAATAAAATCCTTATAGATTGCTCTATTTGAGCAATGTTGTGAGGTTCAAAGAATACGTAGGGTTCACCTACGCTTTCTAAGTAGTGGAGAAATAATTTCTTCTTAAGAGGATAAGCATCGTTAGGTTTGCCTTTAGTGTCAAAATATACATGTGTTCCACCTATAAAGAATTCAAAATCTGGTGTATAAGTAATCTCTCGATAACTTTTGTACTCAATTAGAATCTTCTTTCGGGGAGCATAAATACTACCAACTTCTAATTTTGAGGAAGGAAGTAACTTATATCTAACTGGCTCATAGGCTGGGTCAAATCCTGCATCTTTGAGTAGCCTATAACAGTTATATTCTAAGCGACTTTTGAAGTTAATACCATCATAACTGACACCTTGAGCATTTTTTACTTTCTTATTCTCAGCCACTAGAACTTAATTTCGTCACCATTAAGATCACGAAGTATCTTATTGATATCCGTAAACATGGTGGCTTCAAATCCACATCCTAACCTACAGAAGTAGGCTGGGTGAGGATATGTTAATACGTGGTTATTAGGACCTACGTATTTCCTAAATGTTTCTGCAACTTTTCCTAACAATACATAGATTAATCCTGGATTATATTGATTAAGCGCCAGGATAAGATCTCGTATAAAGGGATGCCAGTAATGTGTGTGGCTTTCAGGCTGATGGGCTCTTACAGTTAGTGCTGCATTAAGTAACAACACTCCTTGTTGTTCCCAGGATATAAGAGTTTGGTCAAACTCATCATTACGCCTTCCAAAATCTCTAAAGACTCGATCTCTAAGAATTGTTAAAGAAGGGCTAATGTTCTTTACTTCTACAGGATTTGCAAAAGCTATACCTGTAGCGAATCCTTTTTGAGGATATGGATCTTGACCAATAACAACTACTCTTACTTTCTCGTAAGGGCACTGTCTAAAAGCTTCAAAAACATACTTTTTGGGTGGATAAACCTCATACTGCCGGTACTCTTCATTGAGTACCGACAGAATAGGTTTAACAGCGTCAACATTTAGTAACTTATTCCAACTACCAAACATTCATTTAGTGTTGTACTGTGGTAACTAAGTTAGTCCCGAAGTCTTGCTCTTGGTCAATACGTAAGTCAATTAATCCTGCCGGATCACTGTACTTATTAGCCAGCTGCTTAAAGAACACTTCTCGATACTGGATATAGTCAGTAAGCTGCAGCGAAACACGACGAGAATAAATATTTGAGATGATATCCTCTAAAGTAATCGCTGTAGCTCCTATGCTACTCTTCAGCAACTGATCTTTATTCTTAATAGCGAACTGGAGTATGCCTGAGCAAATAAACATCCAGTTTACAATCTTCTGAATGTTAAACGTCGGAGCGTGAATTCGGAACTCTACAGTCTTACCTTGCTTCTTGAAAAGCATGTTGATAAGATTCGCCCATACATAGCGTGCATGAATATTCCACTTAGCACGGTCTTCTTCATCCATAGGATGAGGATATGTCAGGTTACCATCAAATCGCATACGATCTCCCGAACAATAGATATAGTATTCCTCAAAAGAAGAATACCTACGCAACTTTGTACAGTAGTCTTTACCCTTTGACTTGAACTTACCCGTGTTAAATGCGAAATAAGGCATAATACGAGCGATTTGAGGCTCTATAATCACTAGGAGCCTATAAAGGGCCCAGATAGTTTTCGCCTCGACAGGAAAGCCTCCTAAATGCACGTGAAGGGAACAATCCTTATCAAAGGTAGTACTCTTTTGTAGAGTCTTCACCTGATTGATTAAGAGATTAAATCCCTCAGGTCCTTTCATAGGTATAGTAGTATACTCAATACCTGAGATAGAACCATCTCGCAGAGGAATAAGTCCTAAGTTAAAACATTGTGCTTGGCTCAACTTTCCAGCAGCAGTTTCGAACTCTAGACCAAAGGAGAACTCTCCAAATTCTTTTACATCAGGGATATTGATAGGGTTATCAATCCTCATATCACGGGGATATTTGAGGAACTTCTCCATGTGTTTACTTGAAGAATACTCCTGATTAAAAGAATAGTTGTATACACCCTGTCCTATAGTGTTAGCTAAAACACCTTCTACCTTCTTAAGGATAGGACTGAGTGCAGTAGTGTCTTCGTAGATTCCCAGGTTTTTGTTATAATGGACCGGCCCTTGGAGAAGAGACCGATCCATATACGTAACCATATTTTGAATATTACCACGGGAATCTAGCTTAGCAACATCAATGTTGCGAGTGTGGTCTACTTCAAAAGCTCCAATTATAGGACGAGTATTTGATGAATCCCATCCTACAACTCCCTTGCAGATGTTAACACCACGAGTCTTCCTCCAGGATTGTGAGCCATAATCATAGAAGATTCTCGGATCCTGCTTCAGATACCATGATGTTCCGATCTTAACAGCTTCCTCTTCTTTGATGTAGTACTCACCATTGATAGTGCAACAGTTCGACTTCAGAACTCTTTTACCTGAAGCCGTTGTAATACGAGTTGTTCTCTGTAACATTACTAATGTTAAACGTTGTAAATAGACATGATCTTCTTAGCTGACTTTTCAATCAAGTTAGCGAACTTTACCGGAACCTCCGGACCCTCATACTGTGGACAGTACGTTTTCCATACACTACAGGAATTCGGATTATAAGATTCTGTGTATTGATAAATCTCTCCACGCTGAATCTTGTATACCCGATTGGTAAGAGTGAAATATACAGGATAAGTTCCTGTAAATAACTTACCTTTCCGAGTGTAGAACTTCTTTAACTCAGGATCATAGAAACATCCCATAGTTAACTTCCGAAGCATAGTATCCTTAAACTTGTCCCCAGCCATTTCATAGATTCTGCGTGCTATATGCATGCAAAGAGCATCTTTCATCAGGAAGCCCTGGAAGAAATAGAATGTCTTGGGACGTGCTACAACATCAGTTCCGAGATTCGAGTAGGTATTCTCGAAGCCGTATTCTGAAATTCTGTAGGGACCACTCATAAGGACTTTGCCCTTATAATAACGTCCATCAGGTTTGAAGATAACCTTATTGCTATTGACATAATCATAGCGGGCCTCTGCTTCACCTGCTACAATACTTGTAGCTTCGAAAGTTTTAGTATCTCCTACCTTGAACCACGGCTCCTCTTCGTTCTTCTTCGGAGTCGTCGCCACCGCCGATGTGTTCTTGTAGCCATATGATCCATATCCATAGTAGTCTTCCCTGTCGTAGTCTTTAGTATAGTATTTCGAGCCATAACTGACCTGAAATCGGCCACTACGATCATACTTTCTTGTAGATATAACATGACCATTCTGGATAATGATAAGAGTATTCCCGGGAACACTTTCAATGTCATAATCTCCGTAGGTTATGAGTTCAAGAGATTCCTTAATTGAGGAAAACCATATTCCTTCAGGGGTCTTAACCCAGAAGAGAGGACGTTCCTCAGATGAAGTAACACTACTTCTGTACTGAGGACTTTCTCCTTTGAATAAGTAGAATGTAGGAATTTTCTTCCTATAATCTACGAACGCAAAAGCTCCTGCACCATCATACTCCTCTAATACTTTGAAGCCATGATAGTAAACCACATTGGCGAATATTTGGGAGTCAGTAAAATGATCAGGCACCTTTGCGAGATACTTATTCTTCAGTTCGTTATGATTCAAAAGAGTACCATTATGAATCATTGCGAAGTCGATCTTCGAATCCTCATCATTAGGAATACATACAGGCTGAGCTTCCTTGATGGTTTTAGCTCCCACAGATGCTTTCCTACAATGACCAAGTGCGTGTTGTACTGATACTCCTCTGTAACCCTTTAGAAACTTATTCTTGGTAGCAAAATTAGCAAAGAGTTTTTCATCGCCGATACCCCATTCACATTCACCATCAATGAACGCTCCTGCAGAATCACCCCCTCTGCTATCGTTAATTGCTCCAAGTATAGAGAACTTAAGAATATTAAATTCGTGATTGCCGAGTTTACCAGCAAATCCAAATATTCCACACATTATTCTTAGACTAAATTAATTTTATACTTCTTAATTAAATCTTCTGCAGCTTTGCGGTTGTTATTGTTGATAGCATCCACAATATCTGCAGCATCTTCATCTACTGAACCACCGTTGTTCAGGAATTCAATAGCTGCCAGGATCTGATCAAAGCACCATCCAATAAGCCTGGGGGAGTCGATGAAGTATCCGGACATAACTCGATATTCTACACCATACGAAGTGAATCGGAAACATCCTGCCTTACCATAAAGCTGTCGTCTTCGATCATCCTCATCGATGAGAATTGAAGGCACTCCAAGGAACAAATCCAGAATGCGAACTAATTCCATTGAAGTGTCACGATCATGATCCTCATATCCGATATGGAAATGACAACCCGTCGTTCTTAAATTTGTAGTATCTCCCTGGGGACGAGGGTTCTGCTCTCCCAGCCATGCATTGTAATCTGGTGAACATCCAAACAATTTTGCTTCATCACTCTGGAGTTGATCCTCATCTACTAAAGCAGATGCTTTGCAGCAGATATCATAATTCGGATTCTTAGATTTCACATAGTCTCGAATATAGTCTTTCATGACCATCATGTGAGCTATAAAATCCTCCTTATAACACGTAGGAGGAATATTAAACTCCGCGAGGATATTGTCAATCTGCAGGCCAAATCCTTCAGGAAGCTCTGCAGGTTTGTAGGCATGTCCCTTAACACCGGGGATCAACCCAATGGAAGAGATAATCTTATTATCCTTAGATTTGTCTACGATGAACAGCTCAGGATCTGAGCCGATTAAAAATTCTTTAATTTTCATTACAGATACTTTTCAATAAGTTCGTTAATATATGCAATTACAGGTTGATCCTTAGGCATCCATTCGGGATGTCCTTGAATGCATAAAGCACGTGTCTTAGGATAATAGACAATCTCAGGTTCTTTGAAGTTTTGCGGAACTTCTACCGGACCTGCTCCGATACAATATGCTGAGCTCAGGTTTACAGTAGACCAGGCTAGCAGCTCATAGTCTTCTTTAGGAAGATCGTAGGGATTCATCATCTGATGATGACAGGAGGTAATCCTCATCGTGCGATTATCAGATGTTGTAATGTTATGACCTCCTGTACCTCCACCATGGCCAGTAACATGCTGGAAAAGCTTACCACCACTGAGGGCTGTCAAGAGTTGAGCACCTCTACAGCCTCCAATAAGCAGAGCTTCTTTAGGAGCATCTTTGAAAGCTAATACCTCCATGTCATCTCTGTTCGTGAAATGAGTTGTGGGGTGAGGAACATCTCCATAAAGGGCAGGATTAATATCCTCTCCTCCCGTAAACATTACGATATCAGCTTCTTTAATATTATCAACTTTCTCGAAGTCAAACAATAAAAAGCTTGTGATGTTGCACCAATCATAGCCAACAACATAAACTTTGATAGGTTTTCTCATGTAACTAATTGATGTAAGGACGAATTTCTTTGTACATTGCTTTGTAGAGATCTACAATAGGTTCAGGAATCTTATCCTGAAATACATACTCTCTGACATATGTCGGCTCGTCGAATCTAAAGTGTGCTAGCTTATTCGTTTTAGGTGCATCAGGATGTGATATAGTGTACCATATCTTATTTGCAATTTCCTTAAAGCCTAGTTTTTCAACGAATTCATAAGAGACCCTTCTAGGAAGAAATACTCCCTCATGCCAGTTATCTATGTATACATAAGGATCAGGAAAGTTATGTGCATTTACTACTTTTTGGATACTCTCCAACGTTCTGGGAGTATATACGCGTGTTTCGAGCTGTGTAGCTGTTCGTGTTACCATTGCAGTAAACGCATGAGTATCCCTTCCTGTTGTATTCACAAACATGAATGCTGATAGAAGTGGGAGATATTTTAACTCTGGAATAAGATTTCGCAGAGTAAAAGTTTCTCTTAACACTAGCGAAGTCGAACTTTCGTATATTAGCCTGACATAGCTCATTATCCATTTGATATAGAATCCTGGAATATTTTGAGCTTTAACTACTATGTGTATCCCTTTAAGAGCATCACCTGTATGATACTCATAGCCTGTATATATAGTAGCTGGTATAATTTTATACGTTAAACTATATTTACTAAATATTTCACACAGGTGATCTAGCCACTCTATAACTTGAACTTCCTTAAGACACACTAGGTTATTCTGCTCACATAATATATTAATATTAGCATCCGTACAAGCACTAATGCGTATTCTAACCTTATCATACTCTTTGGGAGAGTTTGAGTTTTTTATATAGGCCCACGAACTTGAGAAGCAAGCATCGTTATTCTTAAAGGTTCTACGACATAGTTTATTATCCTTTACTAGAACTACAGAATAACTTGCCCTCAAATTCAGTAATCCTACATTAAGCCTTTGGATTTCTTTTAAGGTCATATACTAAGATTTTAACTCTTGAGGATAGTCCACTTTCAGTTTAGGAAACTGGCCTTTGATAGCTGCTAGAATATTCTTAAAACATTCTACATGATCTTCTGGAACGTCTCCATCAAAGATAGTTGTGATGGTTGCATTCGTATCAAAGAGCTTTTCTTTACCAGTCGCATCACCTCCGCCCATTGTGTATTTGGGCAAAACAAATTTGCTCTTATTCTTAAGACCTCTTTCAACTACTTCATAGAAATTCTGAACCTTGCAGTTTGTATCTACATAAGCTGCAGAATCACACATCATTCTCTTCTGAAGGAATTCTAGACACGAGGGTTTGTAGAAATAGTTTCTGCTATCCTCTACCCACTGTATAGGTCCTTGGTCATAAGAATACTGCAGACGATTTTGCAGCAGAGCAAAGAGACTCATGATAGAGAACTCCCTGAAATACCCTTTCTCTTGAAGGTTAAAACATTCTTTGAGTAGTAGAGCATTCGGATATTCAGAAGAACATCTGATGAGAGTAAGAAGACACAGAAACTGATATGCACTCATCTTCTTAGCTTCTACATGGATCTTAATAGCAGGACAACTAACCTCACGCTTGTTTCGATCCTGATCATACAACCTTGTAGTCTCCTCTACAGAAAGTTTTACTCCCGTGTCTTCTTTAGAAGAAAACTTAGCGAACACAAATTCGAGCTCTCGGTGGTACTTATGCAGTTGATCAGGAGCCAGAGAACAGTAGTTATTTTCATGGTTTTTTACTAACATGTCTTGATCAATATATTGATAGACATCTGCTTTGATATTCACTAAAGTCTTAGTTCGACCATTGCTATTGGGAGCACTATTAAAATATATTCCAAAGCAAGGCTTATTGTGTAGCTCGTAGTTATACGAAGGGGATTCGCTCCTATCTCCCTTAAGCACTTTCACCGAAATTGCTGCCTCACAGCAGAGAGCAGTACCTGTAAGAATAGTATTAGGCATTTACGATTTGTGTTAACTTGTTGATATATTCTTCTGTGGTTCTTTCACCCAACGAGGGTGCACTGTTTGTTTCCAGGATGATAAACTTAGGATCCTGACCTTTATTAGCAGATTGAACTTTGACATCAATAGCAGCAATATCTAATCCTACAGCGTTGAGGGCTTTGACACATTCTGCTACGATAGCATCCCAGTTAGTAGGTTTATCGAATTGAGGATTTTCCTCGACAATCCATACACTGTTATTATCATGACGATGCCAACGTTCTTCTGCATCTCTCCGAAGCATCTTCCGACAGGTATAGAAATACCCATCCTTAGTTACATGAAGTCGGTATTCACGGTTGTACGTGTAATACTTCTCTATGATATGATTAGCAGGATTATGAGATCCTAACCAATCTCGTAGAGCTTCTTGATCTTTGATGTAGTAGATACCATTCCCTTTACTTGAATGGTTATGTTTAATGATCGCAGGGAATTTATCCCATTCTTCATTTACAGGGCCCCATTCAGAGGAGGTAACTTGTGCTTCATCAAAAGCTTGCTTCATCAAAGTTTTGTTACCTGAGATTTGACATGCGTCTACAGAGTTCAACTCAAGGACCTCAGTTCCTGGGCGTAAATACGGGAAAACTACCGCTGTAGGAGTTGTGCTTCCAAGCCTCAGAAGGGCTCTTTTAGTACTCCTGATCACTCTACGAAGACCATTCGCAGTGTGATTTTTAGAACGAATTTTTAGATAGAACATAGGAATGATACCTACTTAGATTTTATTTGTACAACAACTTTTGAGCTTCTTTTAATCTCTTAATGAGTAAATACCGGGGAATTGAATTGTGCCGGTAAAGAGTTTCATACACATAATTTGCCTCTATTGCTTCTGCGAGTTTATCTCTGATACGATAAGAAATCACCTTGCTAGCAAGCATTTTCCTATACTTGAGAGCATACTTACACAATTGCTTATATGTCCACTTCGGATCATCAAAACGGGCAAGTTTGATCTTGTTCATAACCAGTTAATTTAAATATTGTGTCCCTTAAAACTTCTCTACCATGTAACTGATATAGATCAGAGCTATCTTTAGCACCAAGTTCTTCAGGCAGCTCAATCTGTGGTAATCCGAAGGTACTAGCAAGAGTTTTACCATATTCCCTACCATGATTCATAGGTTTACTGAAATCATTATCATAGAGTATAAAGATATTCTTAAACCTACCTTTTAACTCATTGATAACACTTTCTTTAGGGAGATATGATTCTGCTTGAAGACTACAGGCAGGAATTCCTGTATTACACCATATACACAAAGCATCTTTTCGGGAGCTAGTAATAATAAGGTAATCTCCAGTCAGTGGTAACTGTTGCCATAAATCCCACACATCAGAAGTATGCTTATTTATCCACTTATAGTCTTTACTAAATGGCTGATAAACTTTCAGAGAAATCTTGTTATCTTTCTCTTCAATGTATACATAAGCATGTTTTTCTGCTGGTACAGAAGTACAGGACTCATCTTCTCGTATTAGGAAGATGTGACTTACGGGAAAAACTTTTCCGAACTTAAGAAATTCTTTGGTTATACCATAAGAACTCCAGTATTCTCTGTCCCAAGACTTCCAAGGTCTAAGGGCAACCTGAATATCCACGACAGAGGGCTTTTTAGCCGATTTAGCACTCTTTCTATCATATTGTAATATAGGAGTACTAGTAGTGTAGTTAGTCGATTCTACGAGGTTTAAATAGATATTCTCCATAAGCTCTCCAAATGATAAATTAAGTATTTTCATAAGGAGAGTATACAAAGATCCTCCTTCCCCAGTAGCAAAATCCTTATATACTATATGACCACTTTTGTTGTAATGTAACCCCAAGGAAGGATTAGTATCCTTCCTCAAAGGGCTACAAATTACTATTGGCAAATGTGTTATTCCGAGATAGAAATATAGGATATCGCTTTCAGAGACTTTCGAAAAGACCTCTTCTTTAACATCAACTACTTTCCCTCTCGCTATAGCCATTACCAGTCAGCTTCTAAGTCATCATCCATACCTACTGCTACAGGTACTTCTGCTACTGCAGCTCTCAAGTTCGTAGGTTTAACTACGTATTCTTGAACTTCATAAGGCATATCACCAAAGTCTGTGTTGGGATAAGCACCATTGGCTTTAGCTTTCTTTAGGGCAGCATCATAATACTTCATGTCATTAGATCCTCCCTTCATAGGATAGTCTATGAACCAGTCCTGATAGACACGATTATCATCCGTAGTTCTGGCTCCAGCACCCATCTTGAAAAGCTTCATAGCCGGAATAATACTCTTCAGCTCAACAAGGTTTCCTTTGCCTATCATATCTTTGAGGGTATCAAATCTACAGCTAGCATCGGCTTTATTCTTGATAAGCTCCCCAGTAGCAAAATCTGCTACAACTCTGGGAATATTTACTGAGGCTTGCACTATTCGCATAAGTCTTTCCTCACCTATGAGACACGGGCGGGGGTCCTCCATTAGGAACATGGATGCAGGCACATTATCAGGTAAACGCTTCTCCTTGAATTCTTCCTTAGTGAGCCATGTTGTTTGTCCATACGGATTAATTACCTTAACCTTAGACTTGTCAGCATTATACTGAACAGCATCACTTACCCACGTAGTGATACGAGTAGTCATCTCGATACCATTACATTTCTCAGGAATAGTTTTACCAATGAAATCTATACGAAGACGCTTAATACCAGTTCGAGGATCTACACCGAGATACTCAGGATCGTTCTCAAAGGGTCTTCCATAGATTGCTTCCAACTCCTTCTTGTTAGGGTTAATAGCAATAATTTTCATCGGTACCACACCAGTGTACACAGGAAATGCATTACCTTCAGCAACAGGCTTACCTGCAGCAATAGCCATCAATACGAGTTCTTTCTTATTCATTGTCATCTACTTTAATTTCGAAAGGATCAATTTCTTGGTCCATAATTTGCTCCTCAGGAGCTTCCTTGATCTTAGTAGTCAGTGAGCCATTGAGAGCTTCGATTGCACTATCTATAGATTCAAGTCTAGCTGTCACTTCTTTTATATCAGAATCAATCTTTTCAAGAAATGCAGCTTTCTTCTTTTCCAAAGTACCTAACTTAGTTAAGTAAGGCTTCTTGGAATTTTCAAGCATCTTCTGAATGTTAACCATAGCTATTTCATATCATAATATTCCCGAATTGTTTGATCTACCAACTTCAGAGAGTTGGGGATTAAGAAATCCTTAAACATTCCGAGAGGAGTTTTGCCAGAACTGTGGTTTGCCTTGGTCTCGAAGTAGTATTTGTTATCTCCTTCAAGACCAGGTTCTATACGAGTAAATAATACTATAGGGAGCATTGACTCAGGAAAAATCTTCTTCAGCTTTTTACCTGATGTAGCAAGTGCTTTGCGATCTACTCCATCAATATCAGTTATTAATTCTACATGACCCATAATATAACATATCTGGTCATCACGTAGAATAACATTTGCTGTATTGATAAGATCTACAATATCAATTGCCATGTCTCTCCATGCGTCAAAACTCATCTTACGACGGTCTAGCATTTCCTTAAATGTGATATAACTATTAATAGTGTCAACACTACAAGATTTAATATTGGGGTCTTGTGCCCATGCTTTAAGAGTCTTGATGATTGTGTCAATATCACAAGTCTCTCTATAGTTCTTATTCGCGCTACACCATTGTTTTGTTAATGATGCAGGGAAGGGGAGTGCTTTTTGATCGATATTAAGAATACCATGACTCTTAGGATCGATCCCTTTGTAACCTTCAGCAGACAGATCTATAGAACCATCAGGATTAATGATAGTACTAGTAGTCTTTCCGTCTCCAGAAAAGCCAAAGATTCCTACTACTTTTGCCATAAAGTTTAAATTTGGAATGAAGAGAGCTAAGAGTTGTTGCAACTAAAGCTCCACCACCTCTGAGGGACCTTAATAATGAGTATACCTTTGCTAAACCTTTCTCATCCTTTGGGAGAGGAAGTTCTTTAAAGAAATTTACTGCACCATCAAAGTAGAGAGGACATACATTTCCTCCTCCACCCTCACGTCCACCAATAAGCTCTAAGAATCTTATATTATCCTTAAAGAATTTGATGTCATAACCTAGATATTCCGCTATCTTGTATCTATACGGAGAATATAATCCAAAGAATAAGTCAGCATCCCTAAACGTTGTTTTACAATCTCCTAATCCATCCGCCGTAGGTCTCAATTTATCCATTTTAAAATTCTCATTGGACTCTTGAGATGCTGCTTGCTGCTGGATAACTACGAAAGTGTAATTAAATCTGTTTCGTAAATATACAAGATGCTTATTTGAGAACATTTCTATAGTATCTCTAAGATTTAATCCCTTTTCTAAAGAAATAAGAGATATATGATCAAAAATTACTATATTATAAAGTTCAGGATCATCAGGTTCATAATAATCGAAAATCTTACGTGAGAATTTTTCTGTACCTTGATTATCATAAAAAATTTTTGTCGTAAAATGTATCTTACCATTTTTTTCAGCATACTCCTCAAGGTAAATTTTTATTCCAGTCGGATTTCGAATATCATCAATAATTGTTACATGCTCCTCAAAATATCGAATATATTTTTGGTATTTATCTTCTTGTAATAATTGTAAAATTTCATCAGGCAGTGGTTTATTTATATCTACAGAACGTAATTGTTTAGTATCTATATGAATGTTACCATCAGATAATCTGTATAAAAGATGACAAATGAATTGCCTATACTTTTGTTCTGCAGACATCTCCCAGCTAAAATAATGCCAACGAACGTGAATGTTATCATGTTCTATAGCATAAAATAGTGGTTCATATAAGCACATACTATCTGCTATCTGAGTTTTCCCAATTTTACTATTTGCTGAAAATAACAAGAACTTGCCTTGTTCAATACCAGGAAATGCTTCTCTAAATCTTGGAAATGGACATGGTATACAGTTTAGGAGACCTTTAGAGATCCTTTCCTTACGCTGTATTAAGTCCTGAAATACTCTATCAAATATGCTCATTAAAGAATAGTTTCAGCAAATGCTGTTCCATCATCACCACGATTTTCGAGATTCTCGATAGTAGTTAACAGATCAGATTCGCCATCTTTCTCAATGAAATATGGTAGAATTCGCATCAGGGAAGTATCAATTCCAAAACTTTTGACATAGGCATCAGTAGCCTCAAGGATAGTTTCCGATGGAAACTCACCATATCTCTTCAAAAAGCTAGTTAGCTTCTTTACTACAAGAGCAGAATTACTTCTCCAATATTTGTTGGTGCCAATTTTCTTTCCCGCAGGAAATTTCTCAGCCATTTGTTTAGCTAAAGCCTTGACATCATCTTCATTGGTTGTAACAATACGAGAAAGTCTCATTGCTTCCGTAATAGCATTATAGCCCTTACCATTTAGTTGAATCATGTGATCCTTAATGAAGATATAACGCTTATCCAGGAGTTCCTGAAACTCACTCTTAGTAATTCTATTCCTTAGAGATAATAAGTAACAAGTTTGGTTAAAGGATAGGTTTTGTGATTCGTACGCTTTCTCCTTAATAGTTATGTCCATTGAATGTACTTATCATCTAATTAGTTTCTTCAGTTACTCTACACATTCGTAACTTACTCCCCAGCCTAAATTAAAAGTCTCTACGAAGGCTCTTAACTTATCTTGAGGACTCATTTTCTTCCAGGTTTTAGGGTCTAGGATCCATGCAGGGCGATCATCTACAGACCTATTCATCTGGTATCTTAGCACATCATCTCCAACGATAGTTTTTCGATAACATGCTTTACCCTCTTTGCCCAAACTAAATGCTACAGGCAAGTTCACTGTCACAATAATTTGCATAGCTACTTTCTTTTAAACTTCATTCTCTTAGCATTCAACTCATTGAAATATTCTCTGAGGTGCTTCCAATCCCGTTTCTTCTTTAGAACTTTGATAATAAACGCTTCCTCTCGTTTACGATCAACCCACGGCCCTTCACTTAGGGAGGGCTGTTTCTCATACTTGCTGGCATCATAACCTAAGCGGTGATGCTTACAAATTTTAAGAAGTTCAGGGATACTTTGAATGAATCTTGCCAGAAATATAACCAGCGGGATTCGAGAGTCTTTATCCCGATTCATAGACCTCATAAGATCTCTTTTAGAAATCTCAAATTGGACACTCGGGATTTGTACAGAGTTTTCAGTCACTTGGACTACAATGTACATATACCCCTCAGGGGGTATCATCTCAACACGCGACGAATTGTACGTCTGATAGTTGAGGGGAATTAGCAGCTTTCCTTGGAATTCTGCTAAGGTTGCTTGTAATTTATTCATTCAGCAGTTATTCACTTCCATATGAATTGAAGTTATCCCTACGATAAGGAGTAACTTGGGACAGAGACTGACTTTTGATAGCTTTCCTATAGCCTATAATTTTGTCTCTATAGGACATTGTGCGCCATTTAATAAGGCATACATAGTCCCATTCTTCAAAATCATTTCCAGCATTGTAGTAGCCTCTATAAATCCCAGTAGCTTGTTCTTTAAGGTGATGTGGAGCTTTTCGAAACCACTTGTTAAGCTTTCTTGGGGAGGGATCTCCTCCACACATAGCTATAATAGCTCCTGTTACCCAAAGTAAAGCTATTCCTAAAAATACTATCAGTGGAATCATTACTTAATTTTTACATGACGAACATATAAGCACTTTGAGCATATGTAATTATTATGCTCAACAACTACAAATCCCTTCTGATTCTTGTATTCTACTGTCTCCACTTGTACAAAGGTATGTTTGCAGAATACCTGTCGTAAGTAATGAATTAACCATCTCATAGCTGTGAAGTTATATTTCATCCGTGTTTTGATGCCTACTAACAATAGTATGAATTTTGTTAATGTACTCTGGGTCCGTTGCATACGGCAGTTCTCTTAAAAAAGTGTAATATTCTTCTACTGTGCAGGAATCTTTGCCTAATTTATACTGAACTAAGTTTTTATATCCTTCTACAGAATCCCACCAATTTTCGAACTTGAAATAGTCCTTATTGGCAGAATCATAGAGTCCAAGTATATTGTTGTAATCCTTGCAGACTCTTGAGGTATAATAACCTGTTTCTAATATAGATTGGGCTACTACAATCTCTGGATGAAGGAGGTTATAGTACATACAAGCTTGCTTTACAGCACATACTGTAAGCTCTTGCGGTATCTCAAACTTAGGCACTAAGGTATCTAAATACTCATCAGTACTGCCTTTGTTGAGAACGTTTGCAGGCTTCATTGTAAGCCCACAAAATAGGATTACTCCTACGATCTTAGGTATAATTTTCATCATATGGTGATTTGAAGAGCTAGTGAAGGGACTCGAACCCCCAACCTGCTGATTACAAATCAGCTGCTCTGCCATTAAGCTACACTAGCACCTTTACCTATTCAAACTGGAGCTCCACGATCTTCTTCTCGTGGTCAGTAGTAGAGTCTTTAACTCTGATAGGCTCTCCATCGTTGAAGCAATGGAGCTCGTAATCTGGAGCTAATGTCCCCAGATACTCAATCATGTCCTTGACAGTAATAGGCTTCATTTTCTTTTGAATTAATTCACGTAATTTATTCCAGAAAGGAGTGAGATTGCTCTTATTTCTAAGAATATTTGCAGGAGAATTTCGAATAATACTCATCTCCATAGGATATAGGTTCTTAGTCACTATATACACTCCTTGATAGAATTGTCTTCTACCAATTTGAGTTGAGCACCACTCTAAGGCTAACCTGCAAATTATAGTCCTCATGAGTTCAAACTGATCAGGAATCAGTTCTTTGAAGATGACATTCCTGTGATCTACTCGCTGATCTGCATCACAAGGCCCTGTATCATATTCTAAGATGGTACATTGAAGGTTAGGCTCGTGCCCTCGGAAAATACAGCCTTCACAACCACCTTCTTTAGTAGCTGGGTAAACTACTATTTTTTTAGGGGTTCCTCGTACTTTACATGTGAATGCTTCCCCAATTTTTCTTTCTACTATAGATAGTGACATAGTTACAATTCTTTTACTCCTCTAAGTTAGGTTGTGTCTGAACAACACTGCGAAGATTTCTTAGCTTTGTCTGTAAGGCATCTGCACTTTCAGTATAAGCCCTTCCACAGTCTTCTAAACACCAAATGAGTATTGTTAATTCATACTCAGTGAGGTCTACAAGAATCTTTTTAGGTATCATTACTGAAAGATTTTAGTACAGCTAGATACCCATCCTTTGAAGAATTCTGCTGTAGTGGGCACTATTCGTTCAGCTCTCTCGGAGCGAAATTTTCCATTAACTCTGGGAGAATTCTTGTAGTTCGGGCTCGTAGTCGACAGAGTTGTACAAACGAGGCTATTCATTTTCTTGCGTAATTTACAGAGGGCATGCCCACTTTTGTACCACGATGTGTTATAATAGAGAGGAGTTCCTCCAAACTTTTTAGCACATTCTTCAAATCCTGCAGTAAGATTATCAGGAAATTGATTCATTACTTTAATAATCTCAATACAGCGTTTTTCAGTCCATTTCTTGTACTTCATAATAATATTATTATTAGTTAATAATTGTTGCGATGTCAGGATTTGAACCTGAAATACATCATCCAAAGTGATGTGTGTTACCGTTACACTACACCGCATCCTGACTATGCAGTCTTCTCCATAGCTTCTAAGTACTCCTTAGTAGTGATTTCTTCTGCATTCTGAAGTTCTGAAGGATCACATACAAGATTAGTTATCTTGTGATGAGGTCTGTCAGGAACTAACATTGTGCATACGAGAATACCAAAGTTCTCGCGTTCTACTTTAAAGTACTCATCATGAGCTCTCTGACGATTTGCAGGGAGCTTAAAGATTTTACCTATGAGGCTCATAACTATCGATTGTGAGTTGAATCTTCTTCGTTGAGGTATTTATCGAGAAACTTATCCAAACATTGGACAGTTTTATCAGGCAGTTTTTGAACAGTTTCGTTACTCTTGATATAATCTATAGTTCCTCCAAGTCCCCAAATCATATAGGCTTGCTTTGTGTTAGGAAGAAATATAACTCCAAGTAAAGAAAATCCTAATATCAAGATTGATCTCTTTACTATCTTGAGAATAGTAGGATAGTCATTATCTGACCTATCTGAAACTACGAGAGTAAATCCTCCTACAACTACTATTGTTCCAAAGATTATAGAGAGCGCAATGAATAGATTACAAATGTAGTCTAATCGAGAAATCCAGTAAATTTCTGACATTTTAAATGAGATTTGATTTGGCTAAAATAATTGCTTGTTCTATATCATCAAAGAGTATCGGAGTAAAATCTATTCTGTCCATAGATACATTAAAATATCTCGGATCCATGATAACTCTATCATGAATATGGCCGTGTATATTTCCACGAACCTTAGGACTGAATGAAAATTCCAGGGGATGAATAGGTATGTGGGATACAAAAAATCCTTTATACTTCATACATCCTACTACTCTTATTCCTAAACTGCGGACTACATCACAGCATTGTGTTGTATCGTGATTACCTGCTACAAGAAGCTTATTTCCGTGAAGTTTCGATAGATACATAGGAATAAGCTCAGGTGCTTCAAAGGTTAGGTCTCCTACCATAATCACAAGATCATTCTTTTTGACAGTCTTATTCCAATTGTCAATGATAAGTTCATTATGATATGTAGGATCCATTCTCCTTCTATTTATAGCTAAGCGATCATGTCCGAAGTGCATATCTGCTGCAAAGAATACTCTACTCATCGAATAAGATTCTTTTACCACCACAGCATTTGCACCTTTCAGCTGAGGGATCAAAGTTCACCTGCCGGCATTTGTCACATACCCATGCACCATTAGATAGGACTATTTTCCCATGAATTCTCGCAAGATCTGTGGAAGGTTTATCCATAACTAATGAAGGCAGGCTAGATTTAGGATTCCGATAGTCTTTAAGGATTTCATCATCCTCCTGGTCAAAAGGGAGCTCTGAGTCCCCAGAATCGTCGATATAAAGTACTTTAGAGCTCTTTTCAACGAGTTTAGGATCTATGACAGTGACTATCTCAGTCCATTCTTTTAAAAAGTCTATAATAGTCCTGTAAGGTACAGAAGTATAATGTTGAGCATAGTCTAAGACAACATTTATCGGATACATTCCTGTTCCTCTGAATTCTACCCTCAATAGATAACTACTTCCTACCTTAAAAGTATGTTCATTTTTACCTATATAGGTAGCAATGATTAAATGATTTGTAAATGATGTCATCTTATTTTTCCTCTGTTATGTAATTCTCGTATCATATAGTCAGGGAATTTGTTACTGAATTTCTTCCAATAGCGTATGCTACAATGATCTAACCAGTAATTATTCCACGCTCTATGGATTTTTGGAGGATCCTCGAATTCACTAACGCTCACCCAACTTAGGCTACAGTTGATGATATCATATAGCCCTGTAGGATGTTTTTTACTTTGTGCAGATATTTCTTTCGACCAGTATCCATGAGGATGCTGTTTCCTTAGTTCCTTCTTATACTCATTAAAAATTTTGTGAGATTTAAGGAATCTCTTAAATGCACAAAGATCTGTATACTCTTTAGCCATTATACATCTAATTTGACAATAATACGAAATAGCTTTTTAAAGCTTTTAACTATAGGCCCTAAAATAAAAACTACATAAGAATTAGGATTAACCCTGCAAGAATAGCTATCGCTAAAAATCCTATTCCTAACACTTGATATTCTTTGATTTCTTTCATATACTATATAAAAATCCTATTCTCTTTACTAAGTCATTGAATAGGTTCGAACTCCAGCTTATTAGATTCAGGCAAGATTTACTTAGTATGACTTAAGCCTCTGAAGCAAACGGTGACTATAGGAGTGATCAAACTTCTATAGTCTAGATATTACTAAAGCGTGTTGTTACACCTAAAGAAGTACTATAAGTATTGCTAGTTATAGTACCGTAAGTCATTAACTTACCTTCATTGTAGGGAATCCAGCTGCGGCTTTTCAGGTTCTTAACTTGACTTCACTAGCTACTTACTCTTATATTTCAGATTCCTGACTTCGAGTCTAGTCTTTCACCATTATTTAAGTATACCTACAGTTTTTATTTGAGGAGTAAACTGTGAAACTTATACCTCACCACATACTGCTACTCATCTACTCATTAAAGATAGCTACCTCCAAGCTCACTACTTTAGTAATAAAAATCCCTTCTCTTACCAAGTCATTGAGGAGATGAAAAATATGACTCTCGATTTGGGCAAGTACTTAATGATCCAGGTTATATCATTACAATTCGTAGCATCATCTGTTGTAGGAATTTCACCTAACTCACCTGGTAGCATCGTTACTCATTTAATGCTTTGGCTGAGCTGCTTTGTAATAATCATTACTCATTAAGATTCACTTGGTCTTTTACTTAAGCCCGAAAGCCATTATAGATAATCTCTATCTACCGAGGCAACCTTTATTTATACTCCCTGTTTACTCTGGAGTTGAATAATAGGGCGTAGAGCACCATACTCTATGCCTATTAAATTTTCCCTGGTTTATACCAGTATTTCTTGTTGTTATTGAACTTGATTTTCATTCGCAAATTGGGGTTGTATCAATTACACCTTCAAGACTCTCATCTTCTAATCTTGAGTAATCAAAATCAGGAGATTTAAGAATCTCAGGAACACATCTTTCTTGGAAAGCTTCGATAAGGGCAGGCTTATCAGCTATAGACGCTTGCTTAATTAGAAACACACATAAGTCTATAATAAGGAACAGCTCCTTTGAGACTTCATATTCCTTTCCTTTGTAATGGATTGAGTACATATATAATAGATTGAGTACATACTTATATCCTTTAGCTTAAACAAGCCAATTAAGTTTCCACATCTTAGATAATAGTCACTATGACCAAAGTCATCATAGAAATAGTGACAGTTACACTCACCAGTCTTAGCATACTTTTCTTTAGCTGCTTTGACTTCTTCCTCTGGAACTTCAATACATTTAGTTTCTGGACTTACCCATACTTCTCGGTATAATTATTGTTTCATTATGAAATTCTTTTGATTTTACCAAATTTCTCCTGATTCAGACAACACACCTTTAAGAAATACTTTTCCTACATGACTCGGTCTGTATAGCTTTCTCATATTAGGGAAATTTCCAACAAACATAGTAGTAGTTAGGACATTCCAGTCCGAAGACCATACATGTTCCTCACCATATTTTTCTCTACTTATAGCTTTCAGTACATTGTATATTTTAATACAATCTTCAGCTTCCTTCCTATGCTCAGTTTTTAACTGATTGTGAAGGGCGTTGTATAATTTGCTCATAGATTAGACCTTTTTACGGTACCTACCCAGATAGTGGATACAGTTGTGACAGTACATAATGTCTGTATGAGAGCATGACAAACACGGATTGTCATACTTTACTTTCGAAAAATCTACTTTCATAAAACTGTTTAGTTTAAAAATTACCCACTCCAGCATTTTCCAACTGGTATATCTCAAGACCTGTAATCTATAGTAGAAGAACTCTCTCTCTGATATAATCTACAATACTTAACGTCTGTGGAATCAGACTTTACTCCTGTTCCAGTACTGAGTAGCCTCTTCCTTAGTTGATTTGTACACAATCAGAGCTAAAGTCATCTACGTTCGTGTAGTAAGCAAGTAGTAAGTATCTTCGAAAGTGGGTAATTATATTATTGGCCTAACTCTTCAAATTCAGGAAAGAACCATAGGAGGAAGAATACGAATGCAGCTAAACCTATAAGTATTAAACCTATACTAAATATAGCTATAAATATCTCATAAGCAGCTTTATCTTCTTTCCAATATTTATAAATTATACGCCCGTCATTAGCTTTGTAACATTTCCATTGGATTTTAAGGCTAATGTAGGGGATACCCCAGAGTATAATCCAGAGTATAATGATTCTTACATATAAATGCATCTTGTGTGTTAGTTAATAATGGTACCCGAGGTGAGATTCGAACTCACAACCAGTAGATCCTAAATCTACTCGCACTGCCAGTTAGCGTACTCGGGCAAAATAGGACAAGTTATACTCCTGTCCTAAGAGTGGTTATTACTAGAATTGTTCGAGAGTTATTTTTCAGTGACAAATTTCATCGAAATGACGCTCTTCGATGTCTTTCATGCTTGCAAGCTTTGCAAGTTCACTCTTGATTTCGTCGAGATCTTGGGCAGTAACCTTAAGAGCTTTGTTAAGATTCGAGCCAATACGATTGTACATCTTCTGAGTAGCCTTCGACTCTGCAATCATCTGACCTTTCTTAAGGTCAAATTGATCTTCAGGAGCACATCGCGCAATACCACGTACAGTACCTGCGCTGTAGTTCAATCCCATGGTCTTTACGTGAGCAGTCATGACACAGACTACTACCTTTCCACTCTGGTGGAATTTGGTCTTTTGATAAATTTTCATAACTTATATTTTGATAAATTTTCATAACTTATATAAGGTGAACTACCCACGAACTGAAGATTCGTGGGCTTCTTGGGCTGAGTGAGCATCCTCACTCATATCTCCACAAGCGTAGATTTCGGTCGTTCCAACCGTATTTATGTTTCTGAAAGCGAATCTCTTGATGTTGTTAGCGGCAAGCAAATCTCTATCGTGTATTGAGCCACATTTGGGGCATATCCATTCTCGCATAGCAAGAGTAAGATTGTGATTGATATATCCACAAGTACACATCTTAGAACTTGGTTCAAAGCGACCAATGCGAAGGATATTCACTCCTCGTTCTTTTGCTTTATATTCCAATAGTGTGTTGAATGTCCCTATGGCAATATCCTCAAGTGCTTGAGCAAGGTGATGGTTTTTGACCATACCTTTCACATTCAAGTCCTCAAGACAAATAGTGTCGTAGTTGTTCACAAGATAGGAAGTAACCTTGTGCAAGAAGTCGTTTCTTCTATTAGTTACTTGCTCGTGTGCTAACGCCAACTTTCTTCTCGCTTTATCTCTATTCTTAGAACCTTTGTTTTTGTAAGATAGTGAGCGTTGAAGTTTTTTGACCTTATCGAGTGATTGCTTTAAGTGTTTAGGATTAGGTATTTCAGTCCCATCGGAAAGGACAGCGAATGTTTTAATACCGAGGTCTATACCAACTGCTTTGTTCTCGCAAATTGGCTTCATAGGCACATCGGGTTCATTCACTTCCACAAGAATTGAAACGAAATACTTGCCTGTCGCAGTTCTTGAAATAGTAGAAGATTTCACTATACCTTCAAATGTACGATGAAACTTAGTCTTGATACCACCCTTGAACTTTGGAATGAATATGCGACCATTTTCAAAATCTACCCTTGTGTTTTGAGGTATAGAGAAACTTTGCTTGCTATCTTTCTTAGACTTGAATCTTGGGAAACCTTTGTGTTCTCTAAAGAACTTAGTATAGGCTGAATCAAGATTGGCAAGTGAGGCTTGAAGTGAAAGCGAATTAACCTCTTTCAACCAACAATACTCTTCTGACTTCTTCATATTCGGCAAGTCCGCTTGAATATCGAAACGAGAAAGATTAGTTTTATCGGTTTGATATGCTCTCACTTTCTTGTCAAGAGCATAGTTATAGATGAAACGACAAGAACCAAGATGCTTTGCTATAAGCACCTTCTGCTCCTCGTTCGGATATAATTTATATTTGTATGCTCTGTATTTCATATTGCAAATATACAACAATTTAACAAAAACTACAAGAAAATATAAAAAAAGTTTTTGTGACGCAATTCATCCACACAGGCTAAAGACCTGTGGGATTTCTTGCTAAAGCAACTTTAAAAACCTGGGACAAGCTTCACAGCTAACCCAGGGTAAGAAATTTGAAACATTGACAGAACTTATAGTACAATAAGTTGTACCGGGAGTGGGATTCGAACCCACATGTCCCATTCGGAACGCAGCATTTTAAGTGCTGTACGGCTGCCATTTCGTCATCCCGGCCCGTTTACTATCGTTTTTTACCCCGATAATTATCTGTAAATGCATGACAATTTGGGCAAAGAATTTGTAAATTCTCAATTCTCAAATCGTCCTTTATACCATTAATGTGATGTAACTCTAACGCTATAGGTTTCCCTAACCATTCTGTTTGGCCACAACATTCACACTTCCATTCTTTATATCCTTCTCTGAGCAATCTCTTCTTTAAAAAATTTGTATTAGTCCAAGAAGAATTTTCTATGAGAATTTGATTAAGAGGAGTGGGAGGTTTTACAGGAGTATACTTACTACCTTGATTCCATGCTGCTCCTGTGAAATGAGAAGTATCTAAACCCAGTTGTTTAATATATTTCTTAATGGTATCATAATTAGCACCTCCTGCGTGGAGGTTAAGCTTTCGCATAACTTCAGCCTTAGATAAGCTGGTCTTAACTGCATTAATTAGTTGTTCATCTGTAAATTTACGTTTCATAAGTGTATTAATAATTAATACACAAAGATACGTAAAATATTTCAGATTACCAAATATTTTTACAGATTTATGACTGCTTATCTGACTGATGTCTGGTTAAAACAGCCCCATTTTCAATTGCTTCAAGGACTCTTTTAACACAGTAGTTCACAGTTTCATTGTGTTTACACTTACCAATAGGAGTGTTAAGTATACTAACGAGAGATACTAAACATTCCTGATCAGTAAGTTCATCTTCTGCTAAATAAGGTTCCATATTAGTTACGTTGAAGAAATACTGATGCCCATTCAGCAGGATGGTCAAAGTCAGCAGGATTCATATCGCGGCTCAGAGAATACTTATGCCAACAGTCAGGAAGCTTGTAATATCCTATGTCACATGTATCATGTGCATCAGGAATGTTAATGAAAAGTCTTGCAATGCAACCATATGTATAACTAAGGTCAATCTCCAAGATTAACTCGGTGTCAGGGGCAAGATCTTCTTCTTTAATTGAGTCCAGAATCAACTGTTGAGCTTCGTCAGTCAGAATCTCTGATTTCTTAAGGCGCTTTTCAGCATCCTTACAAAGGAATGTAATTGATTGTTCCATAATGTAAAATTTGAATGTTTGTACTCCCTACAGGATTCGAACCTGTGACCCACAGCTTAGCATCCCACATCATATTACTATGACCACTAATAAGTGTTGTGGGCTGGACTATCTCTTCACCATTTCAGGTGGAGCGCGTATAGTCTCTACGGAGTCTCTTGTGAGTGAGTTCCCTCGGGGTTGTCCTTTGAATTAAATTCAAATAGGATATTCCCCGATATAGCGCTCTTCACTTGCTCTGTTATTCCATGAAGTTGTATGTTTCGAGAAAATTTACCTTTGCAAGTTACAGAACAGCAAGTATAGATTCCTCGACCTTTGCCTAAATGAGTTTGTCTTTTCTCTCGTGCAAACTCTTTTCCACATTCTGGACATTTTAACATTATCATTTTTCTCCCTTTTTGAGCATGTAATCTTGCATGTTCAGCAGCTGTCATGAGCTGTAGGTTTTCTATGATATTATGTTTCTTATCTCCATCAATGTGGTGTACAACTTCATTATTATCAAGAATTCGACCAAGGTGATTTTCCATAATTATTCTATGTAAAAGAACATATCCATGTTTGTTAGCACATGGATGTTCTGGTACTATAGCATAAATGTAATCACCTTTACTCACAAGTTTCCTGATATTCCAAAGCAAGGCTCCTTGATTTTTAATATTGTTTTGCATAAAGGCTGTTGCTCTATCCTACTGAGCTAAGGGAGCCCGATTGTTAAGGTTGCGCAAAGAACAGATGTATATCCTCTTTTAGAATATAGGTATATTCTCCTATATCATCGATATAACGAAAGTTATTGCTTCCTACTATAACTTCTAATTCATATTCCTTACCTACTGTAGTTACAGAATTAGGACATTTGATACACTTTCGAGGACCTAGTGTAGTAACCTCAATAGGAGCTATAGTCCTTAGGAATATTATACGAGGACCTTCTCCTATAGCTCTACCACATTCACCTACATCTCTCTTATAGTTCCCAGTACATATACAGCCTGTGCCTGTCCTAAATACGCAATAATTTGTAGTATCTTCTGCTGCAAAGCACCATAGAGTTGGATGTGCCTCTGCAACTCTAAGCCAAGTATTACAACCTGCAGGTTTAAAAACTTCTCCTATCTTTCTCATAAATTACAGTATTTTTCATTAAAAAAGGGTAGGGCTTTCACACCCTACCCCTCGAAAGGAAGTGTTTGTGCTTCAGGATATAAGACCGACATATATCCTCAGTTACTAGCTGGTAATTATCTCAGGGTTTTATTTATAGTATATAGGAACCCTTTGCCATTACTAGGCAATAAACCTACTGGTTTATACTCACCAAGTTTTTCACTCCTCGGTCTCAGAGTGGTTACAATTACTCTTGTAGGATTTGAGTAGCTGCTTAATTTCTTCAGCTACTGCTAAGCATTCTTCTTGGATTCTTGCAGTTTCACGTAGAAGTCTTTCAAATTCTTCAGAAATTGTTTTCATAGTAGTGAAAGTTAAATAGTTAATATTACTAAATATACTTCCACTTCTCCCAATATGCGGAGAGTGAGGGATTCGAACCCCCGGTACGTTGCTGTACAACAGTTTTCAAGACTGTCACCTTAAACCACTCGGACAACTCTCCAGTTAATAAAAAGATAGCTATTTAGCTTCTTGCCTCAGGTTGCTATCAAGAGGAGCTCTTTCAATCTACTCTGCCATTTTCCTGCAGTAGCTACGTCACCTCACCTGCCATTCATGAATTACGTATTTATCCAATGGCTGTTGCTGTCTTAGTTACGCTTCAAGCAACCACTTTCTTTATACCTACATGAGACCTCTAACCTTCAGCTTATTCTGTAGATCTACTACAGCAGCTTCAGGGTCAGACATAGGTGTTGATTCGATAAAATCACTGTAGGATGCAACCCACTTGTGATCTTCAGGTAGGTAATCCAGGGTTACACCAACTGAATAGTCATTATCCTGGTCATCAGTAACCAGAATATTACCTTCACCATCCTTAGTACTGGGATAGAGTACAGGACAGGAAAGTAAGAGATCTGTGAGATTCATGATTACTTCAGATTTGCGTGAATTTCCTGGATCTTCTTGAACTGATTCTCCGTGAAAGAATTTTGAGCTTTCATATCCATGTAGAATCCCAGTTCAGCATCACTGATACCATGATTCTTATGGAGGAACTGCAACTCACGGAATGTCAGAAATCGACCAATGTCTTGAAGAACACGATCTCTAGTGAAGACATTCTTATGCTTCGCTAGATAGGAGCTAAGGAGCGGTATGCTCATTATCTCTAAATTCTGAATTTTTTTCATGTGAAGCGAGAAGAGTAAGTATTAAACTCTTAGGATTGAGAATAAAAGCAATAATCCATCCCATCACAATATCTATTACTCTCATAAGTAATAGTACTAATAATGGGATAATAATTAAAGCTAGTATGGATACTAATTCGAAAGGCATACGAATATCATCCAGAATAAGGCTGCAACCCACATGTAAAGCATGCGATCTATAGCCAGGGCATTCTTCTTCTTTTGGTACTTCTCATAGGTTGCTGTTGTACCTAAGCCAGGTTCATAGACATCCCTCGGGTTGTTTAAGGTTTGTACCAAGTTGTCCAGGAAGCAAAATGTTGCCACCAGGGCAAGGAGTAAAACGATCCAAATCATTATAAATCAGAATTAATGGTGATAGTGCCATGAAAGGCAGAGAATACGCTTTTTTCTAATACCATAACTTCCCCGATCTGATAGTCCGGACAACCAGTGTATAATACTACTCCCACAAACTCACTTTCATCTGTGTCAACCGCACCTTCACATTCATCTGTAACCATAAAAACTGCTAAGTTGTAGGTTACAATATCTCCTATGTTAAACTTAGGTTTATCATGAGAACCAATACTTACCTTAGTCATTTCTCGTAGATTTAAGTGTTATAGAGTCATTAGTACAATATACAAGGTCTCCCACCCCGAATATATTCAGGGCAGAAGGATCCTTGTATTTGAGAACTTTAACGGTGATCATACACTAATAGTGCTGGTTGTTAAAGTGATAGATAATCTTAGTATTAATAGGTTTATGATGCAGAGTATCCCACGTGGAAATAACCTGCATACGGCTGAATCGTTTGCCTTTACCTACATTACTGGGGCGTACTTTGTACATATTTGTACCACGTCGTGCAGATCGTGCTGCACTTGCTCCTCTTGCTTTTGACATGATAATGATGGTTTAGTTGGCCATCTTCTTGGCCTGGTTTAGAACGTAGTTGTTGAATGTTTTCTCCATGAATTTCTTGTAGGAGATAGGCTTCTTTCCTGCAAAAAACTTGCAGTTGTAGGAGAGTCGCTGAAACCCCGTATTCGTTTCGTCAATGCCAATCAGCTCCTGAAAGAGAGGCTGCTTAGTCTTGGGATTGGCGATGACCTTGTGGCTGTAAGAACAACCTTTAAGGTCTATGTTGAGGTCAAAACGCATCTTCGGCGATGCTTTTCCTGAATTGGGAATAATGGTAAGCATAATGATTTGTGTAATTAAATGTTAGTGATTGTGTAATAAATTATTAAAAAAATTACTGCATCTGACTTAGTTAACTGCTTCCCATTAGAACTATCTGCCGCATTAAAGGGGTGACGCTGGCACTGGTATCTCACGAAGTATACCGAGCTGATAGACTAATGAGTTGTGTTCTACATTGACTCCAGATTGTATGTCTTATGAGCCATTATCCAGGGACTGCTACATTCAAAGCAAGTTTAAATAATTTGGATCTAGACAGTAATAATTTGCTAATTTCTCAAAAAGGCAGGCATCTCTGAGATGTTTACCAATTTGCCAAAGACTCTGATGTATTCACCAGCCTTAATACGAGGTCTTTTAGGACGCTTGTACTTGCTGAGTGCTGATAATACCAAAGCTTTCTTAGCAACCGTAGAATAGGCTAATTTAGCCCTTTTTATAGGTCGCATGGCTCACAATCGTTCCATTATGGTTACGGTTGATGCCCTTTTCGATACGACAGAGGACGAACTGCCGACATTCTTGCATCCTTGATACAAGTCCGTGATAAATGAAATATTTCATCTCTTAATAGAGATTAAGTTCTGTAGAATAGTACAGCTATAATTTCTGCTATTAACCCTATTACAGGAATAAATGCACAAAACTTAATCCAGTCAGGTATGTTATACTCGGCTAAATTAATCAACGCACATAGCTGTAGACAATACATTAGGAATAGAAATAATAATATCATAGAATTAAAATTTAGTGGGCCTTACCGGGCTTGAACCGATAGTCTCCTGATTATGAGTCAGGGGCATTGACCAATTTTGCTAAAGGCCCTAAATTAGTTCCTGTAGGGAGATTCGAACTCCCCTGTCCATGCTACCACAAATAGGTACAATGTGATAACATGATTCTCCTATATTACTCAAAGTTAAGGGTGAGTAACTATCAGGAATCCTTATGTCAAGGCAAAATTATTACCTCGGGCAATGAGGCAGCTATGACAATTAGTCATACACCGACCGCATTTCAAGCCCAGCTATTGCAGTTAGCCTACCTGTTTATCATTAATATCTGCAAACTATTAATATTATCAGGTAATATTCATCTTAGACACTATAATCAGCCTTTGATGATATAAGATTGTGCATACCGCCTATGTGAGACAGTTAAAAGTGCCAAATACGGTTTAAAGAACGTGGACAGTATGCACCAGTAGGTAAACATTTCTCAATGGATACTACTGTTTATTATTTCTCGTTAACATAAGATATTCTTTTCTTGAAATATAGGGAGCACTATTAGGTTGAGTTTTACTTAGCTTAGCTTGAATCCGTAATACCCAATAAAGCTGCTTCTCAGTTAATGGCTTATTATAGGATAATTTAGCCAAAATACTTGACAAAAACTCGTATTCCCATTTGCTTAAAATATGATAATATTCATACAATTGCTCAATATAATCCTTGTTAGTGGGAATTAAAGTTGCTCCTATAGAGTTAAGATGTGCTCGGGATCTTGCCCTTACAAAATCACTATCTATAATGTTATATAACATGATGTTATGAGCACAATCTTTGCCTATACGAAGCAAATTCCCATTGAGATTATTCTTTATGACAACAATCTTATGTATGTAGTGAGTACCACAAATACATTTAAAATCATTGTTTAAAGAATACTCTAAACTGTGTCTACTCCACTCATTTAGTGCAAGATTAAAATCTTTCTGGTTGACACTATGTGAAAGTAAAACTGCTTTAAATTTATCAGATTTGCTCATAACTTTAAGTTATAAAGTGAATATTCTGTGAAAAACTCATAGACTCTATTATTATAAAGCCTATGAGTTATTGTGCCTGGATAAGGGATCAACCTACACCAGGCTGGGGCGTTATTGACATCGGGCAATATCAATAACTGTACTCATCATTAGGGCTTGATAAGTACACTATTTAAGAGTTAGTGAACAAATTCCATACAGTATATCATCAGCTATTAACACATAGTTTTACATAAGATTAATACGAAAATGATTCTAAGGTATGAAATTTTGACTGAAATATTCCGAATGAACAGTTACTCCAAAATATATTTTGAGGCCGTAAAAAGGCCCTTAAAATGCGAAATAAGGGTATTGGGGAGATAATACCTCACTCTACTCTACACACATTTGAGTAAAAGGGAGTAAATTACTCCTCTTTAGCCAATTGAATAATAGCCTTAGCAGCGGGATAAGTATCTTCCCAGCAGTAATACCTAATGACAGGAATGTCTATAGCATCCCAAGCCGTAGGTTTATCTGCTCTACCAAAGATTGCCACAGCGATAATATTCCAATCCTCATTGCAGACTACGAGATTAGCCTTGAGGTCAGGATTAGAAGCATCGGTGTACTTATGCACACATTTAAGGCCAGCATTTCTACAATGCCTGTACACTTCTGCAGCCAATTGACCAGAAGTGTTGATGTAAGTAGGATTACTTCTCATACCCAAAGATTAAAAGTTTGTTAAAGATCTCTCACGTGTGTAATATAAAGAATTACTACTTCGTAGTAATTTAATCTATAGATAATAATTACGAAGTAATTACTTTATATATACGTGCGAGAGGATCTACCTCTCATCTCCCAGATTTATCACGGTAATGCATACTCTGCGGAGATATTAAAAATCTCCCCACACCCAAATGATGAGTGTGAGGAGAAAGAAGTGGCCTACTTCAGAGCGAAGTTGACCTTTCCCGAATTCAGAGCTTCGAGAGTACTGGTGGCGACTACGACAGCATCGCCAGGATTGTAGGCAACCATCGAGACCTGGATGCGATCTTCGTCATCCGTCCAGACAGTCATGCGGGCATTCAGACCCTTCTTGAAGTCCGTGATGGTCGGAACCTTACCGTCGGTGAACGTGTTGGTGAACACGAACTGACTGCGAGGCGTGTCATCCCCTTCAACCTTGAAGAAGATACGACGCCGGCGAGGATCCTCAACGGGATTGCCCTGCTCGTCACGTACGAACTCACGATCACCAGTGGGCTCACCATTGGCATCGAGTTTTGCGGTGGACTTGAAGACCGGCTCGATACGAGAGATCACGATGTCCAGATCCGTCTCGTCCTTCCGAAGATTCACCGCATACAGCTTGCCGAGAATATCAGCTTTTGCCATAACTTGATAAGTTTATGATACGTTGTAACCTGCTTTGTGTCGGTGAGGCTACGATTATACCGAGAGGTTTCCGTAACTACGGTGCAAGATGCACTGACCGTTCGGTCCTCCGAAGGCTGGCCGGGTCGCTGGCTTTAACACTCCTCAGAAACCTGACGGGGGGAGAACCCCAAAAGGGAGCTGGGAGGGGGCCTAAGTGGGGAATATGTCACCCTCAAACATTTTCTCCGGAAAAAATTTTTATTGTAGAAAAAAAATTTTATTTTATAAAATTTGGAAATATGGGAAATTTTTTGTATATTGCAAAAGTTTTAAATTCACTTTATGGGCAAGAGGAATAATTTAGAGAAGGTAATAGATACTCTAAGGAAGGAGCAGTCTAGAGCCAGGGAGTTAAGTAGTCGCAGTACTACTAATGGAGAATTTTA
>ENA-ORTF01000109-ORTF01000109.1-human-gut-metagenome-genome-assembly--contig:-NODE-109-length-105688-cov-10.648860_pt1 | contig 105688 bp, 107 predicted proteins | sample MGYA00241908_ERZ509180 | MGnify/ENA primary metagenome ERZ509180 (study PRJEB26280, sample SAMEA2338814) | human gut metagenome | biome: human gut; feature: human-associated habitat; material... | reverse complement strand
GAAAGGAGCTGTCCCTAGTACGAGAGGACCGGGATGGACGCACCTCTGGTGCACCGGTTGTCGTGCCAACGGCACAGCCGGGCAGCTAAGTGCGGAACGGATAAACGCTGAAGGCATCTAAGCGTGAAACCGCCCTTAAGATAAGATATCCCATCGAAAGAGTAAGACCCCTCAAAGACTATGAGGTTGATAGGCCTATGGTGTAAGCATGGTGACATGTTCAGCCTGCAGGTACTAATCGGTCGAGGGCTTGACCTTATTTCATCTCTTCTGATTACGCTTCTCTGTTACTTCCTTTATTCAATTTTCAGGGTTTGATAAAAACAAATCCCCAACATTCCGCAAGGAAATGCACCATTAGCTCAGTTGGTAGAGCAACTGACTCTTAATCAGTGGGTCCTGGGTTCGAGTCCCCGATGGTGCACCAAACGGCCCGTTGGTCAAGTGGTTAAGACTCCGCCCTCTCACGGCGGCATCAGGAGTTCGAATCTCCTACGGGTCACCAAAGAGAGTTGGAAAGCCACCTCTCGGGCATAGTCGGTACAAATAGCTATGAGGTTCCACCTGTTCCCATTCCGAACACAGAAGTTAAGCTCATACACGCCGAAGATACTAAGATGGCGACGTCTTGGGAAAATAGGGCTGCGCCGACACCCTTTGTGTCAGCAGCTAAGTTATTACTTAGCTGCTGATTTTTTAAAGGGCCATTAGCTCAGTTGGTCAGAGCAACCGGCTCATAACCGGTCGGTCCTGGGTTCGAGTCCCCGATGGCCCACCAATTTTACTTTTAGGGGTATAGCTCAGCTGGTAGAGCAGTGGTCTCCAAAACCACGTGCCGAGGGTTCGAATCCTTCTGCCCCTGCCATGATTAGTCTGTAAAAACGACGTACTAAAGCCGTTTTTACAGACTTTTTTTATGAGGCAGTGATCTGTCCGTTGTTTGTCCGTTTTTTCTGAAATACTGAAAAACGATGGTTTCATCTGAATTTCTGACCGTCTGTATTGTCCGTTCCGAGAATGCAGTCTGCTACACTGTCCATTGCCATAGCTTGTGCTTTGCGGAACGAGTGAGCATAGATCTTCAAAGTCGTTGTAGCATCATTGTGTCCAAGGCATGCCTGCACAGTTTTTACATCAACACCTTTAAGGATCATGATCGAAGCATTAAAGTGACGGAACGAATGAATATTAACGAATCGTAATCCTGTTCTTTTGCAGAACTTTTCATAGAATTTGTAGGGTGACCGCAAGCCCATAGGCTCTCCATTGATTTTATTAAACAGACGGTCGTTTTCTATCCATTTGGAACCAATAGAATCTTTGTAATCATTCTGCATTTTTCTGAAGTCACGCAGTTTTTCAATAATTACATCGGGAACCTTGATAATGCGTAAGCTGCTGTTGGTTTTAGGCGTATCTGTATATATACCCTTTTCCTTTGTCCATGCAGATGTCCTTTTGACAGATATCAGATGATTATCCCAGTCAATATCTTTCCATTCCAACCCAAGCAATTCTCCTCTGCGAAGCCCTGTGAAAAAAGAATATAACGTATTTCAGGTTGGCTTCGCTTTCCTTTTCAAAAAATGAAAGCATTGACTGCACCTCTTCCAAGGTGTAAACAGTACGTTCTTTAGCAATAAGTTTGGGCAAAGTAACATTGCGGCAAGGGTTGTTCTGTATCATCTGCATTTTGACCGCATAATCAAATACAGTTGAAATAAAAGTTACATAATTTCGTACTGTTTTCGGAGCAAGTCCTCCTTCCGGTATAGGCATATCTGCTTTGTCGTTGGCTGTTCCGTTTCCTGAAAGTACAGATACAAATTTCTGAATTGTTCTTATAGAGATCTTATCCAGTCTCATATGTCCCATATTGGCATATACACGCTTTTTCAATGCATTGTATGTACGGATAGTCTGTGTTTTCAGGTTAATAGATGCATAATCGCAGAACCATTGTTCAGCAAAATCTTCAAACTTTGTTGAAGCGGTAAGATAACCATTGTTGCACGCTTCCTCAAAGAGCACGGTCTGACGTTTCAGTTCCTTTTCAATCTGCTTTGCTGTCATCTTAGGGTCAGGCGTCCATGTCATGGAACGTTCTATTTGTTTGCCGTTAACATTATATCCTTGCGATGTTCTGATTTGATATGAGTTTCCTCTTTTTCTTATTGTTGCCATAATCTGAATCCTCCTATTTCAGATCTATGACACTTCTGTATTTATATATTATCGCTTTACTATCATAAAGCCAAGCTTGCTTACAGAAAAAGTCATATTATTGTTCTACAATTTTTCGTTCCCAATGCAGATATTGCACCGGGAACATTTTTATTTATCTGATGTTATTTATGTAATCAAAAAGCGTTGCTTTACTGATAAGTATCTTTCCACGCTTACCATTACCTGTTCGGATATACGGAATCTTTTTCTGCGCTACAAGCTGACGTATGGTATGCTCCGATAAGCCGGTTATTGCTGCGGCACACTCTTTTATCGTCAGCATCTCAAAAGAACTTTCAGTATTTTTCTTAGCAGGTGATTCCTGATGATTATCATTGTCATCAACAAGCTGTGACAACAGCGCAGCAATCTGCGCAATAATTTCGTTTTTATTTTTCTCCATAAACTTCTCCATTTATCTCAGGCAGATATTCTGATTTTTCAATTTCGGCAATTTTTCTGATTTGTTTAAGTGAATCACCGCAGCAATAAAATGCTCTTGTGATTTTCCTCAGCTCATAAAGATCATATCTTTTCAGATTTCCCTGAACAGCAATTTTGCGAATGAACCTACCTTCAGGAATTTTCAGATATGCAGCTTTTTTGCAAATAGACTCGTATTCACTTTTTGAAAATCTCAGATGACGCATGATATTTCTGCTCATGGAATTTCACACTCCTTGACAATTTCAGGAATCGGAATGCGGAACCTTTCTGTGAAACTTTTCAGAATGTCAAGCTGCGTGCTCAGAGCGTTGATGTTTTTGACGCTTATTTTTCTGTAAATGTTTATTTCTTTGGCAATAGCGTTCAGTTTGTTCCCAACCATTCGGAAACTTATCAGATTGTCATGCAGCGACAAAAGGTCATACCGGAGAATATTGCCGTTCACAGCGGTTCGGCGTATGTATTCGCAGATGCTCACATTTGATTTTGCGGCTTTCCTTCTGAGAATATCATCTTTCTTTTCATTTAATCTTATATGCTTTTCTATATATCTTTTAGCCATAAATATAGCTGCTCCTTTCATAAATCATGGGGCTGGGGATATGCCTCAGAAACGATTTTGTGGGATGCAAAATTTACGCTTGCTATCTTCCTGACCCGCCATACCTTGCAATATTGTTGCATCTCTTCTTTCAACACGTTGCAAGCTATCTCTTTCCAAGACCGAAAATACCCTTGCTGACCTTTGCCGCAGCAAGTGCTTCTTTCAGTTCGGAGCATTTATCTTTAAGTGCTGTTATCTCAGATTTCTGACTATCGCAAAGCACCTTTAATGATGCTATCTCACGTTCCAAATCTGAAATGCGGCTGTTCTTTTCATCAACTAATGCAGTAATATCGGATATACGATTTTCCAGCTCACTTATGCGTTTGTCCTTTTCTTGAGATAAGTGAAAATACATGTTCGAATCTGACCTAAAGCTTTCCGAAGCAGTCTTTTCTTTCTGCATCTGACTTTCAATTGCAGAAATATGTTTCTGTAAATTTTCATTATCCGAAACAAGCAAAATATTCTGTATTCGCAGTTTGTTGTTTTCTTCACAAGCCGAATTATACATTTCCGTTGAAATTTTCTTAGGTTTCAGAAAATTGACTGCGTTATCATCAAGTATTTTAACTCCATTGTTGTTTTTGGAAATATGATTTTTCAGTTCTTTTTCGTGTCTGCGGATTGTGGCATAAACGGCCTGATGCGAAATATGATACATTTTGCAAAATTTATTTATAGTCACTTCCTTTGTATATGCCGCCCCGAAAACCGCAGCTGCACGGAGCCAGAACCGCACCCTTGCCGCTCATGAACCGCAGAAGTATAATGATAGTGGCACACGGAAGTGTGACTACTAACATTAGGAGGTCCTGATATGATAGATTATCGGGAAATATTGCGGCTTCATAGCCAAAATCATAGTCAAAGGCGAATTGAAACCAGCGTACACAGTTCGCATCAGACAGTAAAGGCAGTATTGGAGAATGCTGCCAAGTATGGTATCTCATGGCCGCTTGATGATGATATGACAAATGAAAAACTTGATGAGATTCTGAACAACTCTGCAAAAAAGCATGGATTCATTCCTTATGCCGAGCCGGACTATGCCTACATCCACAGGGAGCTTTCCAAGAAGGGCGTAACACTTACCTTGCTCTGGAGCGAATACTGTGAGCGTTGTTATGCAAACGGAGATAAGCCGTACATGAGCACGCAGTTTGGTGACAAATACCGCAGCCGGGCGAGAATCACTAAGGCTACAATGCGTATCAATCATAAGCCGGGCGAAACTATGCAGGTTGATTGGGCAGGCGGAACTATACCCTACTATGATTCGGTAACGGGCGAAGAATACAAGGCATATCTGTTTGTTGCTGTGCTCCCGTGCAGTGGCATAATTTATGTGGAAGCGTGCACGGATATGAAGCAGGAAAACTGGCTGCTTTGCCATGTTCATGCCTATGAATACTTCGGCGGAGTTACAAAAATTCTTGTTCCGGATAACCTTAAAACAGGTGTTACAGCCAATACACGCTATGAAATACAGCTGAACGCAAGTTATCGTGAACTTGCAGAATACTACGGAACAGCTATTGTTCCCGCAAGAGTTCGTAAGCCGCAGGATAAAGGACTTGTAGAAAAATCTGTCGGATTTTCAACCACATGGATCACAGCGGCACTTCGTGAGCAGAAGTTCTTATCGTTTTCTGATGTTAAAACAGCTGTTGCGGAGCGCCTTGAGGTTATCAACAACAAGCCGTTTCAGAAACGACCCGGCAGCCGCAGAGAAGCATATGAGAATGAAGAAAAGGAGTTTATGCTTTCTCTTCCTGCACATCCATATGAGCCTGCAATATGGACTTAGGCTGCTGTCGGAAACGATTATCTCATAAGTGACGGCCGCAACAAATACTCTGCACCCTTTGATCTGATCGGCGAAAAGGTTCAGATCCGTCTTACGGAGAATACGGTTGAGGTCTATTTCAATGGAAGCCGAGTCACGTCACATAAAAGGCTTGAAAAATACAGTGTTCAGCCCGTTGTCAATCCCGATCATATGCCCGAAAACCATCGTAAATATCCGCGGTACAATGCAGAAGAATTCAGGCGTTGGTCTGCAGATGTGGGTAAATGTACCGAAAGCGTTGTTAAGCATTTTCTGGAAACGGGCAAGGCTCCCGAGCAGGGGTACAAGTCCTGTGTCAGTCTTGTAAAACCGGGTGAAAAATATAGTAAAAAGAAGCTTGAAAGCGCCTGTGAAAGAATGATCCCGCTCTCGTCTGCACCGTCGATCCGTACAATAACCACCATTCTCAAGAACAGCAGACAGCCGTCGGAAAATATTGATGCAAAATCTGATGCCGAGGACAGTTGCAATAAATATGGCATTACCCGTGGAGCCGCATACTTCAGAAAGGGAGGTGCGGACAATGAATGATATATCCACAGTGCAGCGTTTGCGCAGCATGAAGATGAACGCTTTTGCCTCTGAACCGGAACGTCAGCTTGCGGATAATGCTAACTTTTCAAGTCCTGGATTTGAAGAACGTCTGGGATTGCTTGTTGACTGCGAATGGAACCGACGTCAAGCGAATAAGCTTAACAGATATATACATAATGCACGCTTTTCAGAGAGCAACGCTACTATTGAGAGCATTGAATACCTTGAGGACAGACACCTTGACAAAAAACAGATATTACGTTTCTCCACTTGCAAATACATTGACGATGGGCATCATATCATTCTCAAGGGTGCATCGGGGAATGGAAAGACGTATATTGCCTGTGCTCTTGGCAATTCTGCCTGCCGTAAGTTCAGGACAGTAAAATATATCCGTATGCCTGAACTGCTTGATGAACTTACTGTTGCTAAAGATAACGGTGAATTCAAGAAGGTGATTGACGCATACAAGAAAGTTGATCTGCTTATCCTTGATGAATGGCTTATCCGCAGGCTTACACCTGCAGAATCGTACATTATGCCTGAAATCGCCGAGGCTCGCTGCAAAAGGTCAATGATCTTCTGCACACAGTATGAACCCGAGGGATGGTATGAAAGGATCAATCCTGATCCCGAAAGCGAAAGCCCCATTTCAGAAGCAATCATGGACAGGATCATTCACAACTCATTTATTATGCCGATAGACGGCAGGATATCAATGCGTGAACGTTATGGAGTATCATCGGAGGTTGAGTCATGACGGTGAATGAAGTCATGCTCGATGAACGCTATTCATGGTTATTTCTGCATTGTCAAAACGTTTCCGCTGCAAATGCTGAAATCCTTGAATTGTTTTCTGAAGAGCCTGTTGATGAGCACACCTGGGCGGAGCAGGATATTACCGAGCAGATTAGAATGATCGTTCGCAAGTATGAATAATTAAATGCTGTGGGTCTGTCCGGTGCTGATGTACCGGGCAGGCATATGCTGACTAATATGTTGGGTAATGTTGATGCACTTTGACACTGCGGTTCTCAAGCGGCAAGGGTGCGGTTCTGACTCCGTGCAGCTGCGGTTTTCGGGGCGGCATATACATCCTTCCTCCTTTCGGTACTTTTTATATGTGCGGTACTCTTATTCCGGTATCATATCGGTACATTTCATTTGTTTAGGATTTTATGACTTGCTTCTTTATTGGTATCACTTCTTTCATTTTGATGCGGAAAAATTTTTTTTGTCCGCTGAAATTATTATATCATAAAGAATTTTCAAAAATCGCAGCTCTCTTTCGTAGCGGAAACATCGCCAAAATGCGCCAAACGTTGCGAAACGTTCTCAAACGTCACCTGAAATGCAGAATATCTTATATTTGTTAATGACTTAGACTTAAAATTTGCGTGCCTGAATATTTTGTAAACTGTTATGCGGTATTGTGTTATTTTGTATCAGGCGGTTTACTATAAAGTAGGATGCAGTTTATAAATTTTGCCTATAAACTAAAACAAAGCATTGAAGATTTACGACCTTCAATGCTTCGTTTTTATGGCTATTTGATTGTATTATCCAACCTTTGAGCGTTCTATAGGGAGATACTAAATTTTATTTACAGCTGAGCTAGTTTGTTTTTTATTATATCCAGACTCTTGAAACCACTATGTTCGGACGAAAAGTCAGAGATTATTTTTTGCATTGTCTCTGAACTCCAATAAATTGTTAATTTTCTTTTGGTGCGAGTGATTGCTGTATAAAAAACCCCTTTTGTTATTTTTTCAGAATTAACACTGGGAATAATCACTTTTACAGAATCATATTCTAAGCCTTGTGCTTTATGAATCGAAACAGCATATGCCAACTGAAAAGGTATGATAGTCTTCTTTGCGTCTTCCTCATTTTCAATTTCGTCCTCGTCAAAAGCATATACAATAAGTTTGATGCGAGTTCTTTCACCTATGGTATCAATATACTCAATTTGGTCTGATTTACATTGTTGTTCAGTAATTATAGTTTCAACATCAATAGTAAATGCTATTTGATCGTCTGTCTTTTCTATGTCTACAATAATTCCTTTAAGGTTATTATAGAGGTATGTGAAACGAGAGTTATCATTAAAAAGGATTTTGTCTCCCTTTTTAAACCTCCAGCCTTGCCATATTATAGCTTCACCATTTGGATTTGCATTTTGAAAATAACTGTTTATATTATTTAACCCAAATTTTCCGTCATAGTTTAAGCACAGAACAACTTCATCTGTTACATTAGAAGTAAATATATCTGATCCTATTTCTTTTGAAAAGGGTCCATCTATGACAAGCTTTTCGGTGATCCTAACATCATTGTTCCTTACTTCTTCCCATAGACTCAGTAGGCTTTCTTCCTTGGTTCGCCAAGTATCAAGTAATTCAATATTAGCACCATGTGTAGTTATGATGTGCTTGGCATAATAAAACCAGTTACCAAAATCTATTGATTCGATTTGATTGATGTCTCCCGCTAATACAATTAAGGAATTTTCACTAATCTTATTCACAAATTTAAGCATAGTAAAATTATCAATTATACTGCATTCATCTACAAATATTATATCATAATCCGGCAGCTCAACTTTTTTTGTAAAGCTGTCAAAGCTTATAAAATCTGAATTATTGCCAGGATTTTCAATACGCCTTCTAAGGTGTTGTATCGCATTATGTGTTTTGGTAAGAAAAAGTTTCTTAGACTTTGGCATAAGACTCGAAATATAGTTAATGAGGGTTGTTTTACCTGTTCCGGCTGCACCATATATAAGAAGTAGTTTGGAATTAACAAAAGCATACTTTATTGCTTTCTGCTTGGATACATCAACATTATCAAAAATCGACTTATTATCCCTAATGAATTTGGCATTTAATTCTTTTTGCCCTTTAATTCCGTTTTGGGAAAGTTCTAACAGCTTTCGCAGTATTTGTAATGTTGTGCTTTCATATGAAGCAATGGTAACATATTCTTGTTCATGCAGTATATTAAACCCTTGACGTGTTTCCCACGCATCTAAATACTCATTATATGTAGCTATATCCGTATCAGATGCGATTTCGCTGGAATTAAAATATATTTCGCCAGAATTCTTGATTTTGTTTTTTAAAACCAGATACGGCGATATAGTTTTTAATTGCGCTGTTCCAGCTACACTCAAAATTTTTGCCATATTACCATTGCTTGTCTTGCTTCCTGCATAATTAGCCAGATAAGGATTCTTTTCAAATGGGAAACACTTTTTGGCAAAATAAAATGGTATTTTAGGCATAGGAGAATTAAATTGATTTGGTATAACATCAGATATTCGGTCTTCACGCATATTAATCAAAAGAAATCTTATGGTGTTTTTTCCGAATGTGTCACACTCGCAAGAAAAATATTTTCTTAAAGCTTCAATTACCGTTTTGAAATAACAAGTATTAGTGTTTTTATAAATACTATCGACTACTTCATTAAAGCTTATTTCTTTTAAATCAATAAGATCCAGAAATGTCATGCCAGTGCTTGTTAGAAAAATCATCAATTCAGAGTATTCACCATAGTTCTTACTTATTTTTAAATTAATGTTTAGTATCCTTCCAAGTTTGATTAAACAAGCAGGTGCAATGGATACCCTCCAGTTTGTGATGATTTTTATATTTGAAGCAATACCCCATAAATCAATCGTTGTGTCGGTATAGCCAATATTAATTGAATAAGCAGTTGAAATATTCTGCTTTGAATAAACAGTTATTCTATTAAATTTAGTAGCATATTTATTGGCTAATTGCAAGGTGATTTCATAATAGCGTTCGGTGCCAACATAAAATGGTGTTTTCTTTTGAACATAAAAACGTGTGCTTTCCAAAGAATGAGGTGATAAATCCGTAGATTCAATAGCTTTTGCAACTATGTTATAGTACTCATTGTCAAGTTGGTCTGTGTTAAGTGGGAACTTTTCAAGATTTTGAAGAATAGATATTCTATTGTTATCCCAGAAGTATTTTCTGATCTGCCACATGAAGTTATAGTATTTTAACATTAAGCGTTCAGATTGACCTTCTTCCGGAATTCGGCAATCAATATACTTTAAGCATCGTAAGAAATTGGCAAGATATTTAGTCCTCAAATTGAGTTGAGCTTGTTCATATGCTAATTGAAGATTTGGCTTTGTGCATCTAAGATTATAAGAGTTTTGTAATAATGCAGCTCTGCATAGGTCATTTAATCTTGGTAGAATATCTTGAGATATTTCATCTCTGGTTGCACTACGGTTTTCTATTGTATCAATACTTCTAACGATAGACTTATCGCAAGCCATTACAATTCTTTTGATATCATCAAGATTAAGCTGAGTTGAACTAAGCTTATTTACAAATGAATGATGTTCAATTATACGATCAAGTTTTTTACAAAAATCAATAATACTTTCATCGGTATTAAAAATTTCCTCTTCTGCCTCAAAAGCAACAGTTGTACTACCTTTGGAAAAATCAATCGAGTTTATATAGTCCACTGACATATATTTCCAGAAAACACGTTCATAGCCTCTTTCATCGGGCTCAAGAACAACAAATAATATACCTGGATCAATATCAACATTTGCTGCTATAGTTGCAGGAAAACCGAGACTTTGCAATGTATACTTTATCTTTCCATCATCTTCTTTATATGAGTGAGTACCTTTTATCTGAACAAAGAAAGTCTGTTTAGGACGTCTTGATACATCAGGATCAGGAACATATTCAAAGGTGCCATCAATATTAGGCCATTTATCGCCTGATGCAAATAGCGGATTAACACGACCTTTTGAACGGAGAAAGAATCTCAGCGTAGCAACTGCAGCTTCGTCCTCTGCTGATCTTTCCGTATGCGTTTTTATATGCTTTTCTATTAGTTCTTTGGGCTGATCTAACATTTTTTACTCCTTTCTCTGCCTAAGGCAAACAATCGCATCATTCAACCGTATTATAATAATCCAGTCTTAAATCATTAAGTTCTTTTCGTACAGCCCGCCAATCCTTCATGTACAAATCCATATATGAAATAAAAACTGAATTATGTGTACGTTCCTTTAAATGGAGAAGTTCATGCAATATTACATACTCTAAACACTCGATTGGTTTCTGTGCAAGCTGTAAATTAAACCATAGTTTTTTCTTCTCTGTATTACAAGTTCCCCAGCGAGTTAACATATATTTGGTTTGCCAAGAATCACAGTATAGCTCGGTAAGCCTTTCCCACTTCGGAAGTAATCTTTCAATTTCCGCTTTTAGTAAGATACGGTACTGCTCTCGCACATAGTTTTCTCTTTGCTTTACTGTACTTTCTTCACGCATAGAGAGTATTACCTTATCTCCTTTTATTTCAAATCCGTTCTTTTGTGAATTAGGCTGAAAGGATAGATAATATTGTTTTCCCCATATGAAAAGCGTTTCTCCGCTTACATACTGACGTTTAGTGCTTCTTGCCTGATGTTGAAACTTTTCAATCTGTTTTTTGATCCAAATAAGATTTGTTCGGGCATATATTTCTATTGCCTTATCATCAATAGATGCCGGAGCAGAGATAACGACGTGTCCATCAGGAGGCTTGACCTGAAGATGCATATTCTTGATATTCTTTTTATGGATATCAATAGGTATGCCAGAAATCATAATTGTCATATATTAGTATTCCTCCTGCTTTTCGATGATTTTAAATAATCTTTCGACTTCAGAATCATCATTAAGAATAATGAATAAAGCTTTCTTTATTCTGTTTTCTTTTATAGGATCACCACGGAATCCGCTCATTTTACTGCTAAGAACAGCATTATGGAGTTTGATTGCTAATATTTCATTACCGTCAGTATTATCGTATAGAGCTTGCAAAGCCTTACTTTTTCTTATGCTTTCAGGATAGTCTTCATTTTGTTCCGGATGTTCAACATTTTTAGCAAGTTTTATTTGTTCCTCAAGGAGTTCCTTATAAGAGATAACGCCTTGCTTTCTTTTTTGAATCAGCTCATCCAGTATTGCTGACATCTTTTCATAATACTTAGGGTTGACCGCAACTTTTTCTACCATTTTACGACGAATATTATTTTCAATCGCTTCAGCTGCTCCTTCTTTTTTATCTGAGGGAGCATTTTCATCAGTCATGGTTTCTCCCTGTTCTGCTACGAAATCAAGCAGTGTTAGATCATCGAACTCACCGATTTTAACGCTATCTGAAGCTGTAATATAGTTGTCGATCAATTTACGCATATCCGGCTCATAAGCTTTAAAATCCAAGAAGTCTCCGCTTTTATTTCCGATTGTCTGTTTCAGCTCAACATAGAATTTTACTTTTTCATCGTATGCAGATACTTCTTTGGCAGTATAAATATCAACCATGTATGGCTTGGCTTCAGCAAATGCACGAACTAAACCGCTTACAAGCTTATAAAGCCTTTCTCTGAGACGAGAATAGATCTCATCAGTTTCTTCGCTCATACCGGATTCTCCGCAGAAATAATGCATATACTGTAAATCACCCTTTGGAGCTTCTACGCCTTCGCATAGTTCTTCCAACTGATCGTACACTTCATTGAAATGCTTGATTGCTTCAGCGCTTCTATCTTTGATAAGTCCATCGACATCTTCCGGATCATAGTTTTCAAATGCACCCGATGTATAGGTGTTCATCGCATTCTTTAAATCTCCGAAAAGCTGCTTATAATCAACAATATATCCAAATTCCTTTGTATCACCATCCAGTCTGTTAACACGGCAAATGGCTTGGAACAAACCGTGATCCTGCATACTCTTATCAATATACAGGTATGTACACGGCGGAGCATCAAATCCTGTGAGGAGCTTATCAACCACAATGAGCAGTTTCATATTTGCAGGCTGGTTGATAAATTTATCTTTTACATCCTTTTCAAAATCCTCAACCTTTTTCTGAATGGAAAGTTTTTCCGGAAGATTATCAGGATCAAGTCCTAACATACGGAGATATATCTCGTATTTTTCAAAAGTTTCAGTTTCATCATCGGCACTTACAGTATCAGTTCTCAGATCACCGGCTTGCGGAGTGTAAGAGGATATGATGGCACACTTTTTGAAACCTCTCTGCTGGAAGATCTCATAATACTTGCAAGCAGTATAGATCGAATCTGCGACAAGAATTGCGTTTCCGTTGCCATCCATAAGGCGTGGCTTTAAATCAAAATCCTGAATTATATCCCAAGCGACACGTTCAAGCCTTGAACGGGAACTATAGATTTTCTGCATACTTGCCCATTTCTCTTTCAGCTTTGCTTTAGCTCTGCTTGAAAGAGAACGTGTTTTAACGTCAAACCATTGGTCAACTCTGTCATGTGCGCTGAGCTCCTGTGGGATATCTCTGTATTCATATCTCAGATCAAGTACAACACCGTCACGCACTGCTTCGTTATACTTATAGGTATGAATATAAGTGCCGAACACCTCTATACTTGTCTTCTTATCCTTTTTCAGGAGCGGTGTTCCTGTAAAACCGATGAATATCGCATCCGGCATGATTGCCTGCATTGCAGCATGAAGCTTGCCCGACTGCGTTCTGTGACACTCATCAACAAAGACAAAGATTTTTCCTTTCGCCTTAAAGTCAGCAGGGAGCGACTTCTTCAACTCATCAATATACTTGTCATAATCGGATTCGGTAGCTTCTCCGCCACGGCGACCAAATTTATGCACCAATGAACATAAGAGTGAACTGTCATAGGAATTCAGCTTGCGAAGCAGATCATCACAGCTCTTGGTTCTGGTGATCTTTTCATCAACGCCAATGTATGTCTTCTCGATCTGCTCGTCCAGCTCATCACGGTCGGTGACGATAAGCACACGAGGATTTTCTTCTTTACAATTGGCAAGGATCCATTTTGACAGCCATACCATTGTCAGCGTTTTACCGCTGCCCTGAGTATGCCATAGAATACCGCCACGCTGTTTTGCTAATCTGTTCTGAGTACGTTTTATACCGAAATACTGATTATAACGGCATACCTTCTTAATGCCCTTATCGAAAACTACAAAATTCTCAATGAGGTCTATAAAGCGTTTCTTATCGAACATCTGATACAGCTGCTGAAGCAGAAGATCATCTATATGATCGCAGTATTCCATAATACGTGCATCTTCAGGATCACGCTCGTCTTCGTTTTCATGGAATCCGTCAGGCTTCCATTCCATATAGTATTTTTCGCCTGTCAGAATAGTGCCGTAACGCAGACCTTCTATTTCATTGCCTGCCATACAAAACTGCACTGTGGTAAAGAACGACGCAATAAAGCCGTCCTTCTGATTGGTAAGGTTCTGCCTGATACCATTTGATACGGACACGCTGCTCTTTTTCAGCTCTATAACTGCCATAGCGATGCCGTTGACATAAATAACAAGGTCAGGTCTTTTCTCCTGACGGTCAATAACCGTTACTTCCTCGGCTATTGCAAAATCATTATTTGTAGGGTTATCAACATCAATGAAGTAAACCGTCTTAGGGGAGCTTTCGGGAGTTTCCTTGACCTTGGCACCGTATTTCAGCAGCGTATAGACCTTATGGTTAGCATCATAAAGCCCATGTGTCATATCATCAGCAGCCTTTATAAGTTCGGAAACAGCACCGTCTATCAGCCTTTCACTATAACCGCTAAGGTGAAGGTACGCACGAAGTCGGTCTTCTCGGATATTTTTATTTGCTCTGTCTTTCAGGTTGCCAATATATTTATAATCGAGGATATTTCTGTTCTTAAAGAAATCAATTACACGATTTTGCGTGGTTCTCTCGGTATCACCGATACTCATGCATACATTCCTCCTTAATGTGTTTGTTATTTCATGGGAAAAGTTTTCTGATCAATCCTGCTTTTATGCTTTTATATTTATCACACTTACGCTGATGAAGGGTGATAATAGAGTCGAGCTTTGAAAAATACTCTCCGATTTTTTCTTGTTCCTCATATTTCGGATAAAGTAAAACTACATTTTCCAAATCCGAATTATGAATATGAACAACAGATTTTCCCTGCGCTCTTTTTGAAAGCTCTTTTTGTTGATTTCCGTTTGAAATCGTCAGGGCAAGGAAAACAGGATTGATATAATCGTCAGGAACAATAATATTCAAATCGCCACCAAGCAAAATACCCGATTTTGCGACAAATGAAGCCCTTGAAATATCTTCTGCCGTTTCGCCAGATGCAGGCACGATAACTTCGTGTCCAGTGCTATAAACAGAATTAGGCTGAACATCTACGAAAGTATCGACCTCGCTGATAACAGTTTCATACTTTGTGTAGAGCCTACCATAAAGAATTATGGGAGTGCCATTTTCTTTCAAATCATTCTTTGAATATCCTGATCCTTTGGAAAACGTCGCAGCCGTCCTTAACTTACGCTGTTCCCAAGCGTCAGTAAATCCTTTGAATCTTATTTCAGGCTTATTAGCACTATTTTGCGGGAACATTTTTTGCAGCATCGCCTCTTTGAATTGAATCAACTTGTCATACTTACGCTGATGAAGGGTGATAAGGTGATCGAGTTGGCGAAAGAAGTCACTGATGGCTTGCTGTTCAATCAGACTTGGAAGCCAAGTCTTTAATTCAGAAAACTCTGTTCGATTCACGATTTGCATTGTTCCGGCAGCTGCGGAGCTTTTCATTTTTGCAGACCACAACGCACTTTCTGTTAAAAGAAAATAAGGGTCACACTCGTTCTCATTCGGGGTTAATCCGTTAATCTGTTGATTGAAACTGCCTGTATTTCCAAGCATTGTGTTCTTTCCGATACTCGCAATGCAGGTTACAAGTATGGTGTTTTTCGGAACAACACGACCGACTTGTTGCCCTAAGTCACTCAATTTCCTTGCACTTTCAAATGTGATGTTTTCGCATATATCAGTTGGAGTGACCCATACGATTCCATCATCTGAGTAGTAGTCGGGAATAGCTGTTGATGGGGTGCTACCAGTCGTAATTGTTCCTAACTCACCCAGCTTACGCTGTTCCCAAGTGTCAGTAAATCCTTTGAATCTTATCGCCGGAGTTTTGTTATTATTCGACATTGTTTGAACCTCCGAGCAATTTTATTAACTCTGCAAAAGCTTTCATATCATAATCATCGCCTGTTAATTCACCAAGCATATCTGACAGTGATGATTCTGCTTCGTTTATCTGACTGTCAAGGTCTGTAAGTGTAAGCTCATATCTTTTTGAAAGCTCGGTGATACGCTCGGCAAGCTTATGAGAAATTGCTGTGTACAGATCAATTATTCCCTTGCCTATGGCATAATACCACTTCTTGTTGACAAGCAGCTCCTTGATCTCTTCGTCGGTAAGTGAAACATATCTCTCACGAGCCTTTTCATCAAGTGCCTTATCCATTTCTTTTATAAGCTTAGTCGATTCCTCAGACCTTTGTGCAAGCTCAAACGCTTTCTTTAACTCTTCATAGTCATCGGCGTATGCAGCAGGTGCAGGCGCTTCTGCACGGGCTGCACTTAAAGCATTATTTATGGATGCTTTTGTTACAGTTCCTTTATCGGTATACGCAACTTTCAGTTCAGCGTGCTTGTCGATATACTGTGTATATTCCTTCTTTTTCATTGACGGAAGAAGATTCAGAAGCGTTACAAGGCTGTCAATAAGCGGAGTATGGACATTTTCCATGATCTTGTCGATTTTCTCCTGAATGTCCTTGCTCTTGACTTTTCCACCCTCTGCAAGTTCTGATAATGCCGAGTCTTCTGCCGATTCCTCGATCATTGCCATGAGTCTTGAATCGGTCTCTGCGACGATATCCATAAGGTCATCTATCGCCTTTTTCTCCTCGGGGAATAGCTCTGAGATAACTATTTCCTTCGGAATAAGCTTGCCTTCCCAGCCTGCAACCTTTAACTCAGGGTTGCCGTCGGCATCGGTTTTCTTTGTCTCCTTCATGATGTTCTCGGTCTCTCTTGCAATTTCATAGCCCTTATCATCCGAGATTATCAAAGAAACATCATCGTTAAGCACTTCGTTCCAGTATGCAAGAAGTATCTGGTAAATATCATACTTGTTGATAAGCAAGATATCTTCAAATGCTTTCATTATATTCTCTGCCAACTCGGATATGAGAGTTTTGGCAGAAACGGAGCTATCAAGTTTTTTCAGCTTTGTATCTGCAAAAGATTTCCAGTCTGTAAATGCCTTGTCGATAAGATCCCCATATGCCGAGAATTCACCATTAGCATATATCGTTCTGCGAATGTCGCTTTCTTCCACATTCAGCTTATAATAGCTATCACTCAGCGAACTGAGCAGTTCATCTTTCAGCGTCGGGAATGCATCCCAGTATTTACTCAGTGCATCTATATCCACAGCAGGGATACCGCCGTGAATATGAGCATAAATATCCTGAATATCCTCAGGCTCGGAAGAATCTATGTAACGGGAAATATTCAGGTTATAGCCATTCTTCTCTTTGATCTCCTTATTGGGAACAAAGCGAGCATATTTAGGATCATCTGTAATCTGCTCATTGAATGTAGTGACAATACGATAGATATCCTGTTCACGCAGTCTGTTCTTGTTTCCGTCCTTTACAAATCCCTTGCCTGCATCTATCATAAAGATTCCGGAACGGTTTTCAGCACCCTCTTTATCGATTATAATAATACAAGCAGGTATTCCCGTACCGTAAAACAGGTTAGGCGGAAGGCTGATGATACCTTTGATCCAGCCTTTATCAACGATAGCCTGACGAATAGTACCTTCGGCATTTCCACGGAACAGAACACCGTGAGGGAGAATGACTGCAGCTTTACCCGTAGATTTCAGTGTTTTTAATATGTGCATCAACCAGGCATAGTCGCCGTTTTTCTCAGGTGGTCTATCTCCATAACCTGAGAACCTTCCATACTCCTTCAAACCATCTGACCAGTTTTTAAGAGAAAAAGGGGGATTCGCAACAATATAGTCGAAGCGTTCCAGTTCGGAAGCATCTTCATTTTTGATAAACTGCGGATCAGAAAAAGTATTACCTGCCATGATATTGATAGTAGCTTTATTATGAAGAACGGCATTCATTTTAGCAAGACCTGCCGTCGAGCTCTCTTTTTCCTGTCCATAACCTGATATCTCAAAAGGAACCTCTGCAAGTGCTCTGATAAGTAATGAACCACTTCCGCAAGCCGGATCACATACTGTGGCATCATGATCCGTACATTTATCTATGCCTATAACCTTTGCAAGAATGCGTGATACTTCTGCCGGTGTATAGAATTGTCCTTTACTTTTGCCGCTTTCGGTGGCAAAATTCCTCATAAGGTATTCATAAGCATCACCTATGATATCATCGCCGTCGGCTTTATTATTTGAGAAATCCAGTTCAGGTCGCTGGAAAATAGCGATAAGCTTTGTGAGTTTATCGACCATTTCCTGTCCTTTACCTATTTTGGCTTCATCATTGAAATGTGCGATGTCAATTACACCTTTTAAGCGGTCATTAACTTCAGCAAGGCGAGCTATGATTTTATCTATACCTTCGCCAATATTCTTCTTGTTCTTGAGTGCAATAAAGTCATCAAAAGAACAGCCTATTCTTTTTTCGGGATCAGGATTGGGATCATGTTCTTTATCGAAAACGGTCAAATCTCCGTATTTCTGTCCCTTATACTTATCCGTTACATACTTCATAAACAAAAGGGTTAGTATGTAATCCTTATACTGTGATGCATCCATTCCTCCGCGCAGTGCATCACAACTTGCCCATAGTGAACTATATAATTCCGTTTTCTTAACCGCCATAATACGAATCTCCTTACAATTAAGTTGCTATATTTCCTACTCAATAGCACTTTTGCCGCTCTTTACCCATGCATCAAGCTCCGAACGTTTAAATTTCCATTGCTTACCGATTTTGTGGGCAGGGATATCTTTATTATTTCGGATCCAACTTCGGATAGTAACAGGCTTGATTCCTAAGTGTTCAGCTGCCTCTTCAAGGCTTATCCATTTTTCATTAACAGCGCTATTTTCCATTTTATCACCTCTTGTAGTAGATGAAATATATAATAATCCATTATAATTATACTATATCGGTTTGAAAATTACAAGAGGTTTAGTGTTATTTCGTGATATTTATACTAAGTTTATGTATATGCATTGTGAATTTTCTTAGAGTAAGGAATAAAGCTCTCAGAACCATTCTGAGAGCTTTGCTAAATACTTATGGATATCATATTACATTTCCATTGTTAGTCTATTTATTGCCTACACTTTTAGCACTCGTAGTGACATTTGTTTTTGAAATAATCATTTAAATATATTATATCAAATTATTCCCCAAATACAATAATATTACTCAAACCTAACAATAATTTGCGCTATTAATCTGATTTCAACAGTAATATAATAAATATGAAAACAGCCGTAGTTACCTCAGTGAGAAATACGGCTAAAAAGCAGAAGTGTCATAGATCCTGTCCGTTATTTGTCCGTTAAAGTTATAAAAACATACTCATAAATATGCTAAACTGCCGGAAGCACATACTCAAAAAAGTACGTATTATAGGCATTTGCGTGAATGTACAAAAGATACAGGAAACGAAATGCGGAGTTCGATTCCTTCTGCCCCTGCCATTCAAATTCTACAACATAAAAAATGTTGTAATAAGCCAATACGGAATAGTCATTCTATCATCTCTGCTCTCCGTATGAACAAAGCGTCGGGAATAACTTCTCGGCGCTTTTACTTTTCCCTAAACAAGAAATCTCCCGCCCTCAATCGAGAGCGGGAGAAAATTTTTACATCACCTTAATAAATGCGCCCGGATAATCTTTTTTCACTGTTTTAAGGTATGCCTCAGTATTTTCCCTGGAACTAAAAGCCCCGACCTGCACATAGAACAGTTTTTTGTTGTTCTTGCGGTATGACTTAACCAGTTCCGTGAAGCTGTCCCACTTGGGGCGGATATACACGGGACAGTTTTTATATCCATCGTCCAACTTGTTTAAGGCTTCAATGCTGCCTTTTTTTTCGTTGCGGACATTGCACCAGTAGTTGTGGGTGTACAGATCTCCGCCGTATGTATCCAGCAGATATGCTGTCAAACGTGCGGCATTGTCACGTGCCTGGCAGTCTTTTTTATCGCCGCTTCCGTTCATAATACATTCAATGGATATAGTTTGCATATTTCCGGCAGCACTGCCGTATGCGTCTGCCTTTCCCTTTTGCCCTGCGTGCCAGGACGTGTAGTCAATGGGCAGATTCTGCCATGCCCCCACATCGTCAACATAAAAATGCACACGTACAGTGCCCATGTTTCCGTTAACTGTGGCACGTGTGTACTGCTCAGCGGGCGTTGTGTTGGCTGCTGTGCTGATGCGGTCATTGTTGTGCAGGGTAAGCTTCTTTTCAGCGTCCGCCCTGCCATTTTCTGCAGCAGATATCTTTTCCTGTGAAAGCTGTTCGGCAGTTTTCCGGCTGTCCTGCCACTTTCGGAACGCTTCCATCTCTTCCTTTGAGGGATGTCCCTTTGCCTGCCTTTCAAGTCTCTGCTTGACTATTGCGTCAAGCTCTGCCTGGGTAAATGTTTTTGCCGTCTGCTCAGGCTCAGACGTAGATACAGCCTTTTCAGGGAGATTTGCTCCGCCCTTTACAGCCTGTGTGGGATCACCTCCGTAGGCTCCCGTGGAGCCATTTTCAGCCTTGTTGGTTTCGGTTACGGTTGTGTTTGTTTCTGCCATTATGATTACCTCCGTTTATAGCCTGTCGGCTTGTTTTTCCGTCCTCAGTTTAACGCCGTAAGTACGTTTAGGGCATAAAAAAAGCAGCCGTAAAGCTGCTGATTTACTGTTTAACCCCCCTTAATTTCGAGGGGTTATGTTTTGGTGGAGCCAACAAAACGTGATTGGCATAAAAATAGCGCCTTGCAGTCAACTGCAAAACGCTTGTGTGGGTATAAAAAATCACCCTACGTGTGTAAGGTGATTAAGAATTGCTTAAAACGTGCTGAATAAAATCATCATTCAGCTTTAAGTTGTATTTTTCAAAGTGGTATATTTCATCTTCATACCACTGATAAACACCGTCAGAGTGGGCATTGTTGGCTTTATAAAACTGTTCCTTTGTAATATAGTCAGTTACAAGAGCAGTAGTTGCTGCAACAACAGGAGTGTTTTTCATATATGATAATATTTTATCTTTATGTGAAACAGGCTCGATGGAGAAGCAATTTTTGAGTTCACTTGCTTTCATTTCAGATATCTCATCTTTGGTAATATATTTCATATAATCAACTCCTTATTCACGAGGATATAGCCTTGAGCAAAACACCGCAAACAAAGAAATAAAGCGGGATTGCAAGACATAATAAAACAAAAAATCACTATAAAATATAGAAACAGCCAACCAACTTTGGTATAATTAAATTGGAACAAAACCACACGAAAGGGGTTGGCTGTTATCTACCGCAAAGAAATTTTACAGGACATCACATTTTTCACTTCTGCACCAAAGGCTCAGTTTTATGACAAGCTTTTTCTTAACCTTGATTTGTCAGATTTTCCCGAATCCACTGCCAAAACAGGAAGAAACGGTTTTTCACAAAGAGCCTTGCTCTGTGCTTTTATCATTATGAAATGCGAATGCTTTTCCTGCATTACCGATCTGGTCGATTATCTTAACAATAATCTTATCATCGCTCATTACTGCGGTTTTAACATTATGAAGCCGCTTCCGTCATACTGGACCTTTGACAGATTTATCCGTAAACTTGATAACGCTTTTCTTAAAAAACTTATGCAGTCGCAGGTTCTGAAGCTTTCCGAAATGGGCATCATTGATACTTCTTTCATTGCTCTTGACTCCACTCCCGTAAATGCAAATACCCGTCAGAATAATCCGAAGTCATTTGCCAAAAACAAGTTTTCAAAGGATAATCAGCCTAAGTCTGACAAGGATTGCGGTTTAGGTGTTCACACGGCTTCAAATCAGCATAATGAGCGTAATTTTGAATACTATTGGGGCTACAAGAATCACATTCTGGTTGACTGCATTACAGGCTTACCGATCTATGAGCTGACAACTTCTGCCAATGTTTCTGACAGCACTGTTGCTCTTGATATTCTAAGCCAAACCAATAGTTTTCTTTCTGTTGATGAATGTACCTTCTTAGCCGACAAGGGCTATGATGTCAAAGCAATATACAACACTGTAAAAGAGCTGTATCACGGTGATTGCATCATTCCTCTCAATAAGCGAAACACTAAAGATCACAAGAAGCTTGCAAGCGGTCACTCTATCTGCGAAGCAGGTCTTGCTATGCACAAAGACGGAAAGTTTTCCGATAACGGAAGAACCCGTCAGAAATACTGCTGCCCGCTGAAAAGCTCTAAGTGCGCCTCCTGTCCATGTGATCACAAAAACTGGAACAATGGAAAAAAGCATCGTGGCTGTACCAAATATGTTACCGTTCCCGATGATTACAGACTTTCCATCGACCGTGAGTGCATTTCCTTTAAAAAGCTTTATGCACTAAGAACCGAAGCTGAACGTTACAATTCACGTTTCAAGCAAACAGGACAGGAACGTTTATGGGTTCACAGCTTCAATGCTGCACAAAACCTTAATTCTGCTGCACATATCGCACTGCTGGCAGTAGCTCTGGCTGCGATCGTCACTAAATCAAACAGCTCTTATCGCTGCCTTAAATCCGTAAAACGTACTGCTTAGCTGTTTCAACTGAATTTTTTCAGCCGATTTCAGCTTTTTTTGCTGAGGTCTGCTTTGCTATGCCTTGTTTCCTGTTTTGATCTTTTAAAAGTTCTCTTGTGTGCTCCTTTTCGTTTGGTAGATTGGGGTTTTGCTCTTATCTAACGAGGATAGAATATTTTCATTTCGCCGTTATTTCTCTTTCCAATGATAAAATCGCCGTTCGGATAAACAAATATATCATCAGTCGGTGCTTCAATTTCAACTCCCAAAGCGTTTGCCAATTGTTGTGCAAAGCAATTGGCAGTATCAGTAATTTTACCCGTGGAACAGGATAAAAGTCTGACCTTGCTTCCCTTGGAGTAGTCTTTTCTGTTTCTGATGATTTTAGCAAGTGTTTTTGCATCAATGGGCTCACCGAAAAATTCAACATTTTTAGGTGTTCCGTGCAATGCAACATCATAGAAGCCCTCTTTTGGAAGGACACGGCTAACATTTGTTGCGAACGCACCCCTAACCTCATCATCTACAGCAAAGATAGGTCTGCTCTGTGCCTGTGCTTTGGCGATAATCGCCTTTGTCTGTTCTCTTGTCTTAATTATACTGCTGTTTGAGCCGTTTGTCAAGGCATTTCCTGAAGCCTTCCTCTCCGCCCAGACCGTCTTGCTGCTCTTGCTCCTGTCATACCCATAAACCTGAGTGCGGTCATTGTGCTGCTTAAGCCCCGTCTCCTTGCAGTAAGCCCTGTATTTCTCCCTCTGATTGCGAAGCCGTAAAGAAGCCTTCTGCAAGCCCTCAGTGTCGCCCACCTCCTGCAGCATCATACATTCCCGCTTGGCGGCTCTGATGCCCCGTTCCATAGCTCTCTGCTGCTGAAACTGCATATACCGCCTGTCGTTTTCCTCTTTCGGATAAGGAAAATACCGCTGGAAATTTATGCCCGGAACGAACGGATATTGAACGTGCCCGCAGTTTATGCCGAAAAGTCCCGCAGGCTGACCGTAGCTCGTTTCCGAAAGGGGAGTGTAATATATCTTGCCGCCTGCTCCGTCCACAGTCACACCCTTTGAACCGTCACGGCTGAATATCCTGCCCTGATAGGTCGCACACAAGGGACGTGCGCCCATATGAGAAGAAACCTCGATGAGCTGAATATTATGTTCATCACAACGTGCATTCTGCGCAGCCCTCGCCGTGTTTCCCAGCGTTGACCGCATATCCATCATTACATACGCCTCGGGAGACCACTCACGACCACGCTTGTCAACGAAAGCGGGAATGCCCTTTTGAGCAAGCTCCCGTATGGTTTTCCTTGTTGCTTCCTGCAAGGACATCTGCCCCGATACAGCCTTTGCCGCACCCTTGCCCATAATGTCAAGTGCTGACTGCCTGCCCTCGGCAGTGTCACGGTAAATGGCATTAACGGCATTCACATACGCCGATTTTGCCTTGTACCCCATGACCGTGTTTACAAGGTTAAGGTCACTTGCCGCCTGCCGCTGAAACGCCTTGGCAGCATTCATGGCTGAGGTTTCCGCAGGAATGTCCGAGAAATATTCCGACAGCCCCGCAGCATTCGCCGCCTGCACCGCATTGTCAAGATATCCTATCTCAGTCTCAGCCGCCGCCAGAACAGCGTCCATAGCCTGACCGCCCTCGACCTCGGAATATCCCGCAATGATAGCCGCCGCCCGCTTGTCGAAACGTCCTGCTCTTGCAAGCTGCCTTATCCGCCATTTTGACGTGTCGGAAATATCCCCGTCCCGTGAAAGCTGCGCCGCGATTTCCCGCAGGATATCGTCCTCCATATCCAGGAGCACCCGCACAAGCGGAGCAGACAGCTCGTCATACTGTTCCCTTGTCACCTGCATCACCGCCCGAAGTTACAAAGCCGTCACCGTCCGAAACTCCGAAAACAGCACTCTCCGCATTTATCCGTTCAAGCTCTCGCCTTGCCGCCTCTTCATCGCATTTCATAACCTCCATAATGGCAGAAATCTTTGACTTTAGCCCCGCCGTTACAAGACTGATGTTGTTTGCGATAAGCGTGTTGTCATCAATAACAACGCTGTCCTTAAACGCCACAGTGACCTCAAAATCGCCCCGGGGGACTTCACCTGTTATCTGTGCCAGTTTCAGCACAGCCCTGCACATACCCTCGATAAACTCTACCAGCAGATTTTTCTGACAGCGTATCGTAACAGCCGTCTTGTTTTCCTCGGAAACCACCTCGGTTGCGGTCTTAACTCCGCCCGCCTTGTCGAATGACAGCGAGCCGGGAGCAAGCCCCACCTGAAAGCACAGAATATTCAGCAGCGCATTGATACCGTCAACGTGTTCCTGTATTCTCAGCGTTACCGTGTTGTCCGTGATTTTCAGATCCTTGTCTTCATCGCATTTGAGCGCCTGATAAACCTCGTCATCAGCGTCAAAATACCTCTCTGTCTTACCCGTTTCGGGATTGACCACAGTACGAATGCAGGAGCTTGGCACGATTATTCTCTTCTTTCCGAGAACAAACTCACGGGCAAAGCTGTCAAACGCCACATCAAGGGCTTTGAGCGTGTCCTCGCAGTTGGCAAAGCAGCTTATGCCGAGAGGCAGCTCCGTGGGAATGTTGCTTGGAAAATCGGTCTTGAAATACTGAAACAGGGGAGTGTCCATAGCATATGTGAACGTGTCTGCCATATCGGGATAAAGCACCGACAGCGGCACTCTGTCACCCGGAGCATTGGGGTCAGAAGAACGAAACAAAAAGCACTCCACAAGGATATCATCATCCTTGACGGAATGCTTCTCGAATAACGTGTAATAATATTTGCCCTTGGCTGATACCGTGCCGAAAATGCCCTCGGTAATGTCCCTGTTGTCCCATTTCAATGGGTAGAACTGCCGCCCCTCAACAAACGAGAGCCGCACCCTGCCCCGTTCTATGTATTCCCTCAGAACACAGCCGCCCTGAGCAAACGCCGCCGAAAGCAGTCGGGGAATGTTCTTCCAGAACCCTTCACGACAGAGGAAATCAAGGATAAAGTCGTCATATTCCTTTGACCCGCAGGATATATCCACCTGCTCCGCAAAGCACTTGTGAGCGAACTCATCGCACAGTATCTTTGCCGTGTTCAGCATATTCATCTGCCGCACAGTGCCCCTGTTCAGCCCCGCACGCTTCACCTCACGCCATTTGGGGCGACCCTCGTAAATATCCTGCCACCTGTCCATATAGCCGCTGTAAAAGCCGTTATCCCCGGGAAATTCTTCCTTAAGCTTAAGCTCACGCTTTTTAAGGGCAAGCTCCTCGTGCGCAATATCCTTGCCGAGTATCTGTATTACCCTGTCAAACGCCTTTGTATCGCCCTGAGCAGCACTGAGAAACATAGACATAACAAGTACCATCTCGTTGTCCATATCATCGGGAGAAATGCCGAGAGCTTCAAGCTGCTCCCTGTCATTGGCAGCAGCGGGAAGTTCAAGCAGAGCCTTCATCTTCTGCTTCATATCCTTCTTGCGCCGACGGGTTTCTCCTGAAGCTTTGCCGTCTTTGGAGCCTGCTTCTCTTGCTTCGCTCACGCTTCGTTCAGAAAAAGGAGTTAAATTTTTTTCATTCACGGGTCACCACCTGCCGAAAAATAGGATAAAAAAATCCGCTTACAGCCTTTAACCGTAAGCGGATATAAAAATTCATTATACCCATTTTAGTACAAACATAGTGACATGTCAAGCATTTTTTGAAATTTTCACAAGAGCCTTACCGTGAAGCCTATGTACGTGCCGCACACTGATTCCCATTTTGGCAGCAACCTGTCCCCAAGACTTGCAGTAAAGATAATGCAGGTTAAGCACTTCCCTGCCTCTCGTGCATCATTCAGCACCGCCTTGACATCCTGCACAGTCAATATGCATCACTCCTTTTTCAGATTTAGGATTTCAAGCAAGCTTCCAAGCACTAACTTTTGGTCGCCATAATTCACCCTGCGTTCCTCAGCTTGCAGTATGCTATCAGATGCCTTGCGGATTCCGATTTCCTGATCAATAGCATCAACGATTTTTGCATTGGACTTAACGGCATCAATAGCAGCCTGCAGCGCTTCTGCGTCCTGGTGGAATATTTCATCATCGCCGTCATCGGTATAATGCCCCTCGGCTTCGGATTTCAGGTCGCCGAGATGTTGTAAGATTTCTTCTGTTTTCACGAATTTTCACCTCCGTCCATCTTTGCCCCGCAGTGAGGACAGAATTTATATGGATAATTTCAAAGGTCGTTACTTGGATGTGTGCAACAACTGCAAACTCTATCGTGAAAATATCCCACATTCCAATAACCGTGCTTCACAGGCGCAACATCATTCTCATTAACAAAATTCCTGCAAGCCTCGACGTTCTTGTAATTTGCCCCGTCAATGCAGATTTTCTTATGAATGCACTTTTCGCATTTCAGCATTTATCCATTCCTCCGATCTTCTCCCTTATCCTTTTCCCATATTCCTCATCACCCGTCAGCATTCCAACAATATCAGCAGTGCAGCAGGCAATGTGATATATCGTGTCAGCCTTTTCAGCCTCGATTTTAAGCTTATCCGCCTGCTTAATGCTGTACTGATACTGTGCATACATCGAAGTGTACCTCTTGTGCTCTTCAATGTCCTGCATATATTCAGAGTACACTATCCGCTTCATGCGTTCGGTAAAATCCTTGGGCATATTTTTGTCAAACTTGTATCTTTTGTAAAGTCTGCGGATACGGTCAAAATATCGGTATTCGGGAGCGGGAAGATTATCAAGATTTATGCTGCCGTCATATGCCTGATGTATCAGTCTTTTAAGCTCCTGCTCGGTCAAAATTTATCACTCTTTTTGATATTCGGTGTAGGGTTGGTGTATAGGGTGTATGGTTTGATACTAATCACCAATAAAACTATAGACAAAAAATCATCGCATAATCCATATACGCAAGATTATGCTCAATTTTTTGTATAGTTTTTAATTGGTGCTTAGTATGAGGATTAGTATTAAACGAAAAGGGACTGCTGCAATGTGCAACAGTCCCTTTTATTGTTATTATGATATTTCTCAGTTCTTCATCAGCTTGACCATAACAGCCTTCTGTGCATGGAGACGGTTCTCTGCTTCGTCAAATATCTCCTCTGCATGAGCCTCGAACACCTTTGCGGTGATCTCTTCCTCACGGTGTGCAGGCAGGCAGTGCTGTACCATTGCGTCACGCTTTGCGGCAGCCATAACATTATCGTTGATCTGATAAATGCCCTCAAACACCTTGCGGCGCTCAGCTGCTTCGCCCTCCTGACCCATGGAAGCCCAGACATCGGTGAAGATAACATCTGCATTTGCTGCTGCTTCAACGGGATCGGCGGTAAGTGTGAACTTGCCCTCGTAGTTCTTTGCAAAGTCAAGAACGGTCTTGTCGGGGTGATATCCCTCGGGGCACGCTGCGGAAACTTCCATGCCAACGGTAAGACCGCCGACGATAAGGGAGTTTGCCATATTGTTTCCGTCGCCTATGTAGCACATTTTCAGTCCGTCGAACTGACCCTTATACTCTCTTACTGTCATAAGGTCGGCAAGCACCTGGCAGGGGTGGCAATAGTCGGTAAGTCCGTTGATTATGGGGATATTGCCGTAATTTGCAAGATCCTCTACTTCCTTCTGCTCGAAGGTACGGATCATTATGCCGTTGAGGTAGCGGGAGAGGACACGGGCGGTATCCTGAACAGGCTCGCCTCTGCCTATCTGGAGGTCACGGGAGGAAAGGAAGAGTGCGTTTCCGCCCAGCTGGTACATACCTGTTTCAAAGGAAACACGGGTACGTGTGGAGGACTTCTGGAAGATCATACCCAAAGTTTTGCCCTCAAGGTGGCGGTGGGGAATGTTGTGCTTCAGCTCATACTTGAGCTGGTCAGCAAGGTTCAGGATCTCGATGATATCCTCCCTTGAAAGGTCGGACATTTTAAGAAGATTTTTCATTTTATATGCCTCCTGTATATTGGTTTTGAATTTATTTACGTATCGATCCTCACTATTTCGGTGAGGGATTTGTTGCGGTAGATTATATCATTTCTTTCGGTAAAGCCCATTTTCTCCCAGAAAGCGTTGGCGCCTGTGTTTCTGCCGAACACCAGCAGAGCCGCTTTGGCTATCCCCCGGGCTTCAAGAGCGCTTACAGCCTTGTTTACAAGCTCCGAAGCGATTCCCCGATGCCTGTATTCGGGACGGACTGCGGTGTGATAGATATATCCCCTGCGGCCGTCGTTTCCTGCCATGATAACGCCTGTGATGATGCTTTCGCCGTCTGCGTCGTTTTCAACTGAAACAAAGCAGGTCTCGGGATTTCTTTTCAGAAATCTCTCCACGCCTTGGCGGGAATCGTCGATATCGTTAAGCCCCATTCCGCTGCATGAGAGCCACAGGCTGTAGATATCGTCATAGTCGGATATGGTAAGAAGCCTGACAGTCATTACGCCAGCAGCTTTTTAAGTATCTCCATGCCCTTGTCTATCTCCTCATAGGTGATGGTGAGAGGGGGCAGGAAGCGTAGCTTTTCCTTTGCGGTAAGGATAAGCAGTCCGTTTTCGGCTGCAGCTGAAAGAATATCTGCCGCTTTCTTGGTTTTAAGGCGAACGCCCAGCATAAGTCCCATGCCGTCAACGCCCTCGACCTCGGGTATCTCTGCCAGCTTCTTTCTGAAATACTCGCCCTTGGCGATGACCTCGTCGCAGAAGCCCTCGGAGGAAACTGTATCAAGAACCACGTTTCCGCCTGCGCAGGCAAGGGGATTTCCACCGAATGTGGAGCCGTGAGTGCCCTTTACAAGCACTCCCGCACACTTTTCATCGGCAAGGCAGGCACCCATGGGCACGCCGCCTGCTATTCCCTTTGCAAGTGTGGTTATATCGGGCTTTACGCCGTATCTCATGGAGGTGAGGATCGCACCTGTTCTGCCAACGCCTGTCTGAACCTCGTCGGCAACTGTAAGGATATCGTTTTCTCCGCAGAGCTTGAATATCTCGTCAACAAAGGCTTTATCAAGGGGATTTACTCCGCCCTCGCCCTGAACGAACTCAAACATAACTGCGCAGATCGTCTTATCCTCGGCGATAAGCTTTCTGAGAGCGTCGATATCGTTGGCAGGAACGTTCACAAAGCCCTCTACAAAGGGGAAGAAGTAGTTGTGGAACACGTCCTGGCCTGTTGCGGAAAGGGTGGCGAGAGTTCTGCCGTGGAATGAGTTCACAAGGGTAACGATGGTGTGTCTGCCCTTGCCGTATTTATCGAAGGAATATTTTCTTGCAAGCTTGATAGCGCACTCGTTTGCTTCTGCGCCCGAGTTTCCGAAGAAAACATCGGTATAGCCAGTAAGCTCGCAGAGCTTTGCGGCAAAATCAGCCTGCACCTTGGTGTAGAAATAGTTGGAGGTGTGCTGGATAGCTCTTGCCTGTGCGCACACAGCGTCAGCCCACTTATCGTTGCAGTAGCCCAGAGAGTTGGTGCCGATGCCGCTTCCGAAATCTATGTATTCCTTGCCGTTTTCGTCAACAGCGTCGTCATTGTGACCCTTTTCCAGAACTATAGGCAGCCTGCCGTAGGTCTGCATAACGTGCTTGTTGAATTTTTCTATTGTTTCGGACATTTATATCATTCCTTTCAGTGTGTTGCCGTATCAGATAAACTGTGTACCGATGCCCTGGCTGGTAAGCAGCTCAACGAGAATGGAGTGCTTTACTCTGCCGTCGATGATGCAGGTCTTGTGAACGCCTCTTCTTACGGCTTCAACACAGCAGTCGATCTTGGGTATCATGCCGCCGCTGATGATGCCCTGTCTCTTCATGAAAGGCACCTCGCTGACCTGAACGCTGGGGATAAGGGTGGAGCTGTCGTCCTTGTCCTTGAGAAGTCCCACGATATCGGTCATAAGGATAAGGTTCTCCGCTCTGAGCTCTGCGGCAATTCTTGCAGCTGCGGTATCTGCGTTTATGTTGTAGGTCTGTCCCTTTTCATCGCAGGCAACAGTGGAGATAACGGGGATATAGCCCTTTTCAAGTGCGTCAAGGATAGGTGTGGTGTTCACCTTGTCGATCTCGCCGACAAAGCCAAGGTCAACATCGCCCTCTATCTTGTGACAGAGTATCATCTGTCCGTCAATGCCGCACATACCGAGAGCCTTGCCTCCGTGCTGTATGAGGTGAGAAACAAGCTCCTTGTTTACCTTGCCCGCAAGCACCATCTTGACGATATCAACGGTAGCTTCGTCGGTGTATCTGAGGCCGTTTATGAACTTGCTCTCGATGCCCACACGTCTGAGCATATCGTTTATCTCAGGGCCGCCGCCGTGAACGAGAACTGTCTTTATGCCGACCAGATTAAGGAGCACGATATCGCTCATTACTGCATCCTTCAGCTCATCATTGGTCATAGCGTTTCCGCCGTACTTGATAACGACTATCTTGTCGTTGTACTTCTGTATGTAGGGCAGGGCGTCTATGAGCACCTGCGAACGTATCTCATTTGAAATGCTGTTCTCCATTGAATAACTCTCCTTTATTTATGCTGCCCGGGACATGAGCCTGCACCGCACGCTGATAATAAATATCCTTATCAGCTTCTGTAATCTCCGTTTATCTTAACATAGTCATATGTAAGGTCGCAGCCCCATGCAGTAGCCTTTGCATTGCCTGCATTAAGCTCGATGTATATCTCGATCTCGTCCTCGGTGAGTATCTTCTTTGCCTCGTCCTCGGAGAAATCAACGCCTGCGCCATTGCGGCACACTGCAATGCGTCCTGCTCTCGAGCCAAGGTCAACATCTACCTTGTTGATATCAAAATCAGCCTCGGCATAGCCTATTGCGCAGAGGACACGTCCCCAGTTTGCGTCAGCGCCGAACATAGCGCACTTGAACAGAGGAGAACGGATAACGCTCTTTGCAACGATTATTGCAGTGTCAAGATCAGGTGCGGAGGAGCATATGCAGGTGAGGAGCTTTGTTGCGCCCTCGCCGTCCTTTGCAAGCATTCTTGTAAGGTTTGCCATTACCTGATAAAGAGCAGCCTTGAAGGTATCGAACTCTGCGCCCTCTGCTGCTATCTCGGCATTTTCTGCCAGACCGTTTGACATCAGCATACAGGTGTCGTTGGTGGACTGGTCGCCGTCAACGGAAAGGCAGTTGTATGTAATTTTAACTATCTCGGAAAGTGCTTTCTGAAGCATAGGTGCGGAAACAGCACAGTCGGTGGTGATAAAATTAAGGGTGGTAGCCATATTTGGGTGTATCATTCCGCTGCCCTTTGCCATGCCGCCCAGATGACAAACCTTGCCGCCGATATCAAACTCAACTGCATATTCTTTCTTGACTGTATCAGTGGTCATTATTGCGGTAGCCGCTTCAACATTGCCTGTGTAGGAAAGCTTCTCCACCAGCTGTGGAACTGCCTTAACGATAGGCTCAATGGGCAGCACCTGACCGATAACGCCTGTGGAAGCAACGATGACCTCTTCGGGCTTTATTCCCAGAGCATCGGCAGCAAGACTGCACATTTTCTCAGCCTTTTCCTCGCCGTCGGCATTGCAGGTGTTGGCATTCTTGGAGTTAACGATAACTGCCTTTGCCTTTCCGCCTGATTTTTCAAGATTTTTCTTTGTAACAACAACAGGAGCGCCCTTTACCTTGTTGGAGGTATAAACGCCTGCCGCATTGCACATAACGTCCGAAACGATAAGTGCGATATCATTCTTCTTAGTGGGATTTTCCTTTATGGCGCAGTAAACGCCGCTTGCCTTGAATCCCTTTGCGGCGCAAACACCGCCGTCGATGATCTTAAAATCCATATCAGTGACCTTCTTTTATAAGTTTATTTCGTTATTATCTGTTTTGCCGAATTTTTTCAAGCATATCTCATATTGTTTCTTTTATGCAAAAGCAAGCTTTCCTTTTGGCTTAGGTATTTCCCTGCCAAGAAGCTCAGCAGTTTCTATCCACTCGTCAACAACGATGTGAACATTTTCAAGAGCGGAAAGCATTGATTCACCGTCAGCCATGCAGCCTGCAAGCTCGGGAACCTCTGCGATATATTTTCCGTCTTCTTCGCTCCGGTACAAAATGACTTCGTATTTATGAATTATATTCCTGCTCTGCTTTACTTATAAGAATAAAGCTTTGCTTTTGAGCCATCAGGCTGAATACTGATGATTTTATCAATTATTCCAGTCCTGTTCTCTCGTCAATGCCCATCATAATGTTCATGCACTGAACTGCTGCGCCCGATGCGCCCTTGCCCAGATTATCAAGCTGGGAGCAGAGAAGAACGTGGTCGTCATTGCCGTAAACAAAAATTCTCAGCATATTTGTATCCGCAACGGTGTTGGAGAAAAGCTCGGAAGCTTCGGGCATTCCCTCAGCGCCGAAAGGCATTACCTGTACAAAATGCTCGCCTGCATAATGCTCGGACAGCATTTCCCATACATCGTGAGCCGTGACCTTTCTTGCCATGGTTCTCAGCTGAATGGGGATATTTACCAGCATACCGTTATAAAAATCTCCTACTATGGGGCAGAAAACAGGGGGATAGGAAAGTCCCGAAACTGCCATCATTTCCTTGACATGCTTGTGGGTCTTGCCAAGGGAATATGCTCTTGTGCTGGCAAGCTGGAAGTCTCTGTTCTCGTCCTCGTATCTTGCGATAAGCTTCTTGCCGCCGCCGCTGTAGCCTGAAATTGCGTGACAGATAACAGGGTGATAGGGAGCCAGCATACCCGATCTTACCATGGGGTACATAAGGCAGTTGAAGCCGCTGGCATAGCAGCCGGGAACGGCAGTTCTTTTTGATGCCGCAACTGCGCTTCTCTGCTCCTTTGAAAGCTCGGGCAGACCATATACCCAGTCAGGATTGGTTCTGTGAGCTGTGGAAGCGTCGATTATCTTGGTGTGGTCGTTTTCCACCAGTGAAACGGCTTCAACAGCCGCTGCATCGGGCAGGCAGAGGAATGTGTAATCGGAAGCGTTTATATACTTCTTTCTCTCCTCGGTGTCCTTGCGCTTTTCCTCGGGAATTTCAAGTATCTCGATATCGCTGCGGTCCTTGAAACGGTCAGCTATACGCAGACCTGTGGTTCCCTCTTTGCCGTCTATAAAAATCTTGTATGACATTTTCTTATTTCCTTTCAAAAATGCAGTCAGAAACTGTAGTTTTCAGAAATTATGATTTTCAGAAATTATAATTTCTGAGTTCCGCTTTCAGCTGCTCGATCTGTCTCGCAACAGCTTCGGGAGCAGGGCCGCCGTCAACATTTCTCTGCATTACGCAGGTCTCAAGGTTGATAGCCTTGTAAACGTCCTCGTCAAATACATCGGTGAGCTTCTTGTACTCCTTGATGTCAAGGTCTTCAAGGGTGGTGTCAAGCTCGATACATCTTGCAACAAGTGTGCCTGTTATCTTGTAAGCGTCTCTGAAAGGCATACCCTTCTTAACAAGGTAGTCTGCGCAGTCGGTGGCGTTGATAAATCCCTTTGCAGCAGCCTTTCTCATATTGTCCTTGAGAACGGTCATAGTTCTGAACATGGGGATAAATGTGGATAGGCAGAGCTTAACGGTGTCGATTGCGTCAAATATAGCTTCCTTATCCTCCTGCATATCCTTGTTGTAGGCAAGGGGAAGGTTCTTCATCATGGAAAGCAGGGTCATAAGGTCGCCGTAAACTCTTCCTGTCTTTCCTCTGATAAGCTCGGTGATATCGGGGTTCTTCTTCTGGGGCATAATGGAGGAGCCTGTGGAATAAGCGTCGTCCAGCTCGATGAACTTGAACTCCCAGCTGCACCACATAACGATCTCCTCGGAAAATCTTGAAAGGTGCATCATGAGTATGGAAACGGCACTTGCCAGCTCTATGCAGTAGTCACGGTCGGAAACGCCGTCAAGGCTGTTGTAGGTGATATCCTCAAAGCCCAGCAGCTCAGCTGTGCGCTTTCTGTTAAGGGGATATGTAGTGCCGGCCAGCGCACAGGAGCCGAGAGGCATTCTGTCCATTCTCTTCTTGGTATCAGCCAGTCTGCCAAGGTCACGGGTGAGCATCTGTGCATATGCCATGATGTGGTGTGCAAAGGTGACGGGCTGCGCTCTCTGGAGGTGGGTATATCCGGGCATTACGGTGTCATAATGCTCCTGAGCGGTGGCGATAAGGGTCTCGATAAGCTCATAAGTGAGCTTGGATATCTCGTCGCACTCGTCTTTAAGGTAGAACTTTATATCAAGTGCCACCTGATCGTTTCTGCTTCGTGCGGTGTGAAGTCTCTTGCCTGTGTCGCCCAGTCTTTCGGTGAGCACCTGCTCAACGAACATATGGATATCCTCAGCATTGGGGTCAAAGTGGAGCGCACCGCTGTCAAGGTCGGCAAGTATGCCTTTAAGTCCCTCGATTATCTTTTCGCTCTCGTGCTTTTCAATAATGCCCTGCTCACCCAGCATCTGCGCATGAGCCATAGAGCCTCTTATATCATGCCTGTACATTCTTGCATCAAAGGAAATGGAGGAGTTGAAGTCGTTGACCTTCTCATCGACCTCCTTGGAAAATCGTCCTGCCCACATCTTAGCCATTTTATTTCATTCCTTTCAAATCATTCTGCTGCCGAAGTTCCTTCTGATGTTGAAGCATCTGAAGCATTTGCCGATGTTTCTTCTCTTATGCTGCCGTCCTCATTGAGCTTGTGTCCCTCTGAATCGGTACCGTAAAGCAGACCAAGATAATCCAGCTGCTTCTGATAATTATCGGCATCAATATAGTAAACACCGAAGTTGCAAACCTCTTCCATGCTCATTTTTCTGTACTGGGAAGAGCCGCCGTTATATATCATTGTAAGAACGTCATTATCTATCTCGATACGGCACTTGGCGCCGTTGCCTACGGTAAGGAAATCATCGCTTATCTCGTAGGTATCTTCCGTATAAACGGAGCCCATTGCCATGGGTGTGTGATAGATAAGACCGCCCTCGGAGGTGAACTCGTAAAGCTTGTAATAGGGGTTGCCCTCATTCTCGAAATACTCGGGGCCGTCGATATCGCACCAAACACCTACGATATCTGTTTTCAGCTGCTCGTATTTCTTCTGTTTATCGCTACTGCAGGCGGTAAGGCTTATCATCATAACAAATGCCATTGCCGCCGCAAGGAGATTTCGTATTTTAAAATTCATATTGTTACCGACTTTCTTTGTTCTTTTTATTCTAATACCAGTTAAATACAAAAATCAGGTATCGTCCTGCATATAATATTGTTCCCTTATATGCCGATTTTTACTGTGGAAATTTATTCCTGAAAAAACTAATATAACTGCGTATGCCCGAAACGTGGATTTCGGGCATAAACAGCATATATATTACGGGTTATTTTTAATTACTTGCCACGCTTCTGGTCAAGCTTTGCCTTAACGTGAGTGGGAAGACCGAAGATATTGATGAATCCGCCTGCATCAGCCTGGTTGTAAACGTGATCCTCATCAAATGTAGCAACTTCCTCATCGTAAAGGGTGTAGGGAGATGTAACGCCAGCGTTGATAACGTTGCCCTTGTAGAGCTTGAGCTTAACATCACCTGTAACAGTCTTCTGAGTCTCGGTAACGAATGCGGACATAGCCTCTCTGAGAGGAGAGAACCACTGACCGTTATAAACGATATCAGCAAACTTGATGGAAAGGTAGGACTTGATCCTTGCGGTCTCCTTATCGAGGCAGAGAGTCTCGAGAGCTTCGTGTGCTCTGTAAAGGATAGTTCCGCCGGGTGTTTCATAAACGCCTCTGGACTTCATACCAACGAGACGGTTCTCAACCAGGTCAACAAGACCGATACCGTTCTCGCCGCCGAGCTTATTGAGGGTGGAAACCAGCTCAACACCGTTCATTTTCTTGCCGTCAACAGCGGTGGGGATACCCTTTTCAAAGTGGATAGTTACATATGTAGCCTTATCGGGAGCCTTTTCGGGAGATACGCCCAGCTCAAGGAAGCCTTCCTTGTTGTACTGAGGCTCGTTTGCGGGATCCTCAAGGTCAAGACCCTCGTGGGAAAGGTGCCAGATGTTCTTATCCTTGGAGTAGTTGGTCTCACGGGTTATCTTAAGAGGAATGTTGTGTGCCTCTGCGTAGTCGATCTCTTCGTCACGGGACTTGATGGACCATTCTCTCCAGGGAGCGATGATAGCCATATCGGGAGCAAAAGCCTTGATAGCAAGCTCAAATCTTACCTGGTCGTTGCCCTTACCGGTGCAGCCGTGGCAGATAGCGTCAGCACCCTCTGCAATAGCGATCTCAGCAATTCTCTTTGCGATGATGGGACGTGCAAAAGAGGTACCGAGGAGGTACTTGCCCTCGTAGATAGCGTCAGCCTGAACGGTGGGGTAGATATAATCCTGAATGAATTCTTCCTTAAGATCCTCAATGTAAAGCTTGGAAGCACCTGTCTTCTTAGCCTTTTCCTCGAGGCCGTCAAGCTCGGTGCCCTGTCCAACGTCAGCGGAAACAGCGATTACCTCGCAGTTGTTGTAGTTTTCCTTGAGCCAGGGAATAATGATAGAAGTGTCGAGACCGCCGGAATAAGCGAGAACGACCTTTTTGATGTTTTCCTTATTAACTGCCATTTTAGTGTACCTCCGTTTATTTTTTTGCACTGCACTCCTCAAAGTGCAATGTCGGGTTACTGATATTTATTATACACCCTTTGGCGCAAATGTCAAGACTTATTTGCATATTTTATCCGATTTACGCAAAATATTCATCTTTTAAGCTTAAATAATGAATATTCATATGTTTTATACTGTATATTATATTGGATATGCACCAAAAAGTGTATATATTCATTTTTCCGCCGAGGGAAGTTTTTCGTCCTCACGGGGCAGACGCACCTTTGAGACCCATTTTTCCTCGCAGGCGCCGTATTTTCTGTAGTTTTTCTGCGCTTCTATGAGGCATATGCTGTTTGCTCCCCCTGCGCAGTCGGGGCTGACATTATCGTCCCGCTCCCAGAAGCATACGGGGCAGATGTCGTATTCATTTTCCACGGTATAATATCCGCAGCACTGGCATTTACCTTTCATATGTCCTCCTCACTGGCGGTTCCAGTAGTCTATGCCGTCATCGGGGATAAAGAACGTTCTGATATAGCCGTCCTCGCTGAGAACAAGGAACTCGCCCGTTTCGGTGTTGAAGAAAAGATAGTCGCCGTCCTCCTCACGCTTGGTAAGAACATTGTCGGAGGTATCGTCTATCAAAGCATTTGCCTTGTCAAGATACTCCTGCTTGGTAATGTCCCCGAACTCAGCGCCGTGCTTCAGGAAGTGAGACTCGAAAAGCTCCTCCGTCCTGAAAGTGTAGTAGGTCGCCTCAGTGACAGTCACCTTTATTTTGCACTTGTCAGACTTATTGTTCTTATCATAAAGGGTAATGGTGCAGCTGCCCTCTTTAACGCCTGTTACCGTAAGGGTGAATTTGCCCTTTCTGACCTTTCCCGCCTTGCAGGAAACAGCTTTGGTGCTTCGCTGATACTTTACACTTTTGCCGCCCGTATAGACAGTTACCTTTACGGACTGCCCCTCTTCAAGGGTTATGCTTTTGTCCGATACCCTGATGTTCTTTGCTCTGTCCGAAACACTTACGGCAGTCTTATCGGCAGACTTTGCAGCCGCTTCGGCTCCGAAAGTGCATAAGCACAGGGAAAGCGTCAGCAGGATAGTTATGATGCTTCTTATGATCTTCATACCGTCACCTCATTTCTTATGCTATGCCGTTTTTCTTCTTTGCAGCTGTAAGGGTGTTTCTCATAAGCATTGCAATGGTCATGGGGCCAACGCCGCCGGGAACGGGAGTGATATATCCTGCCTTGTCCTTGCAGGCATCAAAGTCAACGTCTCCGCAGAGCTTGCCCTGCTCGTTTCTGTTCATGCCTACGTCGATGACAACAGCGCCCTCCTTGACCATATCGGGGGTAACAAACTTTGCCTTGCCAACAGCTGCCACAAGGATATCCGCATTTGCGCATATCTCTTTCAGGTTCTGTGTCTTTGAGTGGGTGATGGTAACGGTTCCGTTCTTGTGGAGCAAAAGCATTGCCATAGGCTTGCCGACGATGTTGCTTCTGCCGATCACCACGCAGTTCTTGCCGCACACATCAACGCCGGTGTCGGCAATAAGCTCCATAACGCCTGCGGGTGTGCAGGGCAGGAAGCTGTAGTCGCCTATCATAATATGACCCACATTCTCGGGGTGGAATGCGTCAACGTCCTTGTCGGGGCGGATAGCGTTTATAATGGCATTTTCGTTTATCTGCTTGGGAAGAGGGAGCTGGACCAGAATGCCGTTTACTCTGTCGTCATTGTTGAGCTTTTCCACCAGAGCCAAAAGCTCTGCCTGAGAGGTCTCTTCGGGAAGAGCATACTCAAAGGACTCAAAGCCCACCTCTGCGCACGCCTTTTTCTTGTTGTTCACATATACTCTGGAAGCAGGGTTATCACCTACGATAACAACTGCCAGTCCAACGGAAATGCCCTTTGCTTTAAGCTCCTCGGTCTCAGCCTTTACAGCTGCCTTTACCTTTGCGGAAACTGCCTTGCCGTCAATGAGATTTGCCATGATTTTTCCTCCCTGAAATTATTTTTCGCCATTTTCCTCAGAACCGTCCTCCGGCTCGTCGGAAACTATCTTCTGGTCGTCAGTAAGCTGATTTTTCTGCTCTTTCTTTGCCTTGCGGCAGTCCTCCTCAACCTGCTCTGCCTTTTCGGATTCTGCGATAAGGCGCTTTGATTCCTCGGTATCACGGTAGAGGGGAACGGGGGTCTTTTTAAGTCTCACACGCATGACAATGATATACACCAGTGCCGCAGCGGCGCTTATTGCAGCCAGCATCTGCGAAGCTCTCACGCTGCCGATGTAAAGGCTGTCCGTTCTCAGACCCTCCACCACAGACCTTTCCAGTCCGTAGAGGAAAATATACAGCGCAAAGATCTCGCCGTCAAATTTTCTGTGCTTGTGGTAGAAATGCAGGATAAGGAAGCCGATAAGGCACCACAGGGATTCATACAAAAAGCAGGGGTGAACGGGGAGCATGGGGTCGATCTCTATTCCCTTTGCAGCCAGCTCCGCCTGATGATTTATAAGGTAGTTCTGTATCCTGCCGCCTGACATTCCCCAAGGAAGATCGGTGTTTGTACCGAATGCCTCCTGATTGAAGAAGTTGCCCCATCTGCCAAGGCACTGACCGATGAAAAGTCCCATGGCGACAATATCAAGGGTGGGCATGATCTTCAGCTTGCGTATTTTTGCCATAATGCAGCCAAAAAGCAGTCCGCCGATTATGCCGCCGTAAATGGCAAGTCCCCCGTCCCTTATGGAAAGTATGTCCTTGATGCTGTGATAACTTGCTGAATGGAGTACCACGTAGTAGAGCCTTGCGCCCACAACTGCGCCTATAACGCCGGCAATGACCGCATCAATGAGCCTGTCGCCGTCAATGCCGTACTCCTTTGTGCGTCTGAAACAGTACATCATAGCAAGAAGCATGCCCAGCGCTATCATAACGCCGTACCACTTTACGGAAAAGCCGAATATTGATATAGCTTCCGAATTGATAGTAAGGTCTATCCCAAGCTTGGGAAAGACCACATTATCAACAGGAAGCCTTGAAAGTGCTTCCATAGTTAAGCCTTGCCCTCCTGTTCTTCGCTGCGGATAACGGACAGCGTGCAGTTTTCGGGGTCAAAGCGCTGACGGAGGAACTCCGCTGCGTCCTCTGCGGTAACGCTTGCCACAGTTTCGATGGTGGAGAATGCGTTGCCTGTGCCCCTGAGGCCTGCCTTGATAAGTCCGCTTGCAATGGCTTCGGGATTGCCAAGGTTGCGGATAAGGCTGCCGTAATATGCCTTTCTTACAGTCTCGAACTCTTCCTTTGTAAAGCCGACCTGCTTGCGGCGCTCTATTTCCTCGGCGATAAGCTGTGCCACCTTTTCAGGCTCTCTGGACTCGCCGCCGAAAATGGGAACGAAAAATCCGTCGCCCGAGAATGTCTCGGAAGAGAATACGGAGTTGATAAGTCCCTCATCGTAAAGGCGCTTGTAGAAGTCGGAGGTCTCGTCTGCCAGCATGGCAAGAACCATGTCGGAAAGTACCTCGCACCTTACTATGTCCTCATTGCTCACAGGCTCGGACTTGTAGCCGATGTTGAACATGGGCACTGCCACTTCAAGCTTCTGCTCCACGTACTTTGAAGCCACGGTAACAGGCTCCTCGGGAACTATGGTCATAAGCTCCTTGTTTTCGGATGGGATAAGCATCTCGTCGCAGAGCTTCATTATCTCGTCCTCGTCAACGTCTCCTGCAATGGCAAGCACCATGTTGTGGAGATTGTAGAAAGTGTAATAGCAGCGGTAAAGCAGGTCGGCATTGATCTGGGCAATGCTTTCCTTTGTACCTGCAATGTCTATCCTAACGGGGTTTTCGTGATAGATGCCGCCCAGCATATTAAAGAACACACGCCAGTTGGGGTCGTCCTCGTACATTCTTATTTCCTGACCGATGATGCCCTGCTCCTTGCGGACGGTCTCCTCGGTGAAATAGGGCTTCTGGACAAAATCCAGCAGTATTTTCAGGGAGGGGATAAAGTTCTCGGTGCAGGAGAAAAGATAGCAGGTCCTGTCGAATGAAGTGTATGCGTTGCCGAATGCGCCTGTCTTTGCGTAAAGCTCGAACACGCCGCAGTCCTCGTTCTCGAAAAGCTTGTGCTCCAGATAATGGGCAATGCCGTTGGGCACGGTGACAAAATCAGCATCGTCACGGGTCTTGAAGGTGGTGTTCACCGAACCGTAGCGTGTGCCGAAAAGGGCGTGCTTTATGCTGTAGCCCTCGGTCTTCCAGATAAGTATCTCAAGACCGCTGTCGTGCTTTATCCGTGTGTATTTTTCGCCTGTGCGGTCATTGGAAATGATCTCTCTTGTCATGACTTTTCTCCTCAGTTCTGACCGTAGTAGGCATTCTTGCCGTGCTTTCTCAGGTAATGCCTGTCAAGCAGAGCCCGGGGCATTGCTCCCGCAGAGGGATTTATGGAAGCGGCGTGATAGTTCATAAATGCCACCTCTTCCAGCACAACAGCGTTGTGAACAGCTTCCATAGCGTCCTTGCCCCATGTAAAGGGACCGTGGTTCTTTACCAGCACCGCAGGAATGGTCATGGGGTCGATGCCCTCAAACGCCTCTGCAATAACAACGCCTGTTTCCTTTTCGTATTCGCCGCCTATCTCTTCGGGGGTCATGTCCCTTGTGCAGGGTATCTCGCCGTAGAAATAGTCGCCCTGAGTTGTGCCCATGGGTATGATGCCGCAGCCTGCCTGTGCGAATGCCGCTGCCCATCTGCTGTGGGTGTGGACGATGCCTCCCATATTTTCAAAGCGTCTGTAAAGCTCAAGATGTGTGGGTGTATCGCTGGAGGGCTTGTACTTGCCCTCGGCAACCTTGCCTGTGGCAAGCTCCACAACTACCATATCATCGGCAGTCATTCCCTCATAGGAAACGCCTGAGGGCTTTATTACCACCATTCCGCTCTCTCTGTCAACGGCGGAGGCATTGCCCCATGTGAATGTTACAAGATTATATTTGGGAAGCAGAAGATTTGCTTCAAGAACTTCTTTTTTGAGATTTTCCAGCATATTATCATTCCTTTCCGTACATTGCAAGGCCTTTTCTGAAAGCGGCTATGTACTTTTCATATCCCTCTCTGCCCTTTTCCTCAGGGTAGGAGACTGTCTTTTCCATATCGCCGAAAACTGTGCTGTCAAGCCAGTCGGCAAGCTTTTTGCCGTCGCCTGTCATCATATAAGCCGCAAGGAGAGCAATGCCCCATGCGCCGCCCTCGCCTGCTGTGGTCATAACAGCCGCAGGGGTATCAAGAGCATCGGCAATTATCTGTGCGGCGGCGTTCTTTACCTTGAAAAGTCCGCCATGGCAGGTGAACAGCTGTGCAGATACTTTCTCGGTATCAAACAGGATATCCATACCCATTTTAAGCGCACCAACAGATGAATAAAGCTGCGCTCTGAAAAATTCGCCCAGTGTGGGAGCGTGCTCGGGCGAGCGGAAATATGCGGGATAGCCCTTTTCAACATTTGCGGCAGGCTCGCCTGACATAAAGCCGTATGCCACCGCTCCGCCGCAGTCCGGGGCAGCGTTCATGGCATTGCGGTAAAGCTTTTCGTAAAGCTCCGACTTGTCGATATCACAGCCCATAAGTGCGCCGAATTCGCCGAACATATTCACCCATGCGTCAAGCTCGGTGCAGCAGCTGTTGCAGTGTACCATGGCAACGGGATATCCGTCGGGGGTAGTTACCATGTCTATCTCCCTGTGAACAGCGGCAAGAGGCTCGCTGAGCACCAGCATGGAAAATACGGAAGTACCTGCGGAGATATTTCCTGTGCCTGCTCTTACGGAGTTTGTGGCAACCATTCCCGTGCCTGCGTCTCCCTCGGGAGGGCAGAGGGGAACGCCTGCTTTAAGGCTTCCTGTGGGATCAAGGAACCTTGCGCCCTCTTCAGTAAGATATGCCCCCTTTTCACCTGCGCTCTTAACGGCAGGGAAAAGGCTGTATATATCATTATCATAGCCATGGGAAGCTATTTTATCGGCATATTTTTTCAGCTTGTTCTTGTCATAGCCTGTCATATCAACGGGGAAAACTCCCGAAGCCTCGCCTATGCCAACGGCATTTTCTCCGCTGAGCATTAAATGGATATAGCCTGCAAGTGTCGTTACTTTCTTGGTTCTGGGAACATATTCCTCTTTGTCGAGCACCGACTGATAGAAATGTGCGCAGCTCCAGCGCTGGGGGATGTTGAAATCAAGCAGCTCGGTAAGCTCTGCCGCAGCCTTTTCGGAGGTGGTGTTTCGCCATGTCCTGAAAGGAGTGAGAAGAGTTCCGTTTTCATCAAATGCCATGATACCGTGCATCATGGCGGAAACGCCCATTGCGCCGTAGGTCTCGGGGCAAACGCCGTATTTCTCCTTTACGTCCGCCAGGAGCGAAGCATAGCAGGAGCGAATGCCGTTATGGATATCATCAAGGGAATATGTCCAGTAGCCGTTTTCAAAGCGGTTCTTCCACTCGTGAGCGCCCGAAGCTATGGGCTTCATCTCGTCGTCGATAAGGCACGCCTTTATTCTTGTGGAGCCAAGCTCAATGCCCAGATATGTCTTTCCTGTTCTGATCTTTTCAACAATAGTCATATCAGTTTTCCTTTCCCGTAAGCACGTAAACAGTATCAAGTTTAAGGGAAGCGGCAAATTCCATTACCTGCTCCTTTGTTACCTTTTCAATAAGCTCCGAAAGCTTTTCGGGAGAAAGAATATCCTCCTCGCTCTTGGTGCAGTCGCTGAAATACCAGTCCGCAATGTTGCGTGGGGAATCGTCTGCTCCCTTGAGGGCGCACACCATGGCAAGCTTTGCCTGCTCAAGCAGCTCGTCGGAGAACTCACCCTTGGCGGTAAGCGCCAGCTGATTTTCTATTTCCTTGCGTGCAGGCTCGATGTTCTCGCTCTCAACGCCGCTGTCAACGAACATAACACCCGATTTCTCCGCAAAGCTTGCGGCGCAGTAATAGCAAAGGCTCAGCTTTTCTCTTACGTTCATGAAAAGCATGGATACGGGCAGTCCGCCGAAAAGTGCGGTGAATACTCTGCGGACAGCAGGGCTTTTTATGCTTGTCTTGTACGCCATGACCATCTTGCTCTGGAGCACATCAAGGCGCTCGGTCTCATATCTTACCTCGGGCTTTAAGGGTGAAAGCTTTTCAGAGGGGGAATATACCGTTCCCCTGTCCATGGCGGAAAATCTGTCGTTTATGAGCTTTTCACACTTTTCGGGAAGCTCCCTGCCCACAAAGAATATCTCGATCCTTGCAGTACGGAGCAGCTCCTTGTATGCTTTCCAAACCTGCTCTGATGTAAGAGCCTCAGCATCGGAGCGCTCGCCCTTGACAGGTATGCCCGCAGGCTCGTCCTCGTATATCACTTTGCCAGCCTTTTTAAGGGCATATGAGCGTTTGTCGTTGATATCAGCGTCAATATCGTCAATAAGCTCCTGCTTTTTCAGGGCAAACTGCTTTTCGGGGAATGCGCCGTTTTCGGATACGGGGTCGAAAACACAGCCGCAGAGCAGTTCAAGCACTGAGGAGGATATATCCTCACCCTCCAGCGCAAATCTGTCTCCTATGCAGCTGGCGGACATAGTAATGGTCTGGCTGTCGGCAAAGCGGCTGATACCGCCTCTTACGCTGGCACCGTAAAGCTCGGCAAGTCTTGTGTTAAAAGCGGTTATGGTAGGATACTTTGCGTAGGTATCCTCAAGCATAAAGGCTATTGCCGCATTGGCAGAGGCGTTCTCCTCGGTGAGCCTTGTTATGAAATGAATGATATAGCTGTCGGTTTTGAATTTGCTGTCGGTAAGCACGGTAAGGGCAATGCCTCTGTCGGCGCTTCCGATGATTTTTCTTTCTCGTTTTATCGCCACGTAATCAACTCCGATATAAAAAAGATTGTACTTTTTTATTATAACACACAGGAAAATATTTTTCCACTGTTTTTCAAACTTTTTTTGCGACCGCAAGGCAGTGAAAGCAAATAAAAAAATCCACACAAATAAGGTCAAGGTAAAGGGTTTAGGAAGTCCACTGAGGGCAGAGCCATCTGGTCGCTGTTGCCGCAGTGGTAAACTACGTTTACCTGCGAAATCTTTGCAAGCGGTTAATGTGATTAACCTGTTAGCCGACTGACCCCCAAATCCCCAAAGCCGCCTGCACTTTGAGTTCAAAAGCTAGCAAAATGTAAGTTTTATCTCAAACAAACCAAAAACTATTTCATGCAGGCGGCTTGAAACCAAGAGACATTCCGTTAGGAATGGCGATTTTGGTTTCCGCCGTAAGGCGCAGGTACGGTCAAACTACAGTTTCAATTTAATATGTCCGTACCATGCAAAGGAGACACCTAAGGAGAGAGGGAGGAAACCCAAACCCAACAAAAGCGGGCATTCCCCCCTCTCTCCTACGGTTTCTCCTCTGCACTCCTTTTCCCTACCCTCTCACCCCCACTAAGCCCGCTTTTACAGTTTGTCTTTAACTTTTTGTTTATCTCGTGTATTGAATATTGTTTCGTACCTTTCACCGCCGCCCCTCTCATTTGTGGTCTGGCGTTTCGATATCAAGTATCTGCTGTTAGTTTTGCTTGGCTCTGAGATGTTAGCCGTTTATCTGTTTGCACATTTTTCTATAGCTATGTTTACATACTTGGGCTCCACTCAGTTCTTTAATTTGGTGTTCTTTGGCTGATTGGTGTGCAGTTTTATAAAGAATTATTAGCAGGTATAAACTTCTCACTCCCCATAAACCACCCTTTTCACCTCAGTACCCGTGTAATAGTGAGCAAGTATATCACGATATCCGCAGCCGTCCTGCGACATGGCATCGGCGCCTGCTATGCTCATGCCGACAAGATGCCCGCTGCCTGTGATGGTGAAGATGTATGTGTCACCCTCTTCACTGACAGTAAAGGCACTGCTTTCAAGGGACAATATGCGTGCCATGTCCTCCCCGCTGACGGTTATGCCGCAAAGGCTTGCCTCCGAGACGGCTTCCGTGCCGTCAATGTGGGTGAGAGCGATGTGTTCAAGCTCTCCCGCAGCGGGAAAATCGGCAGATATCCTTGCCCGAAGCTCTGCAGAGGTGAATTTTTTTTCACTGCAGAAAACGGCGGCTTCGGGATTTTTTGCGGGCACAAGATATGGAAATGCTTTGCCCCATGCGCTTTCCGCAGACAAAGTGTATTCCCCCGAGGAGAGGTGGAATGGTGCTGAGATAGGGCTTCCGTGATAGGTTATCACTTCTCCGCAGGTGCTTTCGGCGGCGCTTTGGGCTGCGGATATGGCTGCGGAGTAGCTTTCTCCGTATATTTCCCGTGCCTGCACGTCGGTAAGGCAAATCTGATATTTGTCGCCGTCATCGGTGATGTGCGCCCCTGTTGAGGGATCTTCTCCCGAAAGTATGCGGCGGACGGCGTATGTCCTGGCGGCACACGCCTGTGCTTTCATGGCTTCCGTGTCCATTATGTATGGTACCTCTTCAAGAACGGCATAGACGGTGTATTCCTCAACGGTGACTGTGCGTATCCCGTTTGATGTGTATATTTTCAGCTTGTCCGTGGGCAGTATCAGCTGCGATGCGTCGCTTTTGCTCTCTGAGCTGACGACTGACAGCTCAGCGGCTTTTTCGGCTGATCTGGCATTATCAGCGTTGGCGGCAAAGGGGATAAGGCATATCACAGCCGACCAGAGCATAACTGATTTTATAAATTTTTTCATTTTTTGTTTACCGTCCTTTCATTATGAGAAGCGCATTACCCTTGGTTTCTTATGTGATCACTGATTTTCTTGATATTAAACCACAAAAACAGTGAATAAATTTAGATAAAACATACTTGACATAAAGTTAATTTTATTGTACAATGTATATATATTGCGGCGCTGTAAGCATTATGCAGAAAAGGGGCATAACAGCCGCAGAAGAATGAGTATATTATCAGGGATCACACGAACATTAAAATAAAGACATTGCAGAGCAGTTCCTCTGCCGAAAGGAATGGTCGGACTATGGGCAAGATGAAAATCAGCCACAGTGACAGCGACGCTCTCGAGAGAGCCAAAAATACAGCCAAAGCAAATAAAAGGGCGCCTATCAACAAAAAGGCTTCCCTTATCGTATATGTTATAGTGCTTGTGCTTGCGGTAGCGGCACGTACTGTCCAGCTTTTCTCCAATATGGACTTTGACAGGGGCAAGTACATTGACCCGTCGTTTATGAAAAACTATCCGCTGCTTGTCATGATACCGGGCTTTGCGATAATAGCCGCTATTCTTATCTGGGGCAATGCAAGGGATAAGGTAATAAGCTCCTGTATCCTTATCAACCCCATGCGTCTGAGATATGACAGGCTCAACAAGAAGATCCCCCACGCAGCAGGCTACAGCTCGCTGTTCATGGCACTCCTTGTGGCTGTACAGATAGTGTTTGACTTCATTAACCTTGTTCACAAGAACACCGAGTATATGAAGACCCTTCCCCGTGAAGAGGCTGAGGACTTCAACAAGCTCACAGGCTATGATCTGGGTATGTTCTTTACCCACCTGCTGATGCTTTTCGTTGTGCTCACATTCGTTTCCATTGCCATAAACATCTTCAACGGCGTGGGATTTTCACACGCAAACTGCGCAGCGCTTTCCACCTATGCTGTTTGGAAGACTGTGGAGATATTCAAGATGGTTTCCCTGAACACAGCTCTCAGCACATATTCGGGACTTGTATATCAGATGCTTTCCTATATGACCGCTGTAGTGTTCTTCCTCTGCACGGCAAGGTTCTTTAACGGTATGGAAAAGAAAAACACCCGCTTCTGGATGTGCTTTATGGGATATGTTTCATCTATCCTTGCGGCTGTATCGGTAATTCCCAGATACATTCTTCTCCTTATCCCCACAAACTATGATGACAGACTGGATATGTCCATTCCCGAGATATCGGACGTGGGCATCGTGTTCATGACAATAACTATCGTTGCGGTTTTCTGGAGCACATACGTTTACCGCATCATGCCAAAGCTCAACCTCGGCAAGCGCCGCTGGAGCAAGGCACCTATCAGCAAGGAATTTCAGCAGATGGAGAGCATCGACGAGTAATTCGGCTCTGTGCTTGTCCGTCACAGCAAAAAATTACAGGGGCGTACATGGCGGATATTGCCTGTGCGCCCTTTTTTAAGGAATACTGCATATGAATATGAAAAAAACAAGGCTTGCGGCTCTGGTGCTGACCGGAGCGCTGCTTACGGGCTGCGGCATCGGTTCATCGGTGGACACACTGCTTCTGCCGCCCATGCTTTCCGACGAGCAGAAGGCCATATATACCGCTCTCACCGCCTCGGCAGGAAGCAATATCTCACTTGTATATCCCAGAGGGGGGGCATACCGTTCCGCTTTTGTGTTCTATGACCTTGACATGGACGGTGCCGATGAAGCGGTGGTGTTCTATGACGATACCGATGATTCGGAAAACAGCGTCAGGGTGAATATACTTCACCGTGAAAATAACGGCTGGCGTTCGGTGTATGACCATGCGGGAGCAGGCTCGTACATTGAGCAGGTGTTCTTTGCCGACCTTGGAGGCACGGGCAGGGTTCGCATGGCGATAGGCTACGGATATATGACCCCCACGGAAAAAACACTGAAAATATACAGCCTGGGTGACGGTGTGCTTAACACCGAATACACCGAGACCTACTACAAGACCATGAACATGGATATGGACGGCGACGGCAGCGAGGATATTGCGGTCATAAACTGCAATAACGAGAACCATGCCGCCTATGTTTCCCTTGTGACCGACAGGGGAAATGGCACGGAATGCACAAGCACCGTTGACCTGAGCGAAAGCACAGCCGACCTGCCTTCCGTTATCGGGGGATATATCGGCAATAATACTCCCGCTCTGTTCATTGACGGGCTGACGGTCAGCGGAAACCTCTCCACCGAGATAATCTACTGCGTAAACGGCGAGCTGAGAAACCCCGCAAACCTTTCAGGCTCGGATATCCTTGTAATGACCACACGTTCTCAGGGGCTGTACTGCTGCGATATCGACGGCGACGGCATTGTGGAGATTCCCCAGAGAGAGGCATTCCCCGGCTACCGTGACCCTTCGGACGCACAGTATATCACCAACTGGAACGTTTTTGAAAACTATACCGTGGTGAAAAAATACGCTTCCCTTACCGAGGCGGACAAGGGCTATGCCTTTATGCTTCCCGTTCGGTGGGAGGGGCTTGTGACAGTCAAGACGGACAGCGTGACAGGCGAAAAGGTGTTTTACAAATTCAACAGCAGGCTTGCCGAAAGCCGCCTTGAGCTTATGAGGATACTGGTATGCACCCGTGATTCTGCGGCGCAAAGGTCCCTTGAAGGCTACACCGCTGCCGCTTCCGATGATAATGCGGTGTATATGGTAAAATTCGGCGACACTGAGGATAATCTTCTCCTGACCATGACAGAGGTAAGGAATAACTTCTATCTGATACAGAAGAACTGATCTTGAAAGGAAATTGCAATGAGCAAAAAAAGCGAAAAAAACGAGAAATTCAAATCGAAAATAGGCGGACAGGCTCTTATTGAGGGCGTTATGATGAGGGGAATAGACACCTCTGCCATGGCGTGCCGTATGCCTGACGGCTCTATTGACGTGGAGACATGGAAGATACGCAACGGCAAGACTGCTCCCTGGTACCTTAAAACGCCTTTTATCAGAGGCTGCTTCAACTTTGCCATCTCCCTTATAGACGGCATGAAATGCACCATGAAGTCCGCCGAAAAGCAGGCTGACGCCGATGACGATGATGATGACGACGAGCCTTCAAAATTCGAACAGTGGCTCAGCAAGACACGACCCTACAAGTGGCTCGAATCCAAGATCGAGGGCGAAAACGGCAAGGAAGTCATGAACACTATAATGCTTGTAGTGTGCGTTGTGGTGATGATACTTTGCGTTTGTGCGTTCAAGTTTTTCCCTGCGCTGCTGTCACTCCCTCTGGGACTGCTGGGCGCTCCCGACTGGTGCAAGACCGTTTTTGAGGGCATCATCAAGGTGGCGCTGCTGGTGGGCTATATGTGGCTCATTTCCCACATGAAGGAGATACATAAGACCTTTAAGTATCACGGCGCAGAGCACAAGACCATCGCCTGCTATGAGGCGGAGCTGGAGCTTACCGTGGAAAATGTCCGCAAGCAGATCCGCTTCCACCCCCGCTGCGGCACAAGCTTTATTTTCCTTGTGGTGCTTCTCAGCATTATCATAGGAATGTTCCTGCCGTGGAAAAACCTGTGGGCTCGCTTTGGTCTCCAGCTGCTCATGCTTATCCCCGAAACATCTATCGGCTACGAGCTGATAAAGCTTGCGGGACGTTACGACAATATTTTTACAAGAATAATCTCAGCCCCGGGCATATGGCTCCAGCACATCACTACCTGCGAGCCTGACGACCCCCAGATAGAGGTAGCTATCGCAGCACTCAAGCCCTGTATCCCCGAAAATAAGGAAGACGACAAGTGGTAATACCAAACAAAAAAGGAGAATGACGATGAAACACACAGCATCTGTTATGGCAATGACCGCAATAATGATAACATCAGCTTTCGGCATTTCGGCGGGAGCATATGATGACTGCACCTTTGAAGCGACTATGGCTGACGGCTCGGCGGGAACTGTTACCGTCAAGGACGGCAGGCTGAGCTATGATATTGTTTTTACCGACCCCACTTCCCCCTTTGACTTCCCCGAAGCCATAGACCCGACACTTGCGAACTGCGATCCCGATACATTTTACAGCTATTTTGACGCAAATTATGACGATTCCTATTGCTTCCCCATAGATTACGGCTTCAGCTGCGGGAATATGGAATATCCCGTTATCAGCATAGAGGGCGATAAGTATTATGTGGTCGATGTGAAAGCTCAGACAGTTCAGTACGTGGGCTACAACTGCATTTCTGCGGAATATGACACAGATGATGCTATCGACTACAGCGACGTTATCAATGTAAATACCGAGGACGGCTCCGAGTTTATTCTGTACTATTGGAAGGATAACAGCACTGGCTGGGAGGTTGGTGTTTATGAGCCGACCTCTCCCGATGATTTTCCCGCAGATAACAACACATTGGCAGAATATGACCTGTCAGCCGATGAAGAGCTTGCAAGATTTCAGTTCGATGTGAATTTTGAGGATATGGCATATGTTGACGGAAAGTATGTTTCGGGCATGATAGGCACAAAATACTGGATAATCAACATGGCAGAAAAGACTGTCAGTTATGTTGGTCACACAGTTGAAGAGTGGAAACAGGAAGTTCCTGCTGAGGATATCCCCGACGGGGACACCGCAGACGGCTGCTTACCCAATACAGGAAACCGCTCATATGCGGCGGCTGTTATGGCATTGTCCGCTCTTATAGGTGCAGGCGCATACTGCATGGGCAAAAAAACAGATAAAAGGAAGAAAATATGACCGTTACACAGCTTTCAAAAAAATTAGATGACATTTTAAAGGATATCCCCGACAAAAGCTTTGACAAGCTCTGCATTATGGAGGATATGGGCGGCATTACCCGTGAAAATTGCCTTATCCACCCCGAAAATGAAGTTTCCGAGGACATTGCAAAAAAGGTGATAAGCGCCGCAGAAAAGCGTGCTGAGGGCTATCCGCTGCAGTATATTCTGGGGCAGTGGGAGTTCTTCGGCAGGCAGTTTAAGGTGGGCGAGGGCGTGCTTATCCCCCGACCCGATACCGAGGTGCTGGTGGAAGAGGTGCTGAAACGCCTTTCAAAGTCGGAAAAGCACAGTATCATCGACCTTTGCAGCGGCAGCGGGTGCATTGCGGTAACGCTGGCTAAGGAGCTTGAAGGCTCAGACGTGTATGCGGTGGAGCTTTCGGGGGACGCATTCCCGTATCTTGCGGAAAACGTAAAGCGCAACAGTGCAAATGTGAAGCTGCTGCGTGGGGACGTGATGAACGGAGCTATCATGGAAAATTTCCGTGATCCCGAGGAGCCTGACGAGTATATAAACATCGACTGCATCGTATCAAATCCACCTTATCTCACGGAGCAGGAAATGGCAGAGCTGCAAAAGGAAGTTGCCTTTGAGCCGCATAAGGCGCTGTACGGCGGCGTTGACGGTCTGCAGTTCTATCGTGTCATAGCAAGGCTGTGGAGCGAGGTGCTTGCCGCAGACGGTCTTATGATATTTGAGATAGGCTCGGAGCAGGCGGAGGACGTGAAAAATATCCTTGCTTCCTGCGGGTTTGGCAATATCTTTACCGCAAACGACGCAACGGGAGCGGTAAGGGTCATAGGCGGATATAAGTTTGAGAGTGAATAACAAAAAGGCTGTTGCACAAGATGCAGCAGCCTTTTTCGTTAAGCGGACTTTCTTATTTGTCCGCATTTATGTTTATTTGCACAGAGGTTCAATGCCTTTTTATTATCCCACGGCAGTTGGCTCGGAAAGCTCCGTCATCTGTGCGTCGGAATAAAATACATCATACATTCCGTCAGAAAAATCCGATTTTACCGCAAAGGAAAAAGCATAGATATTGTCATATGCGCTGAACATCATCATGTACCAGTCGCTGCCGTCTGCACTGAACTTTGCGATATATGTATCATAGCCGAAATGTGCGGTAAGTGTATCGTCAAGTGCTGCTGTATAGCCCTCGCACTCGCTTCCGCTGATATCCTTTGCGGCGGCAAGCATAAGCTCATCGTCATTGTCGCCCGTAAGTTCGGCAGTATTGATGCACACGTTTGATACAACGGTTGCCCCGTCCTGGGTCTTGTCAGCGTAGAAATATCCGCCCTTGTAGCCCGAATCGTTCCGTTCCGGGGTCATTCCTGTGTAGCGCACGCCGTTCATAAGCACGGGTACATCAACGGAGCTTTCGTCAAATTCACGGGTGAACTGTGCTTCACGCTTTCCGCCGAGGGTATCGTCAAATATGCTTGCGGATAAAACGCTATCGTTCAGATACACGTCTGCGGCGATATTGTCTGCGGTAAGCTCGACGGCAATATCCGAGGGATCGCCGCTTATGATGTTGAATGTGCCCTCTGCGGTGACGGTCCCGTCGGGGGCGGTGTATTCCCAGTCGCCGTTGGAGTAAAGCGTAAGGGTATTGTTTTCGGCGTTTCCGTCCTCGTACCATGTGCCGCAGATGTCACGAATGCCCATCATAACGTTGTCCATGCGCAGGTAGGATATATTCAGGCGGCTGTTCATGCTCAGGCGTGTGGGGGAACGGAGGAAGAATGACGCAAACTCGCCGTTTTCATCGGAAAATGTGTAGGTGCTGCCGTCAAAAGCCACTGTTCCCTGTGACTCCACAGCGCCGCCGTCATAATATGCGGTATAGTTCCATTTGCTGTCAACTGTAAAATGTGTGCCGTCTTCTGCGCCGCTCATTACCCACTGACCTTCGATTGGGCAAGTGTTTTCGCTTGGTTTATTGCTTGTGGTGAACTTTGTTTCGGGTGCGGTGGTTTCCTCCGAAACGGCAGTTTCGGACGCTGTTTCGTCAGATGTCTGCACGGTTGTTTCCGCTGCCGTTGTCTCTGATGTTTCGGCAGGGGAATCGTTATTGCCTGCGCAGCCCGATAGCATGAGGGCAAGGCACAGTGCGGTGATGATTGATACTTTTATTTTCATATGGCGGCCTCCTTTTGAAACCGCTTATATTATATCATTTCTGATCTGCCATGTCAATTATCCGGCAGAAGATAAAGTACGGTTAAGCCTTTTCCTCAATGCTCTCCTTAACGAGCATATACACTGCCGATAGCAGGGGGATACCAAGCATTATGCCTGCCGCACCGCCCAGCTCCGCCCCTGCGATTATGGCGATGAGTATGAGCACCGAGGGCATTCCCACGCTTTTTCCCACGACTTTGGGATAGATAAGGTTGTTTTCAAGCTGCTGGAGCACGATTATGAACACGATGAACCACAGTGCAGATGAGGGCTTTACCAGAAACAGCACCAGAGCTGAGGGTATCGCTCCGATAAACGCTCCTGCCACGGGGATAAGCGCCGTTACGCCGATTATCGTGCTTATGAGCAGGGGATATTCAAAGCCCAGCACCACCATTCCGCAGAAGCAGAGCGTTCCCAGCACCACTGCTTCCGTCAGCTGACCGCTGATGAAGTTCACCAGTGAGCAGTTGACGGCGGATATTACCCGGGCCGCTTTCCTGAAGCTTTCGGGGGACATTGCCGACCTTGCCCCGCTGCGGATAAAATCAAGTATATGCTCTTTTCCTGCAAGAAAATAGACGGAAAGCACCAGCCCCAGCAGCACATTTGCCGCACTTTTCAGGAAATCGGCAGTGGCGCTGAATGTTCTGCCGAAAAGGTCGGGGAGCTTGTCGGAGGCATAGTCCAGCAGCTTGTCGAGCCATGTTATGAGCCATGATGCTTCCTGAGAGCTGTCATACCGCAGCCGCAGGTCACGGTAATAGCCGTCAATGCTGCCTGCAAAAAGGGCGGCGCTGTCTATAAGGCGGGGAATGACTATCCACACCACCGCCGAGAACACCGCAACTATCAGCAGATATACAAGGGTTATGGAAAGAAAACGCCCCCCATTGCCCTTTAACGGGTTTTTGAGCAGCCTGCCCAGCGCTTTTTCAAATGTGCATACGGCAGGGTCAATGACCGCCGCAAATATTATCCCCAGAACAACAGGCACTGCCGCTCCCCACAGCTTATGCCACAGCGACAACAGCAGCTCGGGCCGCAGCAGCAGGCACAGGGCAAGGAACAGCAGCAGGCAGGGGAAAAAATACTTTTTTATATTCTGTTTCAAGGAGATCTCCTTTCATAGAATGTATTATCATAATTATTATATTTTCCCATATGCTGCCTTATAATCGCAGAAATGGGGATATGCGGTGACAAAATTTTTTTGACATTGTTGTGCATTATGCAGTTTGTATAAATATGCTATTGCCAAAATGACGATTGTGTGATATAATGTATAAGAATGAGAAAGGAGACGGGCTGTCTCCTTTCGAGCCTATATTTGAAAGGACTGATATTATCATGTCAAATTCTCCCGAATGGATCAAAAAGTCTGCTATTTATCACATCTACCCTCTGGGCTTCTGCGGCTGCGAGCGCACCCGTGACGAGTTCTCGGGCGAGGTACACAGGATAAAGAAGATAATAGAGTGGATACCCCACCTTAAGGCAATGAGCATAAATGCCGTTTATCTCGGCCCTGTTTTCGAGTCTGCGGCTCATGGCTATGATACCTCCGACTACACCAAGATAGATGCACGTTTGGGCACAAACGAGGATTTTACAGAAGTCTGCAAGGCTCTCCACGAAAACGGCATAAAGATAATCCTTGACGGCGTTTTCAACCACGTAGGAAGAGAGCATTTTGCTTTTAAGGACGTTAAGCTCAACCGTGAGCGTTCAAGATACTGCGGCTGGTTCTGCAACCTTAATTTCGGCGGCAACACCGCTTATAACGACGGCTTCTGGTACGAGGGCTGGAACAACTGCTATGACCTGGTAAAGCTGAACCTGAGAAACAACGAGGTCGTTGAATATCTGCTGAACGCTGTCAAAATGTGGATAGAAACATGGGATATCGACGGTATTCGCTTTGATGCCGCAGATTGCCTTGACAATGACTTTATCAAGCGCATACATAGCTTTACAAGAAGCATGAAGCCCGATTTCTGGCTCATGGGCGAGATAATCCACGGCGACTACCGCCGCTGGGCAAATCCCGAAATGTTTGACTGCGTTACCAATTACCAGTGCTACAAGGGAATTTATTCCTCACACAACGACCGCAACTACTTTGAGATCGCACATTCTATCGAATATCAGCTTGGTCAGTATGGCAATATCTATATGTACAACTTTGTGGATAACCACGACGTTGCCCGCCTGGCAAGCAATCTGAGAGATTACGACAGGATATACTGCTGCTATACTCTGCTTTACACCATGTACGGCGTGCCCTCCGTTTATTACGGAAGTGAGTTTGGCATCAAGGGTGCAAAGGGCAATGGCGCAGATGCGGATATGGCTATCCGTCCCTGCCTGGAGCTGGACGATATCCCCGGCAGAGATGACACTCTTTTCGAGCATATCTGCGAGCTGGGCGCTATCAGGAGCCAGTTCCCCGCACTACAGTCAGGCTCTTACAAGAAGCTGGAGCTGAAAAACCAGACCTTCCTTTATCAGCGTGAGCTGGACGGTCAGGTGGTCTATATCGGACTTAACATCAGCGACGGAGACTATACCTTTAACGTTGGCACTCACTATGCCCGTCTGGCAGACCGCCTTACAGGCAAGCACTACGATGTAAGCGGCGGCTGCGCAAGGGTAACTGTTCCCAAGAACCATTCCGTTATCCTTGTTGATGCAAATACTCCCGCTCCCGTAAAGGAAGAAGCTGCAAAGGCTGAGGAAGCAAAGCCCGCACCTGTTGAGATCCGGGCTCCCAAGGCTGAGGAAAAGCCTGTTGAACAGGTAAAGGCAGAGCCTGCGCCTGTAAAGGAGGAAGCTCCCAAGGGCACCCCCTCCGCAGGAATACCCGAGGGCAGGAAGATCGTTATCGGCGGCCATTACAAGCATTTCAAGGGCGGCGACTATGTTGTTCTGAACGTGGCTCATGACCATGAGACCTATGAAGAGCAGGTAGTGTATATGCAGATATACGACAAGCCCAAGGTCTGGGTACGCCCCCTCAAAATGTTCCTTGAGGACGTAAATGACCACGGCAACATCAAGCCCAGATTTGAATTTATTGATAAGATGGAATAATACAAACAGGTGATACTGCATTTATGCAGTATCACTGCTTTTTAAAGGAGGCGCAGTCAATATGCAGGTAAAGAAAATTGCCGTGCTTGCGGCTGCGCTTCTTTTATGCTCATGCGGCGAAGCTGATAACAGCGATGTTTCATTGGAAGCCGGTTTAACTTCCACTGGAACATCTGCCACAGAGATAATAGACGAAACTACTGCCCGTGAGATACTTACGGAGGAATATCCCGTTTCGGAAGAAAGCATATCGGAAAGTGAGGTCACAACGGAAACTTCTTCTGAGATTTTCGCAGAAACTTCATCGGAAATTTCCGAAGAGACTTCCGAAACCACGTTTCCGCCCGAAACACAAACCACTGCCGAAAGCAGTGAAACTGCGGCATATGATATCCGCAGCGAGACTGTCACCTTTTCCTCCGCCAAGACAAGCAGCGCAGAAGAGAAGCCTGTAAAAGTGACCGTTCCCAAAATTGCCACAGGCAACTTTACAGGGGCAAAAACCCTGGAAAATGACATTGCTTCCGTGGATATATCCGATGCCGCCAGCGGTGTTGTGCAGGTGAGCTACAAAGGCTCGTGCAGCAACGTTAAGGTTAGAATAACTATGGGGGATAATGTTTATGACTACGGACTTTCAGGCAGCGCAGTATATCCACTGCAGTCTGGCAGCGGCGAATATAACGTAAAGGTGCTGGAAAATATATCGGGCAAGACCTATGCCATTGCCCTTGACGAAAGCTTTTCGGCAGAGGTTTCCGATTTCAGCCCATATCTTCTGCCCTCCCAGTACATCAGCTTCAGCCAGTCGGATAACTGCGTTAAAAAGGCTGCGGAGCTTTGCGCAGGCTGTGACAGTGATGCTGAAAAGATCGCTGCCATATTTAAATATGTCACCGACAACATCTCGTATGATAAGCAGCTGGCGGCATCGGTAAAGAGCGGATATATCCCCGACCCCGACAGCACTCTTGCCAAGGGCACTGGCATCTGCTTTGACTATGCGTCCCTTTTTGCGGCGATGTGCCGCTCGCAGTCCATACCCACAAAGCTGGTCATGGGCTACGTTCAGGGAAATATGTACCACGCATGGAACGAGGTCTATACAAAGGAAACAGGCTGGGTCACGCTGGACTTGTTCATCGAGAAAAACAAGTGGAATCTGCTTGACCCCACATTCTACGCCAGCGCCGACAACAAGAGCGATGCAGCTGAATATATGTCCGACAAGGACGGCTATTCCGCTGTTTACTATTACTGATATGCGAAAGGGGGAATAATATGTCAAAAAAAATACGTCCGCTGACTGCCGATGAGGTGTCATACTTCTGCTATCAGGCGGCGGTGATACTGGATTCGGGCGTTCCCATATATGACGGGCTTACCGTTATCACATCGGAGATGAAGGACAGCTCTCCCGAGGCAATAGAGCTGCTCAAGGCGGTGACAAATTCCCTTTCAATGGAAAAGCCCTTTTATGCCGCTCTTGAAGAAACGGGAGCATTTCCACGCTACTGCATAAAGGCGGTCATGGCAGGGGAAATGTCTGGCAAGCTGGACGAGGCGCTGAAAGAACTGTCCGAATATTACGAGCGTGAAGCTCAGCTGGGAGAGAAAATGCGCAGTGCAGTGGTCTCGCCCCTTATAATGCTGGCAGTGACGGCAGTTGTCATTGCGGTGCTTACCCTTAAAGTGCTGCCAATGTTTGCACAGATATTCTCCGACTTTGACCCTGAGATATACCGTGTTATCGGCAGGAGCGTAAGGATATCATCGGCGGCAGGCACAGTGATGCTTATTATATGTGCGGTGCTTTTGTTTGCGGCGGGAGTGATGTTCATTATCTGGAAAGCGAAAAAGGAAAGCTTTTCATCGGGATTTATCTCAATGATGCCATTTACCAAAACTGCCTCACGGACCATAGCATCGGCGCAGTTCGCAAACGCCGTCAGCATGATGATAAACAGCGGCATTGCCCCTGCGGAGGCACTTTGCAGCGTAAAGGGGATATCATCGGACAAGTGGGTGAACGAGCAGATAGAAAAATGCGCAGAGCTGGTAATGAATGACGTTCCGTTTTCGGACGCATTGGAGCAGACGGAGCTGCTGCCTGTATTTTATTCACGGACACTGCGGATATCATACGGCTCAGGCTCTTTTGACTCAGCGTGGCAGAAAATAAGCGCCCGACTTACGGAAGAAGCGGACGCACGAATCAATAGGATCATCAACTCGGCAGAGCCTATATTGACGGTGATACTCACCGCAGCGGCGGGTATCATGATGCTTACGGTTCTGATACCTATGATGAATATAATGTCGAATATATAAAGATCGCTCTCTGGATTTACGTTTCAGGGAGCGTTTTTTTTAGGTGTGGGACAAATGAGAAAAGCCGAACAAATGAGAGCAAGGCAAAGGGTTTAGGGGGTCAAGTGGGGGCAGAGCCTCCTTGTCGTCCTCCGCAGAGGACGACATCCGTTTGCGAGCGGAATAAATGATTAAACCGTCAGCAGATAGATAAATAATCCCCAAAGCCGCCTGCACCGAAAATTCAAAATTAAGCAGAGTAAAAGTTTCATTTAAAATAAATCTGGAACTGTTTGATGCAGGCGGCTTGAAATTGCGTTTCAGTTTCCGTCGTAAGGCGCAGGTACGGTCAAATACACTTTCCATTTTTATAAATTCCGTACCGAATGCAAAGGAGACACCACCAGGGGGAAGAGGAAACTAAAGCAAGGGCAAAAAACGGCGTTCCCCTTCCCCCTGATGGTTTCTCCTCTGCACTCCTCTTCCTTACACCCCTATTCCCTACCGTTTTTTATCCCCCTACATTTTGTTTTCCGCCGGAGACCGAACCCCTTTCATTTATTTGTACTGGTTTCTATAGCTATGTTTACGGGCTTGGGCTTCACCACGTTTTTTTATGCGCTATTCTTTGGCAAGTTTGTGAGCAAATTTATAAGTATGTGCATTAAATTGCGTCACCAACTTGATTATTTTGTCCGCCATCAAACGGATTTCGCAGGTAAACGTAGTTTACCACTGCGGCAACAGCGACCAGATGGCTCTGCCCTCAGTGGACTTCCTAAACCCTTTACCTTGCTCTCATTTGTGCTGATTTTTTAATTTGTGCGCTTTTCTTACTTTTCTCATAAGATTATAAAAAAACGCTCTATGAGACCCATAGAGCGCTTATTCCAATACAAATATGATTATCCGATAAGCCTTGTAATAGTCAATATAGCTTATCTGCCCCTTGAAATTAAGGGAGCGGACTATCCTGTCAATGTCCGTCACGCCCTCGCTGTCGGGCTTTATCAGGTCGGAGGTGGTTTGCAGATACAGATTTGAGGAGTCAAGCTTTATCATGAAATACTTTTCTCCCGAATCTATGCAGCGGCGGCAGGACTGCTCTATTATCTCCAGCGCCTGATCGTAGGTCTCGGCATACTTGTTTTCCACGTTGAAGTAGTACATATCGGAGCTGTCCGCCACAGGCGGGTCGCAGAGCATATTGCTTATGATGCGGTTGTTTTCCATTATCGAGTCTTCCGAGAGAAAATACTGGTACAGCACCATGTCGGGATATCTTTCCGACAGCGCCGCCGAGGGCTTGTCCCAGCCCACGTCTATGTGATACCACTTGCCCTCCAGCTTTACCATGTTCCACATATGGTCAACGTCCGTATAGCCTGTGACTATCATATTTTCTATCCCTGCCAGATTGCACAGGTAGGAGAACGCCTTTGCATATCCCTCGCAGAGGGCTTTTTTATTTACCAGAGCGCCATAGATAGAATCGGCGGTTGGGTCATCGGTGGAGCTTTCCACGTTGAGCACAAGGTAATCATGAAAAATTTTCAGCTTTTCATAATCGGACATGGACGGGTCGGTGAGGGTCATTATCTCCTTTGCCGCCTTTTCCGTTTCCATAAGCATGATGTTTACTTCTTTTATGCTGTACTTATACGAGAAGTTCATCTCATAGGTCTGCACCGTGCTGTCAAAATCCCCTGCGTAGCGGTTCTGGAGATAGAATAGCATCAGCTGTTCGCAGCGGACTGTTTCCAGCACCTTAACGTAGTCCTCGGTGCTTATGGTCAGGGGGACGTAGGATTTGGTGCGGAAATTCTGCATGGTATCCACCACGTCATCGTAAACGTCCTGCATACGCTTGTCGTAATCGAGGGAAGCGTATTTTGTGACCATGTGTTCGGGAATATACAGCTTCGTATCGGAAACATCGGCGTAGATATCCTCGGTCTCGGTGGGAGCTTCCGTGGTCACAGCGGTTCCGCCTGAGATGATAGTGTAGCTCACGTCACCTGTGTCGGGGACTCCTTCCCGGGAGCAGGCAGACAGAACAATGGCAATGCCCGCTGCCAGTATCAGCTTTATTCTGTTGTAGATACCGCTGCTTTGCATCTCGGGAGCCTCCGTGGTCAATCAAGGTAATCAAGGAATATTTTTACGGTGAGGGTATTTTCGTTGCTGTTGTGGTAAACTGATTCGGTGTTGAAAAGCCTTGCAGCCTGCTTCTTTGCCGCTTCCAGAACAGTTATGACGTTGCCCTGCGCATTGCTGAAAAGGGCTGAGGTTATTTCGTCAAATGCTTCGCTGTCTGCGCACATGAACTGAACTGTTGAGCTGCCGTTTTCTGCGGCTTTGAGGGCTTCACGGGTGATTATCGCCTTGGCTTCCTCCGTATCGGCGGCAACAAGGTCATTGTAGCTGTAATACTGATATTTTGTGCCGTTTGCGGCGGGAACTTCATACTCATAGTCATCTACCTGACGAAGCTCTCTTATGCGCTCGTCGGTAAGTCCGAAATAATCATAGCGCACCGAGTCGGGATTGCGTGATCTGTCGGGGTCGTCCCAGGTAAGGTCGATGTGATAATAATCGCCGCCCATCTCCACGATGTTCCACATATGCGGCTCGTTGGCAACGCCCAGCACCACCAGCGTTTTTATGCCTGCACGGTGGCACAGATAGGTAAATGTCTGGGAATACGCCTGGCAAAGGGCTTCCTTATCCACAAGGCAGCCATAAATGGTGTTGGGATTTTCAGCCTCGCCCGAATATTTGCAGGAGATTATAACAGAGTCGTGGAAAAGCTTTACTATCTCATAATCGCTCATGTCGGGGGTTATTTGGGAAAGTATCTTTTCAGCTTCCTCCTCGACCTCCGCTTTCATGTCGGCGATAACATCGGCGTCATAATTGTAGAGCAGGCGCATCTGGGTCACAAAGCCTGTGGTCTTGTCCTGTGTGTATTCGATGGTGGGAGAGATGTAGAAAAGCCTGTATTCATCGTTGTAGATAAGCTGATAAATGCTGAAAAGGTCATCGAAGGTTACTTCGTCGTAATAGCTGAACTTTATGCTGCTTTCGCAGTCAAGCAGGGCTGTTACAAGCTCGTCGTATATTTTCTGATGCCTGTCGTTCAGGGTGTAATAGCTGTAGGGGTGGTCGATGGTCTTTCTGCCTGTGTAGGGGCTTTTTTCGCCGTTTGCGGGGAAATATACGGGATTGCCCGCAGCGGAAAAGGCTATGGCTGAGCTTGACCAGTCCATATCTTTTTCCGTTGATTCTTCCGAAACGGTCTCCGATTCAACGGCGATGCTTACAGTGGTAGTTTCAGATGTTTCTTCCTGAGCTTCGCTTTCCGAAACTGTTGTTTCGGGTGTTTCGTTAGCGGCGGTGCTTTCTGGCACAGTGGTCTCTGCCATAGTCTCGGTACTATCGGAAACAGCGGTCTCCTGCGGCTTTTCACTGACTGTTGTTGCAGTTGTTACAGATGTTTCCGCCTGAGTTTCGGTCACGGTATCGGTGGGAAGCGGAGTGTTATCGTTTGTGTCGCAGCCGCCCAGCATCGTTGCCGCCATAAGTGCAGCGGCTATGACAGCGGCATTTCTTTTTCTTTTTATCATTGCATTTACCTTGTATCTTCGCAGATCATCGTTATATGGATTATCAGCAGGCTGTCATTGCAGTAGCGGACGTACTTGTTGGTCATCACCGTTTTGTCGGCAGGCTTATCTGCCCGGCTGTCCGCATATTCCAGTACCTGCCGTATCTTTTTTCTGTCAAAAAGTGCTGTCTTGGCGGAATAATACGCTTTTTCATCGGCAAATCTTGCTTCCGCATCGGTAAGCCCTGCTGAAATTGCATCTGCCGCAGCTGATGACAGCAGTGCTATGCCGCTGTCGGCAGAATCTGCATACAGTCCCTCACGCCTGAAATAGTTGTTGTCGGAACTGCATTCCGGATATGAAAAGTACGTATTGTCGGGGAAATGGGTAATGCCCTCAATATCCTTGTCGCTTACCAGAAAATAGTAGTGACGGATAAACTTTTCGTCGGGCGGGTCGAGTATGGGGTCGTCCCATGTGCAGTCAACGTTGTACCACTCGCCATCCAGCATTACCTTGTTCCATGCGTGGGAAGCGCCGTCCGAGCCTGTTCCCGTTACGGTGACGCAGGGGATATCCGACTTTTGGCAAAGGAGATTGAATGCTGCTGCATAGCCCTCGCACATGGAATATCCGCCGCAGAGAGCGCCGTACAGGGTGGTATCCGTATTTTCATCATCAGAAAAGGTGCAGTTCAGGACAATGTAGTCATGAAAGGCTTTCAGCTTTTCGTAGTCAGATGTGCTTTCATCAAAGACTGAGGAAATTTCCCACGATGTTTTACCGATATCCGCCTGCATCTGATGAGTGGTCTCCTCGTCATACCGATAGGTGAGCCGCAGAGTGTCGCTGTCACTGTCGGGACGGTAGAACTTACTGGTGAGCCAGAAGATATTCTCCTGATAATACACTGCCAGAAACAGCTTTTTCAGCGTTTCGGGCGGGAGCTTTTCGGGGAACACCGCCTGAGGCTGAAAATTCTCCGCTGCATTTTGCAGGATATCATACATCTGCTGCTCCTTTGGTGAAAGTGAGCTGTAGTAGATATACCGCCGGTCATTGCCCGTAATAGCAGACAGGCTGCCCGCAGAAGTAACGGTCTCGGACAATGAATAGTCCTCGTTAATTCTTGAGCAGCCTGACAGATTCGGGAGCGTCAGCACAAACAGCAGTGCGCCGATAACAATTCGTTGGTGTGTTTTCATGCCGTCTCCGTAATTTTCAGCTATCAGAAGCTCAGGTCAAGCTCGATCACCAGTGTGTTGGGGTCGCAGTTGGAGGAAACGGATGTTACCGCAGAGTTTTCGCTCTTTATCCATGAAGCGTAATCCTTCAGGTTCTTGGTAACAGCGTCATATACAGCCTGGCTTGTGACTCTTATCTCAACAGCTCTTGTGCTGCTTGCAGCGCATTCCTTAAGCTTTGCTCTGAGAGCGGTGTCTGCGGAAGCTTCATCTGAATAGAGCTGCTTTGTTACCTTAAAGTAGTTCATATCGTCAGATGTGCAGGCAGGAGGGGTGAAATAAGTCACCTGAGTTCCTGTGGTCTTCTTGTTTACATTGAAGTGGGACTTGTTGTGTATCCACTCGTCGGGAACGAGGAAGTATCTGTATCTGATATTGGTCTTGACAACGTTGGAGAGAATGGGGTCGTCCCAGGTGGTGTCCAGGTTGTACCACTTGCCGTCAACCTTTACAACGTTCCATGCGTGGGAGTCTCCAGACTCGTTTGTGCCTACAACAACGGTGCTTTCGATACCTGTAAGGTCGCAGAGGTACTGAATGCTCTTTGCGTAGCCTTCACACTGTATCTCGCCGTTTACAAATCCACCGTAGATAGTCTGGTTGTATCCCGACTCCTTGACGAAGTTGTTGTTGAGTGCGATGTAATCGTGGAATACCTTGAGCTTTTCGTAATCGGACTTGCCGTCAGCCTCTGCAAGTATCTTGCTGACTGTGGCGTCGATCTCCTTCTGCATGGAAGCGATAAGCTCGGGGTCTATCTCCCAGTACCAGAGCTTGCCCTTTGATACCTTCTTGGAGGAGAGCCAGAAAAGCTGGGGCTCCTGCATATATACGCAGCCGTAAACCTTTATCCACATTTCATCGGTAACGCTGTCGTCAACTCTCAGGCTTGTTCTGATGGAGTTTGCAGCTTCAAGTATCTGCTTGTAAAGCTCCTTTTCGGCATCGTTCAGCTGATTATAGCCGTAGCGGGTAGTGCAGTCAACGTTGTACTCCTTGAGAATGGGAGCCTTGGTGGTGACTGTACCGCCGCCGTTCTGGATCATGTTGATGATCTCTTCATGGTTGGGAGGGAGAGTGGTCTCCTGATTTTCGGCGTCCTCGGGAGGAACATCGCCGGGCTGTGTCTCAACGCCCAGCTGAGCTGCGGGGTCGGAGAAATCGCCCTCGGCTGTGGTCACTTCCTCGCCGCTGGGAGCAGTGGTGCCGTTTTCGATAACATTGACGGAGGTCTGCGCCTGAGCATCGTCCTCAGTCTTGCTGCCGCAGCCTGTGAATACGGAAGCTGCCATGAGTACAGCTGCTGCAAATGCCATTATTCTTTTAGTCATTCTGAAATTACCTTCCTTTTTATTGTTCTTTTTCTCTTTTAATATACCAGGTCATAGTGTACAACGTAAACGCCGCCTGTGAAGGAGCTCTGTCTCATAAGCTTTGTAACGTTGGAGTAGTTTTTCTTTGCGTACTTCTGGAATGTTCTGAAGTAATCGTCGCTCATAAGTGTGTCATAGATGGACTTGTCGGTAACTCTTATTTCGGCAACGTTCTTGCCGTTGGCTGCTGCATCGTCAATAGCTGCGTACATTGCGGACTCAGCCTCGGACTTGGTGCTGTAGAGCTTGTTGTAAGCTGCAAAGTAGTTGCATGCTTCCTTGGTGCAGGCAGGAGGGTCAAAGAGGTGGATCTTGTTGCCGTTTCCTCTTACCATGGTATTTACATTGTAGTGGGTGATGTTATGTATCCAAGCATCGGGAACGAGAAAGAACTCGTACTGAACGTAGCTGGAATCAAAGTGGTTGATGGGGTCGCCCCATGTAGCGTCCAGGTTGTAGTAGCCGTTCTCGCAGTAAACAACGTTCCATGCGTGGGAGTTGTCGTTCTTGTCGGTTCCCACTACAACTGTGCTTTCAATGCCTGCCAGGTCGCAGAGGTACTGTATGCTCTTTGCATAACCTGCGCACTGGAGAGCGCCGTTGCCGGTAAGGCCGTTGTAGATGGAGCAGTTGTATCCCGAATCGGACTTGCTGAACTCGTTCTTGAGGACGATTGAATCATAGAATACCTTGAGCTTGGAAACTGTTCCGCTGTAGTTGTTTGCCTTGGAGATGATGCTTGCAGCTGCGGAATCGATCTCCTTCTGCATTGCCTTTATCTCGTTCTTGTCGGAGGTCTTGAAGGAGATGATGGCGCTTGATGTGCCTGCGGAAAGGCTTCCGCCCATCCAGAAGAGCTGAGGCTCATTGTTGTAAACGATAGTATATACTCTTACAACATCATCGGTGGTAAGACCGGAGGGAACGTCAACGACGCTGTTCAGGCTCTTTACGGAAGAAATGATGTTGTTATAGAGCTTCTGCTCGGTAGCATTGAGCTGCTTATAAGCGTATCTGGAGGAGGACTTTACCTTGTAGTTTGCATCATCAAGATCGCCGCCGGCGTTGAAGTTCTCGGAAGAACCGCTGTCAGAAGAGCTGTCGGAACCGGAGTTTCCGCTGTCGGACTTTGTGGTCTCTGCGGGAGCCTCGGTGGTAGCTGCTGTGGTAACAACAGGCTTTGTATCGGAAAGATAGTCGGAGTGGATAAATCCGCCCTCGGCAAGCTTATAGTATTCGGTGTCGGTGATGGCTACGACCTCAACGGTGTCGCCTGCGTAATGCTGGGAGATAGGTGTGGAGCCGATTATTGCCTTTTCCCTGGAGTAGCAGTTTTCGGTAACGTACATTGTGGCGGACATCTCGGTCTCGCTCCAAGTCTGTGCACTGGTTTCGGAGGTCTCTGCTGCGGAGGTCTCGGCGGGAGTGGTCTCTGTGGGGGCGGTGGTCTCCTCAGTCTCCTCTGTGGTCACTTCTGTGGTAGTGGTGGCTTCAGTGGTAGTCTCGGTGGGAACGGTAGTTACCTCGGGAACGTCTGTTTCCTCGGTCTCGGTGGTGGTTATGCTTACCTCATCGAGAGAGGGGAGCTTGCCTGTATCCTCACTGGTTTTCTGGCAGCCTGTAGCCAGCACGGAAAGAGACATTACGAATGCCATTACCGCACTAATCTTTCTGCTCTTTGCTGATCTCATCATTTTTTTCTATCTCCTTTTCTTCTTTATTTATTACCGCTTTTATTCTGACGATTCTCATATCTTCCGCCAGAAGCACTGTAAAGGTGATGTTTTTGTAGATGACAGAGGGAGTCTCGCCGTCCTCGGGGATACGACCCAGCAGGTCGGTGATAAATCCGCTCATTGTGTCGTATTCGCTGTCATCGGGCAGGGGAGCGCCCAGAGTTTCCATAACGTCGGCAGCGTCAGCGGTGCCGCTTATGGTATAGGTATTGTCGGATATTTTGGTTATCTCCTCAGCCTCATTGTCGTACTCGTCCTGGATATTGCCCACAATGGACTCGACCAAGTCCTCCATGGTGACAAGACCTGCGGTGCCGCCGTATTCGTCAACGGCAACAGCCATCTGGAGCTTTTTGGCGGTGAAGCGCTTGAACAGCTCGCCGCACATACAGCTTTCGGGAACGAAAGCCGCATCTCTCAGAAAGCTTTTCAGTGTCATGCTTTCAGATGAATGAGTACCTATAAGGCACAGAAGATCCTTGACGTATATCACGCCTTCTATGTGATCTATATTGTCTCTATAGACGGGAATGCGTGAAAAGCCGCTGTTTATGGCTGTATATACCGCTTCCGATATCTCGGCATCTATATCCACCGCAACGATATCCGTTCTGTGGGTCATAACATCGCTGACCGACAGCTCATGAAACTCAAAAACGTTGTTTATCATCTCACGCTCGGAGGACTCGATAGAGCCTGTTTCATTGCCTGCATCCACCATAAGGCGTATTTCTTCCTCGGTAACTGCGTCAGCGTCCTCGGAGGGGTTGCCGGATGCGGCAGCCGCTATTTTGGCTGCAAGGCTGCTTATCAGGGTAAAGGGCTTCATCAGCACATATATGAGCTTAACGGCAGGAGTGCAGCGGACTGCAAAGCTGTCGGGATCCTTGATAAGCTTCTTAGGAACGCTTCCGCCAAGAACTTCGGCGGCAAGCACCGTGCAGAAGATTATAAGCAGCTCGGTGATGATGAATGCGGGGAGAGACATTTCCTCAGCAGGGAAAAGACCTGCAAAGCAGCTGTAAAACGGCGCAAAAAGTGTCCATTCGGCAGCTATGGTGAGAACTGCTGCATTAAGTATGCGGTGTGCGGAGAAAGCGGAGATAAGCTCGCTTGGGTGAGAAAGGAGCCTGTAAAGCAGACCCTTGCCGCCCTTTTCGTTTTCAAAGCTTTTTACCTTTCCGTCGCTTATCTCGGTGCAGGCGGTTTCACAGCAGGTGAAGAACGCCCTTATAAGAATAAGCACAATGCAGATGATGATACCTGCGGTAAGACTGCTGCCATTGGCAGTGCTGTTCACAACAGCGGATATAATATTACACCCGTCAGAATCCATAACCGACTTCCTTTCAGAACACGGCTGTACACCAGCCGATGATGATACACTGTAAATTATACAACAAAACTTTTTTCCTGTCAACGTGACAATAAGATAATCTCTGTAAATTATAAAAGCACCGATATGGTGAAAATGCCCGAAAATACGTGGTTTTGCAAACAGGCGTTATAAGTGTAACTATTTGTAATCAAATTTTGTCCGAATTGAAACGGAAAATCCCGACAGGTGTGCTGTCGGGATTTGGCATATATCACATTTATATAGTATATTATTTCAGCAGACCCTTGTTATGTACATCATCAAAAAGAGCGTCCATATGCTCCCAAAGCTTTTCGGAGCCGCCCTTTATGCACTTTCCACGCTCCTTGACCTGCTCATAGCTTACGTTATGCTCACGCCAGCTTATGCCGTCCTTGAGATAGTTCAGCAGCATGGGCTGCATACGGTCAACGGAGGAGGCAAAGCGTGCTTCCGGTGTGCTGCCCGCTTCAAATTCTTCCCACAGGGTGCGGTATTCGTCACGCTGCTCATTTGGAAGCAGACCGAACAGACGGTCGGCGGCTCTTGTTTCACGGTCACGCTTGGTCTCATAGCCCTTGTCGTCAAAGAAATATGTGTCGCCTGCGTCTATCTCCACAATGTCGTGGATAAGAACGGTTTTCACAGCTTTAAGCACGTCTATAGGCTCGTTTGCGTACTCGGCAAGCATTATCACGAACAGGGCAAGATGAAATGAATGCTCCGCATCGTTCTCACGGCGTTTGTACTTCTGCTCCTCGCCCTCAAACTCACGCATTGAAGCACCTCGGCTCTCGTTGCCTATGATATATGTCTGCCTGTAAAGGCTTTTCATCTTATCGGCTTCGATAAGAAAATCCAGCTGCTTTTTAAGTCTTTCGCTATCCATTTTTGTCTCCTTTTAAAACAAAAGCCGACAGATACTGTCGGCTTTTCGTATTTTAAGCTTTTATTACTTGGAGATAAGTGCCAGAGTATCTCTTGCAATGAGAAGCTCCTCGTTGGTGGGAACTACCCAAACCTCTACCTTGGAATCGGGAGCGGAGATCTTGCAGAGCTTGCCCTTGATCTCGTCGTTCTTAGCGTTGTCAAGCTTGATTCCGAAGAAGTCCATATCTGCGCAAACATCTCTTCTTACCTCAGGAGCGTTCTCGCCGATACCGCCTGTGAAGATGATAGCGTCAAGACCGTTCATAGCAGCGGCGAATCCGCCGATGTACTTCTTGATCTCGTAGCGGAGCATATCGCCTGCCAGCTGAGCTCTCTTATCGCCCTTAGCTGCGGCAGCGGCAATGTCTCTGTTATCGCTGGAGATACCGGAAATGCCGAGGAAGCCGGACTTCTTGTTGAGGTAATCGCTCATCTGGTCAGCGGTGAGACCAAGCTTCTTCTGAACGAACTCAACAGCGGAGGGGTCAACGGAGCCGCTTCTTGTGCCCATGAGAACGCCGTCAAGAGGAGTGAAGCCCATAGTGGTATCAATGGACTTGCCGCCCTGAACTGCTGTGATGGAGGAACCGTTGCCAAGGTGGCAGGAAACTATTTTAAGATCCTTCAGGTCCTTGCCCATAGCCTCAGCAAGAGCTGCTGTTACGAAGCGGTGGGAAGTACCGTGGAAGCCGTACTTTCTTACGTGGAGCTTTTCATAGCACTCGTAGGGGAGACCGAACATATAAGCCTTTTCGGGCATTGTCTGGTGGAATGCTGTATCGAATACAACTACCTGAGGACAGTCTGCGGGGATTACCTTCTTGCAGGCTCTCAGAGCAAGTGCGTGGGGGTGGTTGTGAACGGGAGCCAGCTCTGCCAGACCGTCGATCTTGTCGATTACCTCATCGGTAACGAGAGTTGTCTCGCTGAATACCTCAGCGCCCTGCACGATTCTGTGGCCTACTGCCTTGATCTCGCTCATGGAGTCGATGACCTTGCCCTCGCCGGAGGTAAGAACCTCGACCAGCTTTTCAAAAGCCTCTGTATGTGTGGGGAAGCTGCAGTCCTCGTCAACCTTTCTGCCGTCAGCAGTCTTGTGGGAGATGTGACCGTCGATACCGATTCTGTCACAGTTGCCCTTTGCAAGAACGCTTTCGTCGTCCATGTTCAGGAGCTGGTATTTAAGAGAGGAGCTGCCTGCGTTAACTACTAAAACTAACATAATAACACCTTACCTATATCAATTTTTACATCTAACGATGATACCGATAATATTTTAGCACCATTTGTGCCAAAAATCAAGAGGCAAAAGCCACAATTCGGCAGATTTTGTGTTAATTATTATAGTATCTGCGTAAAATATGTCTGAAAACCGGTTCGAAATTTGGGCTGGCTTATGACGTACTATAAATATTCTCCAAATATCTGTCCTGTGAAATGTGTGAATTTGGAGAAAATTTGAATTATACTATTGTAATTCATAATTAAGTGTGTTATAATAATGTCACAGGGAAGTTTTCATCAGTCAAAACTTCGTATAACTTTGTGAAAAAATAAGGAGCTGATATTTATGAAGGGTGCATTCGGTGTTGCTCTGCTTACTATGATCGCTGCCGCTGCAGGTGCTGCTGCCGCTGTTTACGCCGTTAAGAAGCGTGAGGAGCTGGAACAGTATGACTACAGCTTTGATGATGATGACGAGATCTATTTCGGCGATGATGACGGCTGTGACTGCCGCTCATGCTCCGAAAAGGACGACTGCGATGACGCTGACGATGTAAGCAGCGACGTTGAGGAGCTTGAGGCTCTTGACGGTGCTGATGATGCGGACGTTGCAGCTGCTTCCGAAGCTGCTGACGATACCGCTGAAGAAAAGACCGAGGAATAATTTTTCGGATTTGCAGACAATGAAACAGCTGCCGTACTTTGTGTGCGGCAGCTGTTTTTTTATTCTTCCGTATCGGCCATGCTTATTTCCACTTCGTTGAGGGTGAAGCCCACATCTTCGAGTGTCTTGATGTAATCCTGTGCGGAACGGGGGTCGCCGTTTGTGATTGACACCGCTGCCCTGTTGTTGGGAACATCAATGAAAACTTCCTTTACGCCGAAATCCGGGTCAAGGACTTCCTTTGCCTTTTCACCGATGGCGGTAAGCTCATTCATTGAGTGAACTACTGTCTGGTAGCGGACGCAGGTGTATTCGGACAGCAGGCTTGTGTAATACTCCGACGGCTCCTTTTCGGTGATGGCAACAAAAAGATTCTTGCCGTAGCTGTAAACTCCGCCGTAATCATCGGGATAAACAGTCTTGCCTGTGGATTGGAAGGACATGGTAAGGCGGGTGTAGGCGTTCTGGGGAGTGTCCTCAAATTCAAGCTGGGGCATTGTTGTCGTCTGCTCGGTGACTTCCTCCGTGACTGTGGCAGCTTCCGATGTCTGCACGGTATCGGAGGTGCCCAGGGTAACGGTTACTTCCTGGGAAACCGCACCTTCGGAAGTGCCGAGAGTATTATTGCCGCAGGAAGCCAGCAGCAGTGCCGCCATTACGGGCGGCAGTAATTTTTTCATATGCACGTATATCATTCCTTGGTTAATATCTTTTGGTATGATAATAATAGCATTTTATAATGTGGTTGTCAATATTAAAGTATGTCATGGCGCACAAAAATGTTTTGCGATGATATTGCAATTTTGGGAAAACTATTGAAATTTTCGCTGGCTTGTGTTAAAATATAAAATGATATAACCATATCCGAAAGGTTTGATGTAAGATGTTCAAAGGGCGGAAAATAATTGCGTTATGTCTTACCAGACTTAGCAATGATGAAACCACTGCCAAAGTGGCTGAACTTAATAAGGCTCTTGTTGCCAAGGATTATCGGCTTTTTGTATATAACGCCTGCACTGATTTTTATCGCAACAACAGGTTCGAAAACGCTGAGAAAAAGGTCTATTCCCTGATAGATTATAATATTGTAGATGCTGTGGTGATATTCAGCGAGGCTTTCAGGGACACTTCCATCGTCGATGAACTGCGTATGGGCGCTGAGGCTCACAATGTGCCTGTTTTTATTCTGGGCAACAGGTCAGAGAAATGCACCAGCTTTATTTTCGACTATGAGGCGGGCTTTGAACAGGCAGTGCGCCATATCATCGAATATCACGGCATAACCGATACGGCGATGATAGCGGGACTTAAAGGTGAGGAACATTCCGAGCAGCGTATTGCGGTATATAAAAAGGTGCTTGCAGAAAATGGTCTGCCCTTTAATGACAATATGCTGAGCTACGGCGATTACTGGTCAGGCCCTGCACAGAAGGCTGTTGAGGATATGATAGCCAAGGGTCATGTGCCCAAGGCTATAATCTGCGCCAATGATATGATGGCGATAACTGCCTGTGCGGTATTGAACCGGCATGGATATAAAGTTCCTGATGATGTGGCTGTGGTGGGCTTTGACGGCACTGAAGAAGCAAAACAATGCATTCCGCCCATAACCACCTGCAGGTGCAGCTATTCCGACACGGCAAAAGCCATTGCCGACGCTCTTGAAAAGGTGTTTGCAGGCGGGAAAGTTCTTCATGATAACTATGTGGATTTTGTTCTTGATGTATATAATTCCTGCGGCTGCGATCCTGACCGCCCTCCTTATAATGTGGGCAACACTCTTAAAACTGTTCGGGAAAGATTTTGCAAGTATCAGGACGACAATGCTCTTCTGTGCGAACTGGCACAGGAAATAGTTACGGGAGACAGTGCAGACTGCATTGTGGAAGATCTCAAGGGATATAATTTCTACAACATCTGTATTATGGTAAATCAGAGCTTCTGGAATGAGGCACTTAATCCACTGGAGGAAAAATGGAACGGCTTTGACGATGAGATGTGCATTCTCTATAAATCAGATGATGATTCAAAAAAATATCCCATGAACATCATGCGCAAAGATGTTCTTATTGACATCGACTATGTTATGACCCTTAAAAATCCTGTTGTGTTCAATGTGATCAGCTCATATGGCATTCCTATGGGATATATGTGCGTACATTTCACGGCTGATGTTAACGGCTACTGCATGATACCCCAGTATGTGTATGCTCTCAACAACGCTCTCAGCGGATACCGAAATGCCATGCACCTGAAATACACGGCCAAGAGCATTGAAAAGATATCCGAAAACGATTATCTTACAGGAATTTACAACAGAAACGGCTTCTATAAGCAGCTTTCGTGGCTCCAGAGGAAGAATGCGGGCAGGAATTTTACCGTTGCCTCCATTGACCTTGACGGACTTAAAAACATCAACGACCATTACGGCCATGACGAGGGCGACTTTGCCATAAGCTCCGTGGCGGATGCTATACGCAGTATCCCTATTGAAAATAAGATATGCGGACGCTTCGGCGGCGATGAGTTTGTGGTATGCGCCGTTACTGCCGCTGCCGATAATGTCGGCGATGGAGCGGAGGGCATTATAAGGCGGCACGTTGAAAACTTCCTTGCCTGTCTTAACAAGGATCATGTAAAGCCTTACCCCATAACTGCCAGCATAGGAATGTGCAGCACACGCATTGATTTTGATTTCGATGCCATGCTGAAGCAGTCCGATGAAAGAATGTATGCTGAGAAGAGCCTGAAACCAAACAGGCGCAGAAACTGAGTATAATAGTATCAAAATCCCCGTTCAGGTGTATATTTGGACGGGGATTGTTGTATCTGAACTTGATTTAATGCTTTGAGCAGTATCGGGCATAAAGGTTCAAATATCATATCTGTCAAATTATATTTGTATAATTCACATAAATTTCAGGATAATACTTGATTTTGGGAAATTGATGTGTTGATCTTAACTTGTTGCTTTTGAGAATGGTACAAATTTGATATGTTGATATCTGAATTTAAAACGATGGGGTGTCACAAATGGCGAAAAGTAAGATAACTTCCGAAATGCTGGGCGGGGTGATAAAAACAACGTCTGCACCGTCACGCAGGAGCAGGACGGATATTGCATTCATTGCAGTGCGGATACTGCCGGTGGCGGATATCATATTGACCTTTGTGCCCTCCGTAAATCCTGCACGCATAAGCTCAATGATAAACCGTAACCTTTCCCTTTTTACCTGCGGTATTTTCTTAAGTGAAATGTCAACGATAAAACAGCTCATAAATATAAAAGAGGCTGCCGCAGCGTTTGCTGCAACAGCCTCTTTTATTGGTCGAGGTGACGGGACTCGAACCCACGGCCTCTTCGTCCCGAACGAATTTGCATATAGCTTACTTTTTACCTTAATAGCGTGAATAGTTGGCACATCAATTACACTTTTGACACCCATCTGACACCCATAGCCTGTTATAATAATCATTCAGCTTGTCCATCTGCTCTTCTTTATGCTCGGCGTTCAAATGAGTATATATCTCCATTGTTGTTGTAATATCTGCGTGTCCTGCCTGTTCCTTGGCAGTCATAACATCAACGCCTGCAAGGTACATATTTGTAATAAATGTATGTCTTAGCCAATGTGCTGTTATCTGCGGAATGACCATCGGAATTTTTTCAGGCGCATTCAGGCTTTGGGGTTTCTTAAATTCCTTAAGACTGCCCTTGCTGTCAGTTATCAATATGCCGTCAAAGTCTCCAAATCTGAAATTCAATTCTTTAAGATAACTGTTCCACAGTTTACGCCAGGAGCTGCCAGACATAAGACTGCCTTTTGTGTTCGGGCAAACAAGCATCGTCTTTGCCTGACGCTGCTGTTGTTCCAGATAGTCGGCAAGAATAGGGGGAATATTGACGGTACGCATACCGGATTTTGTTTTTGTGCAAGGCTTAACTTTTGGAATGTTGTTTTCCATTGCAACCGCCTTATTTATGGTAATAGTGCGCCTTTTGATGTTTATGTCCGTCCAGTTCAGGGCAAGAAGCTCACCACGTCGGAGACCTGCAAACAGCATTATCATTGCAGCCGTATGTGCCCGATGATTTGTCGGGGCAATTATCCACTTTTGCTCTTCCTCAGTCAATGCTCTTCGTGGTTCCTTATCCTCATCGTGAATATATTCAGGGGGCAGTTCGATGCCCTGAACAGGGTTAAAGTCCATTACACGATTTACAATAGCATATTGGCAAATCTGAGACATTACTGACTTATATTCCTTTAGCGTCTTATGAGCTGCCCCATCGGCGGTATATTTATCAATGATATCCTGACAGTCAGATACAGACAGTTCCGAAATTGGAATATTGCTGATATCGTCCATCTTTTTTACCCTAATTGCATATGTCTGATATCTTCCCTCGGAAATCTTTCCTTTTTTCTTGCGTAACCAGCGTTCAGCCCACTCCCCGAAGGTATCCCGTTCTGCCGAAACATCAATGCCCTTGCCGATTTTTAGCTTGACCTCCTGTACCTTGCGGTCAAGCTCACGCTGTGTGTCAGCATATACGTATTTATATTTGCCGTCTCCGAGATAGACTTTTGACTGCAATCGTCCGTCGGAGCGCTTGGTGTTCTTGGCTCGTGCCATTTTTTACCCTCCTTTTGCAGTTGACTGCAATTCCGTTTCCCCCGTTCCGTATGGTTCAGTGGCATAGCTTTATACTACTTCTGATAATTCATCACTATCAAGTTCCATAGCGGCTTCTGCCATAGTGAGACTTTGTCTATATTGCTCCGCTAAAGCTGTACGTTTAAATTCAGCTGTTGGGCACCGTTCATCAACGATTTTTTCGATATCATCAAGAGAAACTTTGAAAAACTCTTTGCGCAGGTTAACCTTGTTTACTCTTTTATTGTTAAAAATAGTATGCAATTCATGTTCAAGGCTTACAGCATCATCTGAAAAAATCAATCCGTGAACATCAAAGGGGAAAGGAACGCTGGCGCTTCCGAGCTCATTAACTCTTTCCATTGGCTCCATTCGCCGAGTCATACCAATTTTATAAACGTCATCTCCAAAGGAACCAATATTACTTATTATGTAAACATAACCAGCCTTGCCGTTTTCGAGCGAAGCGATTTGTTCACGTTTATCCTCAATCTGTTCGATTTGTCCTTCAAGTTCCGCAATTCTTTCATTAAGCAGCAGCGCCTTGTCCGGATCAGCACTTTGCAGCTGCTCCCTGATATTATCAATCTCGTTGCGATATTTTTGCTCTTCTTTTTCAATGCGCTTGCGCTCCTGCTCAAGAGCCTTTCGTTCTTCTGCTTCCTGACGCATTTGTTCACGAAGTGCCCGCTGCTCTTCCTTGATACGCTCCTTTTGAACATAATACTCGTATTCTATTTTTACTGCTTCAATGAACAAGACTTCTATTTCATTAACAAATTTTCTTATAGTAGGTGCAATGTTCTGATTGCCATCTGAGGCAATGGCAAGGTATTTGGCGCTCATAGCTTTAACGCTGTCGATAGAGGTTTCAAGTTTTCCGAAGCTTATACAGTAAAGAATATTTTGAAGCTCTGCCTCAAGCGCTATTACCATAAGCTTATAAAGAGCAGCGTTTGCTTTTGTGGTATATCTGTCCTCATAACGTTTAAGACAGTCTTGTATAAGCTTCTTATTCTGGTTGTAAAGACTTCTGAGCTGCTTAATGCCCATACACTGCAAGTCTATTTCAACTGTTGGCGAAAGCCCTTTTATAACACTTTCATCAAGATAATCTTCTCCGTCTTTTACGTACTTTTTATTAGCAGCCTGATAACTTTCAAACAGAGTCTTCATCTTATAGTATTTTTTTGTCATAGAATTACTATCAGATGTAAGTTTAGCTATGTCAGCATTAAGCTTTTGTACCTCGTCGCTTTTGGAGCTGCGTTCTTTCTCAAGCTCGTTTATCTGATTTTTTACATTCGCTATAGCTGCCTCCTGAGCCCGATTTTTTATATCTTCATAAATACCTTGGCGGTCATCTTCCAATCTTTTTAATTCTGCTTTTTCTGTCTGGGATTTTTCTTGGATTTTTGATAATTCATCTTTCTCAGATATAATCTTATTTTCAAGCTCTTGCCTTTCGCTTTCGATAACCTTTAATGCCGCACAATCAGTGCAAAGCCCCTCTGAATTGACCTTGAAAAAGAGTCCTTTTCGTCCGCATTTACTGCACTTTGCCATAATATCACGTCCTATGTATTATTTGGCTAATATAGTTTTTCCCCGTTCAGCATTATTTGCCGAACGGGGCTAAGATGGGACATTGTTAGTCCTTTTTGCCTGTGTTGTACATGATCTTTCCGAGCTTTTCGTTTATTTCCTTGAGTGTGCTGCTCATCTCATCGGTCTTAGCAGAAATATGTACTACAGACAGAATGAGAATGATTTGAATGATCGCCAGAAGCACAAGAACGATAATTGTTGTAGTGTTCATTGTATCCACCTCTTTTTAACATAAATATAAATTAGTGTTACGTAAAAGGGTAACACTGTATATATAATTATACCTATTTACATAAAAAAGTCAACTGTAATTGACAAAAACAATATCTTTATTTTGAAAAACAACTATTATTGTCAAATCATCTTATCTCGCTCAATAAAATAACTGCCCTGCCGAGTATCCGAATATCATTCAGTTCCTCGTTCACGTAAACAAACGGTTCATATGCGGGGTTTTCGGGGTTCAAGATAAGCTTATTCTTTTCGGGATAGTAGTACACCCGCTTCAATGTGACCTCGTTATCTATGGATACCGCAGCTATCTGACCATTTTCCACTTCTGGGCAAGCTCTGATAAATACTATATCACCATCGTTTATGCCCGCATTTATCATGCTGTCGCCCTCGCAGCGCAGGCAGAAATCTGCCTTTATATCTGTAGGAAGTGATATCCATTCATCTTCCTCACGGTATATGGGTTCTCCGCAGGCTACCGCACCCACAAGAGGAACCTTGCGCATTTCGGGTATAGGCATAATGTTTGGATATTTTTCAAACAGGTTTTCAGAAGTATGACCGAGTTCGGTATCCTCCCAGCCCATTATTACACTGGGCGTAACCTTTAATGCTCTTGCGAATGAAACTATAGCAGATTGTGTAATATCCCTTTCACCACATTCAATTTTCTGGATAGAAGAACGTGACTTGTATCCGGTAAGCTTAGCAAGCTCATCTTGTGTCATGCCTAAAGACGTCCGTAATTCTTTTATACGTTCGCCGATTGTCATGTTTATCAGCTCCTTTTACTGTATTATAGCATCTTGACGGCATTATGTCAACAAAAATATACAGACGACACACACTAAACGTCTACAAAAATAGAGGGTACTTTTTGTACAAAAAGGAGAAAATGAAAAAATATGTTGACACATCGTCTACATAGTGGTATGATAACAAATGTAGACAGAACATCTACAGAAAGAGGTGAACATATGACAAATACTTATCTTCTCGAAACAAAAATCAAGGCAGTAGGGCTGACGATTTCAGCAGTTGCAAAAAAGCTTGGAATAACACGGGCTGGCTTTTACAAGAAGCTTAACAATGATTCTGAATTTAAGGCAAGCGAGATAAGCAAGCTTTCAGCTATTCTGTCGTTATCTGATTCAGAAAGGGAGCGGATTTTTTTTGCTCACTGTGTAGACTAAAAGTCTACACGTATTGCCCGAAGCGTAATTCTTGATTGAAAGGAGGTGGAATCAATGGCAATAGCAAATCTTAAAGTAAAGATAGACAGTGAAGGAATGCTTGCAAAGGTGCAGGAGATCAATGAGAAGGCGCAGGAGCTTGACAGGCTTGTAAAAGAGCTGAGAAGCATGAGCGGCGAATTTGTTTCCTTTAACAGCGACGACCTTATCAAGGTATCGGAAGAGAAAACAGAAAAGTAAAGCCCCCGCAGGGCACACCACGGGAGCGGAAGCTAAAACAAACTTATTTGTTGTAGAAATAGTTGTCAAAGGCAGTGCCTATATCAAGCAGAGCTAAGCTGATGCTGTGCATAGCATTATACAGTTCGCCGTGAGTTACAGGGTCGTCTGAATCACGCCTTGCAATTCGTTCAGTGCTTTCGGCAAATGTATTATGAACAGCCTCGAGTGCTTTGAGAAGCTCCTGTTCGTTGGTAGGCTTGGTCATGTTATCACCCCCTTTCCGTAAGAGGGTCTGAGCCTGCGGCAATGTGCCTTGAACGCAAGCTCATTGAAAACATCATACCGCAGTAAGCGGCAGATGTCAAGGCAAAAGCAAAGCCCCCGCAGGGCACACCACGGGAGCGGATAAGCGTTAAATGTCCGGTGTTGCCGCATTCAGCACAGCTTTTTGGATTTGCAGGTGTGTTGAACGAGGAATAGACATTCTTTCTTCATGCAGGGTTTCAATTCGCATGAGAATATCGCTATCAAAAAAGAAGAAAGCAAACACCCCCTTTCCGTAAGAGGGTCTGAACTACAGAAAATGTGCCTTTTCGGTAATTCATTAGTCAAATTATACATCTTGGGCAACTGAGATGTCAACAGCAAGGAGGAAATCAAATGAGCAGACGCAAGCATACATCGGGGACCCAGAATAAGCGCACCTGCCTTTCTGCCGTCGAGCAGATGCAGCAGGAGCGCAAAGCCTTAAAAGCGGCCAGAAAGAAGTTTCCCAATGACTCACAGAAGGCAAGGGTCGAGGCGCAGCTGATAATGCTGGGAGCAATGAGCCGCAGCGGACACACATTCGGGAGGTAAGACAATGTATAAGGTAATTGATACATACGACGGATTTGACGATGTCGTAGGAGTATTTGACACAGAAAAGGAAGCCAGAGCAGCGGCGGAAGAGCATGCAGAAGATACCGACGGCGAGTGCCAGGTAATCATTTATAGGTTTGTGTCGCCTGTCAAGGGCTTCGAGGTCGTAACGCACTAAGGAGGGCTGCTAAGCATGAATATGAACAAGAAAAAGGCAAGGCTGTATATCTACAGCTGGGACGAGGTTCCGCTGTTTGTGGATATCCCGTTTTGCAGTAAGCTGTTAGGCATATGCTGTGAGACTATCCGCCAGAAGTGCGCAAATGGCAAGATACGTGCGTTAAAAACGGACGCAGGCTGGAGAATATCCAAGGAGACCCTTATGGAATTTTACGAGAAGGGCGGGGTAATATGAAGGCCAACAGCGAAAAGGCATTTAGGGAAAAGAACTGGCGGACTATTTTCGAGACAATGGAAGATAACCTGCTGACCGTTCTGGACGTTCTTCACGAGGAATACGGCTTCGGCGAGAAGCGGCTTATGCAGTTTCTGCTTTCGGTACAGAATAAGGCGGCTCAGTATAACGAAATGCTGGACGATGGCGTTATTGACGATAAAACAGGCGGTCAGCGTGAGAAATATGCTGCACAGCTGCATGAGATAATCAAGACCCGTGCCAAATATCAGCTTCCGCCGTCAGTGGTGGATATATTTAATCAGTCTGCGCCTACAGCGGCGGAGCTCGACCGCTCGGAGCGTCAGAAGCGCAAAAACAAACAGGTGTCAGTGACCAAGGCGGCAGAGCTGCAGAACAGCTTGCAGGTGGCCAGGGCATGGGCAATGAGTAGGGACGGTGCAGGACATGGGCAGGAAAGCAAAATATGAACCGATGGTCACATCGAAGAAGAAAAAGCCACCCAAAGCCCCAAGCATCGAGGCGGTAAGCCGCCGCGCAGATGAGCTGGGCATGACATACGGCAGATATGTACAGTCGCCCCAGTACATTATTGATACTGCGGACGATGGGTATTTCAACAGGAAAAGAGGTAAGAAAAATGCTGACAAAGCGTGAGCTGGCGGTGCTCCTGATCCTTACACAGTGCCGAAAGGTGCTTATAATCATGCCGACGGACAAGCAGGCAAAGGATATGCAGGAATTTCTCAGGGCACAGATAAGGGCTGAGTATCCTACATTTTGCAACAGCTACACAGTGACCGGTATGGTAGTACATATCCGTGGTCACGAAAACGTGACAGTTGCGACCCCTGAGGACTGGCGGACATATAACAAATGCGTATTCAACGGCATTGTCCTTGTCGATGACGATATGTCTCCCGATGACTATGTGCCGATTCCATATATCACCGAAAGTCCTGAGAAGCTTCACAAGTATCTGGGGGAGCGGATCATATGATACAGCCTCAGAAGTTTGGCAATATCGTATTTATCAATCCTGCAAACGGGCTTTTTATGGTCACACGTGACGGAGAAATCTTATTGCAGACGGATAATCCCCGAGCGGCGGTCATCTACATAGCTGGGCTGTTCGAGAGCAAAATCATAAACCACTTCAAGCCTCTGCTTGCGGCGGAGGGATACGATGAAAAGGGGGAGAGGGTCAATGACAACGGACGAGTATAAAAAGATAGTCTCCGCATCGGTAAGCGAGGAAGCTGAGCAGATACATCTCATGCAGTGGTGCACATGGGCGCAAAGTAAGTACCCTGAGCTGGAAGCGATTTATCACGTACCCAATGAGGGCAAGCGTTCAGCTGTCACAGGAGGCAAGCTCAGGCAGATGGGGCTTCGCTCTGGTGTTCCCGATATATGCCTTCCCGTTCCCAAAGGAGAGTATATAGGACTGTATATAGAGCTTAAAAAGGTGGGCGGCAGGCTGACGGATAATCAGGCGATATGGCTTGAAATGCTGGAGCGTTACGGTCACTGCGTTGCGGTCTGCTATGGTGCGGAGGAAGCAGAGACGGTCATAACAGCATACCTGGAGCAGGACATCGGCACGCTGGACAGGCATACCCTTAAACGATCCCGAGGAGACTTTAAGGAGCTGAAAAAGAGGCACAGGTCATCAGGCAAAGCACTGTATGAAAAGGCAATATGTATTGCAATGGCTATTTTGCAGTCAGCTGCAACAGTGGCAGATATTGTGATAAACGGCGCTATAACAGGGCGCTCGCTGGTTATCGTTCTTGCACTTTCCGTAGCAGCGCTGTTTACTATGGTTCGGGAGGTCAGTCGTGGATAAAGGCGACAGACGCCTCAGAATATTTACTGACGGCAAGGCTACATTCGGATATCAGCTTAATGTCGGAAATCATCAACTATCGGATCAGCATACCCAAGGCGATAGAAAAACTGTATAAAGAAAAAAATCTCCCACAGGCGGCCAAAACACCTGAGGGAGCGGAAAAATAAAATGTTTATGGTCTGAGTATAGCACATATTCAGAAGAAAGTCAAGGTGTAAAAATGAGCTATGAAATTTACAGCGGCAAGGCTATAGAAAAGCTGAACACCGAACAGAAAATAAGCGTCAGCGACAGCAAAATCATGATTATGAAGGATTTTGTCAATGAAACATTGACCACCTTTTGCAAGCAGTCAGAGGAATTTTCTCAGGCTGTAGTACAGGGAGGAAGCTTCATTGATTGCATGAAATATGTGGCTAAGGGTGTAGGGAGAGCTATATCCGATATAGAGGCTATCGAAAAAGCGGTGCGCTTTTACTTTCCCACCGCCACCATATCCTTATCAATGACGATCAACACCGAGGGAAATAATTCGCTATCTTCATCATCAGAAGAACCCAAGCAGGAAAAGCACGAAAGCACAGCACTATCAATGTCGCTGGACGACCTTCTGGGACTGTGAGGTGTGAGCATGAAAAAGGACAGTAAAAAAATGGCTGAGCTTTGGAATAAGTTTCCAAGGCTCAGCTTGCAGGACGAGGAACAAATCGTTCGTGACGCTCTTCCACAGTTCTTGTTCTACGAGAAAAAGGGAAAGACGGCATGGTGCTATTGCACAGCCTGCCGCCGCAGCGAGATTTTCAGAGAGCACATATACGCTGACGGCATTGAAATAGGCGGCAGTGATGTTCCCGGTAAGCTCAAGCATAACGAATATGGTGAGTGCCCCATGTGTGGGCACAAGGTCAAATACAAGGCTGAGGGCAGAGGCCATAAAACCCTGTCGGCGTGGGGCAATTATGCTGTATGCACAGCTATTGATAATACACTCTTTATTAACGCCATAAAGGTAAAGGTATCCTGGAGAGACCTTGAGGAGCCTTTTGTGAACGTAGAAGGCTATCGAAAATATATCTTTTCCGAACACGGTTCCGAGGCCAAGCGCTTCACCTGGGTAGAGGGTTTTGTTACCATGAAAAGCATAAATGAACCGGTGTTTGGAAGCTTCTGTAATTCCCAGGATTCTTACGAGTATAGTCATTTATATACACTCATAAATGAGTGGGAAATCGAGAAGACATTCCTCAAGTATTGCCCGTTTGATGAATATTTTCAGGCAGCAAGAAGTGTGAACCCCATACTTTTTTTAAAATTTGCTGCCAAAAACCCGAAGCTTACGGAACAGCTGTGGAAGTGCGGGTTCCGAGAGCTTGTTGAGGAATCAGTGACCAGAAAATCACGCTTTGATAAGCTTATAAACTGGAAATGCACAGAAATAAAAAAAGCCCTTGACTTTAATTCTGAGGAGATGCGCTACTGGAAGAGCGCTGAGGACAGTGTGAGATTTTCTGACAGGCTTTATGCGTATATGCTTCTGAAAAGGGTAAAAGGCATCAATTCCTTTGACGAAAGAATGCAAATTATATCCAAAGATGGAATGGAACTCATAGAAAAGGAAGTAGCACTGACAGGAAAAACGGGTGCTACCTTTGTCAAGGTGCGAAATCACATAAGCAAATGTGCAGGCAGAAGTAAGATAAATAGATATACATATTCCATAGAGTGGCTTGACTGTAATACTATGATGGATACACTGAAATATCCCAAGGAGAGTGTCCTGAGGTTTCCCAAAAGTCTGTCAGCTCTTCACAACAGGCTTGTAAACGAGCTTAATGCAGCTGAGAGTGAGAAGCAAAGAAAAGAAGATATATCTTACGATGCAAAGATTAAGGAGCAGGATAAAAAGCTTGCGGGACTTATGTACAGCAATCTGTTGTACACAACGGTCCTCCCGGAAAGTATGCAGGATATCCGAACCGAAGGCAAGGTGCTAGACCACTGTGTCGCTTCTTACGCCGAAAGACATGCAAAGGGAATTACACATATATTTTTTATCCGCAAACGCTGGAAGCCCGAAGAACGCTGGTACACCATTGAGGTTACGGCAGATGGATATATCAGACAGTGTTATGGATACAAGGATAATCAAACTATAAAAAAGCCCGAAAGCATCAAGCTGTTTGAGAAAGAATATCAGCTGTTTCTGGACCACGTGTATAAGAGGCTGACCGATGAGGAATACGAAAAAGCGGCAATGAAGCTCGCCGACAATGGAGGTAATGAAAATGGCAGAAGCAATAACAATCAGCTCACAGCTTAATGAGTGCATGGACTGGAGCCTTGAAAAGATAGAGCAGTCAATCGTATCAAGCTCATATGATATGGCACGCTCTATGCTGGAAATAGGCAAAGCGCTTAAGGTCATTGCAGACGGCAAGAAATATTCGGAAAGAGGCTATACATCATTCAAAGAATATATGGAGGACGCATCGGCGCATAATTTCCCCTTCAGCTATTCTCAGGCGTGCAAGCATATCAGGGTATATGAGCGATTTGGGAACAGGCTTTCGGAGCTTAATTGTGCCAAAATTGAGGTGCTTGATGTGCTCAGGGATATACCCGAAGAGGATTTTGAGAAGCTCAATGACAGTGGAGAGCTCAGTATCCTTAGCAAAAGGGAAGCGGAAAAACTGAAAGCTGAAATCAAAGCCGCCAATGAGCAGATAAGTCTTTTGTCAGCGGAAAAGGATAAAATTACAGCCGACTGCAATAGCTTCAAGGCTGAACGTGATGAATACTACGAGCAAATGAAGGAACTTGAAAGCCGACCTGTTGAAACTATTATCAAGGAGCCTTCGGAAGAACAGCTCAACGCCATAGCGGATAAGGTCTATAAAGAAACAGAAGAAAAAGTGTACAAGGAAGCGGAAGAAAAGCTGGGGAAAGCCAAGTCTGCAATGGAAGAATACGAAAAGATAGTAAATCAGCTTCAAAAGGAGAAAAATGAGCTGGAGCAGGCACTCGGCGAGGACAAAGCCGCTGCCGATGAGCGCATCAAGGAGCTTGAACGCAAATTGCAGTCAGCTGAAAAGCCTGCCGATTCGGAGCTTATCGAGTTTAAATTCTATTTTGCCGAAACACAGGACAACCTCAAAAAGTTCCTTAATGCACTCGACAAAGTATCGGATCCCGAGAAGAAAGAAAAATTCAAGGGAGCGGCTATTAAGTTTGTGGAAGCCATTCTCGGTGATCTGAAGAAGGAAAGCTGACATCTTACCATTATATATAGTATATTCTGTAGCGGTATCCCACATTCAAAAAAATATGTATGTGGGATTTTGCCGCCCTCGATTAAAGTATTATCTTTTCGCCAAAGGAGGTTCGTGCGTGAAATATTTAAAAAAGACGTGGATCATCGGAAGCGATAAGTATATCACTAAATCAAAGTGCGGCGGAATGTTTGGCAACCACAGAGCCAGAGCGGCAAAGAACAAGGAAACGGCAGATAAGGTCAAAAGGCATAATCTTCAAAAAAGCATTTTTAATCTCTTCCTGCTTATCTGTGCAAATTTTGCCAAAGGGGATTGGCATATAACACTCACATATCAGCGTGGGCTTCGGCCAGACATTAGCACAAGTAAAAAACTTGTAGCTAAGTTTTTCCGTAAGCTTAAGCGCTGGGCATCAGGTTGTAACCGTACATTACGGTACATATGGGTAACACATATCAGTCCGAGGGGGGCAATACATCATCACGTGATACTGCCAAAGTGGATACCGTATGATGTACTTTGCGATGCGTGGTCGGCAGGATTTGTTAAGCCGGGGCGCCCGCTGTATGGCAACAATGACTATATGCCGCTGGCAAAATATCTTCTTACCGGGACAGAGGGTAAGGCGGAGCACTCGGAGTATGGTTTTGAGGATATAGACGACTGCTATCACCAAAAGTGCGGCAGACGATACACGCCGTCAAAGAACCTTGTCCGTCCCGAGCCGCAGGTCGAGTGGATAGAGGCCGCAAGTTGGAGACGCAACCCCAAGCCCCCGAAAGGCTATACATTGGCAGAGCTGTATAACGGTGAGGATATATGGGGATTTCCATATCAGATATACAGACTTAACCGAGTGGAGAGGAGAGAGTGAAATGAGCAAGTGGACACTATGCCTGTCACCTGAGCAGATAAAGAAGGCTTGGAATATGCAGTATAACGGCAAGTCAAGTATTGCGGTAGCACGCACCATGAATTGCAGCGTTATGACATTATATCGGGGGTATAAGGCGTGCGGGCTTCCGTCGCCATTTGCGCAGCGGTACTCTGATGATGATGTGGAATGGGAAGATCATAAATGACAGCCAAATTCCTGTCATGGCTGCAAGCCTGTATAAGGGACGGCAATGTGCATCCGTTTTACATATCAACTGAGTGGCGGAAGGCGAGAGCAAAGGCGATAAAGTATTGGCACGGCGAATGCTATCGGTGCCGATACATGAAGACTCCAAGTACTCTTGTCCCTGCGACAATGGTACATCATGTCAGATCGGTCAAGAAGTTTCCGCAGTATGCCCTATCATTGTTTGTGGTGGGTCAGTCCGGGGAGCAGGAGATACAGCTCATGCCGTTATGCCATGACTGTCACGCAGCCGTAGAGGCACAGAACAAAGCATCTGCCGATTACCCCGAAAAATGGTAGCTTTTAGTGCTTTTCTGCTGCTAAAATGCACCTTGGTTTGGCAAAGTGCGGTGCAAAAAAATGCCCCCGGTCTCAAAAAACGACGAATTTTTGGGGCTTCTCATATCGGGGCGGGTCATAGACATATGTGAGCGGAGGAGAAAAACAGTTCCCACACATGCGCGCCCTTAAAGTAGTACAGGGGAAAAAGGAGGAAAATCAATGGCACGAGGAGCGAGACAAAAGGCGGCTGACATCAGGACATCTTTGATCGAGCAGATGCAGGCGGCGGGCAATAAGCCGATGGCATATATCATTGATCTGGTAGATGGATACATGGATATGTGGCGGGTGAGGGAAAAGGCAAGGGCTGACATCTCAAAGAGGGGCGTTGTGCTGACGATAGTTGACCAGCGGAACGGTATGCCGTGTGAGCGGGTCAATCCGTCGGTGCAGATATTGCAGAACATGAACAAGCAGATGAGCAAATTTATCAAGGACTACAAGCTCGACGTTCCCGTTGACGAGGACGAAGAGCTGTGATGGAGGGAAATATGGCAGTCGGTAACAAAGAGAGCGGCGCATGCTGCTGCTTCGGGTGCGGCAGGCGGTCTCAGTCCTGCCACGCTCAGTGTGAAGAATACAGAGAATATCTGAAAAGCAATGCGGAGAAGCGCAATGCGCACCTGAAAGAGAGGCTTGCGCTTCAGGGTTACTCGGAGCACGTAGCAAGGTGCATTGAAAGAAGAAACAGGAAGAAAAGGCAATAATGCTATTGGGAGGTACATATGGAAAATACACATACGGCGATAATCAAGTTCCGTGACGGTGACAGTGCGGAGGTCAAGGGCTGTGCTATGATGGGCGTTGACGCTTCCGGGAATGTGCTTGTCATGGAGATGGGCACAGGCGACAAGCTGCTTATCAATTTTGACTGTGTGAGATATGCAGGCTTTGAGGATACGGTGGGAGCGGTCTCTGTCAATGACAATGAGCCTGAGACATTCCGCAGTTCCCGCAGCAGGACGGGCAGAGGCAGGCAGGGGGGCAATGGCGTATGATGATGTTTGTGGCGGGGATCCTTATCGGTTTCTCCACGGGAGCGGTGATGATCGTAGTCGTTGCCTGCGTTATATCGTCAGGTGATGCGGAAAGAAAGGACAAGAGGAAATGAACAGAAAAAACGAATTTAAAATCTTTATGGAGCATCATGTATGCGATGTATCTACAGTGGCGGACCGACTGGACGAGCTGGGGTATTTCTCTGCTCCCGCATCGGCAGGGCATCATGGGAACACTGACGGCGGGCTGTACGATCATTCCAAGATGGTCACGCTGGAGTTGCTGAACCTTACGGAAAAGCTCGGTCTGAGGTGGGAGAGACGTGACAGCATTTACATTGTCGGAATGTTTCATGACATATGCAAGACTGACGACTACAGTCGTGAAATTGTTCGGGAAAAGGCGGCTGACGGAAGCGTGGTGTGTGAAACCGAGGGCAAGTGGGTGTACAACACTGATATGCTTTTACCAGGACATGGAGAAAAGTCCGTAATTATCGCACAGCATATTTTAGGCACACTGACGCAGGAAGAAATCATGTGCATCAGATGGCATATGGGAGCCTTTGACGACAGAGAGAACTGGAAGTATTACAGTGCGGCTGTAAAGAAATATCCCAATGTGCTATATACGCACGTGGCGGATATGACTGCGTCGCAGATCATAGGCGTTTGAGGAGGATAACATGAGAGAAATTTTGTTCAGAGGCAAGCGAAAGGATAACGGCGAGTGGGTCGAAGGGTTTTATGGGATAAATACAATTTGCTGCGAGCAGAGCACATATTTGTCCGCTGTAATATCAAAAATGCCTCAAGGGATTTATGATTGCGAAAGCTGGGAAGTTGAACCCAATACCGTCGGTCAGTTCACTGGGCTTAACGACAAGAGCGGTACAAAGATTTTTGAGGGGGATATCGTAAGGTACGGCGATACGATCCACGAAGTGGTTTTTGAACAGCGAAACGGGACAGCATATTTTGGGCTGGTTTATTCGGAAGTGGAGACGCTGCCTTTCGGTCATTATCAGGACCTGAGGCAAATTGAAGTTATTGGCAATATCTATGACACCCCGGAACATCTCAAAGGAGCGATGAAACCTGCAGCAACAGATGTTGCACAGAGCGGACTTGCACCTGCAACAGAAAATTTTTCTTTGCAGGAGGCGTGACCATGGGCAGAGCTGTTTTAATTAGCATTCAGCCGAAATGGTGCGCAATGATAACTCAGGGCAAAAAGATTTTGGAGGTACGCAAGAACCGCCCAAAAATCGAAACGCCATTCAAGTGTTATATCTACTGCACCAAAGACAAAGCTAATCATTTTTGGATTGGAAAGCGGTACTCATATGTCGATGATCGTAGTCACAATGCGTTTGACAAAGTCGGAAACGGCAGGATTATAGGCGAGTTTGTATGCAGCGATATTGAAATATTACACTCAAACACCATTTTTAACGCTCCTGCGCTTTATGCTCAATCCTGTATGACCCGTGAGGAATACTTTGAGTATTCAGCGGACAAAACTGTGTATCTTTGGAGCATATCTGACCTTAAAACGTACGATGAGCCTTGCGCACTGAGCAATTTTGTCGGACTGCGTGAGACACGATTTGGGCTGAAGCCGGTTAAGATTGTGCGCCCGCCTCAGAGCTGGCGCTATGTTGAAGAAAGGAGTAATGGTAATGAGTAAATTTGATTTTGACGCATTTACGGGAGATTATCCCGTTGCTGTGAGCAAGGAGCGTTACACCGAGCAGGAAGCCATTGAAATCGCTAAGCGTGAATTGGGTGAGGACGAAGTAACTGTGTTTGACGGATACGTCCGTTTTGGCTTTGGGACTGACCCTGATGACCCTTGTGCCAAACCACGTAACGCTTGGTGGCTGGATATAGGCAAAAATTGCCCGAAAGGCTGCTGCCCAGTGTGGGCGTTTTGCAGAGCGAGGAGGGCTGACAATGGCTGAAAAAGAATACATAGAGCGTGAAGCTGTTATGAAAATAATTGATGATTACGGCTGTACGCACGGCGGTACACTCGGTTCCCACAGCGGCACTGTTGATATTGTTGGCAGCGCTATATACAAATTGCCTGCCGCCGATGTCGCACCTGTGAAGCATGGGCATATCGTGTGGAAAGAATATCACAAAGGCGGTATCAGGAGGAGAAAATGCCTGCAGGAAATTAAATCCATTTACATCGAGCAGCAAATGCCCTGCAAGCATATTGCAATAGTTGACGAAAGATATTTATCCAAAGACCCGTACTGTTCAGAGTGCGGAATGCTATTAGGCGAATTTCTGAGCTATTGCGGAAACTGCGGGGCGAAAATGGACGGAGGCAAGAGCGATGAGTGAAACAAGACCGAGTATGCTCAGGTCGTGCAGGGTATGGCTGGAGAGCAGGAGGGATATACCGGGAGACAAGCTGGCGTGTATGACTGCACTTATCGGCAGGGCTGCTGAAAGGGAGACGGTCAGGGTCGGCAGGAATGCCCGGTGCCCTGCCTGCGGCGGGAAGATACCCCTGGCATCAAAATTCTGCATGCACTGCGGTCAGCGTGTGAAGATAACGGAGATAGCCGAGAAAAGCGGTCAGCGCCATATGCCCTATTCCACTGCCGAGCTTGAACGTGCCGTAGAGCTTCACCGCTCGGGGCTGACGTGGGCGCAGGTGGGAGCGGAAATGGGGCGCAGCAAGGAGGCTATACGCTCCTCGGCAAGCAGGTACATGAGGATAAAGGCGGCAAACGAAAGGAAGGTATGAGAATGTTGTGGGACTACAGGTATGCAGATTGTATTTTCAAAGAGCCTGCACCCGATATCAGTGTTTATGCAGAATACTGCATCAGGCGCCGCAAGCACGTCAAAAGGCGCATGAGGCAGTACGGGAGAAAGTGAGGTAAGGCATTTGAAGGATATCGTTATGAAAATTATCGGGCCGCCGAAGTTTTTTCCTGCGGTGCTGATCCTGCTTGATGTTGGGGCAGCCGTTATGTATTTGCAGAAAAGGGACTGGCGAAAGGTCATTTACTGGCTTGCGGCGGCGGTGCTAAATGCGGCGGTGACGTTTTAGCAGACGGAAGGACAAGGAAAGGAGGGGAGAAGACTGAAATATGTCAATCGGTATATAGAAAAAATACTGAATGAGGAGATACGCAGCTGTGAGGAGCAGAAGCAGCTGTGCAGAATGGTAAAGCGGATATTTGAAACTGAAGATATCTACATCGACGAAATTAAGGTTGACAGGTATTTCGGACTGGAAAAATATTTCCTTTACGGTCTGTTTGACTGGGAACGGTTTATGTTCGTACTGCACTGCTGTACATACCGCCGTGACGGAATGCCACGTTTCCCCGATGCGTTTGGCTACATGGGCAGAGGCAGCGGCAAGAACGGATACACGAGCTTTGAGTGTACGGCTCTGCTTTCTCCCATAAACGGGATACGTGGGTACAACATACAGGCCTTTGCGGCGGCGGAGGATAATGCCAAAACCAGCTTTGAGGAAGTGCGGAACGATGTGCTGATGGAAAACGAGAAGAAAATGAGCAGATTTTTCCGCTGGAACATGGAGGTCATTGAGTGTACCAAGACACACAGCTGCTGGACGTATCACACATCTGCGCCCAGGACTAAAGACGGCGGCCGCCCCGGAATGGTCTGCTTTGACGAGATCCACGTGCTGGAAAACTCGGCGCTGCTGGACGTAGCTGAGGGCGGTCTCGGAAAGGTCGCTGACCCCCGAAAGCTATACACCACCACTGACGGAGATGTGCGTGACGGTCCCCTTGACCGCATGAAAGAAAAGGCAAGGGCCATTCTCAGGGGCGAGATACCCGACAACGGTTTTCTGCCGTTTATGTGTCACCTGAAGCTGGAGGAGATAAACGACCCGGACAACTGGATAATGGCGGTGCCGTCACTTGACGAGTTTCCCATACTGAAAGAGCAGATGCGCAAGGACTGGGAGGACTACAAGCGTGACCCCATAAGCAAGAGGGCGTTTGCGGTCAAGCGCTGCAACTGTCCTGACGGTGTGCGTGAGGGAGCGGTGACGAGCTGGGAGAACATACAGGGCTGCTGCCGTGGAATGATGCCTGAGGAAATACCCGAGGTAATGAGGCGGCCGTGCGTTTTTGCAGTTGACTACAGCCTGGTCGATGACTTTATGTCTGCGGTCATCATCAACCTGATAGACGGCATTTATTACGTCAGACAGCACACGTGGATATGCGAGCAGAGCAGAGACCTGCACCGAATGAATTTCCCGTACATGGACGCAGTCAGACGTGGGGAGGCGGAAATGGTAGCGGGCGAGAGCATTCCCGCAGAGCTTCCTCTGCTCTGGGTCAGGGAGCAGACCCGGGGACAGAGGATAATTGCGGGAGCGGCCGATAACTTTAGGTTTGCGTATCTGAGGCGTGCATCGGAGGCGATACTGAATATGCCCGGTGAAGCGAGAAAAGCATCAAACAAATACGGCGAGGAGCCCGGGCGTGTATATTTCACAAGGCCCTCCGACCTGACGAAGGCAGCGCCTGACATCACGTCGGGGCTGGGAAACCAGAAGTTTTACTGCGGCGACAGCATGATAATGCGCTGGTATCTTAACAACGTGAAAAGGGCCGTTGACGGTCACGGAAATGTGGCATTTGAGAAGATAGAGGCAAAGACCAGGAAGACCGACGGAGCGATGGCGCTGTTTGCTGGAATGACACTGGCGCCGTTGCTGGAAAAGTATGATAAAAAGCCCACAGGCGGCATTATACTGCCAAGGGTAAAGATCTACAGATAAGGAGGAGACTGTATGGCCGAACAACCATGCTGGACCTGTGTGCGCTCCCTTCCGGGGAGAGGCTGCGAATGGGCAGACAAGCTTATCCCTGTTAAGGGCTGGAAGGCTGTACCCACTGTGAAAGACTCCACAAAGCGGTACGGGAACAGACCCCTGTGCAGCTTCCGCATATCATACTGCCCCAAATACGTCAAGGAGGAAGAGAAAAAATGACAGACCCGATAGGCTATTTTGAAAAAACTGTTATTACGCTGCCGTCTATATGCGGTAAAATACAGATAGGGATATGCAGCAAGACGGAATTTGAACAGCTCACAGGCGACAGCGCCGACACAACGCTTGCCGGAAAAATCATAAAGCGGCACATCATCGGAAAATACAAGTCCCTGCCGGCGGCAGAGCTTGCAAGGCTGACGATGAGATATCTGGAAGAGATAGTAAAGCTCACAGAGAAATACGGCGAATACCTGAAGATACCCGAATGCAGTATCCCGATGGAGAGCATTCTTCCGCCCTGCGACCTGCCGCCGCACACCACTGCGGAAAAGCTGGTGTGTGATTACTCGGGGCTGAAAATGACCGAGGTGCAGGAACTGAATTTCCTTGTTTACTGCCTGCTGAGGGCAGATGCGGTGAAGTTCAACCTAAGCGGCACAGAGCGGGGCATAGAATACCTGAACAACGCCTATGTGGAGATGTTCGCCGAATATGACAGGCAGGCGTTTCTTACGGGCAATTACCACAGGAGGTTATGCAATGACAAACAGCTGGGGAAGGACCGGGCTTACGAGGTCAGATGACGGAAACGTTGAGATAGACCTTGTGGGTGCGTACATAACATTTAGCACAGAGATACAGGGCGAGATAGAAATGATAATCAGGCGGCTGGGTCGTGAGATGCAGGCGGAGCTTGAAGAAAAGTCGCCTGACGGAAAGTATTATCTGAAAAAATACAAAGGGAAAACATACCGATACAGCAGAAAAAGCTCCGGGGCATACAAGCGTGGCTGGAAGGTCAGATTCAGCGACAAGAAGAAGGGCACCGGCGGAAAGATCACAGCTACGGCATACCAGAAGGGTGAAGAGTACAGGCTTGTACATCTGCTTGAATTTGGCCATAAGATGCCCCACGGCGGCAGCTTCAAGGGAAATCCTATGGTTGCGGAGATCCAGGAAAAATACAGGAAAAAAGCAGCGGAAGAAATAAAGCGGCTGTTATACAAATAACAAGCCGAGCATTACGATTGGAGGCGGATATATGACAGATAAAACTGTTGAAAAGCTTGCTGACGGATTTTTCAGGCGCATGAGGCTGCCCGAGGACATAATGTCGGACGCAGGGGAACGTGCCAACATGAGGGACTATATCGCATCGGGTACGTCGTTCCTGAACCTTATAGCGTGCGGGAAGAGCATCGACTATGAAAATGACGACCTTGCCCGTGACCTGCTGTATAATTACTGCTTTTACCAGCGGTCGGACTGCATTGAAAAATTTTCGTCCGCATACCGCAGCAGGCTCATAGAGCTGAGAAACAGGGCGATCGCAGGTGTTCTGGCGGTGGAGGCAGGCGGAGAATGAGGAAGATAGAAAACAGCATCAAGACGGAATACTTTGCCGACGGCATAGTGTATCTGTATCCGCTGACAAATGTCGGGGAGCCTGATGAGGGGCGGAAGCTGAAAAGATACTTCGGGGAGCGGAACATGACCTACAAGCGCATTATGGACGCTATGCAGGTACAGTCGGAATACAGCAGGCTGATATGCGTTCCGCTGACGGGAGCGGGAGCATACGGAAAGATACGCTGCGCCGAGATATCGGGGCGGCGGTACCGTGTGGAAAGCGTACAGGAGATAAGCTCGGCTCTGCCGCCTGTGGCTGTTCTGTCGCTTTCGGACTGGGACGCAGATACAAGGATATAAACGGAAAGGAGGGTTAAAATGGGATTAGCTGATTTTCTCGGAAGCATTTTCAAGACAAAGACAGCCGACCCGCAAAGGCAGGAGATCGTAGTATCGGGAAGCTGTGTGTATGCTCCCGCAAAGCAGGCGGTACAGCTCCAGCGGCTGGCGCAGTATATGTGCAAGGACTACATAGCATCTGCGGTGGGAAAATGTGAGTTCCGCACATTCCTTCGTGGCCGGGAGACCAAGGGAGACGAATATTACATCTGGAACGTATCGCCCAATCCCAACCAGACATCAACGGAGTTTTGGCGGGAAGTTATATACAAGCTGTATGATGACACTGAGGTGCTCATCGTGCCATTTGGCGACAAGATGATAGTGGCTGATGGATTTACCAAGAAGGAATATGCGGTAAAGCCCTCGGTGTTTACGAACATCAGCAAGGGGGACTGGGTGGCAAACCGAAGCTACACCAGCGAGACGGCAATATATTTATCCCTGCCTGAGGGGATAACGCCGTCAAACATTACGTCTGACATCACGTCGCTGCTCAACAACACGCTTTCGGAGGCGGCGGACAAGTACAAGCTTGAGGGCGGCGAAAAGGGAACGTTTGAATATGACTCCGACATGATGGGTGACGAGAAATACAACGATGCGGTCAACAAGGCGTTGGAAGAGGATTTTGCGGCATACTTTTCCGCAAAGTCTGCGGTAATGCCCATATATGCGGGCATGAAATACACGCCGTTTACCAACAATTCCGGGCAGAAAACATCTATCGTTAATGACATCACGTCACTGCTGGATCAGGCGGTAAAGGTGGTGGCGCAAAGCTACAAGATACCGCCTGCCCTGATACTGGGCGAGGTGGCAGACACCAAAACGGCGGTGGATAATCTGCTGACGTTCTGTATTGACCCATTGCTGGACATGATAACGGAGGCAATGAATGCGGTCAGGTACGGCAAAAGGGTACTGGAAGGCAGCTGCATAGAGGCGGACACAACGGCGATAAAGCACGTGGACGCTCTGAGCATTGCGGGAGATCTGGACAAGCTGATATCCGCCCGCATCTACAACACCAATGAGATACGCCGAAAGATAGGCGAGCCGAAAATAAACGAGCCGTGGGCCGATGAATACGTAATGACCAAGAATTATGAGGCGGTCACAGGCTCAGGCGCAAGCGATAAGGAGGATAATAACGATGGGCAAGGCAAGAATGAGGATTGACAGCCGTGTTTTACAGATGGCTGAGGACAAGAAGAAGGGTGTACTGTACATCTACGACACGGTACAGAATGACGGGTACGACTGGTGGAACGGTGAGAAGATAGTCTCGGAAACATCTGAGGCGTTTATCCGTGACCGCCTGGCGGAAATGGGAGCGGTGGAAGAGCTTGATATCCACATTTCCAGCTCGGGCGGCAGCGTAAAGGTGGGGTTGGGCATTTACAGTCAGATCAAGTCCTTTGGCTGCCCCAGAAAGGTTGCATATATCGACGGCATGGCGGCAAGCATTGCCACAGTCATTGCTATGGCGGCCGATGAGGTCGTAATGCAGAATGCGGGACTGATGATGATACATGACGCCTGGATAGAATACACCTCAGGGAATGCCAAGGAGCTGAGGAAGGAAGCGGACGACCTGGACGTTATAACAAGCGCCAGCAAGACGGCATACCTGGAACACTCTAAGGGCAAGATCACCGAGGAACAGCTTACGGCATTTATGGACGCTGAGAGCTGGCTCACTGCGGCTCAGTGCCTGGAATATGGACTGTGCGACAGGATAGGCGAGGCAGAGGAAGACGAAGAGGGCGGCGGCCCCATGCAGGCGGCAAGAATTGCGTGCATGATGGGTGGCGTGGAGCAGGCAGGAAAGATAATGGCTGAAATATCCATGCTGAAAAAGCGCATTGAAGCGCTGGAGCAGTCGGGAGATGACAAGGGGGCTTCCTCCGCATCTGAGGAAGCTGAGGCAAGAGAAAAGAAGAAGCGCACCCGCTCGGCTGTAATGGCTGCTGTGCGTGGCATGGCAGACGTGATAAAGTGATGTTTTTTATGCCCCTCTGAAAACTGTTAAAGCGCAGGCGTTTTTTTATGCTACACTGAAATTACCGAAACGAAAGAAAGAAAACAACAAAAGGAGGAAATACATATGCCAAGCAATATGACACAGGGCTCACAGTCTGCCGACCTTACAAAGGCAGAGCGTGAACAGATGACCAAAAAGCTTCAGCAGGCTATGGAGTCGGGCGACGAGGCGCAGGCGGCACAGGCTATGGCTGAGTTCGGCGAGATGATCCAGCAGGCTGTTATCAGCGAGGCACAGGCAGCTGCAGTGGGAGCGGTCGCAGACTCCAACATTCTTGCGGCACGTGGTGTGCGTCAGCTCACCTCCACCGAAACCAAATACTGGGAAAAGGTGATCGCAGCGCTGAGATCGGACGACTACAGACAGGCACTGAGCAGCATCGAAATTGCAATGCCTGAGACCACTATCGACAGTGTATTCGATGATCTGGTGCAGCAGCACCCTATCCTCGACGCTATCGGATTTATCAACACAAACGGCAAGGTCAAGATGATCGTCAACAAGGGCGGCATTCAGCTTGCGGTCTGGGGTCCTCTCACAGGTGCTTTTAAGACTGAGCTGGAGGGCAGCATTGACGAGATCGACACAGGCATGTACAAGCTCCAGGCATTTATCCCTGTTTCAAAGGCTATGCTTGACCTGGGTCCCGCATGGCTGGACAAGTATGTGCGCACTATCCTTTCCGAGGCGCTGGCTTTCGGCATGGAAAAGGCTATCATCTGCGGCACAGGCAAGGACGAGCCTGTAGGCATCAATCGTGTAGTGGGCAAAAATGCCGTTATCACTGCAGGGGTGTATTCCGAAAAGGAAGCTATCAAGGTGCCTGACTTCTCCCCTGCGACCTACGGAGAGCTTTGCTCAAAGCTGGCAACAAACAGCGAATCGGGTCTGGCACGCACTGTCAGCGACCTTATCATGGTGGTCAATCCCGTGGATTACCTCAAGATAATCATGCCTGCCACCACTATCATGTCCCCTGACGGCAGATATATCAACAACGTGCTCCCCGTGCCCACAAAGATCGTACAGTCCCAGGAATGCCCTCAGGGCAAGGCTTATCTGGGTATCGGCAAACGCTATTTCTTTGCGCTGGGTACTTCCAAGGGCGGCAAAATCGAGTACGATGACAGCGTACAGTTTATGCAGGATAACCGTGTTTATGCTATCAGGCTTTACGGCAACGGAATGCCTCTGGATAACAATGCGTTTATCACCCTTGACATTTCCAAGCTTGCGGCGCTCCACTACAGCGTTACCACACTGGCGGAAGCAGCGAAAACCGAGGCGTCTGCTGCGGGCGGCGATAAGGGTGGTACCTGATGTACGATATCAGCGCAGAGGCGATCGTTGAACTGATAAAAGAAAGGCTCGGCATCTCAGCGGCGGAGGAGTTCCCCGCTGAGATAAATCCGCCCTATTGTCTGGTTTTAACGCCGGCTGCAAGGATCGAAGCTGCTGATATGGGAAGAATTTTCAGCAGGGAACAGACCTACAGGATAGAACTGTACACCAGGTACAAGAAGGATCCTTTAAGGGACGAGCTGCAGGACCTTATATACAGCGAGATACCTGCAGGCGAATTTAACGAAGAAGAGGGACTCAGCGACATCGGCAGGCTGTACCTGACGGCGATAGAGTTCAGCATCTGATAAAGAGAAGGGAGAGAATAAAATGGCATCTTCTATGAACAACAGAGTTTTCAAAGGCTCCGGTTACATATTCTGCCGAAAGCACACAGCATCGGTCACATATCCCGCTGTTGCCGATATGGCAAGCATGACCGATGAAGAGGCAACGGCTATCGACACATTTGTGCGTGCTCTGGCTACTGCCGAAAACGAGCTGGGATATCTGAAAAACGGCATCACATTCAACGAAAATATTACGGCGCTCCAGGATCAGGACGATATGGGCCGCCTTAAGGTCAACGACCTGCAGTCTGAGGACGCAAATGCTTCCTTTTCGCTTTTTAACGCCAATGCGGCGACCATTGCAAAGGTCAACCCCCTTTCCAAGACTGCCGCAAACACGACAAAAAAGATAGCCCTTACCAACATGGGCGGTATTGCAAACAAGGACGACAGCGAATACGATATCCTGTTTGTACACCCCGACACCGAGTTCGGTGATATCTGCGTTTACAGTCTGGCGAAAAACATCACGGGTCTTACGATCGGGTTCCAGCCCAGTGCTGTAACGCCCCTTGCCTGCAATTTTGCGGCGCAGGCTATTGATACAACAGGTGTGCTGTACAAAATATCCGAGCATGAGCCCGGTAATGCTGTTTACACACCAGGTTCGGAAACATAAAAACTAAGAGCGGCGCACGCCGGGAAAGGACAGTCAACCAGTTCGGCGGCTGTCCTTTTATTATTTCGGAGGGAATATGGCAAAAAAATTCGGTTTTACGGCGGAAATAAGTGCGGACTACTCGGCTCTCAACGAGGCGCTGAAAGATATAAACAGTGCTTCTCAGAAGCTCAACAGTGAACTCAGGGAGATAAACCGTGAGCTAAAGCTTGACCCAAACAATGTTACGCTTGCGGCGCAGAAAATGGACGTAATGAAACAGTCCGCAGAGCAGGCGGAAAAGAAGTTGGCAGAGCTAAAAAAACAGCAGGAAGCGATGAATGCTGCCCTTGAGGCGGGTAAGATATCCGACAGCTATTACCGTGAATATCAGCGTGAAATTGTTTCTGCTGAATCGGCGCTTAAAAAGCTTACAGAAGAGCAGAAAAATCTTGGAAAAGCAACTGAAGAGACTACTCAAAAGGCTGTTACACTTGAAGATATTATAAAAGCGAATGTTATTTCGGATGTTATTGTTAAGGGTGCAGAAAAAGTAACAGGAGCACTTAAAGAGATTTCAAGTGAAGCCATTAACGCATATTCTCAATATGAGCAGCTTGTTGGTGGCGTTGAAACTATATTTTCCGGGTCGGAAGAAGTAGTATTAAAGAATGCTCAAAATGCTTTTAAAACTGCGGGGTTATCCGCAAATGATTACATGGAGACGGTTACAAGCTTTGCAGCAACACTTTTGCAAGGACTTGAAGGTGATACCCAAAAGGCAGCAGAGATTGCGGATCAAGCTATAATTGATATGGCTGATAATGCCAATAAAATGGGTACTGATATGAGTTCTGTGCAGAGTGCGTATCAAGGGTTTGCAAAGCAAAACTATTCCCTTTTGGACAATTTAAAGCTCGGATATGGTGGTACTCAGGCGGAAATGGCACGACTTATCAATGATTCGGGCGTACTCAATGGTCAGATAGTAGCTACAGCTAATAATGTCAAGGATATTCCGTTTGACAAAATGATAGAAGCTATCCATGTGATACAAACAAATCTTGGTATAACAGGCACTACGGCAAGAGAGGCGGAAACCACCATCGAAGGCTCTCTAAACAAGCTCAAAGCTTCCTGGGAAAACGCTCTTGTTGAGATAGCGCAGCCTCTTGATGATTTTGCACAGGGCGGGCTTACCGTCCTCAATGACAACGTTGACGAAATAAAAGAGGCTCTCGTTGACACCATGGAGGAAATAAAGCCTCTGCTTGATGAGGGGCTCGAAAAGGCTAAGAACTGGATAGAGAGCGGAGGACTTAAAGAGTTCTCGGAAGATGTTGTAGGTACAGTCGAATTTATTATCGACAACAAAGAAACTCTGCTGGGGATTTTTGCGGCTCTTGAACTTTCTCTCGGCGCTGAGAGAATGAGCAAGGTCATTGACGGCTCCAAGGAGATCATATCTGCCATTAACGGCATTGGTGACGCTGCAAACACGGCTGTTGGCGGTGTTGATGCTATGTCGATGTCGCTCAGCGGCTGGGTCGCTGTTGCCGCTGTGACCATTACCACTGCAATGGCGCTCAAAACTGCCATTGATAATGCTGCCGACCGTCTGGGAGAACACTCCGAAGAGGTAAATGCTCTTGACGATGAATATAAGAAGCTTAACGAGACCCTGGAGGAATATAACAGGCTGAAAGCCGAATCCATTGAGCTGGCAGCGCAGGAAGCAGGACAGAATATAGAAGATGCCAAGGCAAGGGCGCAGAGCTACAAGTCTCAGATAGATACGCTGGAAAGTCTCATCGCAAAGAACCGTGAATATTACGGCACAAACGACCTGAGGGGCAATGAGCTTTACTATTTTGACCAGTCGGGCAATGCGGTGGGAAATGCGGGATCCTTTGATGAGATATCCGACCAGCTGGGTTCGCTGTACAGCGACTATTACGCTGCTAATGATATTGTCAGGGCATACAGCGAGACCATTGACGAGGCGACGGATAACAGTGTAAAGCACATGGGCGAGGTAAGCGAGGCTGCCGCAAATTCCGTCAAAAGCGGTGAGGAAGCTTTGGCGAGTGCATGGGAGCATATCCGTGCGACCACAAAAGCAAAGATGGACGAACTTGACGACCAACTTGCCACCCACAAGATAGATGATACCCAATACTGGGCGCAGCGTAAAGCCTACCTGGAGGCTCATCAGGACAAAGAAAGCGAGGAATGGTGGAAGTATTACGATAAAGTAACAGAGCACTATGACAAGCTGGCCGAAACAGAAAAGAAAGCCCGTGAGCAGGCGGAAAAGAAGCAGAAAGAGGAGAAAAAGACACAGACCTCTGAGGCAAAAAAGGACTTTGACGACCTTTTGAAGCAGCTCACTGATGAGGAGATAACACGGGAAGAATTTAACAAGAAGTATGAGGAAATGACTGCCGACCTTGCTCAAAAGGAGATAGACATTTCCAAATATGCGTCCGACAAGATAGCTGACTATGACAGGAAGATACGCAAAGAAAATATGAGCGCCTGGGAAAAATCCTCCAAGGAGATAAGCGACAAGATAACCAAGAACTATGAGAACGTTACGAAAGCCTATGAAGCGGCAAGAAAGAAGATAATCTCATCTGCCAAGCTCATTGACGAGACGGTAACGGACACATCGGGCAACAAGCGTTATATCCTGTCCGACTTCGAGAAACAGCGCAAGGAACTGAAAAAGTATCGTGAGGACCTGGAAAAGCTCAGGAAAACGGGTATCTCGGACGACCTTATGGAGCAGGTGATGTCACTTTCCTACGACAGTGGGGAGCGGCAGGGCTATATATCCGAACTGCTGAAAATGGGTGAAAGCCAGCGCAAGAAATACTACAAGGACGTTGACGCTTACCTCGCTGAAGCGTCGGAAGCTGCAAAGGGCGAGGTCGCCGATGACCTGGCAGAGGCTGACAAGCAGGCCAAGGAGGGCATTGAAAAGATATACGGCGATATGCCCGAAAGCGCCTATGAAAAGGGCGTTGAGACGGCGCAGGCGTATATTGACGGCATCAACAAGACCATGGCATCGGCAGGGAGCCTGAGGACCATGACGGCGGACTATACCGCAAGCAGTCAGACTGCGGCGGCGGTAGCTGCATCTTCGGGTGCGGCAGGCAGTCAGGGGGCGCAGGCGGCCGGGACAGCGGCGGTGTCTTCCGGCGGTACAAATCTGTACAGCGGTAATATGCAGATCACAATAAATGTAGCCGGCAAGCAGGCTATCAAGTGTACGCTTGACGAGCTTATCCGCAAGGGCAAGCTGGCTGATGCACGATAGGAGGTGCAGGAGTAATGTCAAAGGATTTTAACGGCGGATATCAGATCACACTGGGGACGACCAAGTGGGACCTGCTCAACGGATACACGCCGTCCTGGGAAAACGAAGAAAAGGAAAATTTTGAAAATTACGATTTTTCCACGTTTACCGAATACAAGGGCACACGTTTCTCGGCCGCTTTTAAGGTCGGAAAGCTCTGCGAGGCGGACAAAGAGGCGTTGCTCAAGCTTTTACAGCCCCGAATTATACAGCTCACCTGTCCCGATTACTCGGGGCAGGTGAAAATAAGCGGGGTGGGGGCGGAGCTTATTTCGGCAAACAGCCTCGGGAAATGGTACACAGTGAGTTTTACAGCCACTGCGACATCGCTGACTAAGCTCAGCGACGGTCTTTAGCCTGGTAATTACAGCAGCAGGCGGAAATGTGGAGAAATTCGGAAGTGTGACGGTGACTAAGGCTGTTGACGGGCTGGGAACGTCGGGGATATGCACATCTCAGCTGACATTTGCCACACCTGCCCCGTTTAATGCGTACAGGGCGGCGGAGGTGGTGCTTACGGGCGTTTCGGGGCTGCCTAAGTATTATATTGACAGCAGGACACAGTCTGACGGTATAGTTACGGTGACGTGCCTCGACCGCATGGCGTTTACGGACGAGGAGTTTCCTTATTCGACCCTTGACAGCTCCGTGGGAGAGGACGTGCCGATAGGGACGGTAATGCAGCTTATCGTCAACACGGTAGGCGGACTTACAGGCTTCGGGGGGATACCGCTATGGCTGCAGACGTACCCAAAGAGCAAGCTCAGCGGAGTGACGTGTGCTGATATCCTGACCGAGATATCGACAGCGGCGTGCGGGATCTGGTACATAACCGACGAGGAAAACTTGCAGTTTTTGCCCTACGGAAGCACCTCGGGAGATATCCCGAGCGACAAGCACACGGCACTTGACCTCGGCACCGAGTTTACGGCAACGGGCGTCAAGTGTGTGGACGGCAGCGGCAACATCTATGTTGCGGGTGATGCGAGCCGAAAATATGACAGCATAAACATTGAATCCGACATCGCAAGCCAGGCAGGGTGCAGCGAGATATTTTCCAGGGCAGAGGCCTACACCCACACGGCATACAGCTGTCAGCGGTGCAGGCTATCGTCAATACCGCCCACAGGCGGGCGCATCATCTTCCGGGGGAGCGGAACATACCGTGCTGGATCTCTTACGGCGGATATATCATCTGCAGGCATTTTTGCTGAGGTATCAAATCCTGAGCCGTCAGGGTCGGAGATCGGAGTGAGAGGCAGAAATCTGCGTGACCTTGATGCACGCCTAAAGCTCGGTGTCAGCGGTGCAATGATATTTACCAAGTATCAGGGTGTTGTGCTGACCGACGGAGAGGAGACGGTGAACAGTGGCTAAGGCTAAGTATGCTGTCAAGTCTCTGGGCGATGGGCTTTTCCGCAGCGGTGGGGATATATACTGTAAATACCCTTGTCTGTCATTTGAGCGCATTGACGGGGAAACATCGGGCAAGGCGATATATGAATATGGACCGTACACTATCACGGTGACGTATGATATTGACGGCGGGAAACGCAAAAATGCACACTGGACACGGACATATAAGGAGGTGGAAACATGATATTAGGCGGGGGGCTTATCACTCAGGCGTTGGCGGGTGGGGGAAGCTCGGGAGGCGGCAAGGTCAAGCCGCTGAGCATTACGGAAAACGGCACATACAATGTTTCCGACGCTGAAAAGGCTGAGGGGTATGTGGGATTTGCGCCTGTGATGGTTGATGTGCCGCAGCAGGGCGGAGGAAAGTCCCTTGCTGACATTGTAGCCATGCCGACATTTGCAAGCATTGAATTTGGCGAGTTCAAGGCTGAATTTAAAGCTGCTGTTTCTGAGGGCAGGACAAACGCTGCTATAGGATATCCGCCGACAACGTCATATCAAAAAAAAGTCGTAATAAGTTCAGGCTGTCTGCAAATTGCCAAGGTTATAAGCAAAAACGGCGAGGCACTTTACGGCGAGCTAAATTCCACTGAGGGCGGCGTTGCACACACGAAAACATATAGATACAAAAACAACGCCGATGCTACGCAGGGTGTGTATTTGTATATGGATTTTGTTTGCGCATTGACCGGGACGGGAAGCGCTGAGGTGTATAATTATACTGACGGTGGACTGGCTAAGATATACATTGATATGACCTATGTAGAGACGGTCTATAACATTGACGGCAGCATAAAATCGACTGACGAACATTCAAGCCATGCACAGATGCCGATCTGCAACGTTTGTGCAAGCTATGATGATTATGCGGCGGAGTTTCTGTCTAATCTGTCGGATGACAGTCTGGCGGCGGCTGTTGTGGAAGCGTCCAAAGCGTTTTATGATACGTACAAAAAATAAATGGGAGGAATTTATATGATAACAACCCAGGAAACAACTGTAGCTGTCAGCGGTCTGACAACGGTGGAATTTGACCGCCGTTATTCGTTCTACGGTATCAGGAACGATAGCAGCAGTGCGATACAGGTATCGACTGTTAACGCCGAGTGTGTGGAAGGCGCCGACGGTGTAGTGACTGTCGCTAAGGACAGCAGTTTTGTTATTGCCAACTGCGGCGATAAATTCAATGGCACTATGCTGTACCTGAATGGAAATGGCACTGTCGCAGTCGTTGGTCAGTACAGCGACAGCAACCGTTTTAAGACAGCGGGGAAAGGGGGTGAGACAGTCGACATAACCCCCACATCGCTGGGATATGCCCCGGGAGCAAAGATGTTCTATGATGGTGTGTATAATTTTCCCCCAAAACATGCCACAAACGGCAACACGTGGGTAGATATGGTAAACAGTCAGACTATGAGCCGATACACAGACGGCAGCGGTAATGGTCTGATAGCATCTAACCATTACATCAAACAGACAGGTATTGCAACAGCGATGAAGATACCAGACATGATTGATTATGACCATTTTACTGTAGAACTGTTTGTTGAAATAACAGGTGGAACTACGGGTGAAAACGATATTATCAGCTGTTTCGATAAGGCTGGTTTTGGCATTTATACTGAAAATGGTCGGATGAATGCGTCCATACGTTCTGAGGCATCGGCAAGTTACCTGAATATCGCCACAGCATTCAGTCAGAATACACCATATGGTTTGGCTATAACCTATGACGGACAGGCGTTTAAGTTCTATGTGAACGGCGCACTGGTCGGA